>JACCEA011246868.1_pt1 | contig 120927 bp, 95 predicted proteins | sample 7449851 | NCBI WGS metagenome assembly JACCEA01 (sample SAMN15323453, study PRJNA562643) | freshwater metagenome | isolation source: river surface water | place: USA:Blue River Watershed | collected 2017-08-18
ACAATTAATATTAAAATTTGACTTTTCTTTATTTCATTAATGGTTTGTTTGGAAATGGTTTTGCTTTTCTTCTGTGAGAAAAAGTCATCTGATTCTGTTGGAGTTTGTATGCGATTCGATAAAAAATCGGGCGTATTTGAAGCCGCAACAACAGTGTTACTTATAAAAAGAAACAAGTAAGTTGTAAATAAAATAACTTTAAAAAATCGATTCATTTTACCCAAAGTTATTTTTTTGATTGTAAAAAAAGAAATTCTTTTAGTATGAATACTTGGAAAATAAAAAAGAATAGAATATTAAATATCCAAATATCTATATACGGGTCTTTACATAAAACTAATTCTAAATTTCCCGAAGAAAAAATGGTGATGCTACAAGCTAAATATAAGACCAATCCAATAGAAAAATTAAAATAATTGTGTTCTGTAGATAAATTAGAAAAGATATAGTAAAGTGCGTAAATGATTAATATTAAAGAAATTGAAATGATTTCGTAAACATTAAATTCCCAAAACGAATTTGGATTTTTAAAATACATTCCAGCTAAAATTAACGTTTGAAGTACTAAAACGATCAAAATTGTTTTTTTTATGATTGGATTAGGAATCAAATCTTTATAAAGCAATGAAATAAAAATTAGCTGAAAGTAGAAATAGAAATGAGAGATGAAAAAGTTGTTACCAAAAGATAAAAAACCTATAACGTGACAAGTGATTTCAATAATACATAAAGAAAAAAGATACCACAAAAATGTTTTCTTGGTTTTAACACGTACATTTTTTTTAGTAAAAAATAAGATGGTATTAAAAATTAAAAAAAATAAACCAACTAAACTTAATGAGAATGCTATAATGTCATTCATAAAACGGGGGGTTAAATGTGTTAAAATTATATTTCTGATGCTGATATTTTGTTAAAAATATAATTTTTTTTGAATATAATGTTTATTTCATCTTCAAAATTGCTAAAAACTCTTCTCGGTCAATTTCAATGCAACCTAAACTATTTAAATGATCATTATAAACTTGGCAATCTAATAATTTATAATTGGCCATTTCTAACTGTTTTGCCAAATGTATGAAAGCCACTTTGCTTGCATTCGGGACTTTTGAAAACATACTTTCGCCACAAAACACATCGCCTAAATCAATGCCATATAAACCGCCAACTAATTCTCCGCTTTGCCAAACTTCTACACTTTTGGCATGGCCTAATTCGTGCAGTTTACAGTAGGATTCCACAATTTCATCGGAAATCCATGTGCCATTTTGATCTTTTCTGGGTGCTTTTTGACAATTGGAAATAACGTCTCTAAATGCCGTATTAAAAGTAACTTGAAATTCTTTTCGGAGAATTATTTTTTTCATGCTTTTCGTAATTCGTAAATTTTCGAAAAACAGAACCATTCTTTCTTCTGGACACCACCAAAGTTTTGGTTCATCAGAATCATACCATGGAAAAATTCCGTTTTGGTAGGCTAAAAGTAATCTTTCAGGAGATAAATCACCGCCAACGGCAATGATTCCTTCCGGTGAAGTTTCAGAAGCTGGTGGAAAATAAAGTTCGGATGTTAAAAAATACATAGTATAAAATTCCAAAAAACAATAAAAATTCCAAACTCCAAAAATATTTCAAAAAAACAATTGGAATTTGGAATTTAATTATTTGGGATTTAACTTTTTAGAAAGGTAAATCGTCGTGTTCTTCTTCTTTAAAGTCAGTTGCTGGAGCAAAAGCTTCTGCAGCTGGCATTGGTGGCATTTGTGGAGCGTTAGCTGGAGCTGCAGCAGCCATTCTTTCAATTCTCCATCCTTGGATTGAGTTGAAATATTTCGTTTCGCCTTGCGGATTTACCCATTCTCTTCCTCTTAAATTGATAGAAACTTTTACTTGTTCTCCAACTTGGTATGAATTTAAATCGTCCACTTTTGCTTGTGTAAATTCAACCATAATATGTTGTGGATACTGCTCTTCAGTAGTAACAACTAATTCTCTTTTTTTGAATGAAGCACTAACATCTTGAGTCGCACCAATCATTTTAATTTTCCCAATAACTTCCATAATCTCTATAATTTATTTTTCTGCTAATAATAATTTCCAAGCGTTTAAAACTTGGTTGTTGTCTAAATATTCTTTTGCTTTCGCGAATTTCGTATCCAAATCGTCTGAACTTAAAACGGCTTTTACTTCAAAATTTTCTTTTACAAATATAGTAATTTCTTCTTCATTTGGAATAGCTTCTATGTTACCTAATTTACCTAAATCATTCCCATTGAAATAACCACTTTCTTTAATGAAATTCGGAATCGAATCTACTCCAATTCCTAAAGTCGTTAACGGTTTTTCAACTTCAAATAATCCAGCATTTGCTCGACTGTACCAATTTCCTCCTAAGCGAGAAACCAAATCAATTTTATGTTGATCAATCATTTGGTTTTCGTCTAATATATTTTCGTGAATGTGAATTTTTACTACTTCGCAAATCACTAAATTTCCAGCACCACCTTGATCGCCTAAAGCAATAATATCATTGATTTTGCATTCAAATTGAACTGGACTTTCAGCCACTCTATACGGTTTTACAATATCCGAAGGAAGCATCGTAAATCCCGCTTTTTCAAATTCATTTACACCATCAGGATATTCTGTACTCGACAAACTCATCTGTTGTACAATATCATAATTTACAATATTGATTACTACTTCTTTAGTGTCTTGAGCATTAATCAAAGTGTGTTTTATCGTATTGTTTCGAACTCTTCGCGCAGGCGAAAAAATCAATATGGGTGGATTACTGCTAAACACATTAAAAAAACTAAATGGCGACAAATTCGGATTTCCGTTTGTGTCTAAAGTGCTAGCAAAAGCAATAGGTCTAGGCGCTACAGCACTTTGTAAATACCCTTGTAATTTTACTGGCGAAATTTCTTTTGGATCAATGCTTAACATAAATTCTAATTTTTTACAAATATAGTTGAATTTCCTTTTATCTTTTTACTTTTTCCTTTGTTCTTAATTCTAAAAATTTCCTATTTTTACTCAAAATACATTTTATGCAGTTTTCTGAAAAAAGAAATCTTACCCGTTGGATTATTATCATTTCTTCATTTTTAATTGCTTCCTTAATTTTATGGAATACTTACGTGTTTTTCCAAATATTTAAAGAAGAAGAACGAAATAAAATGGAATTATGGGCTACCGCACAACAAAGTTTGAATAATGCCAATGAGTTTACGGATATTGAATTGCCTTCCTATATTTTAACAAATAATAAAACGATTCCTTTAATTTTAACAGATAAAAATGGGAAGATTGTAAGTAACTTAAACCTTGGAGAAATTGAAAAAGATACGGCAAAAGTTAAAGCGTTTTTAAAAGTTATAAAGAATCAGAACGAACCTATTAAGGTGCAATTTGCCACAGACAATTATAATTTGTTGTATTATGGTGATTCTGCGATGTTAAATAAACTAAAATATTACCCAATTGCCTTATTACTTGTTGCTTTTTTATTTGGTGGCGTGGTGTATAATTTTTATCGCGCTACGAAAATGGCCACTCAAAATAAACTATGGGCCGGAATGGCTAAGGAAACGGCGCATCAAATAGGAACACCTTTGTCGTCCTTAATTGGATGGTTAGAATTATTGAAATTAGAAAATATTGATGAAACTACAATTGATGAAATTGAAAAAGATATCAATCGTTTGCAAACCATTACCGATAGATTTTCGAAAATTGGAAGTGAACCTGTTTTAGAAAAAAGAGATATTATTGCAGAAACAAAATCGTCTTTTGAGTATTTACAAGCCCGAACTTCAAAGCAAGTTAGTTTCGATTTTAGAGCACCAAATAAACCGCTTTATGTGTCATTAAATCCGACATTGCACAGTTGGACGATTGAAAATTTAGTTAAAAATTCTATCGATGCGATGAAAGGAAAAGGAAAACTTTCTATAGAAATTGTAGAAGGCGATGCGCTTATTTATATTACGGTTACGGATTCTGGAAGTGGAATTCCGAAGAATAAATTCAAAACCATTTTTGAACCTGGTTATACCTCAAAAAAAAGAGGTTGGGGATTAGGCCTGTCACTTACCAAACGAATTGTACAAGAATATCACAAAGGAAAAATTAGAGTAGTAAATTCGGAAATTGGCAAAGGAACTACGATGCAAATTAGTTTTAAGAAAGAAAGTTAATATTTAACATCTATAAGTTTTGGTTTCTGTTTGGTTGTTTTTAATAACTTAAATGTTTTTCCATCCCAACTATAAAATTCGGTAGATTTCTTAATTTCATGAATCGTGTAAGAACCGTCTTTTGCTTCTCCAACTTCTTCGTCTTCTTCAATGTTTTTTATGATTCTATCTGGTTGTCCGCCTTTTTCTTTTGGAAAAATAAATTCTTCGATATGATAAAATACTCCAGCATCACCTACATCATATTTTTCTGGAAGTTCTAAAAATTCTTTACCATTCCAACCGAAATAATAATGTAGAGTCGGAATTCCACAAGCTTCTCCGCTAAATGAAATTCTGTAAATAGCATTCAAATTTTTTAATCCCCAGCTACTTATGGCAGAGTTTTGAAAGAAATGACTTTCGGAAAGTTCTTTAGAAAATGATTTTTCGCTTATGATATGATTTTCGGTATCAATAGCTTTTACAGAAATGCGATAAAAATCACCTTCATATTCGTAATCTTCTCGTTGTACTTTTTTAGTGTATTTTGTATCAATTGATGTTAAAAAAGTAGTGTTTCCTTTTGTTATATTTCCAACAGCAATGAAACCTTTCCACAGAAATCCTGTTTTAATTTGGTTGTTTTTTGAATATTCAATCTCCACCCAAGATAAATTTAAGCCTTTGATGTTTAGATGTACTTCTGTATTTTTTACTACTTTAATTTTTGTTCCAATTTGAAGGGAATCTAGTAAAGTACTATTTGTTGAGGTTTCTTCTCTTATATAACAGTTTTTGGCTCCAATTACTGCTGTAGTTTTATTTTCACTATTGTAATTAAAATCCCAAAAATAATTTTCCGATGGAATTTCTTGAGAAAAAAGGAAGTTGGTAAATAGTAAAAAAAAGATGATTTTTTTCATAAGATTGAATAAAAAAATCCACAAACTCATTTGGAATTTGTGGATATTTGTTTTTATAAATTTTCAGCAATTTGATTCGCTAAAGAAGTAAATTCTTCTGGTGTTAAAGATGTTTTTCGTTGGAATCGCATATCGTCCATATCTTGTAATGGAATCAAATGAACGTGCGTATGTGGTACTTCTAAACCCACAACAGCCACGCCGATTCTTTTACATGGAACCGTTTTTTCTAGGGCAATGGCTACTTTTCTTGAAAACGCCATTAATCTTAGATATAAATCTTCTTCCATGTCGAAAATTTTATTAATCTCTTGCTTTGGTACACATAAAGTATGTCCTTTTGCATTCGGATTTACATCTAAAAAAGCAATAAAATCTTCGTTTTCTGTAATTTTATAACAAGGAATTTCTCCGTTGATTATTTTGGTGAAAATAGAACTCATAATAATTTTCAATTTGTCAATTAGCTAATTTTCAATGATTTACTTTGAGAAAATAAACTAATCGTTTTGTTTACATGTATTTTAATTGCCACATTGTCTAATTGTACATTGGCACATTAAATTAGTCGCGTGTAATTTCTAAAATTTCAAATTTCAATACACCATTCGGTACATTAATTTCTGCAATTTCACCTACTTTTTTACCTAATAAACCTTTTCCAATTGGAGAAGTTACTGATATTTTTCCTGTTTTTAAATCGGCTTCACTTTCTGCAACTAATTTATATTTTAGTTCCATTCCGTTCGATTGATTTTTGATTTTCACATTTGATAAAACTAATGCTTTTGACAAATCTAAAGTAGATTCATCAATAATTCTGGCATTAGAAACTAATTCTTCCATTTTAGAAATACGCATTTCTAATAAACCTTGAGCTTCTTTAGCGGCATCGTATTCTGCATTTTCAGATAAATCGCCTTTATCTCTTGCTTCGGCAATGGCTTGTGATGCTTTGGGGCGTTCTATAGATTTAAGTTGATCTAACTCGGCTTTTAATTGTTTTAATCCTTCTGCTGTGTAATAAGATACTGTGCTCATAACTTCATTAATTTATAAAATAGAAAAAATCCCACAACTATGGGATTCCCTTTTTGCAAAGATATAATTTATTTAACTATTTTTCGTTTACTATATTAGTTTGTCAAATATAAATAAATTAAATTTGATAATTCAAATAAATATAAAAAATGAAAAGATTTTTTTACCTATTGGTTTTGTTTCTAGCTAGTTTGTCTTGTGAAAAAGATAGGCAAGCAAACAACAATAATCCGTATTTACCTAATTATTCGTTTGAAGTTACTCTGAATATGAGTTTCCCTCAATATGCTGTTTTAGCTTTCCCATCGAGCGCGGTTTATGTGAATTCTGCAGGAGCTGGAATTAGAGGTTTGATCGTTTTTAATGCGGGTAGTGGAAATTATTTAGCTTATGATGCGGCTTGCCCAAATCAAGCTTTGACAGATTGTTCTACCATGACCATTAGTTCCATTAATGCGAAATGTGCTTGCGATGATGCTGAATATAGTTTATTTACAGGTTTAGCTGCAGGAAAACAATATCCCATGAAGGCTTATCGAGTTCAAGTTATTGATGCCACAACCATTAAAGTGTATAACTAATGTTTAAAACTATTTTTTCGCTTTTTAAAAAAGATACAAAATCATATCCAAAAGGTTCTATTCATGATTTTGTAGTAAAGAATTTACAAGGGAACGACTTTGATTTTTCCACTTTGAAAGGAAAGAAAGTAATGATTGTAAATACGGCTTCTAAATGTGGCTTAACGCCTCAATACGAAAAATTACAGAAAATTTACGACAAGTATAAATCTGAAAATTTTGAAATTATTGGTTTCCCAGCTAATAATTTTTTATGGCAAGAGCCAGGGAATTCAAATGATATTCAGGAATTTTGTAGTGTAAATTATGGTGTTACTTTTCCGATGATGGAAAAAATATCAGTTAAAGGAAAAGATAAGCATCCGGTATACGAATTCTTGACGAAGAAATCTAAAAATGGAGTAAAAGACTCTTCTGTAAAATGGAATTTTCAAAAATATTTACTGAATGAAAATGGCGAATTAGAAAAGGTAATTGCACCCAAAACACAACCAGACGATAGAAGTATAACAGCTTGGATAGAAGGAAAATAAAAAGGCTAGAATTGCTTCTAACCTTTTTAAAAACATAACTATATAAAAATACTTAAAACTTCAAATTCAAACCGGCTAAGAAATTAATTCCTGCTTGAGGATAATACCCGGCGCCTTCAATGGTAGTGATATTTGGACCACTCCAATTGTCATCATACGTGTAAAAATATCCGTTTGATTCGTACACTCTATCAAAAATATTGTTGATTAAGCCAGAAAATACAATAGATTTGATGCCTTTGTTGATTTTCCATTCGTACGTAATATTCAAATCAGATGTGGTGTAATCTGGTAAAACAGATTTTTTAGCATCAATGTTTCCCATATATTGTTCGCCTACAAACTTCGTTAAGAAAGAAATTTGTAACGATTGAATTGGCTTAAGTGTAATGTTGTTTCCAATAACTAAATTTGGAGAATAAGCAATATTAGTGTTGCCTAAATTAGTTAAAACACCATCTCTTTGAAAATAGAAATCTTCGTTTTTATTAGTGCTTAATGTTACGTTAGGCTGAATTATTACTTTTTCTGTAAGTTTAATTGACGATTCAATTTCTAATCCTAAACGGTAACTTTTTCCGCTATTTTCAAAAACTGGACTTCCAACATCATTCAACGCACCTGTAGCCACCAATTGATCTTTGTATCTCATGTAGAAAGCATTAATGTTTAGAATAGCTTTGTTGTTTTTGAACTTATATCCCAATTCAAAATCTTGTAAACGTTCTGGTTTGATGCTTCCATTTTCGTAATCATCACGTCGTGGTTCTTTATTGGCAATTCCGAAATAACCATAAATTGAACTTACTGTGTTTAAGGTGTAAGTAATTCCTGCTTTCGGATTGAAAAATCGGAAAGTATCATTCACATCATTAAATTTGATACTATTCGCTTGATAGAAAACCATACGGTATTGTAAATCGGCAAAAATGTTCAGTTTTCCAATTTGTTGTGAGGCTTTCGAATAGAAATTCACATCGTTTTTATTTCCGAAATTATCATAGTATTTGTTGGTTGTTGGGATGTAATATTGTGTCCAAATTACTTCTCCAAAATGTTTACCTTGGTATTTATTTGCAGCACCACCAAAAATTACATCTGTATTTTTAGTTTTATAATTTAAAGAGAAAGTTGTTCCGAAAAAGTCATTGTCTAACCAACGTTTTCTAACTAAATCTGTTGTTGTAATGGCTCCGAAATCTGGTAAATTGTAGTCAGAAAAAGATTCGTCTTCTTTATATTGTTCAAAATAACCTTTTCCGATGGTGTAATGTAACGCCACATTCGATTGCCATTTTGAAGCTAATTTCTGATTCCAATGTAATTGAAAATGATTTTGCCAATAATTATCAGTTTCATTTCCATAAAATTGGATGTTTCCGAATTGGTCCGTGTATTGCCCAACTGAATTATAGGTTCTGTCATTTCTTAGTTTTTCTTCGTCTTCTAAACCATTCCACGATTGATAGGTTTTTTCTTTTCCACCAAATGCGATGGCTTTGATAATGGTGTTTTTAGTGATGTAGTTCGCATCAAAATAGTAACCAAATAAATTTGAAGAAGCTCGGTCAATATAACCATCTGATTCAATTTTTGAAATACGAGCGTTCATTTCGAAGTTATTATGTAAACCAGTTCCGAAAGCTAATGTATGTTTTCTGGTTCCGAAACTTCCAGCAGAATTAGCTAATTCCGCATAACCTTTTGGTTGAGACGCTTTAGTTTGTAAATTTAAACTCGCTCCAAATGCACCAGCACCACTTGTAGAAGTTCCCACGCCACGCTGCAGCTGAATACTTTCTAGAGAAGATGCAAAATCGGGTAAGTTTACAAAATAAGTACCTTGACTTTCGCTATCATTAAACGGCACACCATTTAAAGTTACATTAATACGAGAACCATCTGAACCACGAACACGCATGTAAGTGTAACCTACTCCAGCACCAGCATCGGTTGAAGTTACAACAGAAGGTAAATAATTTAATAAAACAGGAATGTCTTGGCCTAAATTTCTTGGTGCGATTTGCGTTTTAGAAACGTTGGTAAAAGTGATTGGGCTTTTGTCTTTGGCTCTAACACCAGAAATTAAAACTTCTTCAATAGATTGTACTGAATCTTTTGGTTGTTCTTGTGAAAATAAGATACAAGTAAAAAGTAAAAAGTAAAAAGTTGATAGTTGCGGGAATACTTTTTTCTTGGACTCTTGGCTCTTGGCTCTTTTTTTAAATAAATACATAATTCGTAAAAAAATACGAATAAAAGGGGTAATTACTCTTGGTTAAAAATAATTAGTTAATAAATGTTGGTGAGAATTCGCACTCCGTTCGGAATTACAAAAGTTTGTTTTCTCGGTTTTCCTTGGCAGCATTACCCGCCCAGGTTCTATGGGTATAATCTCAGCCTGTAAAACAAGCACCCCTTTGAGACGTGGCAAAGATAAGGCTCTTTAATTTAAAGTTCCAAGTTTAAAATATTATTTTTGAAAATTGTCACTTATTGTAAGTTTTTTTTTATTGTTTTTAGAGATTAACATTTAAAACTAATAACTATGAGAAAATCATTAAAAAAATTAAGTTTACTTTTTATTACAACTTTTGCTTTTGTCTTATTCTATTCTTGTAACGAAAAAGAAGAAGTTTGTGAAACATGTGTCAGTAGCTTTTCAGATGTGAAGATTAATTTTTATTCAAATGAGTTTGATTTTAAGAAGAAGACAAATTTTGATAAAGGATATACCGTTATGTTTACTGGAATTAAAAATAAAAATCAAATGGATGGTTTTTATCAAGACATAAAAGAAGTCTTTAATATAAATATAGTTTCTTCTGAAGTAGTTTCAACAACTATTTTTACAGATGTAGAACTTACAGATAAAGTATCTAATCTGAATTTCAATACTATCAAGGGTTTTATGAGTTATTTTAAAACAAAAGAGAATTATTTATACGTTAGGATTTTTAAAATTGAAAACGGAAAAATTAGTGAACATAAATTATCTAATAGTTTTACAAATACAATTTCACTTAATAATGAATATGATATATCAATTTTATTATTTAAAAGTAAAATGAAAACGTTTATAACTTTTTGTGATGGAAATGATTTATCAATAAAAAAGAATATAAATTCAAATCTTGATGAAAATCTTGAAAATGAGTTTTTAAATGCTGGTTTAGAAAAAAAGCCTGCAGTTTGCGATAGTTGCGAAGCTAGAGACACTAATGGTGATTGTCTTGTAGAATCAGATGGACAGGGTGGTGTTACTAATGCTTGCGATGAAGCTGCCTGTAGTTCTGAAGAAGTAGAAAGAAAGCTAAAAAACAATAATGTTTTAAGTTATGATTATATTCAGTTAAATTTAGATTTGCATAAATTTAAAGATGATTATTTGTCAATTCATTCTGGTGGAGATAATATAATAAATGCTTATTATGATTTGTCAAAGACATTTAAAATTGATGATTTATCTATAGATTTTTGCATTGAAACTTTTGATTTAATTACTACTGAAATAGTACCAATGACAAATAGTCTTTTGGATAATCCATATAGTAGTGGTGTTTTGATTAATAATTCGTCGAAAACAAAAATTTTAAATTATCTGAATGAGATTAAAGAAATCTACACTGACATTGAATCTAAAAATAAAATTCAAAATTTAATTGATAAAGTAAATCATTTTTCAAATAAATCTAATAATTTTATTACTTCAAATTTAAATGACTTTTAATGAAAAAGACTTTCATGTTTTGTTTGATTTTTTATCTACTGACTTTTTGTAAAAGTTCAAATGTAGATTTGGTTGGTGAGTACAAATCTAAAAAATCATCCTTGATGAACAAGTTAAAAAGAACATTAGATGGTGAAGGTTGGTTAGTTGGCTCAGAACTAATCTTAAATATAGATTCTACTTTTACTAAAAACACTTGTGATTTAATCTTAAAAGGAAATTGGTCAGTAAAAAATGATTCTTTGTATTTGAAAACGTTAAAAAAAATTGATAAAAAAGATACAACATTACAAGTTACTTATCAAGTAGCTAAAAACACGAAGGCATCTTACGTCTATTATGTTGGAAATGATTTTTTTTTAAGGAAAAATAAATCGACATCAGGGAAAATATTTACAGAAAAATTAATTAGAATTAAATAATTATTTACAAAGCCAGAATTCTAAAATTTTGGCTTTTTTCTATTTACTTTAATTTCGCCCGCTTTTTTCTTCTCTTGAATGCGTTTTTCGTTCGCGCCTTTTGTGATTTTTGTTGCTTTTCGTACTTTTGGTTTGACTAAAGCTTTTTCTAACATTTCGAAAAATCGTTTGATGATAATTCGTTTGTTTTTGAGTTGACTTCGGTCTTCATCGCAAGTTAAAATCAGTAAATTTTCTTGAGATATTTTTGTTTTTAATTTGGTTTGAAGTACTAATTTTTCTTCCTCATCTAAACCTTGAGAAGTGGCCACATCAAAAATTAAAACCATTTTAGAGGAAACCTTGTTTACGTTTTGTCCGCCAGCGCCACTGCTTCGAACCGCTTTAAAATTTAATTCTGAAGTTATAATTTCCGTTTGCATTAGAATCCAGAATTATTTTCTAAATTATTGGGTTGATGTGCTGGTTTCAATAAATCGATTACTTTTTTTACTGGATTGAAGGTTTCAATAGGTACTTCAACAAAAATAGTAGTCCATTTTGCCATAGCTCCATTCCATAAGCCAGGTAATTCGAAGGCTTTTATGGGTTTGCCATTTTTGGTTTTTTCGGTAATAAATGCGGCTTTATCATCTACAAATTTAGTCAAATCAAACTTGTTTCCTTCAAAATCTTTGATGCTGCAAACGATATCAACAGGATTAAAATGTGTGGAGTTTTTAAAAATGGTGCGTTGGTTTTCATTTGTTAAATCCACTTGAGACGATTCAACAATTTGTAAATTATGACGGCCTTTTTCATCTTGCACCCAAAATGGTCCACCGCCAGGTTCTCCTTCATTTCGTACCATTCCACAAACGCGAATAGGTCTGTTTAGAATTTTAATTAAGTATTCTTTTTGATATTCAAATTGAAACATTTTAATTTCTTCCGGAAGCGGGAATGACATTTTTACTTCTACAAATTCAATGATTTCTTTGATATTACTTTCGTTTATTTCATTGTTTAGTAGTTTTTTCAATGAAATTTCTACTTGTCGTTTGGTGTACAATAAAATTCCGCCAATTAATTTTTTATAATTTAAAATCAATTCGCGATTGTTTTGTGAAACGTTATCAATATTCTTAATAAAAACCACATCAGATTGTAGTTGATTTAAATTTTCAATCAAAGCACCATGTCCGCCCGGACGGAAAAATAATTCATTTTTATCAATTCTAAAAGGGGAATTATCTGCGTTAACGGCAATCGTATCTGATGTTTCGTTTTGATACGAAAAGGTAACTTCTACGTTGTCATATTTGTTGATGATTGCTAAAAAATCGTTTTCAAATTCTTTAGAAATAGTAAAGTGTATTTTCGATTTTTGATCTGCTTTTTTGTAAAAATTGGTTTCAAAAACGTGTTCGTCTATGGGTGTTAAAACCTCATCGTTTTGAAGGTGAAAGGGTAAAATGCCTTTTGGTTTATTGGCGAAATTTAAACCTTCTTCGGTTAATAAGGTTTTGACAATTGCATATACTTTTTGATCCGAATTATAAGTTGGATAATCTGTAAAAAGAGATTTTGTTTTTTCTTTCAATTCATTGTAAAAAGGAAAACTTCTTAATCCTACAATAAAAAGAGACAAATCTTTGTCTTTGTTGATATTTACGTAAGAATTTATTGTGTCTTTTTCAGGATTAAATTTGTTTAGAAACTCATTTAAGGATTTAAACATTCTGGTTGCCGCACCACTAGCAGGGACAAATTTTTCAATGGAATATTTGTCTTTATGTTTATCGAAATAGGCACAAAATTCTTCTATTTCTGATTCAGAAAATTGAAAAATTCCATCGTGTATGGAGGCAATTTTGTATAAGTTAATGTTTGGAATTCCGTTTTTAAAATAATGCAATTGTTGCATGATTTTTTCAAGAGAATTTCCGCGTGAAACTATTTGTTGTAAATCTTTTTCGCTAAATATTTTTTCCATTCTAAGTATGCTGAGAGGGCTAAAATAGTAAAAATTATGTATTGAATAGCAATTATATAAAGATGTCTGTCGAAAAAGATATAAACGCAAATTGCATCTCCAATAATCCAAAGTGTCCAATTTTCAATTTTCTTACGCGCCATATACCACATCGCTGTAAAAAATAATGATGTGGTAAAAATATCTAAATAGTTGTTAATCTGTAGTTTGTAATCGAAAAATTGATAAATAAAAATACAAACAATTGCCGTTATAATAAACAAAATTACTCCAATACTTTTTTCTTTAATATTGGTTCTTGATATAGAAAGTGTTGTGCCATTTGTGATTTTTTTCCACTGATACCAGCCGTAAATACTCATAACCGAATAATAAATATTAATACTCATATCGGCAAAATATTTGGCATTGTACATAATGTAAATGGAAAGTACTGTTGCGATTATTCCAGTTGGGTAAACTAAAATATTTTCTTTTTTGGCAAAATATACGCTCAAAATACCGAATATAAAAACGATAATTTCAATAGCAATTTGCCAATTCGGGATATTTTTATATTGATTGATTATGGTTTCGAACATGTTAGCTATTAAAGAAATTAATGTCGTTTTCAAAAGCAGTTCCAATCACCACTAAATCAGCTCCAGCTTTAAAAATTTCTTCAATTTTTGAGATATTTCGAATGCCACCACCTACAATTAATGGAACAGAAATATTTTTAGAAATAAATGAAATCATTTCTAAAGAAACGTGATTGTTCGCGCCGCTTCCTGCTTCTAAATAAATGAGTTTCTTACCTAAATATTCACCAGCTTTTGCAGTTTTGTAAGCTAATTCGATATTTTTATTTTCGATTGGTAAAGTTTGACTCACACGTTGTACGGCTGTTTCGTTTCCGCCATCTATTAAAATATAACCTGTTGAAATGATCTCTAAAGTTGAGTTAGTCAAAATATCTACTGAATTGATATGATGTTCAATTAAATAATCAGGATTTCTGCCAGAAAGTAAGCTTAAAAATAAAATGCCATCTGCTTCATTTGATATTTGAGAAGGATGTCCTGGAAAAATAAGAATGGGTAAGTGGCAATATTTTTTGATTTCGATAATTAAACTATCGATGCAAATTTGTTCCACAATACTACCGCCAATAAAAATATGTGTCGCTGGAGATTGATTTATTTTTTGAGATAAACTTTCAATTTCTTCCGCTTTGGTTTTATCAGGATCAATTAAAATAGCCAACAATTTTTTGTTTGCTTGTTTGGCGGCTAAGATATTTTGGTAGATGTTTTTCATTGCTTTGCGAAAGTAAGAATTATAACGCAAAGATTCACGAAGCTTTTAATTTTTGTGGATCTATGTGTTGTCTTAGTGTAACTCTGTGATATAGTTAAACATTCAAAACACAAACGAAAACATAATCTTCTACAAAATCAAACTGGAAATTAAATTCTTCGCTGATTTCGTTAAAATGTAACTGGGCTTTTCCTTTTTTGTCTTCTAATTGAAATTGAGATTCGGAAATATGATTTGGGAAACTAATTCCTTTTTCGTTTTTTAATTTAAATACGCTTTCTTTAACGCCCCAGATTACAGTTGATTTGGCAATTTTATCTGATTCTGAAAGGCTTTCTAAGTGAGAAATATCCATAAATCGTGGTGCGATTTTTAATGTTTTTTCTTTGCGTTTTTCTAAATCAATTCCAATACATTGGTTGCTAATGCAAATACAAGAAAACTCGTGGGAATGGGAAATGGAGATATGTTGAGGTAGTATACTTTTACCTTTTACCTTTTTACTTTTGTCTTTAAGATGGGGTTTCCCGAATTCATCATAAAACAAATCAAAATCTGTAAAACCTATATGTTGCAATAACATTCGTACGGCTAAAAAACCTTTTTTATGTTCCAAAGAACTCATGGTTTCTAATCTGGAAATTGACTTTTCGTTAAGTTGTATATTTTCAAAAAGCCACTCTAAATCTTCGGAAATTTTCCAAAAATAAGCGGTGGTATTTTTGTTAATGTGAATTTCTTTGAAAAAAGGCATGTTAAATCGAACTAGAAAAATTTTATATAATTGTGATTCAATGGTTTAGCAATGTGAACAAAACATAAATATCAATAATTTATTTCTGAAATTAAAACTTATGTTGTACCTTTGCAGACTTAAATAAAAATAAATATACAAATTATAATGAGTACAACAACAATTCCTTACGTACCATACAAAGTTAAAGATATTTCTTTAGCTGCATGGGGAAGAAAAGAAATTTTATTAGCAGAAGCTGAAATGCCAGGATTAATGGCGCTTAGAGAAGAGTTTGGTGCAAGCCAACCTTTAAAAGGTGCGCGTATTGCTGGATGTTTACACATGACTATTCAAACTGCAGTTTTAATTGAAACATTAGTAGCTTTAGGAGCAGACGTTACTTGGTCTTCTTGTAATATTTTCTCTACTCAAGATCACGCTGCTGCTGCAATTGCTGCTGCTGGAATTCCGGTTTATGCTTGGAAAGGTATGAATGAAGAGGAATTTGATTGGTGTATTGAGCAAACGTTATTCTTCGGTGAAGAGCGTGCGCCATTAAATATGATTTTAGATGATGGTGGAGATTTAACCAACTTAGTGTTTGATAAATACACTGAATTAGTGAAAGGAATCAAAGGTTTATCAGAAGAAACTACAACTGGAGTACACCGTTTATACGAAAGAATGAAAGCAGGAACATTATATATGCCAGCTATCAACGTAAATGATTCAGTTACTAAATCTAAATTTGATAACAAATATGGTTGTAAAGAATCTGCAGTAGATGCAGTTCGTAGAGCAACTGACGTAATGTTAGCAGGAAAAAGAGTAGTAGTTTGTGGGTATGGAGATGTAGGTAAAGGTACTGCAGCTTCTTTCCGTGGAGCAGGTTCTATTGTAACTGTTACTGAGATTGACCCAATTTGTGCTTTACAAGCGGCAATGGACGGTTTTGAAGTTAAAAAATTAGACACAGTTATCGCTAATGCAGATATTATTATTACTACAACTGGAAATAAAGATATCGTTTTAGGTCGTCATTTTGAAGCGATGAAAGATAAAGCTATCGTTTGTAATATTGGTCATTTCGATAACGAAATTGATATGGCTTGGTTAAACACAAACTTCGGTCACACGAAAAATGAAGTGAAACCTCAAGTTGATATTTATAATGTTAACGGAAAAGAAGTTATTATTTTAGCTGAAGGACGTTTAGTAAACCTAGGTTGTGCTACAGGTCACCCAAGTTTTGTAATGAGTAACTCGTTTACAAACCAAACTTTAGCGCAGTTAGAGTTATGGGCAAACAGTGCTAACTACAAGAATGAAGTGTATATGTTACCTAAACATTTAGATGAAAAAGTAGCTGCTTTACACCTTTCTAAATTAGGAGTGGAGTTAGAAACTTTACGTCAAGATCAAGCAGAATATATCGGAGTTGAGGTTCAAGGACCATTCAAACCAGAATATTACAGATACTAATCGGTATTTTATGAATAAAAAAATCCCCTTTCGAAAGATTGGGGATTTTTTTGTTAAAAAAATAAATAAAAAAAACCGCCATTTCTGACGGTTTTAGTTCGCATTATAATTGTACTTGGGGGATTGTAATTATTTTTTAATAACTTTTACCATTTTAATTTTTCCTTCTGAAACAATTTTAACAAAGTAAGTTGCTGATGGGAAATTAGATAAATCTATGGTAGTTACTGTAGCGTTTAGTTTTTTGTTTAATATCGTTTGTCCTAACAAATTAAGAACACTTATTTCTGTAATTTCTTTAGAATATTGAAGGGTTACCACATCTGAAGTAGGGTTTGGATATAAATTAAAACTACTTATGTCAAAAGTGTCATTTCCTAATACTACATTGACTGTTACGGCTAATAGAGCACTTGAACAATCGTTTTCTTCATTCACAGCAAAATATTCTGCTCCATCGATTAATTGCGTTCCTGCAGGCAAAGCATTGGTACCTGCTAAAGCATCTGAGGAAGAACTATACCAAACTACAGTTGTTGGATTTACATTAATATCTTCAATTGTAGCATCTGCTGCTACACCACCATTTATAACTTGATTTGATGAACCTGTTGGTGTTGCTGCTGTTGGATTAACAGTGATTGTGAATTGCATAGGGGTTCCTGCACAACCATCAATCATTGGAGTTACCGTTATAGTTGCAACTATTGGAGTGCTTCCTGTATTTGTAGCCGAAAAAGAAGGAATACTTCCAGTTCCACTTGCCGATAATCCAATCGAAGGCGTATCGTTAGTCCAATTGAAAATGGTGTTGTTGAAAATGGCTTCAATATACATACGTTTAGATGTGAAAGCACATGGATCTCCAAATGTTGCATTGTTTGCTGAAATTGAAAAATTATTTTGTCCAATAGCTGCTGCAGAAACAATTGAAGTACTATTTGAAGCATGGCACGAACCTATTGAGTAGTTTCCGCAAGTGCCATTCGGTGTTCCGTAACTAGCAAAAGGAATAGAAGTAAAAACGGCTCCAACTGGTGCGGTTAAAGTAATATTTCCACTTTCATTTGTTTCACCACAAAGTGTTCCTGTACTAGAGCTTGTAAAAACAAAAGGTGAAGTAACTGAATTGTTACAAATGCTTATACTAGTAACAGCATTTACATTTGGGGCTTGGTAGGTTGGACTTAAAGTATTCGATATAACTCCTCCTGGGTTAACCCAATTTGATGTTGCTCCATTTAATGTGAAATTTACTAGATTTCCATTATTGTTATTTCCACTTGAATCTGTTAAACTTGTAACTGTAGTATTGTCCGCAGAATCAATTCCTTGATTAAATTTATAATAAGCCAATAAACCTGTTTGTCCAGAAGATAATTCGCTATTCATGTTGTTTTGAATTTCGCATTCATTTAAAACACGACTCCAAATACGAACTTCATCTATTTTTCCACCAAGAAGATTTTGAGTATTATCATAAGCACCTATTCTTAAAGCGTTACCGCCTACAAAAGGAGGTACATTAGAATTTGTTGAAACCAAAACTCCATTTTTATATAATTTCATAGTAGTTGTTGCTACATCATAAGTCAAAGCCACATGATACCAAGTATTAGCTACAATAGGAGTAGGGTCTTGAACCTCATTCCAAATACCATTGTGTCCTGCAGATATTCTGTTTCCAAAACTAACTGACGGATACAAAGCATGTTGTCCGTCTGAGCCTCCAGAAATAAGATTGTTTTGAAGACCTAAATTTGAAAGATAAAACCAAGCTTCTTTTGTGTAAGTTGCTGGCATGATATTTCCACAATGTACATAATCGTTTGATCCATCAAAATTTAAGGAGCTTGCTGATGGAGTAGGAGTTACATAGGTTTTAAACCATAAATCATAATTGTCGTAAAGGACATTTTGACCATTATTAAAATAAAAACCACCAGGAGTATAAGAATTTCCAGACGGAGCAAAAACAAGTGCATTGGTACCCGTAATTCCTCTTAAATCAACTGTGTATGTGTTTCCTGCAATCATTGAAATTCCTGCAGGCATATTTACTACATGTTCAAGATATGTGCCGTTATTTGGAGGTGCAACGTTAATCTGAAAAGTTTGTGAGGCTAATAATGCACCGCCATAGCCATCTCCAGCATATAAATTTAACTGAAAATCTCCAGCTACTAATGCATCCATGTAATTGCCAAGACTAAAATGAAATTCACTGAATTCACCAGTTTGTCCAGCAATAAAAGTTTGACCTACATTTTGTGCGCCATTATTAGTAATAAGAAATCCACCACCACTAACATTTTCAGGCGAATGGTTTTGATCTAAGGTTTGCCCATTTACATCATAGGAAAAGAAAAGCACTATTAATAAAAATAGTTTTAATGAGAGTAGTCTGTTGTACATAAATATTTTTTTTAAAATTTAAGATTACAAAGTTGTGGGTTATAATACGGAAATCATATAGGTGGAAACCCCTGAATTTTAACAAAAGTTTTTTTATGGTATTTAATTAGATACTTTTGTTTAAAATTATTTGAAATGAATAAAAAAATTAAACATATTTTACTTGCACTAACTTTAATAAGTTTTTTTAGTTGCAGTGAGAAAAAAGAAAATGAAGTTGTTTTTGTTAAAGAGGAACCGGTAAAAGAAGATCCGACTAAAGCTTGGTTGCATAAAGTAGAAAACTACAAAGCAAATAAGAATTATTTGTCGGTTTTTTATAAATATTATAAGCAAGAAATTAAAAAAGAAAATTATTCAAATGCTGCTGATATTTTAGGAATTGTTTGTGTTTATTTAGCAGATTCTTATGATTTTAATGAGCAATTTATGACTACTATCAATGAGTTTGATTTAAAATACAGAAAAGAAGTTCCTGCGTTAAAAACCACATTTGTAGATGCTTATTTAGCAAATTATTATTTCGATAAATACAACCTAAAAAAAGCACTTGACTACTTTAAAAATATAACTTTATTAGAACCTAACGACTATAATAGTTGTTATAACACTGCCCGAGCTTACTATGACTTATCATATATATATTACATTATGGGTAAGCAAAATTTGAGTTTAGATGCCAATCAAAAATCTTTTGAATATTTTAGTAAAATTAATAATGCTAAAGGGTTAGCCTTTGTTTATTCCAATTATGCTAATATTTACACCGCTATTGGAGATAAAAAACGCGCTATTGAAAATGCGGATAAAGCCATAAAAGCCTATAAAAGTATTAACAATACCTATAATGTGTACATCGGGTTAATCAATAAAATTTCAATTTATGATTTTTTGAATGATTCTCGAAAAGGAGCGCTTATTGATTCAACTTATCAAGCTTTTATTGAAAGTAAAGATGAAAGTAAAATATTGAAAATTAAACTATTTGATTTTAAAATTGAGAATTTAGTTCAGCAGAATAAACTTAACGAGGCTAAAAAAATTATAGATGAATTAGAACCTATAGTGAAAGAAATTGATTCAGATGATTTAACTCAAGAATATAAAATTACGAAAGCTCAATATGAAATTAAAAAGAATCCAAATTATTCTGATTTCGAAGATATTAAAAAGGCATTGCCTACATTAATTACGAATCAACAATATGAAAAAGTAAACATGTTTTATGGGTTGCTAAAAAAGAATGCCATCCAAAAAAATGATTTCAAGAATGCTTTACATTACGAAACAGAATTGCAAGTTATTGCAGATAGTATTGGAAATATTGCTTCTAGGGGAAAAATAGCAGAATTAGAAGCGATTTATCAAACTCAGAAAAAAACACAAGAAATCGCTATTCAAAAAACAACTATTTTAAATAAAAATACAACCATTGCACTTTTAGCTTCATTGTTTTTTGGTTTGTTTTTAATTGTTGTTATTTATTTCGTAAAACAAAAACAAAAGAAATTAAAAGTAGAAAAGCAAAATGCGCAACAATATACCAAGCAACTATTAGAAAAAACAGAAGAAGAACGCAAACGTATTGCTAGTGATTTGCATGATAGTGTGAGCCACGAACTACTAAGTTTGAAAAATTCAATCGAAGAAAAAAGTAATATTGCTAATGCTAAAATCGATTCTATTATAAACGACATTCGAATTATCAGTAGAAATCTTCATCCAATCATGTTCGATAAAATTGGATTAATAGGAAGTGTAGAACAGTTAGTAGAGCGAACACAATCTGTAAATGATTTTATGGTTACCGCAGAATTAGACTATAGTGGTTCATTATCCACTTCTGACGAATTGCAATTGTATCGTATCATTCAAGAATCATTGTCGAATATTATCAAGTATGCAAATGCAGTAGCGGCTAAAATTACTATTCTTGAAAAAAACGATACACTTTTCGTAGAAATAAAAGATAATGGAAAAGGATTTAATGTGATGGAAACTTTAAATGGTAAAAATGCTTTTGGTTTGCACAATATTATTGAAAGAAGTAGGGCTATTGGAGGAGAAGCGAAAATAGTTTCTGATAAAAATGGCACAGTAGTTACAATTGAAATTAAAAAACAATGAAAATATTAATAGCAGACGACCATCCGTTTACTTTACAAGGTACTAAAAGCTTTGTGGAATCTTATGGTTATAAGGTAATTGATACTTGTTCTAACGGAATTTCGGCATACAATTTAATCGCACTTCATCATCCTGATGTAGCAATTTTAGATATTAACATGCCTGGCCAAGATGGTCTAGATGTAGCTATGAAAATTCAAGAAAATAAATTGAAAACCAAAGTGATTTTGCTAACGATGCATAAAGAAATGACTATTTTTAAAAAAGCCAATGAATATGGAATTTACGGGTATATTTTAAAAGAGCATGCGCATACCGAATTAGAAAAATGCTTAGAAGAAGTTGCAAAAGGCAAACGTTACGTTAGTGAATTTTTAATAGATGATTTAATTTCAGATAAAGTTGATGCTGCAAATGAATTGTCAAGATTGACTTTATCTGAAAGAAAAATTGTAGAATTAATTGCGCAACAAAAAACAAGCAAACAAATTGCAGAATTACTCTTTTTGTCTGAAAGAACCGTAGAAGGTCATCGTAGTAATATTATTGAAAAATTAGGTTTAATAAAAGAAAAAAATACGTTACTGAAATGGGCTATTCAAAATGTTGAACCCAAGTAAAGAAAGATTTCTAATTGAATAGTATAGATAATGCTTAAATCCTCAACCGAAAAGTTGGGGATTTTTTTATGTTTAAAAGCTACAGGAATAGCTTTTTTAGTCAAAATTTTATAATAAATCTCAAAACGTGTAACAAAAAATCATTTTTGGCAACAAATTTGTAATCATTATCATCAATCAATCATCAACAAACCATAAGTGTATGCTAGCCGATTTGTCGGAACATATTTGTGGTTTTTAAAAACGAATCGTTATGTTAAAATCATTTTTCATTCTTTGTTCTGGAGCAGACAAAGACATTGTTGCCTCATGCTCCAACGGTGAACAGAATAAATACGCTGGAATTGGCGCTACTGTTTTCTTTACTGCTGTGATGGCCTTTGTGGCTTGTTCTTATGCTTTATATACGGTTTTTGACAATCCCTATATGGCTACCTTTTTTGGATTAATTTGGGGTTTGCTTATTTTTAATTTAGATCGATTTATCGTTTCAACGATTAGAAAAAGAGATGGTTTTATGGACGAATTTCTTCAAGCGTCTCCGCGAATTGTCTTAGCTATGATTATCGCAATTGTAATTTCGAAACCGCTGGAAATTAAAATCTTCCAAAAAGAAATTGATACGGTTTTATTGAAAGAAAAAAACGAAATGGCGATTGCAAATAAAAAACAAGTGGCTAATTTCTTTAAAACAGATGTTGATAAAAATCAAGCCGCTATTGACAGTTTGAAAAGTCAGTTGCAAACCAAAGAAAAAGAAGTAGCTGCATTGTATCAATCGTATATCACAGAAGCAGAAGGTACGGCTGGAACAAAAAAAATGGGGAAAGGGCCAATTTACAAAGAAAAGCGTGATGCTTACGATTTGGTTTCGAAACAATTGGATTCTTTAAAAGTTTCCAATGGAAAATTAATTGCAGAAAAAGAAATTAAAGGGAAGTCTTTACAAGCTGATTTAGATAAAAAAGTTACGGATTCGCAACCTATAATTGATAGTTTCGACGGTTTAATGGCGAGAATTAATGCTTTGGATAAATTGCCTTTTTTGCCTTCTTTGTTTATTATGTTGCTGTTTTTGGCTATTGAAACCTCGCCAATTATTGCTAAATTATTATCCAGTAAAAGTGAATATGATTTTAAATTGGAAGATGCGGAAACAAGCTACAAAACATTAATAGAGCAAAATAGTTACCAACGCGATTTGCAAAAGAAAGCAGATGCATCAATTTATGATGAGGTGTATTCTGAAATTAAAACCGACAAAGAACTATTTAATTTGAAGAAGAAAAATGCGACTGAAATCATGAAAATTCAATCGGAGAATTATTTAGCGAAGTTTAAAACTTAATTTAGGTATGCGGTTTAGCAGATGCTTCGCAACGCTTATTTTAAAGGTTTTCTTTTAGTTAATTTTAAATAATTTGTATTTCTCTGTGTAATCTTTGCGAAACTCTGTGTAAAACTTTAACACAAAAAACCCGTCAAGTTATTAAAACAAGACGGGTTTTATATTTTGTAATCTTAAGATTATGCTTCGAATGGAAGAATAGAAACCCAAGATTTGTTCTCACCTTTTTTCTGGAATTTTACAATTCCATCAACTTTAGCATGTAAAGTATGGTCTTTCCCCATGTAAACGTTTTCACCTGGGTTGTGTTTTGAACCTCTTTGTCTAACAATGATATTTCCAGCGATTGCAGCTTGACCACCATAAATCTTAACGCCTAAACGTTTTGATTCTGATTCTCTACCATTCTTCGAACTACCGACACCTTTTTTATGAGCCATGACGTTATATTTTAAATGTTATTCTTCAGTTTTTGGTTTTTTTGCTCTTGTAGCTTTAGGCTTTACTTCTTCAGTACCTTCTGCTACTTCAACATCAGCTTTTTTTGCTTTTGGAGCAGCTTCTTTCTTAGGAGCAGCTTCTTTTTTAGCAGAACCAGAGGCAACAATGTTCTCAATGATAATTTGAGTAAATGATTGTCTGTGACCGTTTTTCTTTTTGTAACCTTTTCTTCTTTTCTTTTTGAAAACGATTACTTTATCACCTTTAAGGTGTTTTACTACTTTGGCTTCTACTGAAGCTCCTTCTATAGCTGGGGCGCCTAATGTTAATGCTCCTCCGTTGTCAATTAATAAGACTTTGTCAAAAGAAACTTTTGCGTCTACATCACTTGCTAAACGGTGAACAAATAACCTTTGGTCTTTGCTTACTTTGAACTGTTGCCCTGCTATCTCTACGATTGCGTACATAACAATGTGTTTTGATTATTATTTTTTCAGTTTGCAAATATACAATTATTTATTAAATGCACAACATTAGCCTTCTTTTTTCTTTAATTTAATTGTAATCGTGAAGTTATTTACTTTTTGTGTAACAATTTATATCTTTCATCGACTAATTATCACCATTTATAATTATAAATTTACTTATGAAAAAAACATTAATGGCTTTAGGAACAATGGCAATGTTAGGAAGCACGGCAAATGCACAAAAAGTAGCATTCGAAGAATTTGATTTAGATAACGGTTTACATGTTGTTTTACATCAAGATAATTCTGCTCCAGTGATTATTACTTCTGTAATGTATCATGTTGGGGCAAAAGATGAACAACCAAATCGTACTGGTTTTGCACACTTTTTTGAACATTTATTGTTTGAAGGAACTAAAAATATCGGTAAAGGAGAATGGTTTAAATTAGTTACCGCAAATGGAGGACAAAACAACGCCAATACTTCTGATGATAGAACTTACTATTATGAAGTTTTTCCATCTAATAATTTAGAATTAGCCATTTGGATGGAATCAGAAAGATTAATGCATCCTGTAATTGATCAAAAAGGAGTAGATACGCAAAACGAAGTGGTTAAAGAAGAAAAACGTTTAAGAATTGATAATCAACCTTACGGAAATATTTTTAAAGCGATTAAGCAAAATTTATTTAAAAACCACCCTTATCGTTGGACCACCATTGGTGAGATGGAACATTTAGACGCGGCTACTTTAGAAGAGTTTCAAGCGTTTAACAAAAAATTCTATATTCCAAATAATGCAGTTCTTGTAGTTGCAGGTCAGTTTGACAATGCTCAAGCCAAAGAATGGATTAAAAAATATTTCGGATCCATTCCAAAAGGAAAACCAGTACAAAGACAAAAAATTGAAGAAGCTCCAATAACTTCAACAATTAATGCTACTTGGGAAGATCCAAATGTACAATTACCAATGACATTAGCAGCCTACAGAACACCATCAATGAAAACCAAAGATGCGCGTGTTTTAGATATGATTTCATCGTATTTATCAGATGGGAAAAGTTCAAAATTGTACAAAAAAATGGTAGATGAGAAAAAAGTAGCGCTTCAAGTAGGAGCTTTTAGTAATTCTCAAGAAGATTATGGACAATACATTATTTACAGTTTACCATTAGGTGATGTTACATCTGAAAGTTTATTAAAAGAAATTGATGAAGAAATTGTGAACATTCAAAATAATTTGATTTCTGAAAACGATTTTCAAAAATTGCAAAATAAATTTGAAAACAATTATGTAAACTCCAATTCAACTGTGGAAGGAATTGCCGAAAATTTAGCTTCTTACTATTTATTATATGGTGATATTAATTTAGTAAACACTGAAATTGAAATTTACCGTTCTATCACAAGAGAAGATATTAAGGAAGTGGCTAAAAAGTATTTAAATCCAAACCAACGTTTGATTTTAAATTATGGTCCTGCAAAAGAAAAAACAGCTAAATAATTTTTAAGATAAAGATGAAAAAGTATTTATATATCGCAGCCAGTTTATTACTAACAATAACTATGCAAGCACAAGACAGACCAATGCCTAAACAAGGGCCAGCACCAAGTATTAACATTAAAAAACCAGTAACTTTCGTTTTAGAAAATGGTTTAAAAGTGTTAGTGGTGGAAAACAATAAATTACCAAGAGTTTCTTATAACTTAACTCTAGATAATGCACCTTTTGCGGAAGGAAGCAAAAAAGGAGTTACGGATTTAGTAAGTGCTATGATTGGTAATGCAACTGAGAATATTTCTAAAGAAAAATTTAATGAAGAGATTGACTTTTTAGGAGCCAATATTAGTTTTTACGAATCAGGTGCTTCTGCCAATGGTTTGTCTAGATATTCTTCAAGAATTTTAGAATTATTAGCAGACGGAGCTTTAAATCCATTATTTACGCAAGCTGATTTTGATGCAGAAAGAGCGAAATTAATTGAAGGTTTAAAATCGGATGAGAAGAGTGCTTCTGCCATCGCAGCTAGAGTTCAAAATGTTTTAACTTACGGAAAAGAACATTATAACGGTGAGTTTACGTCAGAAGAAACTTTGAAAAATGTAACTTTACAAGACGTTATCAATCACTATAATACATATTTCGTACCAGGTAATGCTTATTTAGTGGTTATTGGAGATGTAAAAGCTAAAGATGTTAAGAAAAAAGTAGAAGAGTTATTTGGAGCAGATGTTTGGAAAAAAGCTACAGCACCAAATTTATCTTACAACGATCCAAGAGATTTACAATATTCTCAAATTAATTTTGTAGATGTGCCAAATGCCGTGCAATCTGAAATCGCATTAATCAACTTGTCAAAATTAAAAATGAATGACAAAGATTATTTCGCAGCTATTTTGGCTAACCAAATTCTTGGTGGTGGTGGTGAAGGTCGTTTGTTTTTAAACTTAAGAGAAAAACACGGTTGGACATATGGTTCATATTCTAATTTAGGAGCTAGTAAATATATATCTAAATTTTCTTCAACTGCTTCGGTAAGAAATAAAGTTACGGATAGTGCAGTAGTTGAGATTTTTAACGAATTGAAAAAAATTAGAACAGAATTAGTTTCTGCTGAAGATTTAAAAATCGCGAAAGCAAAATATATTGGAAACTTTGTCATGCAAATTGAAAAACCTGCAACTATTGCGCGTTATGCTTTAAATATTAAAACATTAGGTTTGCCAGAAGATTTTTACGAAAACTATGTAAAAAATATCAATGCAGTAACTCCTGAAGACATCAGAAATGCAGCAAACAAATATTTCTTAGCAGATAATACAAGAGTGGTAATTGTGGGTAAAGCTACCGATGTTTTACCTGGTTTAGAAGCTATGAGTGCCAAAGAAAAAATGCCAATTTTCTATTTTGATAAATACGGAAATAAAGTTGACAAACCAGTAGTAAAAAAAGAAATTCCTGCAGGTGTAACAGCTCAAACGGTAATTAAAAAACATATTGATTTAATTGGTGGTGAAAAGGCTTTAAATCAAGTTAAAACAATGGCAATTACATATAAAGCATCTATTCAAGGGCAAGAAATTGTGATGGTAACAAAATCTTCAAACAAAAGTATGAACAGCATGATCATTACGGGAATGGGAATGACTTTAGCTAAGAATATTGTTGGAAAAGATTTCGCTTATACAGAAGCTCAAGGTAAAAGAACGGATGTGAAAGGAGAAGAATACAATGAAATGAAAGCAGAATCTATTCCTTTTCAAGAATTAGCAATGATTAAAGATAAGAAAGTTTTGTTAACTGGAATTGAAAAAATAAATGATAAAGAAGCTTACGTAATTGTTTCAGGTAAAACAAAATATTATTACGATATCAATACAGGATATAGAATTGCAGTGGAAGCTCCAGGTAAAGATGGTAATCCAGCTACAGTTGTAAATTATGACGACTACAAAGATTTTAAAGGAATTAAATATCCATATTTAATGACTATTAATGCAGGAATGCCTTTAGAATTTAATGCTTTTGAAGTGAAAATCAACGAAGGGGTTACAGATAAAGATTTTGAATAAATTTTTATTTTGATAACAAAAAAGGATTGCTTTCGCAATCCTTTTTTGTTTTTATATAGTTCTAATTCTGCCTTGATATTAATGTATGATTTTTTTTGTGACAATCAGATCATTTTCAAGCTTGACTTTAATAATTAGCATCTCTGTATTGGCTAATAATTCAGATAATATAATTTCTTGTTGTTTAATGTTTTTTCTGTCCAATACTTTTTTTCCTAACGCATCATACACTGTAATTTCATGAATTGATTGTCCTAACGATTTTACATTAACATGGTTGTTTACAAAAATGCTTACTTGGTCAGCATAATTCTGATCGTCTGTAGATAAGGTTTGATTTGAAAAACGCAAAACAAATCTATCTAAGGTTTCGCCTTCCTCAGCATAAAAGGTATAAGGAACTGTTCTTAAATCGTGAATTATATTGTACAGTTTATCTTCTAAATATATATTTTGAGTACTCAATAATCCATCTATACCATTAATAAAGATTGTATAATTACCAGATGTTGGTACTTTAACTGCTAACGGAACTTGGTCATTTACATCAAACGGGACGCTTCTACCTTGAATTATGTTTCGGTCATAACCTTCTAATAAGGAGTAAATATTGAAGTTCGTTTTTAAATCTGCTTGTGCATCATACATTTGGTCTTTTTGATTAGTTGCGCCATTAACATAAGCTACAAGCATAGAACAATTAGAGGTTGAAGATACAAGGTCTAACCAGATTCTTCCTTCAGGTAAATTGCCTATATTAGTATTTGCAGTTCTGAAAAATTGATCGTTTCGGTAACTACTGCTTCGCATAGAATTATCAAACGAAGCTGTCATAGAAGTTGAAGCGCTGAATGGATTCATTAAAACAGCAAAACCTTGTCCAGCCGCAATATAGCCTTCAAATCCCAAAGGTGAAGAAGGTCCAGAAAGATTATAGGTCAAATAATCGGACGGATCATAATTATAAGAATAATTATTATAGAAAGGATCTAAAGTACTTGTGTTTGGTACTATTCCATGTCTCCAAATTCTAATAAATCCAGTAATTTTAGTTGAGTTGGCCATTAAAAAGGCATCGGCAGATATAGAAGACGGATAAGGATTTCCTAATAAGTTCCAATTGTCATCATCTTGCGTTGCATTCGTTGGGGAATATGGAGAAGGATATGATCCAACAGTGTTATATGTTCCTCTTGAAATGGGTGTATTTATTGTCCCATTATTTGGAACGCCAATAAAAGTTGAAGTAAAATTTGTGGGTGAATTCATTGGTGCATTGTTCAGTCCTTTTTCAATATATCCTTTTCCCAAAACCATTATCTCTGTGGTATTAACCCAATTTCCAAATTCACCAATTCCATTTCCAGGAATCGTTGGAATCCATTTGTATAAATTGGTGTTGTTAGAATAAGTTGAAATATTGGCAGAACTAAATCCGGCTACTGGACTCGACCAATATACATAATCAGAATTATCAACAAAGGCAATTCTTTCCATAGTGATATTTCCAATATTACTTCCCTCATTTATTTGAATTAAATTTCCGCTATTTTTAATTTCGAAAGTGCCGTTAGCATTTACGTTTATAATATCTGTTACGACAAACGTTCCATTTGAAGCGACTACCAAATTTCCATTACTTGGAATGTTTACGGCATACGCATAGGCCACTGAAGGACCAGAAATTATTGGACTGAATCCAATATTATTAATTGTGACACAATCTGAAGCAGTGGGCACTCCATTAGGTGTCCAATTAGATGGTGAAAACCAGTCGGAACTCAATCCGTTCCAAGTTTTACCTGAAGAAGTGAAACTAACAATAGCACTCGAGCTTGAAACACATCCACCACTATTGGTTACAGTAAAGGAATAATTTCCTGGAGCCAATCCGTTTACGGTATAACTATTTCCGCTTCCTGTGATGCCTCCTGGGTTGATAGTCCAATTCCCTGAAGGTAAGTTGTTTAGTTGGACGCTTCCATTTGGTGAGGCACAAGTAGGTTGAGTAGTTGCGCCAATAGAAATAGTACTTGGTTTTGAGTTTACCACAATTGAAATGGTTTCGTAATTGTTGTACACATTTCCGCTGTACGTGGTTGTGCAAGTAAGAGTAGCATTGTAAGTACCAACTGTTGCATTAGGTATGGTTAGGTTTTGCGTAGTTGAAGAACTATTTCCTCCGCCAGGTGCTACTATTGCCCAATTATAGGTAACAGCCGTTCCGAATGTTCCAGCATAACTTCCTAAAAGACTAATTGTGTCTCCTTCGCATGCTGGGGTGTTTGCTGTTAGAATGGTGTTTAATGTGCCATCTCCAGCCATAACTTCATCAAATGTTAGTGCTGTGGTTCCGCCTCCATTACAATAAGCATATACAGAGGAACCTATATGAATGTCTTGATTATGATTACAATCTCCAACAAGTCCATAATAATCTGGGTTAGGTACAGTGTCAGAGGTTACATAAAGGACGGCATTTGACGGGAGTATTAAATCTATCTTATCTATAAATGTAATTGTACCTTGATACGGAGTAACGGAAATTAATTGTGTATTAAAAATATAGTCTGTTCCATTACCACCTGTATTTGTACCGGTGAGTTGTAAGTTTCCGTTAATGGTGATTAAGCCTATTGTTCCCGTATTTATACCTGCAGTCCCAATAGTAATTGTATGTCCGAATTGAATCGTAACATTGCCTGTTCCTGTTGGATTTTGTCCAGGATAGGTTGAAGCAATTGCCCAACTATTACCATTAAAATATTGCCAACTGCTCAGCGCTGTCCATGGTCCGCCTGGGCTAACCGATCGGTAATCACCAATGGTCTGGCCAAATACATGAAATGAAAACAAGAAAAGTGTTATCCTAAATAAACTAAAAAGTTTATTTCTGTTGAAAATTTTATTAAGTAGGTTGTGATTTTGGAGGGGCTTTTCGGAAGTTGAGTAAGTTTTACACATAACAATTTCGTTTAGCTATTACAAAGATAGCTCATATTCTATTGTTAGATGAAATTTCGCACATCTTTTAGTCTTGAAAATCAGTCAGTTAATCGAAAAGTTGAAGAAAAAGTTAAAATAAAATGAGCCCAATGCAGCATCGAGCTCATTTTTATTGAAATTATTATGAAATGTTTGGGGAGTCAAAAAACGAATGCTTTTTTGTTTTAATTATATGTGTTTTCTATATATTTTTTGTGTGAAGAAAGTTTTTCATTAATATATTCATCTGTTTGATAGTAATAGATATGAATTTTATTTTCAAGATTTTTTAAAATCTCATTTTTAACACTATCAGATTTTGATTTTTCGTTCAAAGATTTATATAAATCTATAAATTCGATAGTAAAGTAGTTATAAGGACATGTTGTATTATTATATGTATTCAAACATTTATCTAAAGTTAATATGGCCTTTTCTTTTGAGTTTTTTTCATAGTAAAACTTGCTTAATCGTAAATATAAGTTTCTGATATATTCTACAACTTGTTTTTCTTCAACTGGTAAATTGTTGATGTTCTTAAAATTTATTTTGCTTAATAGATTTTCAATTATTTCTGGATTTTTTATATATCCAACTTTATCTGTATTTTCATCAAAATCTTTTGATAATTTATAGATAAACCCTTCAAGTTGCAAGTAATTGCTTAATCCTAAATATTCATTATCATTATTGTAGTCCGTAAAATAAACTGGTCTTTTCCATTTATTTTGCCCGATTATATCTAATAGTAATAATTGATTTCTAAACAATACATCATTTTCATATATCCAGTTTAATGAATTTTTATCAGCACCAAATCTAAAATTCTTTGAAATTAAATTAACTTCTTCTCCAGTATTTAATTCAATATTTTTTTCAAAAATAATTTTATTTAATTTAGTTATATCATTTACAAAATTGCTGTCAGTTTCTAGGATAATAAATCTTGATTTTTTGTTTTTAATATATTCCTCATCTAAAGAACATATAATTTTATTGTTGTGAAATATTCCGTTTTTAAGCATTAAAATATATCTAGAATCATTTAATAAACTCGTGTTTATAATAAGAATGTCTTTCCTGTGATTGTTTTTTAATTGATAATATAACAAAGGGAAAGTGTCATTATCTCCCGCTGTGAAAAGAATTGCGTTTGGTTCACATGAATCTAACATTAATTTTGAATACTGATTTATATTTTCTGAGTATAATTCGTTTTGAAAAATATATTTTGAAGCAATTTCTTCATTTTGATAAACCAATAAATTCAGATATAGCGAAACCATTTCGTTGCTATATTTAATTTTTATTGAACCTGGAATTGTGTTATAATTAGGAGATTTTTCAATTAAAGTTTTATAGTATTCTAAAGCCTTTACAGAATACTGTATAAATTTCTCTAATTGATTTTTATTCATTGAATTATTAGTATAAGGTAAATTATATTTCAAATTTTTCTGATTAAAATCAAAGTTATCATTAATCAAATTTGTAGCTACTTGAGAATAAGAATACCCCAAAGTATATATTTCATTATCGTTTAATTCGGATTTTTTTTCTAGTAATTTGATATTGTCATAAAAGCAGCCATCATAACCGAAGTAAGGGAAAATTTGATAATGTAATTCGGGATAAGTATTTAATATTTGATTTTTAACTTTTATTTCATTTTCTTCTTTATTAATATATTCATTGTATTCTGTAATTTCTTTTGATACGGATTTTAATGGTAATTTTATTTTTTTATACTCGTTGGTATGTTTATCCCAAAAAAGTTGTTGTAAAGTGTCTTTTGTATTTGACATTTTTACAAACCAACCCGAGTTTCTTTTTTCAAGAAGTAAATCGTTTTCTTGATAAAATTCAGATACCTCATAGTTTTGAAATAATTTATTTACTATTTCTCTATAAGTTGGATGTGTATTTTGAGCATTTGATATATTAATTATCAATAAAAAAAGTATTATTGTTTTTTTGATATTCATAATTTATAAAGTTTATTTTCTATTCGTAATATATACGCCAAATAAAATAATTATTGTTCCTAAAATTTGAATTGGAGTCACGCCTTCATTAAATACCATACTCCAAATTGTAGCCACAATAGGTATCAAATAAGTTACGTTTGATGCAAAAATAGGTGACGACATTTGTATCAATCGGTAAAAATAAATATTAGCCATTCCTGTTCCTATAATTCCTAAAATAGCAACATATAGTAAAGGATGAATTTGATTTGTAAAGCCTAAACTAGCTGATATTTCGTGCGTACTTTGAAAATTAAATCCATTAAATAGTAATATTGCCATAGCTGGAAGGAGTAGAAATGCGAAATTTCCAACAGTTATACTTAACGGAGATACATCTGAAAGGTATTTTTTCACTAAATTAATGTTGGCCGCATAACACCAAGTAGCTATGATAACTAATAGGGCAAACCAATAGTTTTTGGTTGGATTTCCTGACGCACCTGCATAGACTAATATCAAACAACCTACAATTCCTATTAATAGTCCTAGTATTTGTTTTCGACTAAATGTTAATCCGAAAAATATACTTCCAATAAGTAACGTGTTTAAAGGTGTAAATGAATTCAATGTAGAACTAATAGAACTACTAATTTGAGTTTGTGCCAAAGCAAACAAGAAAATAGGAAAGAAGTTACCTAATAAACCTGCTAAAAAAACAAATTTAAATTTAGTACTTGGAATCTTGAAAAATTCTTTTCCGAAAAATAAACCTAAAAAAAGTGAGGTAAATACAATTCGATAGGCACCTAATTGATACGCATTCATGCCGCCATCTAAACCTTTTTTCATAAGTATAAATGAACTTCCCCAAACTATTGCTAGCAGAAGTAATATAAACCATTTTGAATTTTTGTTTTGCATAAAAAGTGCGTTTAAAAAAATAAGGCTGTCAAATTTGACAGCCTTAAAGGTATAGCTATTTTTAAAATATATTATCCTAAAGCAGCTCTTTTGAATCCTGTTACTTTTAAATCTGCATTTACAGATTTGATGTAAGCAGCAACGCTCATTGAACTATCTTTGATATAATCTTGGTTTACTAAAGTGTTGTCTTTGAAGAAACGCCCTAATTTACCTTTTGCAATATTATCTAACATAGCTTCTGGTTTCCCTTCAGCACGTAATTGATCTTTTGCAATTTCGATTTCTTTTTCAATAACAGATGCATCAACACCAGATTCGTCTAAAGCGATTGGCGCCATTGCAGCAGCTTGCATAGCTACGTTTCTAGCAGCTTCAGCACCACCTTCAACGTTTGCTGATAAAGCTACTAATGTAGCAATACCGTTACCAGCGTGAATGTAAGAGTTAATGAATGCGCCTTCTAATCTTTCGAAAGCTCCGATTTCAATTTTTTCTCCAATTACACCAGTTTGCTCAATTAATTTTTCAGCAACAGTAATTCCACCAAAGTCAGAAGCTAAGAAAGATTCTTTGTCTGTGAAATTTAAAGCTAAGTTTGCGAAATCATTTGCTAATTTTACGAAACCTTCGTTTTTACCTACGAAGTCAGTTTCACAATTTAAAGAAATAACAACACCAGCAGTATTATCACTATTAACAACAGCAATAACAGCACCTTCAGTTGATTCTCTATCTGAACGGTTAGCTGCAACTTTTTGACCTTTTTTTCTTAAAATTTCAATTGCTAATTCAAAATTACCTTCAGCTTCAACTAAAGCTTTTTTGCAATCCATCATACCAGCACCAGTTGTAGTTCTTAATTTGTTAACTTCAGCAGCAGTTATATTTGACATTTTATTTTATTTTAGATTATTAATGTAAAAAAAGAAATTCCAATCGTAAAAATCCAAATTCCAGTTTTATATAATTTACAACAAAAAGTTAATAAATTAATTTGGAATTTGGAATTTTACTTTCGGAATTTATATTATTTATGCTTCAGATGAAGTTTCTTCAGCCTCAGCTACAGGAGCTTCAGTTGTAGTTTCTTCTTTGTCTGATTTTCTCTCAGATAAACCTTCTGTAATAGAAGTAGTTACTAAAGATAAAATTTTATCGATTGATTTAGAAGCATCGTCGTTAGCTGGAATAACGTACTCAACCAAACGAGGGTCAGAGTTTGTATCAACCATTGCGAATACTGGAATGTTTAACTTTTTTGCTTCTTTAACCGCGATATGTTCAGCTTTAATATCTACTACGAATAATGCAGCAGGAATTCTTGACATGTCAGCAATTGAACCTAAGTTCTTGTCTAATTTTGCTCTTAAACGATCAACTTGTAAACGTTCTTTTTTAGAAAGCGTCATAAAAGTACCGTCTTTTTTCATTCTGTCAATAGAAGCCATTTTTTTAATAGCTTTTCTGATAGTGATGAAGTTTGTTAACATACCACCTGGCCATCTTTCAGTGATGTAAGGCATGTTACAAGCGGCTGCTTTTTCAGCAACGATATCTTTTGCTTGTTTTTTGGTAGCTACGAAAAGTATTTTTCTACCAGATGCAGCAATTTTTTTCAAAGCTTCATTCGCTTCTTCGATTTTTGCAGCAGTTTTATATAGGTTAATGATGTGAATGCCATTACGCTCCATATAAATGTAAGGAGCCATGTTTGGATCCCACTTACGAGTCATGTGTCCAAAATGAACACCAGCCTCTAATAACTCTTTAACGTCAATTTTGTTTGCCATTTTGTAATAGTTTACGTTCCGTGTTCTAGCAATTTTTAAGTAGTCACTTGCGTTAGTCTTAAAAATTTAGATGCTAAACTAATTTCTTTTCCAATGAAAAGAAATATCGACAACTTGTTTTTAAATTCTAATTTTGTTGTAAAAATGTATCTGAAAAATAATACAATAAATCTTGTATTAACGTTTCGAGAATTGGAATCTCTTACGTGCTTTCTTCTGACCGAATTTTTTACGTTCTACCATTCTTGGATCTCTTGTTAGTAATCCTTCTGGTTTTAAAACCAATCTGTTTTCTGCTTCTACTTCGCACATTGCTCTTGCAATAGCCATTCTTACAGCTTCTGCTTGACCAGTTGCTCCACCACCATAAACATTAATTTTAACATCGAAATTGTTTTCGTTGTTTGTTAATGTTAAAGCTTGTTTTACTTTGTACTGCAATGTAGCAGTTGGAAAGTAAACAGCAAACTCTCTTTTGTTAACTGTAATGTTACCAGTTCCTTCTGAAACATAAACACGTGCAACTGCACATTTTCTTCTTCCGATTTTGTGAATTACTCCCATTACTTAAGATCGTTTAGGTTAACAGTTTTAGGAGATTGTGCTGCATGTTTATGAGCATCCCCTACGTTAACATTTAAATTACGGAATAATTGAGCTCCTAATTTGTTTTTAGGCAACATTCCTTTAACTGCTTTTTCTACTAATAATGCAGGATTTTTTTGTTGCATTACTTTTGCAGTTAGACTTCTTTGTCCTCCTGGATAACCTGTGTGACGGATGTAAGTTTTCTCATCCAATTTGTTTCCAGTAAGATTGATTTTTTCTGCGTTAATAACAATCACGTTATCTCCACAGTCAACATGCGGCGTATAACTTGGCTTGTATTTACCTCTTAATAGCATAGCTACTTTAGAAGCAAAACGACCTAAGTTATGACCTTCAGCATCTACAACAATCCACTGCTTGTCTGCGGTAGCTTTGTTTGCTGAAACTGTCTTGTAGCTTAATGTGTTCACAATACTAATTTTTAATTAAACATTCCATTCCTATTCCCGAACTTCGGGTTTAGGGGTGCAAAAGTACAATTAATTATTAAAATTACAAACTCTAACCTAAAATTCTTTTGTATTGATTTTGAACTCTTTGAATTGCTTTCCAAATTTATATTCATTTTTATAGGTTTATTATAGGCAATTTTCATATTTTTGAATTTGATATACTTCTAATAATGAAATCAAAAGCCACTTTAAAAGAATTAGCTAAAGAATTAGGTGTTTCTACGTCAACGGTTTCTAAGGCGTTAAGTAACAGCCCAGAAATTAGTGAACAAACCAAAATAAAAATTAAAGAATTTGCGCTGCTCAAAAATTATAAGCCGAATAGCATCGCCAAAAACTTAAAAAATCAGCGTTCTTATACGATTGGTGTGGTTTTGCCTAATATTTTGAATCCTTTTTTTGCAAAAGTTTTTTCTGGTATCGAATTATATGCCAATGAAAAAGGGTATAATTTAATTACGTGTACGTCTAACGAATCTTTGGAAAAAGAAAAACAAATGATTGAAATGTTAGACAATGGTGCGATTGATGGTTTTATTTTAGCTTTGGCAGAAGAAACTCAAAAAGAAAATAATTTTACACATATATATAATGTATTGCGTCACGGAACACCAGTTGTTTTGTTTGATAGAATTGCAGAAGAATTAAAATGTGATAAAGTGATTGTAGATGATTTCGATTCTGCAGTAAATGCTACACAATATTTGATTGATACGAATTGTAAAAAGATTGCATTGTTTTCCACAATTAATAATTTAAGTGTAGGTGACTTAAGAGAAAACGGGTACAAAGAAGCTTTGCGAAAAAACAATATTAAATTTGATGCAAGTTTAGCTTTATTAACAGATTCAGATGAAGGTTTCGATGAGAAAATGGGTCAACTTGTTTTAAATAAAAAACCGGATGCTATTTTTGCAATTGATGAATATGCCGTAGTAACTGCCATGAAGTTTTGTTTGAAAAACGGATTGAAAGTTCCAGATGATATTTCCATAATTGGTTTTGCCGATGGTTTATGGTCACGCCGAATGACACCTAGTTTATCTACGATTAGTCAGCACGCTCCAGAAATCGGACAAAAAACAGCAGAGTTAATCATTAAAAGAATAGAAGAAATTCCAGATTCAGAATCAGAAAAAATATTTGAAACCGCTGTAATTAAAACTGAATTACGAAAAAGAGATTCGGTAAGAAAATTATAAATCCCAACTATTTAATTGCTGAATAGCATGATACGCCGTCAAGTCAAAATGAACAGGGACAATAGAAATATAATCATTTGCTAAAGCCCATTCATCTGTGTCTTCGCCATTATCGTGGTTTACGAATTTTCCAGTTAGCCAATAGTATTCTTTTCCCATTGGATTGGTACGTTTGTCAAATTCTTCTTCCCAAGCTGCTTTCGCTTGACGACAAATTTTAATACCTTTTATGTGGTCTGTTTTTGGAAAATTGACGTTTAAAATCACACCTTCTGGTAAACCTTTTTCTAAAACTTCTAATGCAATTTTTTTGATGAAAGGTTTGATGTTTTCAAAATTCGCATCCCAACTATAATCGCACAATGAAAATCCGATGGATGGAATACCTTCAATACCTCCTTCTACGGCAGCACTCATCGTACCAGAATAAATGACATTTATAGAAGAATTCGAACCGTGATTTACTCCTGAAACACATAAATTGGGTTTGGTTTTTAGTATTTCATGAATACCCATTTTTACACAATCAACAGGTGTTCCTGTGCAACTATATGCGTTTTGGGTTCCTAAAAAATCAGGTATGTGTTTCAATTCTAATGTGCTATTTATCGTGATGGCATGACCCATTCCGCTTTGTGCGCTATCTGGAGCAATAATGTAAATTTCACCTAATTCGTGCATCACTTCCGTTAAGGCTTTTATTCCTGGGGCTGCAATGCCATCATCATTAGTAATTAGAATTTTTTTCATTGGACTGAAGTGTTAAATTATTTGCTAATTTATCATATTTTATGATTTTATTGTGTATAAAAATATTAAATTTGTTTTCTTCCGTTTAAAGTTGGAAGAGAATACATTTTTGGCACGATTTTAGAAATTAGAAATGAAAAATATAATAGAATTTATGAAAAGAAATTATAGGATTTTATTGGTAGTAGGAATATTAGCTGCAGGATTATGGAGTTTTATTCCGTCACAAAAAGCGTCTGGTGACGAGAAAGATAAAATGTTGATAGAGTTATTGTCTTTTGTCTTAGAAAAAGGTCATTTTTCACCAATTGATCTGAACGATAATTTCTCTAAAAAAGCATACGCGTCTTATATTGAATCGTTAGATCCAACTAAAAGATATTTCATTCAATCAGATATCAATGAATTTCAAAAATATGAAACTTCAATTGATGACATGATTAGAAATAAAGATTTGTCTTTTTTTGATTTAACGTACAAGAGATTAATGCTAAGAATGAAAGAATCTAAAGTTATTTATACTGATATTCTTTCAAAACCATTGAATTTAAATGATGATGAAACGATTAGTGTTGATTATGAAAAATTGCCTTATGCTGCTTCAAAATCTGATTTAATCACAAGATGGAGAAAACAATTAGAGTTTGCCGTTTTAAGCGATATTACTGATAAAGAAGATATTCAGAAAGCAGTTGAAACAGATAAAGAAAATTCAGAAGCAACGGAAAAGAAAGAAACGGTTAAATCTGAACCAAAAACTTTCGAAGAATTAGAAGCTAAAGCCAGAAAAACAACCGAAAGTAATTTAAATAATAATTTCAGTTTTATTGCAGAATTAACTCGTGAAGATTGGTTTTCAATATACATTAATGCTATTGTAACGCAATATGATCCACATACGTATTATTTTTCTCCAGAAGATAAAGAGAAATTTGACGTGAGCATGAGTGGAAAATTTGAAGGAATTGGCGCGCGTTTACAAAAGAAAAATGAAGGAATTGAAGTTTCTGAACTGATTAGTGGAGGACCAGCTTGGAGAGGAAAAATGCTGGAACAAGGTGACGTGATTATCAAAGTAGGTCAAGGAAATGAAGAACCTATTGATATTTCTGGAATGCGTTTAGACGACGTAATCAAAAAAATTAAAGGACCAAAAGGTACATTAGTCAAACTTACCGTTAAAAAAGTAGACGGAAGTGTGAAGGTAATTCCAATTATGAGAGATGAGGTGGAAACTGAAGAAACTTTTGCCAAATCGACGGTAGTGAATAAAGATGGAAAATTATTTGGGGTGATTTATTTACCGAAATTTTATCAATCTTTTGAAAACAAATCGCAAAGAGACGCTTTTAAAGATGTAGCTCAAGAAGTAGAGCGTTTAAAAGCTATGAATGTTCAAGGAATTGTAATGGATTTACGCGACAATGGTGGTGGTTCTTTAGAAACAGTTGTAAAAATGACTGGATTATTTATTGATAAAGGTCCAGTAGTTCAAGTAAAACCAGCAAATGGGAAAGCACAAGTACTTCCAGATAATGATCCAAAAGTACAATGGGATGGCCCGTTAGTAGTGATGATAAATAATTATTCGGCTTCAGCTTCAGAAATTTTTGCTGCAGCGATTCAAGATTATAAAAGAGGAATTATTATCGGAAGTAAACAATCATACGGAAAAGGAACGGTTCAAAATGTATTTGAATTGAACGAATTTGTTCGCGGTAACCAATATGGAGATTTAGGTGCTTTGAAAACAACAACTCAAAAGTTTTATAGAGTAAATGGTGGTTCTACACAATTAGAAGGTGTAAAAAGTGACATTGTAATGCCAGATCGTTTTAGTTTTATGGAAACTGGTGAAAAAGATGAAAAAAGTGCTTTGCCTTGGGATAAAATTGAACCAGCAGTTTATTCGCCATTGAATGTAAGTTTTGATAAAGTAATTGCAAATAGTAAAAGTAGAATTGCAGCTAATGAAAGTTTTAATTTAATTACTGAAAATGCGAAATGGATTAACGATAGAAAAGAAGACAATACGATTAGTTTAAATTATTCGTCTTATAAAAAAGAATTAGCTGAAATTGAAGCTCAAACTAAAAAATTCAAAGCTATTGAAAAGTTTAAAAATAATTTAGTGTTTACTTCTTTGCCGTATGAATTAGAATTAATGGCTAAAGATGAATTACTAAAAGAAAAACGTGACAGATGGCATGCAGAATTAGTAAAAGATGTTTACATGACTGAAACCTTAAATGTTTTAAATGATTTAACTTCTAAAGACATAAACACAACTATAGTTAAAGGTCAGAAAGCTAAGAAAGTTAAAGAGAAAAAATTAGCTTCGAAGTAATAAGTAAAAAACAAAAATGATTAATATAAAAAATGCCATTCAATTTGAATGGCATTTTTATATCTAATAACAAGGAAAAGCTTATCTTATTTTATCCAATTTAATTTGTGCTTTTTCTAGTTTATTTTGTAATTCTGTGCTTTTTTCTAGAAGTTTTTCTATTTTTTCTTGACGTTTTATTTCATCTTCTGGAGACAATTTGCCTCTTTTTTTGTCTTTCTCAAACTTGTTTTTTTCGTTATCTAACTTTTCTTTATTTTTAAGAATGTCCTTTTTTAAATCCGCTACTTTATTTCTAGCGTCAGTTAGTTTTTCTCTTTCTTTTTCAATTCTTTTTCGCTCTTTTTCTGCTTCTTTTCTAGCTTTTTCTGAAGCTTTAAGTTCTTTTGCTAAAGCGTTTTTTTCTTTTTCAATTTCCTTTTGTTGATCTCTAACTGCCTTTTCTGCTTTTTCTTTGGCTTTGACTGCTTCTTTTTCTGCTTTCAAGGCTTCCTTAGCTGCTTTTTCTTTTTCCAATTTGACTAACTCCGAATCATTTACTTTTGTTACAGAATCTTGTTTTATTTCCTGAGCATTTCCAGTAGTGATAAACAAACCGAATGCTACTACCAGCAACATTTTTTTCATAATTTCAATTTTTTAGTTCCACAAAATTTTGTTTACTTTTACAAAGATAATAAACTTAATTATGCGAAAATTCTTTTTAAATATATTTATTCTTGCTGCTTTTTCATCTTGTCAAATTAAAAATGAAAACACAACAGAAACTTCAGAAACAACAATTGTACCAACTGCAGAAGTTGTGAATGAAACTTCTGGTTTTTCTTATTTACCAACATCAACTACAAATGCTGTTTATGAACATAAAGGTTATACATTTTCCTACGTAGAAGCGCACGAACAAAGCGAATGGGTGGCGTATGAATTAGAAGATGGAAAGTGGAAATATGCAAATTTAGAACGCCCACTTTTTGAACAAGATCCCATTGTGAAAACGGAATCCGCACATTGGAGAAACTATAAAAAATCAGGTTATACGAAAGGACATTTGTGTCCGGCTGGAGATAGAAAACAAAGTCAGGAATTGTTTGATGAAACGTTTTTTACTAGTAATGCTTCGCCACAATTATATGATTTTAATGCGGGCGTTTGGAACCGATTAGAGAATAAAGTACGTTATTGGGCTGGAAAGTACGACGGAATTTATGTAATAACTGGAGGAGTTTTGTCGGATGATTTAGAAACCATTGGTAGCGAAGAAGTTTCTGTACCTAAATACTTTTATAAGGTTTTATTAACGAAAGATAAAACCAGAATGATTGCTTTTTTAGTACCACATGAAAAATCGAATCAACCGTTATACGAATTTGTAATTTCTGTAGATGAACTAGAACAAAAAACTGGAATTGACTTTTTCCCTAAATTAGACGATGCTACAGAAAATAAATTAGAAGCAAGCAAAGATTATAAAGGTTGGAGTTTTTAGATTTTGTTATTTATCGAGAAAAAATATTTTATAGAGTAATATGATGATTTATCAATTGCTTTTTTAGTGTTGTAATTTTCTTGAAAAAACTGATTTATTTCTGTTTTTTTATAATCTCCGTTTAGTTTTGGTTGAGTAATTACATATGAAATTCCATTGTCAACAATAAATAGAAGATTTGCTAATCCTTCAATCTTAAAAATATAATATTTTTCTTGAAGTTTTAATTTCATCATAGTCAAGATGTTACTGTCTAATAGATGAAAGGGTTCGCAATTAAATCCTATTATGTCGTTATGTGAGGATTTATAGAAAAATTCAGTTGTTATATATTCTTGATTGGTGTATATGTTATAGAAAAAATTGTTTGCGTTTTTAAAATCGATTTGAGTTAAAATATTTTTTTTAAGATTAATGTTTTTTTTGATTTTAAATTCAGGTACTTCTTTTATTACGAGTGAATCATAATTATATTTTGTGATATATTCACAATTAAATTCTGTTAGTGTAGTGTCGTTTTTTTCAAACTCTAAGGTGTAATTGTATTTTTGTCTTAAATCTTTATACAACTCATCAATTTTGTATTTATTTTTTGTAGTAATAGATATTGAATCAGTTGATTTTTTTTGAGAATAAATAATATTAATAATTAAACTCAAAAAGATAGTTATGGTGATTTTGATATTTTGCATTTTTATAAAACATAGGATTACCACTCATTCACCTTATTCGCATCTAACTTTATAAAGATAAAAAGCATAATAGTAAACGCCCATAAACTGGAACCTCCATAAGAGAAAAAGGGTAGTGGTACGCCAATGGTTGGGAATAATCGAATTAGCATCGCAATATTTACAAAAAAGTGGGTAAATAAATACGTGGCAACGCAATAGCCATAAACGCGACTAAATCGGGTTTTTTGTCTTTCGGCTAAGTATAAAATTCGGATGAATAGACATACAAATAAACTCATGACTAATAGGTTTCCAACAAAACCCCATTCTTCTCCAACGGTTGTGAAAATATAATCGGTATGTTGTTCGGGTACAAAACCTCCTTTGGTTTGTGTGCCTTGTAAATATCCTTTTCCTAACAATCCACCAGAGCCAATGGCAATCATCGATTGATGTAAATTATAACCTTCGGCTTTCATGTTTACATCTTTTCCTAACAGTACATTAATTCGGTCTTTTTGATGAGGTTCTAAAACGTTATCGTACATATAACTTACTGAAAAAGCAAAACTAGAAATAGCTATAAATATTAAGCCATAAACAATTGGATTTCGAGAAATTAATCGGTTGAAGATATAATGAATCACCATAAAAATAGCAATAAACGATATCAGGAATATTGGTTTTACAATTAAGGCTAATAAAAATGTAGCTATAGCAATGGCGCCTGTCCACAAATACCATCCAGGTAATCCTTCTCTAAATAAAACAAAAATAAGTGATAAAAATATCATCGCACTTCCGGCATCAGGCTGCATTAATATCAGAAAAACGGGAAGTCCAATGATTGCAAAAGCGATATATTGAAAGTTTTTCTTGGCTAGATTTACTTGTGCATCACTCAAATATTTGGACAATAATAAGGCAACGGCTGTTTTAACAAATTCAGAAGGTTGGAACCCAAATCCTCCAAATTGATACCAGTTAGTTTGTCCTTTTTTAGAAACTCCAAAAACAAATAGTCCGAGTAGTAGTGCAATTCCAATACCGTAAAACACGAAGGAAAACCGTTCAAAAACTTTAGAATCAACAAATAAAATTGAAAAAATTATGGGAATAGTAATAATGATAAAAATCATCTGTCTTCCATAATTCAAACTAAAATCAAATGTATATTCTTGATCTGGTGGTACGGTTACAGAATAAATAGTCATCCATCCAAAAATCACTAGGATGATGTATAACAAAATTGTTATCCAATCGATGGAATTACTAATATCTTGGTTTTTCATTTTTATTTTCCTTTTATTTGGAATTTTTTGACCACGAATTGTCGAATTACTTATATTCGTTATATCGAATTTACTATTCTAATTAGCATCGACTTTGTCGATAAATTAAACACAATCAATATTTTTAAGTTCGAAAATTCGTATTTTTTATTTTTTTAAAGAATCTTTTTTATTACTGACTTGTTTTTTCTTTTTTTCTTCCTCAATTTCTTTTTTCGATTTCAACTTCATACGAAGCGAATCCACTTTAGTTAATTTAGGCTTATTAATAGAATCTTTACTTGGATACAATTTTCGATATTGCCAGTTTAGATTACCTTCTAACATTCGTTTTTCTAAATCTTTTCGGGTAATTTTTTTATTCAGATATTTTTCAATCATTAAAGTGGCAATTGGTCCGGCCCAAGTGTTTCCGTAATGTCCGTTTTCTACGATTACTGCAATGGCAATTTTTGGTTGTATTCTTGGAGCAAAAGCAACAAATTCCGAGTGATCCTCAAGTTGTACACGTTTACCATTTATTTTGGCGAAGTTTTCTGCAGTTCCTGTTTTTCCACAAATTTCTAAACCTTCAACTCCCAATCCATAAGCTGTTCCATGATTGTATACGTCAAATAAACCGTTAACAATCGGGTCAAAATGCTTTCTATCGATAGTCGTTTGATGTTTGGTCGTATATTTTGCATCGATTTTTTTTCCTTTAATACTCTTGATGATATGTGGTGTGTAATAATATCCTCTGTTAGCAATTGTTGCCATCATGTTTGCTAATTGAATTGGAGTCATAGAAACCTCACCTTGACCAATAGAATTTGAAATAATTGTGGTTGCACGCCATCCACCATTTGGATAAAAGCGTTCATAAAATTTAGATGTTGGAATATGCCCTTTTCTTCCAGGAGGCAAATCGTAACCCATAAAATTTCCTAATCCAAAACTTTTTAAATGGTTTGCCCAAGCGTTTACGCCATCTTTTGGATTTTTATATTTTTCAATAGTACGTTTATAGGTATTTGCGAAATATGTATTGCATGATTTATAAATTCCGAAGTTTAGCTTAATTACTCCTCCAGGACAATGGCATTTCATAAAAGCACCACGACCATAAGAAAACCCGTGACTACAAGTGAAGGATGTTTCTTCGTTAATCACTCCTTCTTGTAAACCAACTAATCCAGTTAAAATTTTAAATGGTGAACCAGGTGGGAATTCTCCAAGTAAACCTCTATCAAATAAAGGTTTTGCAATAGAGTCATGATATAATTTTGTATAGTTTTTAGAGCGTTGTCTACCTACTAACAATGAAGGATCATAAGATGGAGCCGTAACTAGTGCTAAAATTTCACCTGTACTGGGTTCAATTGCTACAATTCCACCACGTTTGTTTACCATTAATTCTTCACCATATTTTTGAAGATCTCCATCAATAGAAAGGGTAACATCCATTCCTTGTTTGGCAATGGTATCGAATTTCCCATCTTTGTACGAACCAATTTCACGGTTGTGTTTGTCTTTTAAAATATATTTTACACCTTTTACACCACGTAAAATATCTTCGTAGGCTTCTTCAACACCTTGTCTTCCAATTAAATCACCACTTTTGTAATAGGGCTTTTTGGCTATAATTGCGTCATTTACTTGTGTGATAAATCCAAAAACGTTTGCGCCATGTTTGGTTTGGTATTCTCTTAGTGCACGTTTTTGAATATAAAATCCATTGTATTTTCTTATTTTTTCTTGGAAACCTGCAAATTCCATTTTATTTAACTGCGCTAAAAAAAGTGAAGGTAATCTAGGACTGTAAACTTTTGCTTTGGCAATTTTTTCTAAAAATTCAGGTTTGGTAATTTGAAGAATTCTGCAAAATTCAAGTGTGTCAATTTCTTTCACTTCATTTGGTACCACCATAATATCATAAGATGGTTGGTTGGCTACAAGAAGTTTACCGTTTCTATCATAAATATAACCTCTTTCCGGAAAGTCGTATTTAATTTTTATGGCATTATTTTCTGACTTAATTTTTAAGGTGTCATCAATAATTTGTAAATAAAAAAGACGCGCCAATAAAATTATGGAAGATACAATGATAATGGTTGGTAATAAGGTCTTTCTCATCGTTTATTAGGTTTGATTAAATAGATACTGATGATACAAATTATAAACGTGAAAAGTGTACTTAAAATTGTTCGAGTGATGACTTCAAAAAACAAATCAAAACGATACAATTCTAAGCTAAAAAGCACTAAATGATGGAATAGGATGGCCGACATAATAAATGTAAATCGGTCTACAGATAGTTTATCTGCAATTCTAATGGTCTGATATTCGTAACTTAAACCAAATGCGAATTTTAAAAAACCTGGTCTAAAATATGCTAAAAGCAAACAGGCTGTTGCATGTACACCTCCACTATCACAAAATAAATCCATAATTAAACCCAAACAAAAACTTGCGGCAATAAATCCAGATTTGTTAGAGTTAATTGGATATAAAATGATAAACAGTATGTATAAATAAGGATTTATCCAACCACCAAATTTGACTTGTTCTAAAACAACAATTTGTATCGTTAATAAAACAATAAAACGTATTAAATTTAAAATGAAGTTACTGTTCATTATTTTTTAGTTGGATCTTTTTCGGTTTCTGTTTCCAGAGTTTGTTGTTCTTTTTTCTTTTTGTTTTCAATCACATAAACATACCCTAAAGAAGTCATGTCGTTGAATAATCGGACGTTGATAACAAATTTATTAGTAGCTTTTTCTTCAAAAATTTTATCAATTTTTCCAATAGGAATGTTTTCAGGAAAAATAGCAGATTGAGCTCCAGTTACAATGGTATCTCCTTTTTTTAAGGTGGCCAATTTAGGAACATCAATTAATTGTACATAACCTACGTTTTTACCATCCCAAGTGATTGATCCAAAATGATCAGAATTTTTTATTTTTCCGTTTAAAGAATTTTTAGTGTGTAAAATACTAATTACGGTTGCGAAATTTTTTGAAGTTTTTTCAATAATCCCGACTACACCTCTGTCACTAATTACACCCATATCGGATTTTAATCCTTCAAAAGTTCCTCTGTCTAAAGTTAAGAAATTTTCTTGCTTGCTGTAAGAATTCTTAATGACTTTGGCTCTTCGTACCACAAAATTGGATAAAATGTCTGGTACTACAATTTTGCCTTCTAAAATGGTGTCTTTTTTATTGAAAAGAATTTCTTTTAAGCGAGCATTTTCTCTAGCTAAATCGTCATTTTTTTGTCGTAATCCAAAATAATCTTTTACGCTACTAATTTGGTTATAAGTATAACCAGACACGGCGTTGGAAGAATTAATATACTGGCTTCTGTGGTAAGAATGCGATTTTACCGTAAGTGTTAATGAAACACCCAAAAGCAGCAAAAACAGCAATTTATAGCTGTTTTTTATAAGAAAATTTATAATTTGCTGCATGTATTACGTGCTTATTTAATTAAGATATTTTTATACTTTGGTAAGTTTTTAAGTGCCATTCCAGTTCCACGAACCACTGCTCTTAGTGGGTCTTCAGCGATGTAAACTGGTAAATCAGTTTTTAATGAAATACGTTTGTCTAGTCCTCTTAACATCGAACCACCACCAGCTAAATAAATACCAGTATTGTAAATGTCTGCTGCTAATTCTGGAGGAGTTTGAGAAAGCGTTTCCATAATCGCGTCTTCAATTCTTTGGATAGATTTGTCTAATGCTTTAGCAATTTCTCTATATGAAACATCTACTTGTTTTGGTTTTCCAGTTAATAAGTCACGCCCTTGAACCGACATATCTTCTGGAGCACTTTCTAAATCTTCGATAGCAGCACCAATTTGAATTTTGATTTTTTCAGCAGTTGTTTCACCCACAAATAAATTGTGTTGTGTTCTCATGTAGTAAATGATATCATTAGTGAAAACATCACCAGCAATTTTCACCGATTTGTCACAAACAATTCCTGCCAATGCAATGACTGCAATTTCCGTAGTTCCACCACCGATATCTACAATCATGTTTCCTTTTGGTTGCATAATGTCAATTCCAATACCAATTGCTGCTGCCATTGGTTCATGAATTAAGTACACTTCTTTTCCGTTTACACGTTCTGCTGATTCTTTTACAGCACGCATTTCCACCTCAGTAATTCCAGAAGGAATACAGATTACTAAACGTAGGGCAGGAGTGAATAATTTTTTCTTTAAAGCTGGAATACTTTTGATAAACATTTGAAGCATTTTTTCAGAGGCATCAAAGTCGGCAATAACTCCATCTTTTAACGGTCGGATTGTTTTTATGTTTTCATGCGTCTTTCCTTGCATCATGTTGGCTTCTTTTCCAACAGCAATTATTTTTCCAGTTATTCGGTCCCTTGCTACAATAGAAGGGCTATCTATTACAACTTTATCGTTGTGAATTATCAGTGTATTTGCGGTACCAAGGTCAATTGCGATGTCCTCGGTCATGAAGTCAAAAAATCCCATATTTATATCAAGGGTTTAGTATTTTGTATGTTTATATTCAACTAACAAAAGTATAAAATTAATTTGGAATTATTTAAAATAAAAACGCATTAAAAAATAATTTTTTAATGCGTTTTAAAATATAGGTTTTGTGGGTAATTTTTAGTGTTTGAAATGACGAACTCCTGTCATTACCATTGCTACTTTATTGTCGTTGCAATAGTTGATGCTTAATTCGTCTTTTATAGAACCTCCTGGTTGAATAATTGCTGTGATTCCTGCTTTGTTGGCAATTTCTACACAATCTGGGAAAGGGAAAAATGCATCACTTGCCATCACTGCTCCAGTTAAGTCAAATTCGAAAGATTTTGCTTTTTCAATCGCTTGATTTAAAGCATCCACTCGAGAAGTTTGCCCTGTTCCAGAAGCACATAACTGACGGTTTTTTGCAAATACAATAGTGTTTGATTTCGTGTGTTTACAAATTTTTGAAGCGAAAAGTAAATCTTCAATTTCTTCTTCTGTTGGAGCTGTTAAGGTTACCGTTTTTAAAATGTCTTTAGAATCTGTAATATTGTCTTTATCTTGAACTAAAATTCCGTTCAAACAAGTACGAACATTTTTAGTAGGTAAGGCTACATCGTTGATTACTAAAATAATTCTGTTCTTTTTTTCTTCTAAAATATCAATGGCTTCTTGGTCGTATGAAGGTGCGATTACTACTTCGCAAAATAATTTATTAATTTCTTCTGCTGTTGCTAAATCAATATTTCCGTTGGCAATTAAAACACCACCGAAAGCAGATGTTGGATCACCAGCTAAAGCATCTAAATAAGCTTCTTTCATGGTTGCTCTCGTAGCTAAACCGCAAGCGTTATTGTGTTTTAAAATAGCAAATGTTGGTTCGTTATTTTTAAATTCATTCATCAAATTTACAGCAGCGTCAACATCTAGTAAGTTGTTGTATGATAATTCTTTACCGTGTAATTTAGTAAACATTTCATCAAATTCTCCAAAGAAAAATCCTTTTTGGTGTGGGTTTTCTCCGTAACGTAAAACTTGTCCGTTTTCCTCACTAATCTTTAAATAGGTATCTTCTGTGTTGAAGTAGTTAAAAATGGCAGTATCGTAATTTGAAGAAGTATGAAAAGCTTTTGTAGCTAATAATTTTCTTTGTTCGATAGAAGTAGAACCGTTGTTTTCACTGTAAAAACCTAAAAAAGTTGCATATTCATCTACAGATGCTACAATTGTAGTGTCTTTAAAGTTTTTGGCTGCTGCACGAATTAAAGAAATTCCTCCGATATCAATTTTTTCAATGATATCAGCTTCGCTAGCTCCAGAAGCTACTGTTTTTTCAAATGGATATAAATCAACAATTACCAAATCAATTTGTGGAATGTCAAATTCAGTCATTTGCGCCACATCATTTTCATTATCTTGACGGTTTAAAATTCCACCAAAAATTTTCGGGTGCAAAGTTTTTACTCTTCCTCCTAAAATTTCAGGGAAAGAAGTAATATCTTCTACAGCTACAACCGGAACATTTAATTTTTGAATGAAATCTTGCGTTCCTCCAGTAGAATAAATCGTTACATTATTTTGGTGAAGCGCTTTAATAATTGGTTCTAAACCAGTTTTGTCAAATACAGAAATTAAGGCTGATTTGATTTGTTTTGTGTGAGTCATTGTGTTGTTGTTTGTTTTGAAGTGCAAAAGTAAGTATTTGAATAAGAAAATGCAATAATTTCATTTTCTAAATTACAATAAAAACCTTCAAAATTTGATTCTTTAAAATGTAACAATTTTTGCTTTTTTGCTACATATATTCAGAATATTGATTTTATGATACTATACATACGTTTATTAAAAGAAAGTTTTGCTTTTGCAATTAATGCTTTGAGAAACAATAAATTACGAACTTTATTGTCTTTATTAGGCGTTACAGTTGGTATTTTTTCTATTATTGCCGTTTTAGCCGCAGTGGATTCTTTGAAAAAAAATATTGTGGATAGCTTAGATGGGATGGATAAAAATACCATTTATTTGTTCAAATATTCTTTTGGGCCAACCGATGTGGAAGAATGGAAACGTGACCAATTTCCACATGTGAAATATGAAGAGTATCAGTACTTACAGAAAAATATGGATGATATAGACAAAATATCTTTTAATTTTTTTACTGGAAATCAAACCATAAAATATGATGACAATACAGTGAATTCTATTCGAGTAAAGCCATCTACAAATGAATTTTTTGAAATTGAACCTTTTAAAGTTGAAAAAGGAAGGTTATTTAACGAATCGGAATCTAATTCAGGAACTTCCGTAATTGTTATTGGTAGTGAAGTGGCAGAAGGTTTATTTAAAGGAAATGAACCGATTGGAAAACAAATTCGTTTATACGGACAACGTTACACGGTAATTGGAGTTTTGAAAAAAATGGGAGAAAATATGTTCGGAGATTCTAATGACGTGGCAGTTTTTTTACCAGTAAATAATATTAGAAAATTGTATGGCGATAATAGTAATATTTTTACGCCAGCTATTTTAGTGAAACCAAAAGAAGGTGTTGATATTGAAGAATTTAAAGCAGAATTAACCAATAAGGTAAGAAATGTTAGAGGTTTAAGAGCTGGAGAAATTAATAATTTCTTTGTAAATATTCTTTCTGGATTTACAGATTTTATTGATGATATTGTAGGACAAATGAACGTAGCCGGCTGGGGAATTAGTATTTTTTCACTTTTAGTAGGTGGATTTGGAATCGCAAATATCATGTTTGTCTCTGTAAAAGAACGAACTAATTTAATCGGAATTCAAAAAGCATTAGGTGCCAAAAACAGGTTTATTTTGTTTCAGTTTTTATTTGAAGCGGTTATTTTAGCCATGTTTGGTGGATTAATTGGTATTGTTTTGGTTTGGATAATTGCAATGATTTTAACTAGTGCTTTAGATTTTAAATTTGTATTAAGCACTTCAAATATAATTTTAGGATCTAGTTTGTCAGTTATTATTGGTTTGATTTCAGGAATTTTACCAGCAATTTCCGCTTCTAAGTTAGATCCAGTGGAAGCTATTCGTACGGGAATGTAAAATATTGATTTTATGTTGTATAAAATTAATTTTATATTATTTTTGTATTCTTAATCCCCTAGTTTGAATGTGCGGAATTTCCGGTTTTATTAATAAAAAGCTCTCCGATAATAATAAGCAAATCTTAATAAAAGGTTTGAGCGAACTTCAAGCACACCGTGGTCCTGATTTTTCTGGAACTTGGAATAAAGCTTCAAATGCTCATTTTTTTCACCAAAGATTATCTTTGATTGATGGCAACAGTCGTTCTAATCAGCCTTTTTATTCGGATGATTATGTGTTATGTTTTAATGGAGAAATATATAATTTCTTAGCTTTAAAACAGCATTTACCCAGTGTTACTTTTACTACTACTTCAGATACAGAAGTGCTTTTTCAATATTTAATTCATTTCGGAATTGAAAAAACTCTTCGTGACATTAAAGGAATGTTTGCTTTTTCTTTCTATGATGTAAAGAAGAATGAACTTTTTTTAGTCCGCGATCGTTTCGGAATAAAGCCTTTATTTTTTGTAAATAATTCAGAAGTTTTTGCTTTTGCATCGGAATCAAGAACTTTGGCTAAAGGCTTACAATTAAAGCCGGATAGTTACAAAACAATGTTGTCTTTAAATAGTACTTTAGAAGGAAGCTCAACTTATACTTTATTTAACGAAATTGTAAACGTAAAACCCGGAACTGTAGTAAAAATTACTTCTAATTTAGAAGTTTCAGAAGACTATTATTATAAATTGTCGGATCAAGTTGATGCGAATTATCATAAAGATTTAGCTCAAAAACCTAAATCAGAAATTGTTAAAGAATTTGATACTTTGTTGTCAAAATCTGTAGAAGAAATGTTGGTTTCCGATTTTCCAATGGGTTCTTTTGTAAGTGGTGGAATTGATTCGTCAATTTTAACCGCAATGGCTAAACAATTACAACCTAATATTCAATTGTTTACTGCTGATATTGTTGGAAAACATTCAGAATATTCTGATTCAGTAGCTTTAGCCAAGCATTTAGATTTGCAATTGCATAAAACAGAATTTCAACCCGAAGATTTTTTAAACCATTGGGTTTCTGCAACAGAATATAATGCGGGACCAATTGTGTATTTTACGAATGGCGTACCCATTTCAAGAGTAGCACATTTAGCCAGACAAAATCAAGTAAAAGCTGTAATTTGTGGAGAAGGTTCTGATGAATTGTTTTTAGGATATTCGAAGTTAATGGCAGCGCGCTACAAAAAAGCGTTATTATTGCCTCAAGAAATTTTAAAGAAAATTTACAAAATTTATCCAGCTTTAAATAATTATTTATTTCCTTCGGAAGCAACTGTTTTAGATAGTTTCAATATTCGTTTGGCGAATGGTTATAAAAGTGAAATGTTATATGAAGAAGGTGCTGAATTGTTTTCATTTGTATCTAAAAAAGAACAAAAGTATTATTTAGATTCTTTTGAAATGATACAAAAACACTTGCAAGCTTTGTTATATAGAAACGACAGAATGGGAATGATTTCTTCTATTGAAGTGCGTTTTCCTTTTTTACATGAAGATGTTGTGAAATTTGGTTTAAACTTACCTTTAGAATACAAAACGCGTTGGACTACACAATTGCACAATAAAAAACATCCTTTTATTACAGATAAATGGATTGTTAGAGAAGTAGCCAAAAAATATTTACCTCAAAATTTAGTAGCCAAAAAGAAAAATGGTTTGCCAATTGACGGATTAAATGGGGTACGTTTTACCAAAGAATTTTTCAAAAACGGTTATGTTGCTCACAATTTACAATTAGATGATGCCGCTTTAGATTATATGTTACGCCACGAGAATCCCTATTTTATTGGGAAATTGGCTTCTGTGGAATTGTTTGGATTGTTGTACGATTTCAATGTATCTCATCAAGATATCCAACAGAAAATCAATCAGTTTGCTAAAATGAAAGTATAAAAAAATCCCGTTCTAAAAATCAGAACGGGATTTTTGTTTGTTTTTATTTTTTCATGTTTTTTAATGCTTCTTCAAATTCTTCTGAGTTTATGCCAAGCTCTTTTGCAACGCTAACTGCTTTAGTTTGAATAGCAATAGCTTCCTGTTTTCTTCCTACAGCATAATATAATTGTCCTAATGTATCTAAAGAATACGCATTGTTTTTTTCAACGATGTTTGATAATTCTGACCATTTAATTGCTCTTTCAAAGTCTTCTGTTTTTTTCAATTCAAAAATATTCCAAGCTTGTTCATTAAACAAAGCATTAATTTGATTTTTAAAACCCGCCCAATCCATAGTGTAATCAAAATCAGCACTCTGATTATTAAACTGCGTATCTATATTTTCAAAAATTGGTTTGTCGTTAACTAATGTATTATAATATAAATCCACTAATTTATTGCCTTCTTCTGAATCTTGCTCTCCATAGTTATTTATAGCTGCTTGAATTATTGAGAAATTATTTTCAGAATATGCAATTAAACTATTTGCAATAGCATTATATGTTGTGATATCAGGATTGTTTGTTTCTTTTTGGGTAAGAAAACCATTTAAAAAAACGGCTATTTTTGTTTTGTTTTTTTGATTTTCGTTATATTTTAAAATGTAATTAATATACTTAATTTCTTGTTTGTTGTTGGTGTTGTTAACATTTTTAAACAAATTAAAATTGGTGTGATTTTCTGAAATTTCTCCAATTAAAATGGTAATCAATTCGTTGTTTACAATGTTTTTAGAATTGTAGTATTCAAAAATAGTATTTAATTTTTCTGCTAATAATTTTTCTGAAATTTCAGATTTATAATATTTAAAATCATTGTTTTCATAAGCTGCAGCGGCACTGTCAACCGTAACACTAGCTTCATCTGACATAACTTCAGTATCAATGGTTTTAGTTTCTACTATATCATTATAATTGTTATTATAGTAATAATTTGAAGTAAAAAAATCTTTATAATTCGAATTCAATGTTTTAGTTAATTCAGGAATGTTTGTTTTTTTATTTGCGATTGAATTGGCTAGTTGAATAGAGTTTTCAGTTTGATTTAGTTTTCCTTTAATGTAGGAGCTGTCATAAATTAAACTGTAAGTAATATCACTAATTTTTTTCTCAGAAGTGGCAAGAATGTTTCCTTCTTTATTTATAATTACAAATGATTTATCTTTTATGTTTTTTTTCTTAAAAAATGATTCGTCACTTTTTGTAGCTAAATAGAAATTAAAATTATCATATGAAGCATCATATTCTGAATACATCGAACTGCCTATGCTCATATTGTATTCTTCAATCATGTCATTAAAGTTTTTTTCGGCTTTTTTATCATTCAAATTGTAATATACAAATAAGTGTTTTGAAAGCGTGTCTTTTTTTAGATTTAATAAAGCTTCTTTAAAGTTTTTTTCCACTTTAGCGTTAAATTTGAAATCATTAGATGTGTAGGCTACTGCAGTATCTACAACAACTGTAGTTGAATCATAATCATATCCATAATCATCGTCTAAGTTTTTCATCCCTGGAAAAGACCACTTTTTTTCAGATGTTTTTGTGCTTGGAATTACGAATTCTGGTTTTTTTACAGCGCTTTTTTTAATGAAACTTATTGGACTTTTACCATCGGTTAAAAAGATAATGCTTTTATCATTTTCTATTTTACCCGACAACTCTAAATCGGATAAATAATTGTCTTGAATGGTAACATCAATACTATTTACATCATTCGGAATGATATATTTTTCAATATTAGATTTTTTTTCTTTGTATTTAACAAAGTAAAGTGCGTAAGCTCTGTCTATTTCAAAACTTAATTTTTTCTCTGGATTGTTTGCAGTGTTTTCGGTGTCTTTACTTCCGTTTTCAACAGCTTTGTAGATGCTTTCCGTATATTCTTCTAAATCATTTTCATCAAAATAATCTTTAAATAGCTTGTATTCAATTTCAGAGTTTTCCGTTTTTTGAACTCCTAAATATTCCGTATTGAATAACGAATAATAATTGTAGGGTGTTGCTTTTATAATTAATTTATTTGAAGCTTTTTTCCCTTTTTCGAAAAGTAAATTAAATGAATTTTCTTTACTGTCATTTTCTAAAATAAGCGAGTCATTTACTATTTTATATTTACCAGAAAACACAGCTATTTGATAGGTGTTGTCTTCTGAAAAAAATAATTTAATACCATTAGAATTTTTTGTTGTACTAATGTATTCACCTACAATAGTATTTTGTGCGTGTACATATTGTAAAGTACAAGCAAGAATTAAAAGCAGTTTTTTCATTTGTTAATTGGTCTAAATTTTATGTAAATGTATCATTTTTTTTAAAAGGAAAACAAAAAATCCCAAGCTTTTTTTGCTCAGGATTTTCTTATTTTTATGAGGTTTAATTTCTTATAAATTGTATTTCAAGCTTAAAATTACATAGCGCGGTTGTACATAGTAACTAGAGAAGTTTGTAGAACCACCTAAAGCATTAAAACTATTGTCGTTTAATGATTTGGTGTCAAGTAAATTTGTAGCACTTAACTTATATTCTAATTTACTGTCTTTTTTCTGATACGATAAGGATGCCGTTAAGAAATCATATTCTGTATCAATCGTTTTAGCTTTGTTTCTGTTGTGATAGAAGTCGTAATCTGCTGTAAATGAGAATGCATCTAAAAAGAAATATTCTAAAGTTATTGAAGGATTGTCTACGTAAAAAGTTTGCACTTGCGAATCACTAATAGAATAATTATAAGACAAATCAATGTTGGGTAAGTTCTTTAAATTGGTAGAAAATCCGATATTATAGTTTTGGATATAATTTTCAGTATTCTGAATAAATTCTGAATTATCTGGATTTACACGAATGTTATTGTTTTTATTCCATGATAAACTCGCACCTCCATTTGCTTTGAAAAATCTTGCAAAAGAACGACCATAATTAAACATTCCTGAAAGTGATTCGTTTGGAAAATTTGAGTTGATGTTCACAGAACTCGAAACCTGATTTACACCAGTTAACAACGCTCGGTTAGTAATAATATCAGTTTGTTTCGTATAGGTTAAATTAGCAAAAACATTTTCCATGTTAAACATGCTAAACTTAAAGAAACGTAACGAATGCACTTGTGAAATAGAATTTTCTAAGAAACGATTTCCACTATATAAGCTGTTGTAATTTGAAAATACATAACCTTGTGCTAGTTTGTTAATGTCTGTAAAATTATTAGTTAACGAAAAATTATAGGTTAACGATTGCGATTTTTTAATTTGCCATAACGCATAAAAATCAGGTAACACTCTGTTGAAACTCATTTTATTTGAGCTATTTAATTGGGTGTCGTTTGTGTTAAATTGGTGTAACGAAACTCCCGGATTGAAAGTAAATTTACCTGTTAATATCTTATAGTGTAAACCAACAAACGCATCGTTAAAAGCGTAATTCACATCGTTTGTGTTTGAACTGTCTGTTAAATTGTTTCGTGTTCCATTGTCTAAAATTTGAAACATATTAGAGTTGAAATTTTGGTACGAATAGGTATTTCCAATAGTTACATTAAGATTGCTTTTTGGTGTAATCATGTAATAATAATCAAACTTTGCATCTGTTTTGTTTGTTTTTACAAATCGGTTTTGATTGACATCATTTCTTGTTTGAGTGGTGTTATACCCTGATAAAAAGAAAGGTTGGAATTGTAAATTCGCGTTGTAAAATGGATCTTCTTGTTGGAATAAATTCTGTAATTCGAAAGCGAAAACATTTTTATCGTTCAATGTGTAATAATAATTTAAATTTTGACTGATCGATAAAGGTTTTTGATTTTTTTCTGTAAAGATATTACCTTGTAAACTTGAAAATACATTCTGACTTTCCATTTGGTCAGACGTTTTTAACAAAGCATCATAGTCTAAATGCATTTTTGTAGAAGGCACATAACTAGAACTAATTTTAAACAAACCTAAATTGGTTTTTTGTTTTGAAATGTCTTGGCGATTTTCGGTTACACTTACTGTTGTTCCGTTTGGTAATTTATCGGTACGATTATAAATATTGTCTGTTTGTAAATCCGTTTTGTTGTACGAATAAATTCCGAATCCACTAATGGTCCATGCTTTTGAAGGATTATAAGAGAAGTTAGCAGCGCCAAATTTCGCATCAATATTTTTCGCACGATTGTTTCTCATTCCCATAATTCCCAAATCGTTTGAAGTTACATTGAAATTAGAACCGCCTTTTTTCATCATGTTTTTAAAACCACCCGTAAACTTGAAGTAATCTTGCATGGTTAATGGTAATTCTCCAATGTTATTTAAATTTCCAATTAAATTGACGCTGTATTTCGGACTATAATAAAACAATTTCGGATTTAAAATACTTCTGTCTTCAGTATCTCCAACTCCAGCACCAGCCATCATATCGCCAAACCAAAAATTCTTTTTTCCGTCTTTTAGTTTGATGTTTAACGCCACATTGTCTTCATTGTTTTCTAATCCTTTTAAATTAGAAACTTCATTATAATTTCTTAAAACCTGAATTTTATCTAAAGCATCCGCTGGAATATTTTTGGTAGCGATTTTTGTATCACCATCAAAAAAATCTTTTCCTTCCACCATTACTTTTTGTACTTTTTTACCTTCTACTTCAATTTCTCCATCTTTATTTACTGAAACACCAGGTAATTTTTTCAATACATCTTCTAATTTTTTTTCTGTTCCGTTGGTAAACGAATCCGAATTATAAATAATTGTATCACCACTAATTCGAACGGGCATTTCTTTAACAATTTCTACCGTTTCAATAGTATTCGCACTAGTTAAAACAATATCAAAAGTCATGTTTTCTTTTGTAGTTGTAATTTTTTTCTCAAAAGGCGCATATCCTATATATCCTGCTTTAATGACATATTCTGTGTTGGGTTTTAAATTTAAAGAGAATTCTCCTTTTTCACTGGTAATGTTATAAGCATCCATAGCTTTTGTAGCTTGGTTTACCGCCATAACATTGGCTGTTTCTATTACTAAATTATCGGTATCTTTTAAAATTCCTGTAACTTTTACAGATTGAGCATAAATTGAGCCTGAAAGTAAAATGGCTAATAGTAAAAATATTTTTTTCATGGAGTATTAAAATTGTAATATAAATTTAAGTCGCCAATAAAGGCGACTTAGTTTTTGTTTATAATTATCTAGTTCTGATGTGCATTCCGCCTCTTGATCCAGGTCCACCACCCATTTCACTCATTTCTTTCATTTTCTTGATCATAATGTCGTCAAATTCTTTTTGAGTTACTTTGTCGCCACCAGTTGGCGCTTTAATCTCTATTTTATCTTTCACATTCATCACCAATTTTGAACACATGATAACCGTTTTTCCGTCATTCACTTCCATGATTAGACCTGGTAAGCCCCAATATTCATCAGGACCTTGATTTACAGGAATTTCTGGACAATACCATGCGGTAACTGTAATTTCTTTTGGTAAATCTATTTCGTCAAAAAAGTTAGTTTTCTTTTCGTCTTTCTTTTCTGTAGAAGCTACTTCGTTTTTTTTAACTTCTTCTGGTTTTGCAACTTCTTTTTTCTTTTCGTCTTTTCTCCTGTAGTTTCTAAAATCAGATTTACTTGCTTCTTTTACAGCCGTTGCTTTAAAACAAGTATAATCACCAATTTTTTTAGTTTCATCCGTTAAAACCCATTTTAAATTGGGTAACGAATCTTTAATTAAAAATTCTTTTCCAAAAACTTCTTTATCAACAGTATATTGTTTTTCTTTTACGTTTTTGTAGTATGTTCCGCCACCGCCCATAAAGCTAGCCATCATTCTTCCGCCACCGTTTTGACCTGGAGCATCTAATTTTTCTTCTTCTTTATAAATAGAAGCCGATTTATCGAAATTCAGAATAAACGTTTTTTCAAACATTTTCTTCATTCTTTCCATGATTTGCGTTTTCATTTCTGGAGTAATCTCTTTGTTTCCTTCGAAATTTTTAGCAAAATCTGCTGTAGAAGTTTTAGATTCATAAACCGCCATTCCTTGGAAATCTTTTTGTGCAGAGGCTATAAAAGTGGATAAACTCAGTATAGCTAAAAATATTTTTTTCATACGTTTTGTTATGTTTTTCTTTTTTGTTATTTATTTAGACAACAAAAACCAGAAATAGTTACATGTTTATTTGTTATTTTTGTGTTAATATTAATTTTATGAGAATTTTATTTGTTTTTCTTTTAGTGTCGTATGGCTCTTTTGCTCAAAATGTTGATTTTGAGAAAGTAGGAGTGAAGTCTGCTAAGTATGATTTTTTCTGGGGAAATGATATTTCGGGAAATAATTATTTTTCTACAAGCAATAATTTATATAAGATTAATGAAAAAGACACGTTAAATTATACGAATAATAAATTCGGAAAAATTACTGGTGTGGAAACGTTTAACATGTTACAAACGCTAGTTTTTTATAAACAAAATAACGCTTTTGTTTTGTTAGATGCGCAGTTCAATGAAATTAATGCTACTATCTTTTCGGAAATTAATTGTGAATTTTTAAAGCCTGCTTCACAAAATGAATTATGGTTTTATGATAGTTTAAGTCAACAATTAGGTTTGTATAATTTAAACTCAAACCGAATTAAATTTCTTTCCAATCCGATAAATAAAATGATTAAACACGCACATTCTGATTATAATTATTTATATTGGATTGATTTGGAAAACGAGTTGTTTTCTATTAATAAATTTGGAAAAATTGTGAGTTTAGGAAAAATTCCACTTTTTGAAAAGGTGATTTTTTCTGACAAAAGCGATTTATTCTATGTTTTTGAAGATAAATTATATTGTTATTCTGTTGAAAATCAGATGTCAGTAAATATTACAATCGATGAAAAAATGATTAAAAATTTCTTCTATAAGGATGGAATTTTGTCTATTTTTACCAACTATCAAATAAGTACCTATAAAATTAAAAAATAAAATATGCACATAGCTATTGCTGGAAATATTGGAGCTGGAAAAACGACTTTAACCAAAATGTTGGCCAAACATTTTAAATGGGAAGCGCATTTTGAAGACGTAGACGATAATCCGTATTTAGACGATTTTTATCATTCTATGGAAAGATGGAGTTTTAACCTGCAAATTTATTTCTTGAATAGTCGTTTCAGACAAATTTTAGAAATTAGAAAAACAGGTAAAAAAACCATTCAAGATAGAACCATTTACGAAGATGCTTTTATTTTCGCACCCAATTTGCACGCAATGGGTTTAATGACCAATCGTGATTATACCAATTATAAATTGCTTTTTGATTTGATGGAAGATTTGGTTGGTCCGCCAGATTTAATGATTTATTTACGAAGCTCCATTCCGAATTTAGTAAAGCAAATTCACATGCGTGGGCGCGATTATGAAAATACAATTTCTATCGAATATTTAAGTCGATTAAACGAAAGATATGAAGCTTGGATTCAAACGTACGATAAAAGTAAATTAGTAATTATTGATGTAGATAATATTGATTACGTGAATAATCCAGAAGATTTAGGAGCAATTATACAAAAAATTGATGCCGAAATAAACGGATTATTTTAAAATATAAAAGCCTTGAGAAATCTGGGCTTTTTTTGTTTTCGATTCTTTTAAATTAGCCACGAATTCACGAATTTATTTTTGTTGTTATTCGATTTAATTCAAATTTTCTTCGTAGATCAACGATTTTTAGCATTCTAAATAAAAACTGATTCGTGAATTCGTGGCTATTTCAATATTGTTGTTTGTTATTTCATCGTATCAAACAACGATATCACTTTTACATCTTTTGCTGGTTTGGATAATTTTAGAATTCGTTTTTCGTTTGGTAATAAATCAAAATAATTATCATCAAAAAAAGTTCCTTCTTGAAAAAGAAAAACATTTTTAGCTAAAACATTTGTGGAAACTTCAATAGTTGTTTTATCAATTTTTTTAATTTGTATAGTAGGTTTTTCTAACAATAAATCTTTAGGTTTTTCAAAAAAGTAATTGGTTTTTACAGTATTAAATTTCAAATTCAAAACAATTTGTTTCAAATTGAATTTCTCCAGTTCTTTTTTATCCATTTGAAAATAAACTTTCGAAGAATTAGGTTCTACTTTAACTTCAATAATTTTTTCCCAAAGTAATCTTTCTTTAAAATCTATAAGTCGCAATTCTAGTTTTTCTTTTATAGCATTGAGTTCATCATTTACAATGTATACCTTATATTGATTTTCTTCTTCGTTAACAGAAATCAAAACATTCTCAAAACTACGTTTCGCTTGATACTGAAACGCTTTCCAATTTCCGTAATAATCCACTGAACTCCATGAAGTAACTGGCCAACAATCGTTCAATTGCCAAAACAATGTTCCCATGCAATAGGGTTTCGCTCTTCGGTGGGCTTCAATGGCGGTTTTCATGCCTTCTGCTTGCAGCAATTGCGAAACGTAAATATAATCTTCAAATTTTGTTGGAACTTTATAATCGCGTTCCATATACGTTTGAATGGTTTGGTAACCCGTATTGTGTTTTTGATGTGCTTTAACCACTTTAGAATCCAAATTAAAGTTGTCGGAATTCGTGAATTTCGAGAAAGTTTCTGAACTCGGCATGCCTTGAAAGCCATATTCACTCATAAATCGACCTACTTTTTTCTTATAAATTTCGAAAGGTTCCATTCCCCACCAAACGCCCCAATAATGAGAATCGCCTTGTAGTAAACTTTCTTTTTTTCCCCAACCAATTGAAGGTGAAGACGGCCAATACATATTTTTTTCTTTCGATACTAAACTGTCTAAAGTTTGTGGAATGACTTCGTGAAATAATTTTTGGTAACCATTCCAAATTGCTGTTGAATCCGTCTCAGAATAGTTGTATTGTTTTTGCCACCCCCAATTTTTCCAGCCTTCATCGTTTTCATTATTACCACACCAAAGTGCAATACTTGGATGATTTTGCAAACGATTCACGTTATCTATTACTTCTTGTTTTACATTGTTAAGAAACTTTTCATCACTTGGATACATCGCGCAAGCAAACATAAAATCTTGCCAAACTAAAATTCCGTTTTTATCACAAGCATCATAAAAAACGTCGTCAGCATACACACCGCCGCCCCAAACACGAATCATATTCATATTGGCATCGACTGCATTTTTAACTATTGAATTATAAATCGAATCGGTAACTCTGGGTAAAAAACTATCTGGCGGAATGTAATTTGCACCTTTCATAAAAACCGGTTTACCGTTTAATTTGAAATAAAAACTTTTTCCAACGTCATCTTTTTCTTGAACTAATTCTATTGTTCGTAATCCGATATTTAACTTTTTAGAATCAATAATTTTATTCTTTTTGGAAACATTTATTTGAAACGGATACAAGTTTGCTTCGCCTAAACCATTACACCACCAATGCTTTGGATTGTTAATTCCATAAAGAATTAGTACTTTATTATTTCCTTTTTTTAATTCTAAATTTTGAATTTGATCATTAATTTTCAACGTATACTTTCCTGCTCTTTCGCAATTCAAAGAAATTACAAAATTAAGAAGAGCTAGTTCATCGGTTAAGCTATCTTGCTCATATCTTACATTTTCAATTTGAATATCATTCCAAAAATGTAATTTAATAGGTTTGTAAATTCCGCACGTCACAAATCGTGGTCCCCAATCCCAACCATAATGATATTGTGCTTTTCGTGTGAAAACTTTTTCATCGCCAGGTAAAGTATAGGATAATTTCTTCGCTTCTTCTTTTCCGAATTTGGATGCCGATTTGAAAATAATTTTCAGATGATTTTTTCCTAATTGTAATTTATCTTTCACCGTTGCATTCCAAGTTCGGAACATATTATCAGTTTTCAATAATAATTTCCCGTTTAGATAAATTGTCGCATACGTATCCAATCCTTCAAAAAAAATATCAATATTTTGATTTTTCAATTCTGTTTTCGAAAGAATAAATTTGGTTTCATATTCCCAATTTTCATTTTCAATCCATTGTAAATCCTTTTCATTCGTACCAAAAAAAGGATCAGGAATGAGTTTGTTTTCGAATAAATCGGTATGAATCGTTCCTGGAACTTTTGCTGTATTTTTTTGAGATTCGTTTTGTTTGTTGAATGTCCAATTTTCCGATGATAAATTGCGATACGAATTTTGTGCTGAAACGAAACAACAGAAAAAAATCGAAAGCAACATTATTTTTTTAAACATATAAGTCATATAAGTTTTGAAAGTAAATTAGATAACGCTTAGAAGTTTATTTAAGATTGAAGTTTTCTCTTTAGTTGAATAATTTCTTCTGAACTTGCCGTTTCACTTCCATCAGTGATTGCCGAAGAATGATAAAAAGTAGCTTTCGTTTTCTCTTGAATAAATTCAATATTAGTAGCACGTAATCCGCCACCAGGCATAATTATAATTCGGTTGTTTGCTTTGGAAACTAATTCTGCTAATCGCTTTGCACCTTCAACTACATTAGGTTGTTGTCCGGAAGTTAAAATGGTTTGGAATCCACATTCGATGATTTCTTCTAAAGCTTGTTCATAATTTGAAACTTCATCAAAAGCTCTATGAAACGTGCATGGAAATGGTTTCGCTAATTCGACTAATTCTTTGTTTTGAGATATATTTATTGAATTATTTTGCTTTAAAATTCCAAATACAAATCCGTTGACTCCAATTTTTTTAAACTGTACTATTTCGTTTTTCATTTGTTGAAATTCGGCAGCTGAATACACGAAATCTTCACCTCGAGGACGAATCATTACATTTAAATCGATGGTAATAAAATTTCTGACTTGCTTTGTAATTTCAAAATTTGGAGTTGTACCACCAAGTTGCATTTGAGCACAAAGTTCTACTCGGTCGGCACCATTTTCTTGAGCGATTGTAGCTGAATCTATATTAAAACAAGCGATTTCTAGTTTATTCATTACTGTTTTAAAAAGTAATTCGCATCAATTAATTTACTTCCAGAAGCATCTTGAACGGCATAATTAAATCCACCTTGCACGCAATAGGAGCCATATTCACCTTCTTTGTTCAATGCGATAAATCCTACTTGAATATCTTTCAGTTCTTTTCCTCTGTTTTTGGTTAGTTTTACGATTCTGGCAACTGCTTCTTCACAAGCTTTTTGTGGTGATTTTCCTTGTCGCATTAATTCCACAACTAAATGACAACCCGTAATTCGAATTACTTCTTCACCATGCCCCGTTGCTGTTGCAGCGCCAATTTCGTTATCCACATATAAACCTGCGCCAATAATTGGAGAATCGCCAACTCTGCCATGCATTTTGAAAGCCATTCCACTCGTGGTACAAGCGCCTGATAAATTTCCGTGAGCATCCAATGCAATCATTCCGATGGTATCGTGATTTTCAATATTGGCAATGGGTTTATATTGACTCGTTTTTAACCATTCTTTCCATTCTTTTTCTGAATCTTCTACTAGTAAATTTTCTTTTTGAAAACCTTGAGAAAGGGCGAATTGTAAGGCACCATCCCCAACTAACATCACGTGTGGTGTTTTTTCCATAACAGCTCGTGCGACAGAAATAGGATGTTTAATATGTTGTAAACACGCCACCGAACCAATATTAGAAAACTCGTCCATAATACAAGCATCGAGTGTTACTTTTCCATCACGATCGGGTCTTCCGCCGTAGCCGACGCTTCGTTCTTTTGGATCGCCTTCTGGAATTTTAACACCAGCTTCTACAGCGTCTAAAGCTCGACCGTTATTTTTTAAAACTTCCCAAGCTGCTGCATTGGCTTGAACTCCGAAATTCCATGTGGAAAGTACAATTGGCTTATTAACTTTTTTGTCTGTGATTGTAATTTCTTCTTCTTTTTCCTCTTTCGATTTAAAAGAATTTAAAGCAATAGCTACTGAACCAATTGCTGCTGTTTTTATAAAATTTCTACGATTTGACATGTCTTTTATTTTAAAATAGCTTTACTGTAATTGATTCCTTTTTTGTCATAGATTTTGAAATGTTGCACCAATCTGTTCTTGAAATCTAGATAATTTTCTGAGTTAGAAGTGCCCCAAAGTACTTCTGAAAGCGCCACCATTCTTGGAAAAATCATGTATTCAATATGTTCTGGTGAAAGAATATATTCCGACCAAACATTGGCTTGCGCGCCGAGAATATATTTGGCTTCTTCTGGAGATAATTCTTTTGGAGTTGGATTGAAGGAATATACTTTTTCTACAGAGGTAAAACCGCCAATAGCAATAGGTTCGTTTTTTGGATCGGCTACTTGATAATGGTCAAAATAACAATGCGAACCTGGCGACATGACTACAAAATGTTTTTGTTTGGCTGCTGCAATTCCGCCTTCTGTGCCTCTCCAGCTCATAACAGCTGCGTTTGGAGCTAAACCGCCTTCTAAGATTTCATCCCATCCAATAATTTTTCTTCCTTTACTATTTACAAATTTTTCAATTCTTTGAATGAAATAACTTTGCAATTCATGTTCATCTTTTAAGTTTTCATCCTTCATTCTTTTTTGACAATGCGGACATACCTTCCATCGTGTTTTCGGACATTCATCGCCACCAATGTGAATGTATTCGGATGGAAATAAATCGATAACTTCTGTTAAAATATTTTCTAAAAAAGTAAATGTTTCGTCTTTCGGACAAAAAACATCGTCATAAACGCCCCAAATTTTACCTACTTCAAACGGTCCGCCTGTGCAAGAATATTCGGGATAGGCTGCTAAAGCTGCTATGGCATGACCAGGCATTTCGATTTCGGGAACAATCGTAATGTAACGTTCAGTAGCGTAAGCAATAATTTCTTTAATTTCTTCTTGTGTGTAAAATCCACCATAGCGTTTGTCATCAAATTTTTTATCATCATAACGACCAATCATTGAGCCATTTCGCCATGCGCCAATTTCTGTCAGTTTTGGATATTTTTTAATTTCGATTCGCCAACCTTGATCGTCGGTTAAGTGCCAATGAAACGTATTGAATTTATACATCGCTAAATAATCAATATATTTTTTCACGAAATCTTTAGGAAAGAAATGGCGTGAGCAATCTAGATGCATGCCGCGCCAAGCGTATTTAGGTTGGTCGGAAATATTTAGACAAGATAAATTTATAGATTCTTTTTTTTCTGATGGAATTAACTGTAAGAACGTTTGGATTCCATAGAATTGTCCTTTATATGAATTTGAAATAATATTAACATCATATTTGTCAATTGTAAGCGAATAACTTTCTCTATTTGAATCAAAAGTTTTACCTAAATAAATTTTAGATTTAGATTTAGTAATAGATGAAATTTTTAATTCTAAGCCCGTTTTTTCTTTTATAACTCGTTGAAGATATTTTGCTTCAAACGAATTTTCATCTGCATGAATTACAGTTTTTTTATTTAAAACAAAATTTCCTTCGCTAAATTTAACTTCAGAAGGTTTTGGAATTAAAGCTAATTCATTCTGTGAAAAAGTAAAATTAGCGAAAACTAAAAGTAGTAAAATTTTTAATTTGAACATGGTTGAGTTGTGTTTGTAATTTTGCTAAAATTAAATAAAAAAAGCCTCACAATTTGTAAGGCTTTTAAAAAATCTGTTTTTAGAAGATTATTTTTTATCTAGTTCTGCAATTTTCGCATTTATTTCAGCGGCAGTTCCTTCAAAAACTTTTGTAGTCGTTGTTTCTTTTCCGTCCACTATTGTTGTAATGTTTACTGTCGCTTTTTCTTTACCATCTTTTAAGACTTCTCTTTTAATTTGGATTTTTTGTTCTTCTTTTTGTGTTACCACTGCACTATTATCTTGGTGACGTTTTTCATAATTTGCATCGTGACCGTGATTGCAATTTGGACCGTGAACATGTGCATCTCCTATATATTTCCCGTTTTCATCGTATTGTGACATACAATTGTCTTTGCATTCTTGGGAGCATCCATTTTCGTCACACATTTTAGCACATTCTTCTTTTGTCATCGTAGCACATTTTGACAAATCACATTTACCATCTTTACATACCATTTCTTTTTTGTCTTTAGAACAACATGCGCCCATTTTATCTTTTCCGGTAGCATGACCGCTTCCTAAAATTGGAGCGATAACTAATCCAATTAAACAAGTTAATTTAATTAAGATGTTCATTGATGGTCCTGAAGTATCTTTGAATGGGTCTCCAACTGTATCTCCAGTTACCGCTGCTTTGTGCGCATCTGAACCTTTGTACGTCATTTCTCCGTTGATTTCTACACCTGCTTCGAATGATTTTTTAGCATTATCCCAAGCACCACCGGCATTGTTTTGGAAAACTGCCCAAAGTACACCTGATACGGTAACTCCCGCCATGTAACCACCTAACATTTCTGCAATTAATTGGTTGTTATCTCCGTAAACTAATTTTCCTAACAATACAATTACGATTGGAAAACCGATAGTTAAAATTCCAGGTAACATCATTTCGCGTAAAGCGGCTTTCGTTGAAATTTCTACACATTTACCGTATTCTGGTTTACCAGTTCCTTCCATAATTCCAGGAATTTCTTTAAACTGACGACGTACTTCGTACACCATATCCATGGCGGCTTTTCCAACAGAATTCATCGCTAAAGCTGAGAAAACTACAGGAATCATTCCTCCAATAAATAACATGGCTAATACAGGTGCTTTGAAAATATTAATTCCGTCAATTCCTGTAAAAGTTACATAAGCTGCGAATAAAGCTAAAGAAGTTAAAGCCGCAGAAGCGATTGCGAAACCTTTACCAGTTGCAGCAGTTGTGTTACCAACTGAATCTAAAATATCTGTACGAGTACGAACTTCTTTTGGTAATTCACTCATTTCAGCAATTCCACCTGCATTGTCAGAAATTGGTCCGAAGGCATCGATTGCTAATTGCATTGCAGTTGTTGCCATCATAGCTGAGGCGGCTAATGCTACTCCATAAAATCCTGCGCAAGCGTAAGAAGCCCAAATAGCAGCTGCAAATAAAATTACGGTTGGGAAAGTTGAAATCATTCCAGTTGCTAAACCAGCAATTACGTTAGTTCCAGCTCCAGTTGATGATTTTTGTACGATTGCTATAACAGGTTTAGTTCCTAAGCCCGTGTAATATTCTGTAACAGATGAAATTGCTCCTCCAACAATTAATCCGATAATCGTTGCATAGAAAACTCGCATAGAAGAAATTTCTTTTAATCCTTCTCCATAAAATTCCATTTTCATGGTTGTTGGTAGCATATATTCTACTAGGAAGTAACAAGCGATTAAAGTTAAACCGATTGAAAACCAGTTTCCAATGTTTAATGCTTTTTGTACTTCTGCTTCTTTAGCATCATCACTTGAAATTTTCACTAACATGGTTCCGATAATTGAGAATAAAATTCCGAAACCTGCGATAGCCATTGGTAATAAAATTGGGCCAATTCCTGCGAAAGCATCATCAATTTTTCCACCCATATCTTTAATTACATAGTTTCCTAAAACCATGGCAGCTAATACGGTTGCAACATAAGATCCGAATAAATCGGCACCCATTCCGGCAACGTCACCAACGTTATCACCAACGTTATCTGCAATTGTTGCAGGATTACGAGGGTCGTCTTCTGGTATTCCAGCTTCTACTTTACCTACTAAATCTGCACCTACATCGGCGGCTTTGGTGTAAATACCACCACCCACACGTGCGAATAGTGCAATAGATTCTGCGCCAAGTGAAAAGCCTGCTAAAGTTTCTAGAACGATAGTCATGTCTTCCGTTGAAGTCCATGCACCATTCATAAAATATCTAAAGAATAGAATAAAAAATCCTGTTAAACCTAAAACGGCTAAGCCAGCAACGCCTAATCCCATTACCGTTCCGCCACCAAAAGAAACTTTTAAGGCTTGTGGTAAGCTAGTACGGGCTGCTTGCGTGGTACGAACATTTGTTTTGGTGGCAATTTTCATCCCCATATTTCCTGCTAATGCAGAAAAGAAAGCTCCAAAAATAAAGGTGATAACAATTAGCCAATGTGTAGTAGGAACGAAAAAAGAAATGGCACCAAGAACTGCACTTGCACCAATTACAAAAAAGGTTAATAATCGGTATTCTGCTTTTAAGAAAGCTAGTGCGCCTTCATAGATGTAATCTGAAATTTCTTTCATTTTACCATCTCCAGCATCTTGTTTTAAAACCCAAGCACGTTTCATTGCCATAAAAAGCAATCCAATAATTGCCATTACTATTGGCAAATAAATCATAAAATCATTCATAGTTTTTAGTAAATAGTTAATGGTTAATTTTAATTCGTTTTAACAAAAATAAACAAAAAAGGCAATTATCCTAATGATAATTGCCTTTTTTAGTAAATTTATTGAAATATTTCTATTTGATACTGAATAATCCTTCTGGTTTGTTTTCAATAGCATCGAAACGTTCTGTGCATGCTTTGATGATGGCACGAGCTTCGTTTACATCTCCCCAGCCTTCCACATCAACTTGTTTATTTTCTAAATCTTTATACACTTGGAAAAAGTGTTCGATTTCTTTGATTAAGTGAGGGTTTACATCGCTTAAATCGTTTAATGAATTCCAAATTGGATCTGAAACTGGTACACAAATTACTTTTTCATCTGGACCTTTGTCGTCTGCCATGTGGAAAACACCAATTGGTTTTACTTCGATTACACAACCTGGAAAAGTTGGTTTAGTAACTAATACTAAAACATCTAATGGGTCGCCATCTAAAGCTAAAGTTTCAGGAATGAATCCGTAATCTGCTGGATACATCATAGATGAGAATAGCATTCTATCAAAACGCATTCTTTTTAAATCGAAATCATACTCATATTTGTTTCGGCTTCCTCTTGGAATTTCTACCAAAACATCAAACGTTGTTATTTTATCTGCTGTCATTTTTCTTTTGTATTTGCGGGTGCAAAGGTAGAAAAAAGTTAGAAGTTAGAAGTTAGAAGTTGAAAGTTTTTTTAAATTCTTGAAATAGCGTATATAAAAATACATTAACCATAAAAAAACAGTATAAAAATTATGAAATTTAGACTGTAAAAAAGTTAGCGATTACGTTTCTTTAAATAATGATGCCATAGTAAGTAAGTAGCTAAAGAACGATACGGTTTCCAATTATTGGCATGAATTTCCATTTCCTCTAAAGTTTCAGTTTGAAAAAGTTCTCGCATGGTATGTTGGATTGCAATATCTCCAATGGGAAAAACATCTTTTTTTTGTAAACAAAACATTAAATAAACTTGGGCGGTCCATTTTCCGATTCCTTTTAATTGAATTAATTCGGAATAAACTTCTATTTCTGTTTTAGAATGAAAACTGTCTAAATCAATTTGATTATCTTCAATACAAAATGCCAAGTTTTTGATGTAGCTAATTTTTTGTCGGGAAACGCCGCAAGCTTTTAATTCTTCATCTGAAACGGCAAGCAATAGTTTAGGTGTGAAGCCATTCAAATATGTTTCAATTTTATCATAGCAGGCTTTTGCTGATGCAATAGAAACTTGTTGTTCTAAAATTAATTGTGAAAGTGCTATAAAACCAGATGGGCGAGTGGTTATAACTGGAATTCCGTAGGTGTCAATTATTTGTTGAAACTTATGTTCTAGTTTTAGGATATCTGATAAATTAGAAAGCATTTTTTATTGTTTAAGCGAATGACAAAGAAACAGAAAATTTATTTACGAATTCAATTTTGAGTTTCTGTATTGAGATCCTTTCAGGATGACAAACTAAGCATAGAAAAAAAGCACGGATTACAAATCCGCGTTAACTGAATTGTCTTTTGAAAAACTAAACTTGTATTTTAGCCGTGGGTGTAGCGGCATCCTTTTTGTTTTGTTATTTTTTAATTAAATAACAAAACAAAAAGATATAGTGGAACACGCGACTATAAGTGAACTGAAATGAAGTTGTTATGCTTCTTAAAAATAAAATCCAAAACCTACACGAATGGTGAATTTACGAGCATCTGGAACATTGAAATAACTGCCTCGCCATGCGGCATCAACACGCATAACTTTGAAAATATTTCCAATTCCAGCTGAATATTCGTAATAACCATCTACTGGCGCTTGATAGTTTTGTCCAGACGCATTTAAGGCAATATTTTCCTTAGAAACAGAACCGTAAACGGCTTTCATACCAATAATTTCTCTCCAATTTAATTTGCGTAATAACGGAACTCTTGAAAATAATTTTCCGTTGAAATTGTGTTCCAAATGTAAAGAAGTGTATTGATCTGCCACAAAATCATAATAATTTAATAAGTTATACGTGTTGTCGATGATAAAATACGATTGGTTTCCTGGAATGATTCCCATTAAAGATAAAGGAACTTTTCCGAAAGTTTTTCCGACTTCTAAAGTTGAGAATAATCTTCCAAAACCACCAATTAATAAAGGTTGGCGGTAATATAATTGTAATTTTGAATAATTGAAATCACTATCAAAAACCCCTTTTAAACCTTGAGAATAACTCACGAAGAATCGAGGATAATTTAAATCGACATCAATTCTATCAACACCATAGCCCACCATTTTACGCTTTGGAGTATAATTTACTAAGAAATTAATTTCCGATTGCGTAATTTTATCAGAAGTAGTGGTGAACGTGTTATCTGTAAAATAATCTAATTTAAATTCTTTAGAAGCAGATGATAAGGTTCTGTAAGAGAAGCTACTTTCAAAAACTAAATTTTTTACGGGTTCAATTTCGAAGCCTAAATTTGTTAAATTGACATTAGTTAATTTGTTGTTTGTTCCGCTTGAGAAGAAAGATGACGAGGCGAAACTTCTTCCTAAAACATCGTTTGAAGTGGTTAAACTCACACCAATTTGCTCTACATCTCGGCGATTTCCTAATGAGACAATAAATCGATTTTTTTTGTTCAACATTACACGAGCGTTGATTCCGTATTTGACTTTTTCGTCTTTAAAACCATATGCGGTATAACCTTGAATTCGCCACGGATCGTTAGGTCCGAAATACGTTCTTCCGCCTAAGCGAACACGTTGTCCTTCTACATCATTATAACCTAAAGTAGAGAAAATGGGTCCGATGTCAAATTTCCCAACTTGTATGTAGCCACTTCCTAAAATAGAAACTAAGTTGTAAAAACGTTTGATTTTTGGAACTGTTTTTAAGGTATCGAGCATTTCATAAATCCCTTTTTCGTTCGAATTTAAGCTTTCGAAACGATTTTCTTCCCAATAGTCATCGGTTTTGGTGTATACGTCTTTGTCAAATTTATTTACATCTTCTCTGTAGAATTTATCGTCTTTTGGTTGGTTGAATTCGTGGTTTTTGAACATAGTTGTTCGTTTTCCATACATTCCGTTGGAGCCTTCTTTTTTTGTTAAGGCGAAATCAGTCATCATGTGATCGCGTTTCAATAGGAAAACAGAATCATTTAACACGTCAAATTCTTGTTCGATGTAAATGTCTCGAACCCAGTTAATATTGGCGCTTTTACTGGCTTCCATGTTAATGCTTTTGATAGCAAAAGTGGAATCATTTACCCAAAAATCACCTTTAAAAGTCAATTCGTTTTTTCTTCTTGGATAATATACAATATTATAACACCATTTTTTATCAATAAAAGTACTGTCGGCTAACACATAATTATAAACTTGAATACCAGTTCTTGATAACGGACTCACGAAATCTTTATCAAAGAATTTTAAATAATTGTTATAGATGTCGTAATCGGCATATAAATCTTTTAAAAAGGCGTTTACACCGTCATTATTTGCGTTTCCAAATCCAGAATATTTATTGGCTTGTAAAACGTCTTTTGTTCTATTTTTTTCATTGTCGCCATATACTTTACTCATGGTTTCATTAATGAAAATAGGTAAGAAGTTTTTACCAGTTATAGCTGAGGTGTCTACGTGTTGAAAAATAAATTCTACATTTTTGAAAATTTTACTTTTCATGAAAGCGCTGTCAATGGAATTGATGTCAAATTCAATTTTTTCGTATTTATCGTATTGGTAATGATTGAATTGACGTAGGCCGTTTTTCTTTTTTCGCTCCCAAATTTTACGTAAAATATCTATGGCAGGATTGTTTTTCTTAGAAGTTTTTCCTCCATAAATTTTTACTTCTGCAATTTCGTTTGAGTTGGCTAAAACAATTTTCAAGTCGTAATTATGTTCGCCAGTAAGTTCTACATCTTTGTCTTTGTAGCCAACAAATGAGACGGCTAAAGTGGTGTAGGTTTTTTTCGATTCTAAATAAAATTTCCCGTTTTCATCAGCAATGACTCCTTCTGCAGAATTTTTAAACGCTACAGTTGCGTAAGAAATAGGTTGATTGGCGTCATCTAAAACTACTCCGCTAACTTTTGTTTGAGAAAAAACTAGGGTTGAGAAAAAAAATAGTAGGGCAAATAAATTTTTCATTGTAATTATTTTAAAAAAAAATCCCGAAAAAATCGGGATTCAAATATACTTTATTTAGATTAATTAACTAATCTAAAAATTTACAATATTATTTATACATTACTTTTTTAACAGCTTTCACTACATCGTTACTGTTTGGTAACCATTCTTTTAATAGAGTAGGTGAGTAAGGTGCTGGAGTATCAGCTGTTGTGATACGTTGAATTGGTGCGTCTAAATAATCGAAAGCACGTTCTTGCACCATATATGTAATTTCTGAAGCAACAGAGGCAAATGGCCAAGCTTCTTCTAAAACAACCAATCTATTTGTTTTTTTAACCGAATTAATAATAGTGTCATAATCCATTGGACGAACCGTTCTTAAGTCGATAATTTCACAAGAGATTCCTTCTTTTTCAAGTTCATCAGCTGCTGTGTAAGCTTCTTTGATAATTTTTCCAAAAGAAACGATAGTTACATCTGTTCCTTCGCGTTTCACATCGGCAACACCTAAAGGGATGATGTAATCACCTTCTGGTACTTCACCTTTATCACCATACATTTGTTCTGATTCCATGAAAATAACTGGATCGTTATCTCTGATGGCTGCTTTTAGTAAACCTTTCGCGTCATATACATTACTAGGAACAACTACTTTCAATCCTGGAGTATTTGCAAACCAGTTTTCAAAAGCTTGTGAGTGTGTAGCGCCTAATTGTCCAGCAGAAGCTGTTGGTCCACGAAAAACCATAGGCATAGGAAATTGTCCGGCCGACATTTGACGCATTTTTGCTGCGTTATTTATAATTTGATCAATTCCAACTAAAGAGAAGTTGAACGTCATGTATTCTACAATTGGTCTACATCCATTCATGGCTGAACCTACTGCAATACCAGCAAAACCTAACTCTGCAATTGGAGTATCAATTACTCTTTTTGGTCCAAATTCATCTAACATTCCTTTTGAAGCTTTGTAAGCTCCATTATATTCCGCAACTTCTTCACCCATTAAATACACTGATTCATCTCTGCGCATTTCTTCACTCATCGCTTCCGCAATTGCTTCTCTAAACTGTATTGTTCTCATAAATTAATTCTAAAACTTAGTGAAAGGCAAAAATAATAAAATTTAACGAGTACTATCATTATTATTTTTAAATAATTTTACGCAATCGATTTCTTTACTTATTCGATGCGTCAGTAAACATAAAAATCCTTTAAATTCTAATGCCTTCAACACAATCTTGTTACCCTGACTTTAGGAAGAATCACATAATCAAAGTTTACAAATCGTAATTCCCAAATCCCAAAATCACTCAACCACCAACTTTTCCACACTTGTATTTTCTTCGCTTTTTACTACCACTAAATACAAACCTTTGCTTAAACCAGAAACATTCATACTCGTGTTATTCAAAAGGCTAGTATTATTTTGTGTCAATACCGTTTTGCCGGTCACATCTACAATACTAATACTTGGGTTTTGCAACGTGGTACTAAAAGCAATATTTATTTGTTCTTTAGCTGGGTTAGGACTAATACTAAAAGTTGTTCCCAAGTTAAAACCCTCATTTTCTAAAACCGCACAAAGCCCATTCATAGCAGTAGGTAAAAGTATAGGTGTATAATAACTCTCAGCTGGTACAAAAGTACCAAGGGTTGTTGAGGCAAAATTATTTATACCCCATGCATAGGCTGTGCCATCATTTTTTATGGCAATAATATGATCCCATCCACATATGACTTTTGACCAATTGGAATCAGAGCCTATTTGAGTAGGTATGTTTCTATTTGTAGTGTCACCTAAACCTAGTATTCCAGTAATATGGTCATTTAAACCCCATGCCCACAAAGTGCCATCTGTTTTAACAGCAAATGAATTAGCATATCCAGCACCAATACTCTTCCAAGTTTCTGTACCTATTTGTAGTGGTACAAAAGAAGTGTTAAATGCACTACCTAGACCAAATTCACCTGCGCCACCTCCCCCAAAAACCCATAATGTGCCATTAGTTTTTAATAATAAGATATGACCACTAAGAGTGCTAATTTCTGACCAGTCGGTATCTATGCTTAGTTGTGTAGGTATAGGTAAGCTTGTTGTACCTGAATCTCCAAATGCTCCAGCATTAAACCCCCAACCCCAAAGGGTTCCATTGTTTTTTAAGGCTAATGTAAAACCACCATTACTTGCATCAATTTTTGCCCAATCGATATCAGTACTAATTTGTACTGGAGCTAATACATCACTACAGCATGTGTTATTACCTACCTGATTATAATCATTTCTACCCCATGCCCATAAAGTACCATTAGTTTGGATGCCAACTACATGTTCATCGCTTGCAGAAATCGATTTCCAGTTTGCTGTACCTACTTGAGTAAAGTTTTGTATCTGTGAAATAGTAGAATTAATACCTAAAGTGCCATAATTATTCCCACCAGTTGCCCACAAAGTGCCATTTGTTTTTATAGCAAAACTATTATTTCCGCCATTAGTTATGGTTTGCCAATTGGTAGATGCATCTAATTGTAAGGGTGCTGGTTCTGCAAATGGATATACAGGAGTACTATTGAGCTGTCCCCAATTTGACCAACCCCAACCCCATAATGTACCATCACTTTTCAGGGCAGTCAAATGATAATTACCACTTTCTATTTTTGTAAAACACTGGCTATATGAATAAATACTACTGAAGAGTATAAGAGAAATGTAAATCTTTTTCATAAATTCTTTATTTTAAAAAAGTAAGGCAAACTCAGTTTGCCTTACTAATTATTATATTACTTATTCTTTAAGCAACTTAAACTGTTGGGTAGTTCCGTTTGCAGTTTCTAATACTACAATATACATACCTGCACTAAATTGACGGGTGTCAATAGTATAGGCTGTTTGGCCTGTTGTACTAAAAGTATGCATTTTTGCACCTGTTAAATTATATACCGTAACGGTTGCGTTGTTTGATGTGTTAGCAAACTGCAAGGTAACCAATTCTTTGGTAGGATTTGGATACAAACTTATTTTATCAGTACTAACCATTGTTTCTTCTGTAACTTGTGTGCGACTATTATTGTTTTCACCACAACTTGGTATTGTAAAAGTAATAATAGTTTGGCAAATTTTACCATCAATTGTGGTTTCCAAAATTAATTGAGTAACACCAGAAAAACCATTAAGAGGTATTATTTGTACCCAAGGATTATTCGGTCCAGCTAAAAGAGGTAAAGAAGAAGGTACTACTACAAAATCTTGATTTGGACTAATTAGTACAAAATTTTGTGTAGTGGTATAAGCACTTACAATGTTTAAATTTACATTAAAGTCACAAAATGGTGTTTCTTCATTTTCTCTAATTTCTTTTACACCACTGCCTCTAACAATCTTACAAGCATCACAAGTTTGTTCCGTGTAGTTTAAAGGCGCCGATGTAACCATACATTCATTACTAGCAAGTGTTAAGTTATATACCCCCGAATGATGTATTTGGTAAGGTGACACATAAGTACCATTACCAAATAAATCTACTACATTATCAAAACTCCATGCCCAGTATTTAAAGGGTGCACGAGGACCTATCAAATTGGCAATATCATTTTTACAGTTGTTAAAACAACCTGATGGAAAAATCCATAGATAAGTCTCTGGGTTTTTAGGCACATCTAACTGAGCCATACTACTACAATTTCCAATAGTGGCTGTAGCGCTGTAAGGTCCACCTTCAGTCACATAAATGGTACTAGTTGTAACGCCACCTGCAAATGTTGCCGTACTTGGTTGTCCATTACTCCAATTGATGGAAGCATTGCCAGAGACAGTAGCTGTTAATTTATAGGAATAAGGATTGCAGTTTTCTAAACTAAAAGAAACTGCTGGAGTTGCGGGTGCTCCATATACCACTACTGTATGTAATGCCGTATTACTACAACCATTTTGGGTTACAGTTGCACTTACGGTATGTGTGCCAATAGTTAAACCGTCTACATTAATTTGTGTTTGGTTAGTAAATACACCATTATCAACACCATCAACAAACCAATGAATATCAGTAGCGGTAGTAATAGCTTGAACGACTAAATTACCGTCTTCACAAAGTGTACCTTCACCTTTTAATTTTATACTTGGCGGTGTTTTAAATACTGGAGTTATGCGGTTAGGTGTATCATATCTACAATTACCAGCACTTCTAATAGTTAACCAATAAAAACCAGGTGTTGTTACAGTAAGTGTATTGCTATTTACAGCAGGTGTAATCGCTGTTGTGCAATTCATCCAAACATATTGGTTCACAGCACAATTATTAGTGGCAGGTGGGTTATAAGTAATAGTTACACTTTGTCCTTGACACACCGTTGCCGAGCTTGGCGTAGCGGTTAAAACCCCACTAAAGCAAACTGGTGGAATAGTTATATTTATAGTAAATTCCCTAGAACAACCTATTCGGTTAGTAACTATAGCTTTTACTATATAAGTACCGGGTACATCAAAAACACGTGTAGGTTCTGTAACAGTACTAGTTACATTTGCATTGTCTAACTCCCACAATACTGTTTCGCCAGAAGACAAATTAAAATTAAATTTGACTGGTGTATCATGACAGTTAATCGTAGAAGGAGTAGTAGTAATACTTCTATTTGGCACCCCACTAATTAAAATATTTGGGATTGTTTTTTCGCAGGTAGGTTGTGCAACACTATCTAAAATTCCGTTTACGGTAACTTTAAAATCATAACTTCCTCCTGTTGTTAATGTGATGGTATTGCCAACAATGGTAGTATACGTACTACTGCTACTTGGTTTATAGCTATAAGTAACCAATCGGCTACTTGGGTCAACTAGAGCAAAAAACTCTGTTTTGTCCGTAAAAGTAACAGTAAATGTATTATTACCTGCACATGTTACTTTGTAGGCAAAATCTGCTATATACGGTATGGTTACTTTCTTTTGAATAACTTTTGCTGCAGTTGATCCATTTGTACAATTGTAAATTGCTTTAAAAAAGGTATTGTATTCACCAGCACGGTTTGGAGTGATAGAAGTACCTGTATATCCAGCATAATTTACCGGACCATAAATATCCCAAATTGTATAAAGAGGAGTAGGTGTTGTTGTGCCTGCTAAGGTAATAATACCACAATTATTTGAGGCGTTATTTGTAACAGTAGGCTCAGGGTTAAAAACACATTCTGGTGGAGGTCCTCCGCAATTTTGTATTACATATATTATATTAGAAAGCGTATAGCAACCATTAGCATTTGTGATTCTAACAGTATAGGCACCAAATCCTAAAGAAGCTCCTACAGTTAAAGTAGATTGTGTACTTAGAGTACCAGGAATAATAGCCCCGTTTTTAAACCACTTATAAGTAACGCCTGTGGTAGATGTAGAAGCTGTTAGTACTACATTGATGTCACTAGCATTACAAAACGTATTACCGTTGTTGCTTGTTAATGATAACGATGCAGGAGGAGCTGGGTTAATAGTAATGTTTTTGGTAGCACTATTAGAGTTGCCCGAACAACCTGCAGCACCACTTACATAAGCAGAAACCACCACGCCATTATTAGCATTGCTAGTGTTAGTAAAGGTATAAGGAGCACTTAACACACCAATTGCACCTGTAACTTCAGTACCATTAAAATTCCAAGTAACAGTGGCGTTTGTTAAAGAAACACCATTAGTACTACTTACTGTAAAGGTAAGAGGTGTACCACTACAAACCGAATCATTTGCAGTAATGATAATTTGAGGTTGTGGAATAATTTGTAAAGGGGAAGTAAAAGTTTCAGTAATTGTACATTTTTTTATTACTAATTGTAACGAAGCATTTAAAATGGATGAGGTATTATTCCATAATACAGCAATACTATTTGTACCTTGACCGGTAGTAATACTTCCTGCTGTAGATGGTATAATACTCCAGGTGTAAGTTTCTCCTTCGTTATATACACTACCAGTTACGGTGTTAAAAGCTATGTATTGTGAAGTACTGTTTGCACATACATTAATAACTGCTGTGTTTGATGCCGTTTTTATTACAGCAGGTATTGCTTTTTTCGTAATAGGTATGTTTAATGGTAAAGAATAGCAAATTACTGGATTTATAGATTGTTTTACAACGCTAATTCCGTAAGGGTTAGTGTTGTTATTAAAAACAACAGTTATTTGATTACCAATGTTAGAACCTTGTGGAGTTCCATTTGTTACTGTCCATATATAATTGGCATTAAGGTCTGGACTGTTTACGCTGTAGGTATAAGGTGCATCTGGACAAATAATAAGTTCGCCTGTAATAGCAGTTGGAGCGCTTGGTAAAGCAAGTACTGATATGTTTTTTTGCATACTTGGGCATGAAGTGCCGCTTGCATTACCCGCAGTAATAGTAAAATTTCCAACAGTATTATAGGTGTAATTAAATTCAGATGTATTGGTTGCGGTACTAATAACAGTTCCAGTAGCATTAGTTAATGTCCAGTTTGTAAGATTGCCATACTCCGTATAAAAACTACTATTTGTACCTTTGCAAAGTATGTTTTCACCTTCAAAATTGATAGGCTTTGTAACAGTAATAGTAAATTCTGCTGCACCACCACATTCTAAAAGAGTATTCATATAAGTAGCACGTAAGGTTAAAACACCATCAACATGGGGCGTAATAATTACTTCATTTCTTTGGTCTGTTAAAATAACATCTGCCAAGCTATTAGCTACATTGCCTACTATTTCCCACTGAAAATCTGTTGTGGGCCATTGAGGTAGTTTGTATCTCCCTTGATTTCCATAACATACTTCTGCATCACCTACTATAGTACCCTGACTCTGAATAACAGGTATTTTAATAGTAGTAGGTATTAAGCAAGGCAAATCACAACCACTTGGGTCAAATGTAACATACCCAAAGCCTGAGTTATCCACATTATCCCATATAATTTCAACGTTACCACCTGCTTCTGAAAGTTTATGACCCCCAATTACATACCAATTGAAATTTTCTCTACAGACTTCCATACCTTCAAAGGGTAACGAATAGGTTTGCTTTTCTCCTTCACATACTACGCTAGGACAAGAGATATCAAAACCTTCTCCTTTAATAATTATTTCTTGGCTATAAGTTGCACTACAATTACAAGAATTGGTTACGGTTAAAGTAACTTTATAAGTATCCTCTTTAATATAAACATGCGATGGCTGAAAAGCCACTGAAGTAGAAGGTTCGGTTTCTGTACCGTCGCCAAAATTCCAATGATAAGAAACTAAATCAGAACCATTGTTGGCTGTTGATAAATTGGAAAAAAAGATAGTTTGATTGATACAACCATATAAATAATTCTCCCCATTTTGATCTTGCGGAATTATCGAAAAATCAGCAATGGGTAATGTAATTTTTTCAATACAAATAGTTTTAGTAATACTCCCAGTTGGCGTATTAATATTAAAAACTAAATTTCCGTTACCAGTATTCCCCCATGATACATTACAATTAGTACTGGTAGGGGTGCCAGAAATAGTACCGCCAACTACAGACCATGTTGTTGTGCTTCCAGGAGGTAGGTTCGCTAAACTATAAGTTACATAACTTTTTTCACAAACCTTCACACACTCGGTATCGGAAATGTCCTCTAAAAAAAGAGGTTCTTTTGGGTCTCTCGGATTTTCGCTTTGCGAATACGTCTGACAGCCCACTTCTTTGTTCCAAGAAATTTTTATCCCGGTTGTTTGACTAAATGACAAGGAAAAGCTTAAAAAGAACAGCAGTAACAATGTCATTTTTAAATAGTTTTTAATCATAGTTGCAGTGTTAAATTATTTTTTTTGTAAACTTAATTAATTGAATGTCTATAATTTACGGTTTTTATGGCTATTGTTTACGGTTTTATATGAATCACAAAAAAGCCGAAAAAAGTTATAATATGGTGAAACAACTTCGTATTTCAACCCAAATCAGATCACCTTAATCTTTTTTCTTTTAAAAGCGTCTCGCAGAATAAAATTCCAAATTCTTCAGTCATCATTCAAATTTCCCACATGCCAATCATCTCAATCTTGTCATTCTGATTTAAGGAAGTATTTCATAATAAAAAGGATAAAATCCTTTAAATCAGTTTTATACGAGTAATCATGACCTAACGCCCTTTGCCTAAATCCTAATTCCTAAATCGTTAATAAAAAATAATATGCACGCATAGTATTTTTTAAAAACATTTTTTGTATTTTCGTGGCATCAATATAAATTATTTAAAAATGAAAATATTAGTTTGCATCAGTCACGTTCCTGATACTACTTCAAAAATTAATTTTGTTAATAACGATACAGAATTTGATACCAATGGTGTGCAATATGTTATTAACCCGAATGATGAGTTTGGTTTAACCAAAGCAATTGTATTGAAAGAGCAAAATGGTGCTCACGTAACAGTTGTGAATGTTGGTGGTGCTGATGCCGAAGCGACTTTAAGAAAAGCACTAGCAATTGGTGCGGATGAAGCGATTCGTGTAAATGCTAATCCAACTGATGGTTTATTTGTGGCCAAACAATTAGAAAATGTGGTAAAGCAAGGTGGTTATGATTTAATTATCGCAGGTACAGAATCTATTGATTACAATGGAGGAATGGTTCCTGGAATGTTAGCCGGATTATTAGGTTTTAACTTTGTGAACTCTTGTATTGGTTTAGAAGTTTCTGGTACAGAAGCAACTACAATCAGAGAAATTGATGGTGGTAAAGAAACTGCAACAGCAAGTTTACCATTAATTATAGCTGGTAAAAAAGGTCTAGTAGAAGAAAAAGACTTAAGAATTCCAAATATGAGAGGAATTATGACAGCAAGAACTAAAGCTTTAAACATTATAGAACCTTCAGGTGATGCTAATGCAACTTCAACTGTAAAGTTTGAAAAACCAGCGGCAAAATCTGCTGTAAAATTAGTAAGCCCAGATAATTTAGATGAGTTAATTAGTTTGTTACACAACGAAGCTAAAGTAATCTAAATCGAAAATCATAAATCGTAAATCGTAAATCAGAAAAAATGTCAGTTTTAATATATACAGAATCAAACGATGGTAAATTCAAAAAAGTTGCTTTTGAAATTGCCTCATACGCAAAAAAAGTAGCCGATATGTTAGGAACAACAGTAACTGCTGTTTCAATAAACGCTACAGAAAATGCAACTTTATCTGCTTATGGAGTAAGTAAAGTGTTAAAAGTAAACAATGATAAATTAACTTCATTTAGCGCAAAAGCTTACGCGGATGTAATTAAGCAAGCAGCAGAAAAAGAAGGTGCTAAAGTAGTAATCGTAGCTTCAACTACAGATAGTTTACATATTGCACCATTAGTAGCTGTAAACCTAAATGCAGGTTTTGCTTCAAACGTTATCGAAGCGCCAATTAGTGTGGCTCCGTTTCAAGTAAAAAGAAATGCTTTTTCAAACAAAGCATTCAACATATCAGAAATTGCTACAGATGTAAAAGTTTTAGGAATTTCTAAAAACTCATTCGGATTAGTTGAAAATTCAACTTCATTAACAGAAGAAGATTTTTCACCAGCTTTATCTGATGCAGATTTTGGTGTAAAAGTGACCAATTCAGAAAAAACAACAGGAAAAGTTACGATTGCAGATGCTGAAATTGTAGTTTCTGCTGGTCGTGGATTAAAAGGTCCTGAAAATTGGGGTATGATTGAAGAATTAGCTTCAGTACTTGGTGCAGCAACAGCTTGCTCTAAGCCAGTTTCAGATATCGGATGGAGACCTCACGGAGAACACGTAGGTCAAACAGGTAAACCAGTTGCAGCAAATTTATACATTGCAGTAGGAATTTCTGGAGCAATTCAACATATTGCAGGAATCAACTCTTCTAAAGTTAAAGTAGTTATCAATACAGATGCGGAAGCACCATTCTTTAAAGTAGCCGATTATGGTATTGTAGGAGATGCTTTTGATGTAGTTCCAAAATTGATTGAAAAATTAAAAGCTTTTAAAGCGGCAAACGCATAATTTTTTATATATTGTGCCTCCTAAAAAAGGCTATCTAAATACGATAGAAATATCTAATTTAGATAGCCTTTTATTTTATAGAAAATATTTTTATAGTACATTTGAATAAAGTTTAAGTACAAAATGAGTTTAGTAAAATTAACCATTAAAGGAATATCTTATAGTCAAACACAAAATGGTGCCTACGCGCTAATTTTGAATGAAGTGGATGGAGATAGAAAATTGCCAATTGTAATCGGTGCCTTTGAAGCACAATCTATTGCTATTGCTTTAGAAAAAGAAATCAAACCACCTCGCCCTTTAACGCACGATTTGTTTAAAACCTTCGCAGATAAATATGAAATTGTGGTCAAACAAGTGATCATTCATAAATTAGTGGATGGAGTTTTTTATTCGAGCATCATTTGCGAAAGAGAAGGAGTTGAAGAAATTATTGATGCCAGAACTTCTGATGCTATCGCTTTAGCTTTACGATTTAACGCGCCAATTTTTACCTATAAAAACATTTTGGATAAAGCAGGAGTGTTTTTAAATTTAAATACTCAAGAAGGTAATCCTGAAGATACCAATAACGATAACATTCTAACAGAACCAGAAACTTTTGGTGATGATGCTGACGATGCTCAAGGTACATATTCTAAATATAGCTTAGAAGAATTACATAATTTAATTGACGAAGCCATTCAAAACGAAGACTACGAAAAAGCAGCTATCATTAAAGAAGAAATCGATAAAAAAGAAAGCTAACTACAAACACAATCAGATTTTCAAATTCATTCAAAATAAACACGCAACCAACAACTAAAACTTGACTAATTAAAAGCTAATCAAATTATGAACATTAAACTAAAATTAACAATTGTAAGTTTTTTACAATTATTTGTTTGGGGGGCGTGGCTAACAACTCTTGCGAGTTACGGATTTGGATTTAAACAATGGTCTGGCGCCGAATTTGGAATTGTATTTTCAACATTAGGATTGGGTTCCATCATAATGCCACCAATTTCTGGAATCATCGCGGATAAATACTTAAATCTTGAAAAATTATACGGAATTCATCATATCTTATATGGTATAGTTTTACTTTTCTTGCCAACTTTAGATAGTCCATCTGCATTTTTTTGGGTGTTACTTATTGGTATGGTTTTTTATATGCCAACCTTATCGTTGTCTAACTCATTATCTTATGCAGTTTTAAAGAAATTCAACTTCAATGTTGTTAAAGATTATCCACCAATTCGTGTTTGGGGAACTATCGGTTTCATCGTTGCGATGTGGTGCACGAATTTGTTTAGCAATGTAAAACCACCATTTTCATTCGGGATTGGAATTGGTGAAGCAATAGCTTCCGTTACAAATATGCCAGTTGAATGCAATCAATTTTATATTGCATCATTTTTCGCATTTATATTAGGGATTTTTTCATTTACCTTGCCAAAAATTGAGCCAGCTAAAGATGAAAGTCCAAACAAAACCTTCTCTCAAATTTTTGGTTTAGATGCATTTAAATTGTTTAAGCAATCTAAAATGGCTATGTTTTTTGTATTCAGTATGTTTTTAGGAGCTGCTTTACAATTAACTAATATGTATGGTGAAGCCTATATTCATGATTTTGGAAATATTCCAAAATACGCAGGCACTTATGTAGTAAAATCAGCAAATATTGTCCTATCAATTTCTCAAATTTCTGAAACAATTTTTATTCTGGCGATTCCATTTTTCTTAAGAAGATATGGTATTAAAAAAGTAATGTTATTCAGTTTAGTCGCATGGGTTTTCCGTTTCGGATTCTTTGCTTATGGTGATCCAATTGGAAGTTTATGGATGATTATTATGTCGAATATCGTTTACGGATTAGCGTTCGATTTCTTTAATATATCAGGTTCATTATTCGTAGAAACTACAACAGATTCTAAAATTCGTTCTTCAGCACAAGGTTTATTTATGATGATGACTAACGGTTTTGGGGCAATAATTGGTAGTTTAGGAAGTGGATTTTTAATTGATAAATTTTTTACATTTAAATTCAATACAGAAGAAAGTTTATTAAAACATCTTGTGACAGATTCAAACAATGAAGTCTACAAGAAAATAACTAAAGATATAACTATTACTGATGGCATTTTTGATAAAGATGTCTTTTTAAAAGACTGGCATAACATCTGGTTAACTTTCGCTATTTATGCGTTAATTATAACGATTGCTTTTGCATTATTATTTAAGCACAAACACGATCCAAAAGACGTTGAAGCTTTTAATCATTAACAAATTAGACTGTTGAAATGTTTTAACACTTCTAACTTCTAACTTCTAACTTACTATGAAACAATATCACGACTTAGTAAAACACGTATTAGAGAATGGAACGCAAAAAGGCGATAGAACCGGAACAGGAACTATTAGTGTTTTTGGTTACCAGATGCGTTTCGATTTAAGTGAAGGTTTTCCAATGGTTACGACCAAAAAGCTACATTTAAAATCAATTATTCACGAATTGTTGTGGTTTTTAAAAGGTGATACCAACATTGCGTATTTACAAGAAAATGGCGTAAAAATTTGGGATGCTTGGGCAGATGAAAACGGAAACTTAGGTCCTGTTTATGGTCACCAATGGAGAAATTGGAATAGCGAAGAAATTGATCAAATTACAGAATTAATCGAAACGCTAAAAACCAATCCAAATAGCCGTAGAATGTTAATTTCGGCTTGGAATCCATCCGTTTTACCTGATACAAAAGTTTCATTTTCAGAAAATGTAGCGAATGGAAAAGCTGCGTTGCCTCCATGTCATGCTTTCTTTCAATTTTATGTTTCGGAAGGAAAATTATCGTGTCAATTGTACCAACGTAGCGCCGATATTTTCTTAGGTGTGCCATTCAATATTGCTTCTTATGCCTTATTCACAATGATGATTGCTCAAGTTTGCGGATTGGAAGCTGGTGAGTTCATTCACACGTTTGGAGATGCACACATCTACAACAATCATATCGAACAAGTCAATTTACAATTGAGTAGAGAGCCAAGAAAATTACCAACTATGAAATTAAATCCGAATGTAAAAAACATTTTTGATTTCACATTTGACGATTTCACTTTAGAAGGCTACGAACCACACGATCACATTAAAGGAACCGTTTCTGTTTAAATTGTTCTAATAATGAAGCTATTGCATTTTTTATTTCTATGTGTATTCACAAATTTTTTATTCGGTCAAGAACTTGTTGAAATTGAAAGATTTGGGAAGAATCCTGGAAATTTAAAAATGTTTGTTTTTAATCCTGAATCTGTACAAGTTGTCAAAAAACCTTTGCTTGTTGTACTTCACGGATGTACTCAAAATGCAAAAGAAGTTGCGGACTTAACAGGTTGGAACAAAATAGCTAAGAGTAATAATTTTGTAGTCATTTATCCACAACAAAAATTTATTAACAATCCAAATTACTGTTATAATTGGTTTTTGGAAAATGATGTTAACAAAGGGAAAGGCGAATGTGAATCCATCTACGAAATGATTCAATTCGCGAAAGCAAATTATAATATAGATTCCAATAAAATCAATATTACTGGTTTATCTTCCGGGGCTTCCATGTGTATGGCTATGGTTGCAACGCATCCTGAAACATTTCAAAATGCTGCCGTTTTTTCTGGTGGCGGTTATAAAATTGGAATCGGATTGTTTGATGGAATTCAAGCGATGTCTGGTGATAAAAAATACACTCAAGAAGAACTTGTAAATGCTGTTAAAGAACAAAATCCAAACTATTTAGGTGTTTATCCAAAGTTAATTATTTATCAAGGAAAAGATGATGCACTAGTTAATTACAGAAATGCAGATGCAATTGTGAGTCAGTGGGCTGGAATTCAAAAGATGGATATAATACCTGATAAAATTGAAAATTCTTTTATGGGAATTGATGATATTTGCAGAAAAGAATTTCAAGACACAACTGCTTCAACAAAAATTATCTTATATGAAGTAGCTAATTTAGGTCATAAATTATTAATTAAACCCGGAGAAAAAGAAGATGAAGGTGGAAAATCTGGGTTCTTAGGAGTTGAGAAAGGTTTTCATTCTACGCATCAAACCGCAAAGGAATTCGGACTTATCTTAACAAAAAATTCAGAGAAGAAATAAATTTAATTTACTAAGCAATAGTTTAAGTATAAACATATCATGAAGAAAATCAGTATTGCCATATTTTTAATTTTTAGTTTGCTTTCTTTTGGGCAGTCTTCAAATGATAAAGTTATTTATTTGGACTCATTAGGTAATGATTCTGATTCAGATCATTATTATTCAAAGCAAATTGTTAAAGATTATTATTTGGAGAAAAAAGATTATTTGGTTGAAAAATATATTAGAGCTAAAAACAAAAATATTTTGGAAGCAAAATATTCGGTAAATAATAAATATTATCTGACACGAAACGGAGAATACAAAATATTTTATAAAAGCGGTAAATTAAAAGAAACTTTGAATTATAAAAGTGATACTTTAAATGGACCAAAGAAATATTACTACGAAAATGGAAAATTATCAACCGAAGCTTATTTTAAAATAATCGACAAGAAATCAAAGTATTTTTTGAAAAACTATTGGAACAAAAAAGGGGTTCAGAAAGTAAAAAATGGTAATGGAATTTATGAATATTTCATTGACGATGAAGATAAAGTAATCATCTCTGGAAATATTAAAAATGAAATGTTTGAAGGGCTTTGGAAATGTAATAATAAAGCTTTTCCGAAATATGAAAAATTTTATGAACATGGTAATTTAATTAGAGGAAAAATAATTAAATCAGATTCATTAATAAGAGAATATGTTGGCGAGAGTACTCCAGCAAATCCTGAAGGTGGAATGAATAACTTTAGAGCTAAAATGGCCAATAGAATTAATACATCTCAATTTGATGTAAATTTGGTGTGTAGAGTAAAGGTAAAATTTGTAGTTGATACTGATGGTTCTGTTGTAGATGTAAATATTTTTGAGAGTGATTATCCTCAAATTAATGCAACTGTATATAAAGCATTTAGAAATTTACCAAAATGGGAATCTGGAATTTATAATGGACAAGAGGTGAAACAATATTTTGTTTTACCATTTTCAATTGCATTACAAAAACAGACTGAATAAATAAAAACACTATGCTAACACTAATCGCCGCAACATCTACGAACAACGCTTTAGGGAAAGACAACCAATTGGTTTGGCATTTACCTGACGATTTTAAACGTTTTAAAACTTTAACTTCTGGGCATTACATTATTATGGGCAGAAAAACTTTTGAAAGTTTTCCAAAGCCTTTACCAAACAGAACACACGTAATTATTACGCGTCAAAAAGACTATCAGGTTCCTGATGGTTGTATAGTGGTGCCAAGTTTAGAAAAAGCTGTAGAAATTTCTCCTAAAAACGAAGAAGTTTTCATAATTGGTGGTGGCGAAATCTATAAGCAATCTATTGATATTGCTGATAAAGTTGAGTTAACTCGTGTACATACCAGCGTGGAAGCAGATACGTTTTTCCCAGAAATCAATCCTGAAAAATGGAACATTATTTTCGAAGAGCATCATGAAAAAGATGAAAAACACGCTTTCGATTTTACTTTTCAAACTTTTATTAAGGCAAATCGTAAATCGTAATTCGTAAATTTAAATTACTTTTGTACAACAAATAAACAATCATGTCTGAAACCATAAAACCATATCAAAATTCTGAAGCCAGTAAGAAGGAGCAAGTTGCTCAAATGTTTGACAACATCTCAGGAAATTATGATGGATTAAATAAAATCATTTCATTAGGAACTGACGCTACTTGGAAAAAGAAGATTTTACAAATGGTACAACTTCAAAAGCCAAATTCTATCTTAGATATTGCAACTGGAACAGGTGATTTAGCCATATTGTTCGCAGAAACATCGGCTACAGAAATTATCGGTTTAGATATTTCTCAAGGAATGTTAGATATTGGTAAGAAAAAGATTGAAGCCAAAAACTTATCGTCTAAGATTCAAATGGTTTTAGGTGATGGAGAAAAAATTCCTTATTCAGATAATTATTTTGATGTAATTACAGTAGCTTACGGAGTTCGTAATTTTGAAAATTTAGAAATAGGATTGTCAGAAATTCTTCGTGTATTGAAGCCAAACGGTCTTTTTATTATACTAGAAACTTCAGTGCCAACTAAATTCCCTTTCAAACAAGGCTATTACGTGTACACTAATTTTATCATGCCAACTATCGGAAAATTATTCTCTAAAGATAAATCGGCATATAGTTATTTGTCTAATTCAGCACAAAATTTTCCTTTTGGAGAAGCTTTGAACAATATTTTACGAAAAATTGGGTTTATAGATGTTAAGGATCTTCCTCAAACAATGGGAGTGGCTACAATCTATAAAGCATCAAAAAAGTAAAACATGCAATTTAAATATTTCTTTTTCATACTATTGTTTTCACTGAACTCGTTTGGTCAGGGCGGAATTTTTGGTAAAAATCCAATTATTAATCACGAAAACCATGACAAACAAAAAGTACATTGGGGCTATTTTTTAGGGTTTAGTAGTTATAATTATAAATTTGATTATTTAACCGTAGGGAAAGATATTGAACTTAAACCTTCAACTGGTTTCAATGTGGGTTTGGTTGGTAATTTAAGACTTACCGAGTATTTTGATTTGCGTTTTGAGCCAGGTTTTTATGCTACTCAAAGAAATTTAGTATATCCTGACATTGAAGATAGTGTGGATAAATTAAGAGAAGTAAAAGCCGCTAATTTACATTTTCCATTACTGTTGAAATATTCTGCTTTGAGAACAGGAAATGTACGGCCTTATTTACTTGGTGGAGTTTCCGCTACACTTAATTTAGGAAGTAATGCCAAAGCACCAGATGATAATTATTCTGACCGATTCAGAGTAAAAACTTGGACGCAAAACTATGAAATTGGTTTCGGAATCGATATGTATTTAGAATATTTCAAATTCTCACCATCTATTCGAGGTGTTTTTGGTATGAATGACGAATTAATCCGTGATAACAGACCAGATAGTCCATGGACAGGAAACATTCAATCTATGAAAACTAGAGCAATTTTTGTAAATTTCACCTTCCATTAAATCGCTAGCAGTTTAACTGTTTCTCTTAAATTCCGATAAAATTACTGCTGTTGCAGTCGCTACATTCAAACTTTCCGTTTGTTGTAAATTGCCAAATCTAGGAATACTAATTTTTTGAGTTACTAAATTTTCAATTTCTGATGAAATTCCGTTGGCTTCATTGCCCATTACTATAATTCCTTTAGAAGGTAATTCGGATTTGTAAATATTTTTTCCTTCCATAAATGTTCCGAAAATTTCCAAATCTGTAGTTTTTAAATATTCAGATAGGTTGGTGTAATAAACTGCTACGCGAGCCAAACTTCCCATCGTAGCTTGAACGACTTTCGGATTGTAAATATCAACGGTTTCTTCCGTACAAACAATTTTCGAAATACCAAACCAATCGCACAATCTAATAATAGTTCCCATATTTCCGGGATCTTTAATGTTGTCCAACGCCAATTCTAAACCAGAACTAGTTTTATCTTTATCCAAATCTAACGGAATTTTAAAAACTGCCAAACAATCATTAGCCGTAGTTAATGCAGTTATTTTTTTAAGCTCACTGTCCGAAATCAATTCGGGATGGTACTTAAAATCGAATAAATTTTCTTTAGTTACAAATAAATATTCCAATTTAAAATCGGCATCAATAAGTTCCTGAATTACTTTTTTTCCTTCTGCTATGAAAAGATTGTGTAACTTTCGGTACTTTTTTTGCTGTAAACTATTAATTAGTTTGATTTGGTTTTTGCTAACCATAAAAAATTGTATTTTTGAATAAAAATTAGGCGATTGAAAAATCTCACACCAAAAATAGCACTATTTTTTCTTTTTGGACTACTTTTTTACTCTTGTTCTGAAGTAAGAAAGCTCCAAAAGAAACAACTGCTTATCGATGATAATGAAATTATTGTAAATGGCAAATCTACTAACTCAGAAGATTTGCAAAATCAATTGTATCAAAAACCAAATAGTAAATTATTAGGTTTTAAGCCTCGTTTACAACTGTATAATTTAAGTAAAAAAAACGCCGACTCTTCCTATAATGCTTGGTTACTAAAAAAACCAAAACGTATTGAAAGAATGACCAAATTGTATTCTAAAAAACAAGTGAAGCGTTTAGGGAAATCCTTTTTAGTTTCTGGTTATAGTAATTTTTTCAAAGAAATTGGAGAAGCGCCATCTATTTTAGATACTTCTAGAGTAAGAAAATCGGAAAAAAGATTATTTGCTTATCATTTTAATAGAGGTTTTTTTGATGCGAAAATATCTTCAAAAATTGATTCTTTGAAAAATCAGAAAGTAAAGGTTTCTTATAATATAAAAACCGGAAATCCCTATACAATTGATAGTATTTTTAGAAATATTGAGTCGCCAATTGTAGATTCTTTGTACGTTCAAATTTCAAATAAATCATTAATCAAATCGGGTGAAGCTTACAATGCGGAGAATATTAGTAATGAAAAAAAACGTATTGCTACAGAATTTAGAAATCGTGGATTGTATCATTTTCAAGAGAATTACATTAAACCGCCTGATGTAGATACTATTGATAAACCTAAAAACAAGTTAAATATTACGTTTAACATTGGAAATAGAATTGTAAAAAAAGGAGATTCTAGTTATACAGAACCTTTTAAATTGTATAAAATTTCAAAAGTTAATGTCTTTACAGATAAACAAGTAAAAGAAAAAGCGATTGGAATTGATAGTGTTTCCTATAAAAAATTTAATTTTTACAGTTCAGGAAAATTAAAATACAAACCAAAAGCTTTAATAAATGCTATTTTTATTGAAGAAGGGAAATTATTTAGTGATCAAGATAAAACCTTAACGTCAAGAGCATTATCTAATATGAAAGTGTTTTCGTTTCCTCGTATTCAATATACTGAAGATGCAAGTGGGAACGGATTGATTGCCAATATTATTTTAACACCACTAAAAAAATACCAGTTTAATATTAAAGGAGATTTCACACAATCAAATATTCAACAATTTGGTATTTCAGGATTTACCGGGATTACTTTTAGAAATTTGTTTAAAGGTGCCGAAATTTTAGATTTTTCTATTCGTGGAAATTTAGGTTCCTCCAAAGATGCAAGTATAAAAAACAGTACCAACGCTTTTTTTAATATTTTAGAATATGGTGGCGATGTGAAATTAACTTTTCCGCGAATTTTCTTTCCGATTAATACAAAAAGAATCATTAAAAAAGAATCTTTACCAACCACTTCCATTACTTTAGGACTTTCCAAACAAACGAATATTGGTTTAGATAAAGAAAATTATAACGGAAGTTTTTACTACGATTGGGGTTTGAATAAAGACGAAACGAAAAAGTTCAGATTCGATTTGTTCAACTTGCAATTTGTTCGAAATTTAAATATTGGAAACTATTTTAATGTATATAGCTATTCGTATAATACCTTAAATGAATTGGCTCTAGTTTATAATACTAATGCGAATTTAAATATTGGTGGCGTTTTGGGTAATGATTTGTCTTTCCCTGGAGCAGTTGAGTTTATTAATCAAGTAAGATCTGGAGACATAAGTGTTGGGGATGAAGAAAATTTTAGAACCGTCAATACCATCGGTGAACGAAGAAAAAGATTAATTGAAAATAACTTAATTTTATCCTCTAGTTTTTCTTATAATTTAAGCACGAAAAGAAGTATTAATGATGTGCAATTTTATAATATTAAAGCCAAAGTAGAAAGTTCAGGCAATATTTTAGATCTAATCGCCAAACAAAAAAATGAACCTTTTAGTGACAATAACAAACGAACTTTATTTGGCGTAGAATATGCACAATACATAAAAACAGAATTTGAATACATCAAACATTTACATTTATACAAGAAAAGTTCAATTGCTTTCAGATTTTTTGGAGGAATAGCTGTTCCATATGGAAATTCTAATTCTGTTCCGTTTTCACGAAGTTATTTTGCTGGTGGAAGTAATGACAATAGAGGTTGGCAAGCTTATTCGTTAGGGCCAGGTGCTAGTAAAAGTGTAAATGATTTTAATGAAGCCAATTTGAAATTCTCCCTAAATTTAGAGTACCGATTTAATATTTTCAATAGTTTAAACGGAGCTTTATTTACTGATGCCGGAAATATTTGGAATGTTTTTGACAACGTAGAAGATGAAAAACTAAAATTTAAAGGAACAAAATCAATTCAAGAATTCGCTCTTGGAACTGGTTTCGGACTTCGTTACGATTTCGGTTTCTTTGTAGTTCGTGGCGATTTTGGTTTCAAAGCCTACAATCCTGCGAAAGAATATGCCGAGAGATGGTTTAAAGATATGAGCCTATCTAAAACAGTTTTTAATATAGGTATCAATTATCCTTTCTAAAATTAATAAAATTATTACTTTTGTAAATCTAAACAACAACACTATAAATTATTAAATAAAAAACGCACTATGAGTCATAATATTAAACCAGGAGTAGCTACAGGAGATCAAGTTCAAGAGATTTTTAGATATGCAAAGGAAAAAGGTTTCGCTTTACCTGCCGTAAACGTTACAGGAAATAATACTGTAAATGGTGTTTTAGAAACTGCAGCCAAATTAAATGCTCCAGTAATTATTCAGTTTTCCAATGGTGGTGGACAATTTAATGCAGGAAAAGGTTTATCTAATGCTGGTGAAAAAGCAGCTATTTTAGGTTCTATTGCTGGTGCCATTCATGTGCATACTTTAGCAGAAGCTTACGGAGCAACCGTAATTTTACATACAGATCATTGCGCTAAAAAATTATTGCCTTGGATTGATGGATTGTTAGATGCATCTGAAAAACATTTCGTAGCAACAGGAAAACCGTTATATTCTTCTCATATGATTGATTTGTCTGAAGAACCAATCGAAGAAAATATCGAACTTTGTAAACAATATCTAGCACGTATGAGCAAAATGGATATGACATTAGAAATCGAATTAGGGATTACTGGTGGAGAAGAAGATGGGGTAGATAATTCAGATGTAGATAGCTCAAAATTATACACACAACCAGAAGAAGTTTCTTATGCATACGAAGAATTAATGAAAATTAGTCCACGTTTCACTATTGCAGCTTCTTTCGGAAATGTTCACGGTGTTTACAAACCAGGAAACGTAAAATTAACGCCGAAAATCTTAAAGAATTCTCAAGAATTCGTTCAAAATAAATTCAATACAGTTCCAAATCCAGTAGATTTTGTTTTCCATGGTGGTTCAGGATCAACTTTAGAAGAAATTAGAGAAGCTATTTCTTACGGAGTAATCAAAATGAATATCGATACTGATTTACAATTCGCTTTCACAGAAGGTGTTAGGGATTATGTGGCCAACAATATGGAATATTTGAAAACTCAAATTGGTAATCCAGAAGGAAGTGATCTTCCAAATAAAAAATATTACGATCCAAGAAAATGGGTACGTGAAGGTGAATTAACTTTCAATAAAAGATTAGAACAGGCTTTCGCCGATTTAAATAACGTAAATACTTTATAAAAGTACGAAGTTAAAAGTACAAAGTAAAAAAATAATTAATTTTTAATATGTTAGATAAAGTTATGTTTGAAGGCAACTTCCAACTTCCAACTTCTAACTTCTAACTTAATATTATGGCTTGGTTTAAAAGAAAAGAAAAAGGAATTACTACCGCAACTGAAGATAAGAAAGATGTTCCAAAAGGATTGTGGTACAAATCTCCAACAGGAAAAATTGTTGATTCTGACGAATTAGAAAGAAATTTATGGGTAAGCCCTGAAGACGATTATCATGTAAGAATAGGTAGTGCCGAGTATTTCCAGATTTTATTTGATAACAACGAATTTGAAGAGTTAGATGCGAATTTAACTTCTGTAGATTCATTAAACTTCGTAGATACCAAAAAATACAGTGATCGTTTAAAAGAAGTTACTGAAAAAACTAAACTAAAAGACGCTGTTAGAACTGCAGTTGGAAAATCTAAAGGGAAAGACATCGTAATCTGTTGTATGGATTTTGCTTTTATCGGTGGTTCAATGGGAGCGGTTGTAGGTGAAAAAATTGCTAGAGGAATTAATTACTCTATAAAGCATAAATTACCATTCGTAATGATTTCAAAATCTGGTGGTGCACGTATGATGGAAGCTGCACAATCGTTAATGCAATTAGCGAAAACTTCTGCAAAATTAGCACAATTAGCGGAAGAGCAGTTGCCTTATATTTCATTATGTACAGATCCAACAACTGGTGGAACTACTGCTTCTTATGCCATGTTAGGAGATATCAATATTGCGGAGCCAGGAGCTTTAGTAGCTTTCGCTGGACCACGTGTTGTTAGAGATACCACAGGAAAAGATTTGCCAGAAGGTTTCCAAACTTCTGAATTTTTATTAGATCATGGTTTCTTGGACTTCATTTCGCACAGAAAAGAATTGAAAGACAAAATAAATTTATATGTCGATTTAATCTTAAATCAAGATATTAGATAAAAACAAAAAACCCGATTTTCAATTGAAAATCGGGTTTTTTTATGATTTTTTAGAAAATATTAAATTCCGAAAGCTGTTTTAATATCTGCTACTCTGTCTAATTTTTCCCAAGTGAATAATTCAACTTCTAAAGTTTTTACGTCACCATTTGGTGATTTAAACGTTTTAGTTACTACTTCATTTTTACGACCCATGTGTCCGTAAGCTGCAGTTTCACTGTAAATTGGTGTTCTTAATTTTAAGTTTTGCTCAATCGCATAAGGTCTTAAGTCGAATAATTGCGCCACTTTATCAGCAATTTGAGAATCTATTAAACCGTTTTTAGCAGTTCCATAAGTGTTTACGTAAATGTTACATGGTTTAGCAACTCCAATAGCATAAGAAACTTGTACTAAAACTTCACTAGCTACACCAGCAGCTACTAAGTTTTTAGCAATGTGTCTTGCGGCATAAGCAGCACTTCTATCTACTTTACTTGGGTCTTTTCCAGAGAATGCACCACCACCGTGAGCACCTTTTCCTCCGTAAGTATCAACGATAATTTTTCTTCCTGTTAAACCGGTATCTCCATGTGGTCCTCCAATTACGAATTTTCCAGTTGGGTTAATGTGGTATTCAATTTTGTCATTGAATAAATGTGCATATTGAGGATATTTAGCTAAAATTCTAGGAATTAAAATTTCAATAATATCTTTTTTAATTTTCGCTAACATTGAAGTTTCTTCATCAAAATCATCATGTTGCGTAGAAACTACAATAGAATCAATTCTTACAGGTTGATTGTCATCATTATATTCTAATGTTACTTGAGATTTTGCATCAGGACGTAAGTAAGTAATAGTCGAATTTTCTCTTCTTAATTCTGCTAATTCTTGTAATAATTTATGAGCTAAGTCTAATGCTAATGGCATTAAATCTACAGTTTCATCAGTTGCATAACCAAACATAATTCCTTGGTCACCTGCTCCTTGTGCATTCGCTTTTGATTCGAAATCAGTAGCGGCCGCTCTATCAACTCCTCTATTAATGTCGTCAGATTGATCGTGAATTGCTGATAAAACTCCACAAGAATTTGCTTCAAACATGTATTCACTTTTCGTGTAACCAATTTTCTTAATTACATCTCGAGCAATAGTTTGTACATCTAAGTAAGTAGTAGACTTTACTTCACCAGCCAAAATAACTTGTCCAGTTGTAACTAAAGTTTCACATGCTACTTTTGACGATGGGTCAAATGCTAAAAAGTTGTCAATTAATGCATCACTAATTTGATCCGCAATTTTATCTGGATGTCCTTCACTCACAGATTCCGACGTAAATAAATATGCCATAATTATAAAAATAAATTATATAAATAATAAACGAAAAAATTGCAGGGAAATACTAAAGGAGGGTTTCTGCTTTAGCATTTTTTTTAATACCGAAATAATTTCAGTATCAAGAGGTTGCAATCAGTTCAAATTTTTCCTCTTTTAATTCTGGTGCAAAGTTATAAAATCAATTTGAATTATAGTTCTATGTTTTCTATTTTTTTTAAAAAATGTATTTTGTCGATTAATTTATTTGTTTGTCGATTGTTTTTAGGGGATTTACTAAGTTGTAGTAAATTGTAACAAATTTTAAAAAAACAATTATGAAAAAAACTTTACTTTTACTTGTATTGCCGTTTTTGGGAATTTCTCAAAATCAATTTTCTTTCGGATTTGACGGAACTACTGCGGCAATGATTTCTGCTGGATGGCAACAAACTAATCAGAGTTCTCCTGCTGGAGCTTCAACATGGTCTAATGCTTCTTTTACCTTGCCTTTGGCTTCTGCAATATTTGGAAGTGGTAATACGACTACTCTTCCAATGGGACAAGCTGGTGGGAATAACTCATTTGCTTTGGTAAATTTTAACAGTACTACTGGTGCTGGAACAATTAGTAACTGGTTAATTACTCCAGATATAACGGTTCAAAATGGAGATATTGTTACTTTTTATTCTCGTAAAGGTACGGATGGGACAACAGATTTTCCAGATAGATTAGAATTAAGAATGAGTTCTGGGGCTACAGTTTTGCCTTCAGGTGGTTCTGCTGGAGTTGGTTCTTTTACAACGGTTTGTTTGACGATTAATCCTGCGCTTGCAGCTGGTTTTGTTTATCCAAAAACATGGACGCAATATTCTTATACGGTTTCAGGATTGTCTGGATTAACGCCTGTTAAATTTGCTTTTAGATACTATGTTACAAATGGAGGGCCATCTGGTGCAAATTCTGATATTATAGGTATTGATACTTTTTCAGTAGACAGGGTTTTAAGCACAGATAGTTTCTTTAAAAATAATTTCTCTATTTATCCAAATCCAGTAAATGATATGGTGAATATTTCAAGTTTAAATAATTCTGAAATTACCAAAGTTTCAATTACTGATATCAATGGAAGAGTGGTTAAAGAAGTTAATTCTAATGTGTCAAATATTTCTGTTGGAGACTTAAATGCCGGTATTTATTTCTTAAAAGTAACTACTTCGGAAGGAGTTGGAACTTCAAAATTTGTGAAGAACTAAGTATTTCTCCATACATAAAATAAAATCTAAAAATCGGAATAACGAGTGGTGTATCTATTCGTTGTTTCGATTTTCGTTTTTATGACGATTTTTCAATTACTTAATCTGAAGTTTTGTAGAAAAAAAATCTATTTAAATTATTTTAAACAGTAAAATTTAGATAATTTAACTGAAATATTTATTTATTTAGAAAATTATTCTAATTTTGCTTCGTTAAAAAATAACAACATGCAAATAGTAAATAACAAAATGATGATGCAAATGATGATGTGGAAATTTTCCGCAGGGTATTCTATTTGTTAAATCTAAAATAATAATTTAAATAGACCTCTGCTTTTGTAGAGGTTTTTTTTTGTCTAAACGTAAACATATATAATATGCAACTCGAAACTTTATTAGCGAATATATCGCAACATTCTAATTTGGTAGATTCTTATGGGGCAACGCATTTGCCAATTTACAATACAGCAACATTCGATCAAAAACGACAATTTCCAAATTATAAAAACTACGATTATTCCAGAACAGATAATCCAACAAGGAATGCTCTTGAAGATGTTTTTACTTTAGCTGAAAATGGTGCTGGTTGTGTTTGCACGAATACCGGCGTATCTGCATTAGCTTTATTGTTTGATACAGTTCTAAAAGCTGGTGACACTATCTTAGTAGAAAGAGATTGTTACGGCGGAACCTACAGATTACTAAATATTTTATTAGAAAAATATGAAATAAATACATGCTATGCGGATTTTACCAATCTATTTGAAGTAGAAAATGTGTTACAACAAAACGAAATTAAACTGATTTTATGTGAATCACCAACCAATCCAAGTTTGAAAATTGTTGATTTAAAAGCAGTAGCAGATTTAAGTAAAAAATACAATACGCTTTTCGCTGTAGATAATAGCATGGCCACATTCGCATCTCAAAAACCATTAGATTTAGGTGTAGATTTCTCTCTATTTTCAGCTACAAAATTTATTTCTGGTCACGGAAGTGTTGTCGCTGGAGCAATCGTGGCGAAAACAGAACATTGGACAGAACAAATAAATTATTTTTCGAATGCTCATGGAAGAGCACAAAGTCCATTTGACGTATTTTTAGTATCGCTTGGCTTGCCAACATTAGTATACAGAATGAAAACGCAAGAACAAAGTGCAATTCAACTTTCAGAATTTTTAAATTCTTTGGATGATGTATTAGAAGTAAAGTTCCCAGGATTACCCTCGCATCCGCAATATGAATTAGCGAAAAGTCAAATGGAGATTATTCCTTCTGTGTTAACGATAACCTTAAAATCACCTGAAAAAGCAGTACAATTAATTCAGAATACGAAATTATTTGGCGAAAAAGTCTCTTTCGGAACTTCAGATTCTCGTTTAGAAATTCCTTCAAAAATGAGTCATGCAACGTATTCAGAAGAAGATTTAAAAAAAATTGGTTTAACGCATGCTACAGTTCGAATTTCGGTTGGATTAGAAAATACAAACGATTTAATTGCAGATATTCAACAAGCACTAAAAATAGAAACAACAAAATGTGTATAGTAGTGAAGGATTATTTTTACGAAATTCCGTGTGGTGCTACAATTCCGCTTCAAAATCCACATGCGGTTTCAGTAAGTTTGCCAAAAATTCAGGATGTAATTGATTATGAGGAAGGAAAGTCGGAAGTAATCAATAAAATGCAATCAGGTTATCCGCGATTTTTTACAAATCAGTTTGTGCAACAATTGACGCAATTTATAAGAGAAAAGTATCAAATTTCAGATTATGAAATCGTGCTGCCAATTGCTTCCATTCGTGCTAAAATTAGTATTGAAAAAGCATTTAATGTTTCTTTTGAAAGTGTCGAAGAGAAATATAAAAATGTGTTCTTAATCGTTCATTCAAAGGATGAAAATTTAAAAAAATATACCGATTTTATCCGAAATACGGGTTTGTTAATTAGTTCAAGAAAAGCAGAATTTACTTTGTGTCAATATGAATTAATCGATTCGATATTTGAAGAAGAAAATCTTCCAGTAGATGAAGCTGTTTTTAATATAAAACATACGTTGAGTGAAGCTTATGGAACTATTTCTGATGCAATTATTCTTTCAAATTGTGGAATGAATGCTTTGTTTGCTGCAACTGAAGCGTTGGTTTCTTTTCAAAAAGAATTCGGAAAAACTAAGATTATCCAATTGGGTTGGTTGTATGTGGATACGATGGAAATTATCGAAAGAAAAGAAAACTCTCATGTGCAAATCAATATTTTCGACTTAAATCAACTGGAAAATTGGTTAGAAAAAAACCATGAAAGTGTGGCAGTTCTTGTTACAGAATCTGTCAGTAATCCGCTTTTGCAATGTGTAGATTTGCCAAAGTTGTATGAAATATGTAGTCGTTTTTCTGTCAAGTTAATTATTGATAATACGTTAGGAACGCCTTATTGTGTTAGGGTTTTGCCTTATTGTGATGTGGTGGTGGAAAGCTTGACTAAATTCGCTTGTGGAAATGCCGATTTACTTTTAGGTGCGATTGTGGTGAGCGATAAAGTGCTTTTTGAGTTAATTTCGGAAAATGTAATTCTGCCTTTTGAAGGAGAAATTAAACGACTAGGTTTTGAAATTTTGGGTTATGAAAAGCGAGTGAAATGTATTTCTGAAAACACAATTTTACTTCAAAACTATTTGAAAACAAGACCAGAAATTGCTGAAATCAAATCGGTTTTTCAAGAAAATTCTAGTGCTAACTTTTCTAAAATTCAGAAAGATAATTTAGTTCCTGGTTTGTTATCTGTAATTTTTAAAGAAGATTTTGCGCACTATTATGATAAATTGAAAATAGCTAAAGGTCCAAGTTTAGGTACAGAATTCACGTTAGCCATGCCTTATGTGTATTTAGCGCATTACGATTATTTGCAATCTAAAAGCGGTTTAAATAAATTAAATGAATTGGGAATCAATCCGAATTTATTACGTGTTTCAGTCGGTACTGAACCAATTGAAACTATAATCAATGCCTTTGAATTGATTTTTGAATAGTTAAAAGAAAATTTTTCTATTAAAAAGATTAATTTTAAAATAATTATCACTACAATAAGATTAAAATAATAAAATTTAGAAAATTAATCTATAAAATTTGGTTTCAAAGAAAATCGTTCTATCTTTGTCCCATCAAAAGAAAAAGAAAATGATATTTACAGTTAGCAATATGTGTTGTTGTATGGGGAAAATTTCCACAGAGACAACTATTGCCTAATTTTAAATTTTTAAAATAGCTAAAAGCCTCTGTATTCTCAGAGGCTTTTTTTATATCTAAAACTTAAATTCAAAAAATAAAATGATTACAAATAGTAAAAAATATACAATTTCAACTTCAGTTTGTTGCGCTTGCTTTCTCAAAAAGGAGCCGTAACACTGTATTTGTATCTGTCAGAATCAAAACTAGTATAAAGCTCCTTCACATCGAAGGAGCTTTTTTTATTTAAACTAAATTCAAAATGCAAGAAAAACTATTAAAAATAATAACAGAAAGTAAAAGTTTAGAAGATAAACTAAAGCAAATCACTAATTTTTTCGAGAACAAAATCGTTTTTTCAACGAGTTTCGGAATGGAAGATCAAGTGATTTCTCACGCTATTTTTTCGCAAGAAATAGAAAACATCGAGGTGTTTACTTTAGATACAGGCCGACTTTTTCCAGAAACCTATTCTGTTTGGGACAAAACGCAATTGCAATACAATACGAAGATTAAAGCTTTTTATCCAAATACGAATACTATCGAAAATTATACAAACAAAAACGGAATTAATGCTTTTTACAATTCGGTGGATTTAAGAAAGGAATGCTGTTTCATCAGAAAAGTAGAACCATTAAACCGAGCTTTAAAAGATGCAAAAATTTGGATTACAGGTTTGCGAGCGGAACAATCTAACAATCGAAATTCGGTAAAAGAAATAGAATGGGACGAAGAAAAACAACTATATAAATTCAATCCCTTGTTAAACTGGTCAACAGATGAAGTAGTGGAGTATTTAAAACAAAAAGCGGTTCCGTATAACCTTTTACATAACGAAGGATTTGTCAGTATAGGCTGCGCGCCGTGTACAAGAGCCATAAAGCCAGGCGATGATTTCCGATCTGGAAGATGGTGGTGGGAAGACCAATCCAAAAAAGAATGCGGATTACACCAATAAAATTTAAAAGAAAGGTAAGAACAATCTGAAACTTGAAACAAAAAAATATGAGTCAACATAATTATTTAGAACAATTAGAAAACGAAGCAATCTATATTCTTCGTGAAACGGCCGCACAATTTGAAAAACCTGCTTTACTTTTTTCTGGCGGAAAAGATTCTATCGTTTTGGTGCATTTAGCTTTAAAAGCCTTTCGTCCAGGGAAATTTCCTTTTCCGTTAGTGCATATTGATACGGGGCATAATTTCCCTGAAGCCATAGAATTCAGAGATTATTTGGCGAATCAAATTGGAGAAAAACTAATTGTCGCTTCCGTAGAAGACAGTATCAAAAAATACAATTTAAAAGAAACTGCGGGTCGTTTTCCATCAAGAAATGCGTTACAAACCTACGCACTTTTAGATGCGATTGAAGAAAATGAATTTGATGCCTGCATCGGTGGCGCAAGACGAGATGAAGAAAAAGCCAGAGCCAAAGAAAGAATTTTTTCCGTTCGAGACGATTTCGGACAATGGGATCCAAAATTACAACGTCCAGAATTATGGGATATTTTAAACGGAAAAGTCAAAAAAGGTCATAATGTTCGCGTATTTCCAATTAGTAATTGGACGGAATTAGACGTGTGGAACTACATTCAAAAACACAATATCGAATTGCCAAGTTTATATTTCGCTCACGAAAGAGAATGTATCGTCCACCAGGATAAATTGGTGGCAACATCCAAATTCATCCAACCTTTAGAAAATGATAAAGTAGTAGTTGAAAAAGTACGATACAGAACGGTTGGCGATATGACATGCACTGCGGCAGTTCCTTCTAAAGCAGAAACCATTCAAGATATTATAGTAGATATCATTCAAACTAGAGTCAGCGAAAGAGGACAAACGCGTTTAGACGATCAATTATCCGAAGCCGCCATGGAAGACAGAAAAAAACAAGGATATTTTTAAATCTGAAACTTGAAACAAAATAAAATGAACACATTAAAATTTATAACCGCAGGAAATGTAGATGACGGTAAAAGCACGTTAATCGGACGACTTTTATACGATTCGGATAGTATTCACACTGACCAATTGGGTGTTTTGAAAAAACAAACGAAACAAGAAGGTGTGGCTATCGATTTATCATTAATCACAGACGGACTTCGAGCAGAACGCGAACAAGGTATCACGATTGATGTAGCCTATAAATATTTCTCAACAAAAAAAAGAAAATTCATCATCGCTGATGCACCTGGACACGAACAATACACTAGAAATATGATAACAGGCGCTTCCAATTCCGATTTGATTATCATTTTAGTCGATGCGAGAAAAGGGATCACAGAACAAACGAAACGTCACGCCAGTATTGGTTCGTTGATGGGAATTAAAAAAGCCATTATCGCCATTAATAAAATCGATTTATTGAATTATTCTGAAGCCACTTTCAATCAAATTCAATCGGATTTCGAAAACATTAAATCAGAATTACAATTTAATGAAATTCATTACATTCCAGTAAGCGCTTTGGTTGGCGATAATATTGTAACGAAATCTGAAAACACAACTTGGTACGAAGGAAAAGCTTTGCTAGAAACTTTAGAAGCTATTGAAATTGAAACAACAGAAAATTTAGCCTCTCGCTTTCAAGTGCAATGGGTAATTCGTCCAAAAGATGAAGCGCATCACGATTACCGCGGTTACGCAGGCTTGGTGCTGAGTGGAACTTATAAAGTGGGCGATACCGTAATTGTTTTGCCAGCGAATATGGCCACTAAAATTGTAAAAATTGAAAAGAATTTGGAAAACATTCAAGAGGCAAAAGCTGTTGATAATGTGGTGTTGCACTTTGAAAATAACATTGATATTAGTCGTGGTGATACCGTGGTTTTGTATCATCAATTACCAACAGAATCGACTCAAATAAATTCTTGGATTTCTTGGTTAGACAATTCGCCGCTGCAAATTGGGAAAACGTATTTGTTGCAACACCGATTTAAAAATGTGCGCGTAAAAATTCAAGAAGTGAACCAAAAATGGAACATTAACGATTGGGAATTTACCAAAGAATCGGAAATAAAGTTAAACGATATCGGTCAAATTAGTTTACGAACTAATCAACCTTTGTTTTATGATGCGTTCAATAAAAATTCGAAATCAGGAAATGCAATCTTAATTGATGAAACAAGTAATAATACGGTTGCGGCCTTAATGTTTTTGTAATATGTCGTACTCAATTTACATCAGAAATCAGGACAGAATCAAAAATCCAATCAACAAAAATCAGGTAGAAAATTGGATTAATGAGCTTGTTAAATGGTTGTTCGATATCAATCAGGAACATAATAATTACCGATTTTTTCAGAATAAAGAAAAGTTATTACAACTCAAACTTCAAGATATTTTAGCAACTATAACGGATGATACGAATCAAATTATCGTGAATTCAAATCATTTTTTTGATAGTCTAGAGCAAATTCATTTTGTTTTGATTAACGATTTAGAAACAATTATCAATTTTGACCCAGCTGCAAAATCAAAAGAAGAAGTTTTAATTGCTTATCCAGGTTTTTTCGCCATCACAGCTTACCGAATTGCGAATGTGTTTTGGAAATTAGATGTTCCAATTATTCCAAGAATTATTACAGAATTTGTACACAGTAGAACCGGTATTGATATTCATCCTGGAGCAGAAATTGGAGAAAATTTTTTCATCGATCACGGAACCGGAATTGTAATTGGAGAAACCACTAAAATTGGGAATAACGTTAAAATTTATCAAGGTGTAACACTAGGTGCGTTATCTGTTTCAAAAGATAATGCTACAAATAAACGACATCCAACCATTGAAAATAACGTAACCATTTATGCGAACGCTACAATTTTAGGTGGAAAAACTACTATTGGAGTGAATTCTGTAATCGGAGGAAATGTTTGGTTAACGCATTCTGTACCTGAAAATTCATTGGTGTATCATAAAAGTGAAATTGAAATTAAAAAGAAAAGCGAATTCCCAGAAGCCTTAAATTATGTGATTTAAGAACCTGAAACTTGAAACAAAATAAACAATTAAAAATAATAAGATGAAAAGAAATAATATATTAGAAACCATAGGAAATACACCAGTAGTAAAAATTAATAAACTTTTTGGTGCAAATAAAAATGTATTCATAAAATTAGAAAGAAACAATCCAGGAAATAGCATCAAAGACCGAATTGCTTTAGCGATGATTGAAGATGCAGAAGCCAAAGGTTTATTAAAACCCAATAGCGTAATTATCGAACCCACTTCAGGAAATACCGGAATTGGTTTAGCTTTAGTTGCAGCTGTGAAAGGTTATAAAGTAATATTGGTTATGCCAGAATCGATGAGTGTGGAACGTAGAAAACTAATGGAAATCTACGGCGCCGAATTCGATTTAACCCCAAGAGAAAAAGGAATGAAAGGCGCTATCGAACGCGCAGCCGAATTAGTTTCGCAAACGCCAAATGCTTGGTCGCCATCTCAATTTAAAAACCCTGCAAATGTAGTGGTGCATCAAAGAACTACAGCGCAAGAAATTTTAAACGATTTTCCAAAAGGCTTAGATTATATCATTACTGGAGTAGGAACGGGCGGACATATTTCCGGAGTGGCCAAAGTGGTAAAAGCCAAATTTCCAAACGTAAAAGTGATTGCGGTAGAACCAGAATTATCACCAGTTTTGAGTGGCGGAAGCCCAGCACCACATCCATTGCAAGGAATTGGAGCCGGATTTATTCCAGAAAATTATCAAGAAGATTTTATCGATGAGATCATCCAAGTTTCAAAAGAGGAAGCGTTCGAATTTACCAGAAATATCGCCAAACAAGAAGGGATTTTAGTCGGAATTTCCACAGGTGCTTCTTTGGCTGCTGTTGCGAAAAAAGTAGCGTCATTACCTGATGAAACTGTAGTGTTAACCTTTAATTATGATACAGGAGAACGTTATCTTTCTATTGAAGGATTGTTCTAAAAATCAATAATTTATCGTAGAAATTGTATTCCGATTTTTGTCGGAACTGCCCTTTCTATGCCTAATTTTAAGAATAAATAATGATACAAATAATAAAAAAAGGAAAAGTAATTTTAGCTGGAGCCGGCCCTGGAGATCCTGATTTAATCAGCTTAAAAGCCTTAAAATATTTGCAAACTGCGGATGTGATTTTAACTGACAGATTGGTGTCGCCATTACTAATTGAACAATATGCTCGCCAAAATGCTGAGGTAATTTATGTAGGAAAACAATGTTCAAAAGGGATTTGGACACCACAAAAAGATATCAATGATTTAATTGTCGAATTCGCTTTGCAAGGAAAATTAGTACTCCGATTAAAAGGTGGTGATGCGTCATTGTTTTCCAATATTTTAGATGAATTACAAGCTGTGAAGAAACATAAAATTCCCTACGAAATCATTCCTGGAATTTCAGCAGCTTTTGGCGCTGCAGCTTATACTGGAATTCCATTAACGGCAAGAGGATTTTCTCGAGGAGTGCGATTTTTAACCCTGTATGATTTAGAGAAAGTCCAATATAAACAATGGAAAGATTGGGCAACAACGGATGATACTTTAGTTTTTTATATGAGCGGTCAACGTCTTGATTTTTTAACACAACAATTTTTAAATCTTGGCATTAGTTTAGAAAAAGGTTTGGCTGTTATACAACAAGCCACTACACCCAATCAAAAAACAACTGTGTTTTCTTTTGAAGATATTCAAAGTAAATCATTACCAGAATTCGAGTATGTGCCCACTTTATTAATCATAGGAAAAGTAGTGAATTTGCATCAGGATTATTCTTGGTTTGTAGAAAAAAACGCATCTGAATCTTATTTCGATAATCATAAAAATAGTTACCAAAATGCTGTCTGAAACTAAATTATCGCTATTACAACAATTAGCAAAAAACGCTTCAAAGGAAGAAATTATCTGGACCAAAGGCTATTTGTCTGGGTTTTTAGATAAAATTGAATTATTGGGCGGAACGACTGAAAATATTGAAATTAATACAATTTCTTCAGTAGCTCTAAAACCATTACTTATTTATGGAACTGAAACAGGCAATTCCAAAAAAGTGGCTTTTAATTTATTGGCCTCTTTCAAAAAGAATAAAATTCAAGCTAAAGCGATTGAAGTCTCACAATATGATATTTCAAAATTAGAAAAAGAAAATGTAGTGTTGTTTGTAATGAGTACACAAGGTGAAGGAGAATTTCCTCAAAATGCCGTGACTTTTTATGAAAAATTAAAAGCATCCAATGCGAGTTTGAACCAACTTTCTTATGCCGTTTTAGGCTTGGGCGATGCTTCGTATCCCTTATTCTGTAATGCTGGAATTTTGTTAGATGAAGTTTTGAAAGAAAAAGGGGCGAAGCAATTACTACCATTAGTAAAAGCCGATGTTGATTTTGCAAAAACGGTTGCTAATTGGGAAACAGATTTGCAAAAAGCCTTTCAAAATATTGGCTCTTCTGTAGTGAATGAAGTAAAATCAACGATTTCTGCGGTTTCTCGCAAGAAAAATTATATCGGAAAAATTAGTCATAAAGTGATATTGAACGATATCGGTTCGAACAAAGAAACGTATCATATTGAAATCGAATCGGATGATGAAATTAATTACGAACCTGGCGATGCATTAGGCGTTTTTCCGAAAAATAATGAGGAAGAAATTCAAGCCATTTCGAATTATTTCAACGAAGAAAATTATTCAGTTCTTATCGATAAAAACATTAGAGGTTTGTCTAAAAAATCGTTGGATGCTTTATCCAAGTTGTTCGAAATTCAAATTGAAGAAGAAAAAGCGAATTTGTTGGATGTGATTGAAAAATACCAGCCTAAAAAAGTGAAATTCGAAGAAGTTATTGCGTTGCTTTTACCTATTGCACCACGATTGTATTCGATTTCTTCTTCGTCTGAAGCACACGATGGTCAAGTGCATTTAACCGTAAGCCTAAATAAATTTAAAGTGGATGAAGAAATAAAATCAGGTTTAGCTTCTGAATTTTTGGCCGAGTTTCCTTTAAATGAAGAGCTAGAATTCTACATTCATAAAAATCAAAATTTCCGATTACCAAACGAAGAAACAGATGTTATTATGATTGGTCCAGGAACCGGAATTGCGCCTTTCAGAAGTTTTTTAGCAGAAAGAGATGTAACGGGAGCTATAGGAAAAAATTGGTTGTTTTTTGGAGAACAACATTTTGTCTTAGATTTTTATTATCAAACCGAAATTCAAGAATGGCTAACGACTGGTGTGCTGACCAAATTAGACACGGCTTTTTCAAGAGATCAAGAACGTAAAATTTATGTTCAAGACAGAATCCTAGAAAAAGCAAAAGATTTTAATGCTTGGTTAGAAAAAGGAGCCAGTATTTACATCTGCGGACAAAAAAATCCGATGAGTCAAGATGTAGAACAAGCTATTGTTGCCGTGATTGCTCAAGAGCGAAATATCTCAGAAAGTGAAGCCAAACAAATTTTAGAAGATTTAGAAAATCAAGGAAAATATCAAAAAGACGTGTATTAAATACAAGTCAAATAATTAGAAAAATGAGCGAAAAATTATCAGCAGTAGAACATATCAAGACTAAAAGTGATGGTCTTAGAGGAACTTTAAAGGAAAGTATCGATTTAGATAATCATACCGGAAATGTGCGTCCAGACGACGAAACTTTAGTAAAATTTCACGGCATGTATGTGCAAGACGACCGTGATAGAAGAGCAGAAAGAGCAGCCAAAAAATTAGACAAATTATATTCATTTATGATTCGACTAAGAATTCCTGGTGGCGTAATTTCTGCAGAACAATGGTTGGCGACTCATGATATTTCGGAACAATTCGGAACAGGAATATTGAAAATAACAACGAGACAAACAGTTCAATTACACGGTTTGCTAAAACATCAATTACGTCCAACGATACAAGCTTTCAATGTAGCAAAATTAGATTCAATTGCAGCTTGTGGCGATGTAAACCGAAATGTGATTGTGAGTTCACATCCGCAGATTTCATCGATTCATCAACAGATTTACGAATATGCAGATAAAATTTCAACATTGTTATTGCCAAAAACACAATCGTATTATGAAGTTTTTATTGATGGAGAAAAAATTTACGAGCGTTCTTCTGAAGCAGATCCGTTGTATGAAGATCGCTATTTGCCAAGAAAGTTCAAAATAGCCATTGCTATTCCGCCAAGTAATGATGTAGATGTTTTTACGAATGATATTGGATTAATCGCGATTATCGAAAACAACGAACTAAAAGGTTTCAATATCGCAATCGGTGGTGGTTTGGCTACAACGCACGGAAATCCAAATACCTATTCTCGTTTAGGCACTATCATTGGCTTTACAGATTCGGAAGAAAAAACCTTAAAAGCAGTGTATGAAATTTTAACTATTCAGCGTGATTTTGGAAATCGTGTAGATAGAAAATTATCTCGACTAAAATATACTGTCGATAAATTAACCGTGGAAGGCTTCAAAAAAGAATTAGAAAAACGCATCGGATTTGAATTCGAACCAGAAAGAAAATACACATTTACTGAAAGAAGCGATCGTTTTGGTTGGGAAAAAAATCACCAAGACAAATGGTTTTACACACTATTTGTAGAACATGGTGTAGTGAAACCGTATCAAAAACAATTTCTGTACGAATTGGCACAATTGGATATTAGTAATTTCATCTTTTCAGGAAATCAAAATCTGATTTTAGGAGAAATTGAAGAAAACAATAAAGCAAAAGTGGAAGCTTTGTTAGTGCAACATAATATCGAAAAACAAGTAAGTGCTTTACGAAAAAATTCGATGGCGTGTGTGGCGTTACCAACTTGTCCGCTAGCCTTGGCGGAGGCACAACGTTATTTGCCAGAATTAGTCACGAAAATTGAACCAATTTTAGCAAAATACAACTTAACAAACGATGAAATTACGATCCGTATGACGGGTTGTCCAAATGGTTGTGGTCGTCCGTATGTTTCAGAATTAGGTTTCGTTGGAACAGGTCCAGGACAATATAACTTCATGTTAGGTGGCGATCGATTCGGTGAAAGGCTTAATAAAATCTTTAAAGAGAAATTATCGGAAACGCAAATTTTAGATGAGGTTGATGTTTTGTTCAGTCGATATGTAAAAGAAAAATTCGAAAATGAAACATTTGGAGATTTCGCTTTTAGAGCCATTTTGAACGGATGAAGAAGTTAATCGTGTTTATTATTGTGTTGCTTCCAGAATTTTTTCTAGCTCAAAAAATGGTAGAACACCAACAGTTAATCTGGTATGGTTATTATAATAGTTTAAAATTTAATGAAAAATGGAGTTTGAATAGCGAAATTCAAGAACGCCAGTTTTATCAGCCAACAGCCCAACATCAATTGGTTTTTAGAACGAATTTGGAAAGAAAATTAATCGGCGATTGGAATGCTTCTGTTGGAATGACTTATTTTTTACAAAATCCGAATAATCCAACTTCGGAAAGCAATTTAACAGTTCCCGAATTGCGTCCTGATATCGGTTTTGGGAATAAACAAAAACTAGGAATTGTAACCATAAATCATCGCTATAAAGCCGAAGCAAGATTTTTTCACGATGTAGAAAATAACAGATTGGTTGGCGGTTATCGCTTTTCCAATTTCCGTTTGCGTTACCAAGTAGGTTTGGATTTTCTGATTTGGAAAAATGAAAGAGAACAAGTGTTTGTTGCAAAAATTAAAGATGAAATTATGTTTCATTTAGGTAATAAAATGGTGAAAAACACTTTCGATCAAAACCGTATTTATTTAGCAATTAATTATAAAATAAATAATTCTTATGCGGTGGAATTAGGCTATATGAATTGGTTTCAACAGCTAAAATCTGGAACCGATTTTTATAATAGAGATATTTTAAGATTCTCCATTTTTCACAGTATGGATTTAAAAAAGAAAAAAAATGACTAATACATTATTTCCAGTTTTTCTAAAAACCGAAACCGTAAAGTTTTTAATTGTAGGCGGTGGCAATGTAGGTTTGGAAAAAACAGAAACGCTATTAAAACAAAATCCGGAGATTAATTTAATCTTAGTGGCGACATATTTTCATCCGAAGTTAAAAGAGATCATTCATCAAAATGAAAACATTTCTTTTCATGAAAGAGCTTTTGAAGCTACCGATTTAGAAAATAAAGATTTTGTAATTATCGCAACAGATAAAACTGAAGTAAATCGCCACGTCAGAGAATTAGCTAAAGCAAAAGGAATAAAAGTCAACGCCGCAGATCAACCGGATTTATGTGATTTTTATTTGGGTTCGATTGTCAACAAAGGAAATTTAAAAATTGCGATTTCTACCAACGGAAAATCGCCAGTTTTAGCCAAGAGATTAAGAGAATATTTTACAGAAGTCATACCTGATGAAATTGACGAAAGTATTCTTCAGTTAAACGCTTTTAGAAACCAACATAAAGGAGATTTTCAAGAAAAATTAGCGGTTTTAAATGAGGCTACTTCTGTCTTTGAGAAGAAGAAGTCAGAAAAGAAGAAATATAAAAACTTAACCTTTCAATTAACACTTTTGTTTTTCGCTATTTTCTTAGGTTACGGACTTTCAGGAATTGTGTCCATCGACCAAGTAAAAGAATATTCAAGTCAAATTCCAAATGCTTTTTACGGAATGTTGTTGGTTGGTTTTTTTGCACAATTAGTGGATGGAGCTGTTGGTTTAGGTTATGGTGTAACGTGTTCTACAAGTATGATGTTGTTGGGAATCAAATTACCAGCCATTAGCGGAAGTATTCATACCGCAGAAATGTTTTCCAGTGGAATTAGTGGATTTTCTCATTATAAATTCGGAAACGTAAACAAGAAATTGCTTTGGTGGTTGGTTATTCCTGGCGTAATTGGTGCGGTTTCTGGAGCTTTGTTGTTGGTGTATTTTGGAAGTAAGTATGAAAAAATTACTTACGGTGTTTTAGCAACATACACCATGATTATGGGTTTTAGTTTGTTAAGAATCGCCATCAGAAAACAAATTCCTAACAGAAAAAGTAAGAATACAGGATTTCTGGGTTTTTCAGGAGGTTTTTTAGATGCATTCGGCGGCGGTGGTTGGGGACCAATTGTGACTTCCACACTATTATCAAGAGGAAAAAAATCTAAATATGTAGTAGGAACCGTAAGTTTAGCAGAGTTTTTTGTTACAATGGCTGCATCTATAACCTTTTTTGTGTCAATTGGAGTGAGTCATTGGTATATTATTGCAGGTTTGATTATTGGAGGAGCAATTGCTGCGCCTTTTGCTGCTAAACTCGCTGGTAAAATGCCTCAAAAAACAGCTTTATTACTGGTGGCTTTTTTGGTAATTGTTTTTAGTATCCGAATGCTGTTAAAGATATTTTAGGTTGATTTTTTCTAATTTAAAGAAATATTTCTGTATTTGTGAAGTTGTTTAGATTAAAAATCTAATTTTGGCTTTAAATTTAATAAATATTAGATAATTTATCTATTAATTTTTTTATAACAGAAAATAATTCTAAATTTGCCACATCAAAATCAAAAAATAATGATTATCACTATTTACAATATGCGCTTTATGATGTGGAATATTCCGCAGCAGGTGACTATTGCATAGTTTTAAATATTTTAAAAGTTATACAATTTAACCTCTGCAAACAGCAGGGGTTTTTTTATAAACTAAATTAAAAAATAAAAAGAATTTTAAGAATGAAACAAGCAATCCAAACCATAAACTACACAACAATGAAAATGCGTACAATTTTTTGTATGCGTAAAAACTATTGCCAAAAGCGGAAGATGTAATCTTAGTTTTAGTTCAACTAAAAACCCTTTTGGCAAACGTTCAAAAGGGTTTTTTTTATTCTGAACTTGTTTCAGAATCTCGATAAATCTCAATAGTTTTAAAAATAATAGCAGTTTATAAACAAATGAAAACATTACAAAATATAAAGATTTCAAATTTTTTGCTTCAATCGGGCGAGGTTTGTAAAATAAATTTAACCTATCAATCTTTTGGTTTACCTATCGGAATGGCGCCAATTGTGTTGGTCAATCACGCTTTAACAGGAAATTCAAATGTTACTGGTGAAACGGGTTGGTGGAATGATGTAGTAGGAGAAGATAAAGTAATCGATACTAAAAAATATACGATAATTGCATTCAATATTCCAGGAAATGGTTACGATAACGACATTGAAAATTTAATTGAAAATTATAAAAGTTTCACCACTAAAGATATCGCTTCTCTTTTTTGGAAAGGTTTAGAATATTTAAAAATCAATCAGCTTTTTGCTGTAATTGGAGGAAGTTTAGGTGGTGCCATTGCTTGGGAAATGGCTTTTATAAAACCAAATTCTATTCATAATCTAATTCCTATAGCTTCAAATTGGAAAGCAAATGATTGGCTTATTGGAAATGTTTTAGTACAAGATGCGATTCTTAATAATTCGAAAAATCCCGTTCATGATGCGAGATTGCATGCCATGTTGTTGTATAGAACACCACAATCTTTAACGGCAAAATTCAATTCAGAAAAAAATGATAATCAAAATAGTTATAAAGTCGAATCGTGGTTGCTGCATCATGGAGAAAAATTAGCTACTCGATTTGAATTAAGTGCTTACAAATTAATGAATCAGTTGCTAAAAACTATTGGAGAAACTAATTCAGAAAAGGATTTACAGGATTTTGTTAGAAATAGCACTACAAAAATTCATCAAATAGCCATTAATAGTGATTATTTTTTCGCACCTAATGAGAATATAAAAACACACAATTTGCTGAGTACTATCACAAATAATTTATCGTATCATGAAATAAATTCTATTCACGGACACGACGCTTTCTTGATAGAATATAAAAGTTTAAACAACATATTAAAAACAATTTTTAACACTAAACACACAACTTAATTATGTCAATTTTAAAATCAGAAGAAAAAGGAATCAAGTACAAAGGAATTAAAGAATTATCCGTTTTAGATCATGTTTCTTTAGTCAATTTAGAAGGAAAAGGATTGCTAGGAAAAGCAGGTGTCGATGCACGAATTTTTAGTGTAATGGCTAATTTGAAAATTAGTGTAAGTATCATTTCTCAAGGTTCTTCAGAAAGAGGAATCGGAATTGTGGTAAGCACAGAAAGAGCTTTAGAAGCCTTGCAAGGTTTAGAAAAAGAATTTTCAAATGAATTGCTTTTTGGCGATGTAAGTCGAGTTTCTGTAGATAATAATATCGCGGCGATTTCTATTACAGGTCAGGATTTGAGTACATTTCACAAGTTGTATTCGGCTTTAATTCGAAATAAAATCACACCAATTTTATTCAATAACATCATTACAGGAAACAGTGTGAGTTTAGTAGTTAAGAAAACCGATTTAAAAAGAGCTTTAAATGTAATTAATGTGGAAATTTTTGGACAAACTAAAAAAATAAATATCGCTGTTTTCGGTCATGGTTTGGTGGGTTCAACATTAATCAATCAGGTTTTGTCTTCAGCTAAAAATATCGAAAGTAGAAAAGGAATTAACTTGAATATTTTCGCAATTGCCAATTCAACAAAATTAGTAATTGATGAAGCTGGATTAACAGAAAATTGGAAATCAGAAATCGCTACAAATGGCGAAAAATATAATGTTCAAGATATTATTAACTATGCGAAAGAAAATCATTTAGAAAATTTAATTGCGGTGGATAACACGGCTAGTAGTAGTTTTGTGGAAAATTATGTATCATTAATTGAAAATGGATTTGATGTAGTTTCGTCAAATAAAATTGCCAATACGTTAAGTTATGGTTTTTATAAAGAAATTCGTCAAGTATTACAAGACAATCAGAAAAATTATCTATACGAAACCAATGTTGGTGCAGGTTTGCCTTTAATTGATACGATTAAATTATTACATCTTTCTGGAGAGAATATTACCAAAATTAAAGGTGTTTTTTCAGGAACGTTGAGTTATATTTTCAATCATTTTTCTGTAGAAGATAAACCATTTAGTGAAGTCTTAAAAGAAGCCATTGCCTTAGGTTTTACCGAACCTGATCCACGAGAAGATTTATGTGGAAATGATGTAGCAAGAAAATTATTAATCTTAGCGCGAGAATTAGATTTACAAAACGAATTCAATGAAATTGATGTTCAGAATTTAATTCCAGTAGAATTGAGAGCGTTAACAACTTCCAATTTTTTAGAGAATTTAAATCTTTTAGACTTTCATTATAAAACTATCAAAGAAAATCAGGAGAAAGGAAATGTCTTGCGTTATATTGGAGAATTGTCGGGTGATTTACAGCAAGATAAAGGAAATTTAGAGGTAAAATTGGTTTCGGTTTCTGAAAATTCAGCTTTAGGACAATTAAAAGGTTCCGATTCAATTTTTGAAATTTATACTGAATCGTATGGAGAAAGACCAATTGTAATTCAAGGTGCAGGTGCAGGCGCTTCAGTAACTGCTCGTGGTGTTTTTGGTGATATCTTAAGAATTATTGATAAAATATAGTTTAAAATAAATTTTGTAGATTTTTATTCAAAATAATAATGTTTTTTCAGAATAAAAAACTATTTAGATTCTTTTTTTAATTAAAAATTAGAAAATATTTCTTTTTTGCATTTTTTTATTACCTTTGCCTCGTTCATAAACATAATGATTGTTATCACGAAAGGTGGAGGGATTAGACCCAGTGAAACCTTAGCAACCTCTCGTTTTCTAGAATGAGAAAGGTGCTACATTCTATTTCGATTTTATCGGAAACAGATAACCAGAAAATTTTCACCACTTTTCGCTGATACCAAATTTAAGTTTGCACCCGTTTCAATTTTAACGAGTGTAACAGGCGTGTATAATTCATAAAAAACAAATAGCATTAAAATGTCAAATACAAACACAAAATCAACTTTACAAGTTAAAAGTAATATCTATCAAGCCATTAAAGAACGAATTTTAGTTCTGGATGGTGCGATGGGTACAATGTTACAACGCAATAAATTTGAAGAAGAAGATTTTCGTGGCGAACGTTTTAAAGATTTTCCACATCCTTTAAAAGGAAATAATGATTTGCTTTCCATCACACAACCAGAAGCAGTGAAAGAAGTACATCGTTTGTATTTTCAAGCTGGTGCTGATATTGTGGAAACGAATACTTTTTCTGGAACCACAATTGGAATGGCCGATTATCATATGGAAGATTTGGTATACGAATTAAATTATCAATCAGCCAAAATTGCTCGTGAAGTTGCCGATGAATTTACAGCCAAAAATCCTGAGCGACCTCGTTTTGTAGCAGGCTCTATCGGACCAACGAACCGAACGGCATCTATGTCTCCCGATGTAAATGATCCAGGTTATCGTGCCGTAACTTTTGACGATTTACGGATTGCTTATAAACAACAAGTGGAAGCCTTAATTGATGGTGGTTCCGATGTGCTTTTAGTAGAAACTATTTTTGATACCTTAAATGCGAAAGCGGCTTTGTTTGCAATTGAAGAAGTAAAAGAAGAACGAAACTTAGATATTCCAATCATGGTTTCAGGAACAATTACGGATGCTTCAGGAAGAACATTGTCAGGACAAACGGTTGAAGCATTTCTAATTTCAATTCAGCATATTCCATTATTAAGCGTAGGTTTCAATTGTGCGTTAGGTGCAGATCAATTAAAACCGTATTTAAAAAGATTAGCACATAATACACAATTAAATATTTCGGCACATCCCAACGCTGGTTTGCCAAATGCTTTCGGAGAATATGATCAAACACCAGCAGAAATGCAAGCATTAATTCGGGAGTATTTACAAGATAATTTAATCAATATTATTGGCGGTTGTTGCGGAACAACTCCAGAACATATTAAATTAATTGCCGAAGTAGCAGCCGAATTTAAACCAAGAGAATTAAAAAAATAAATACCTATTTAGTGTTTTTAAACCCTAAATGGGTTTAAAAAAGCAAGAATTTCTTGCCAATAGGAAATGAAAAATAAAAAAAGAATAGTAGTAGGAAACTTAATAGCAACTCAAAAAAATAAATTCAATAAATACTTAAATCAAAGTAAAATTTTTTTGAAAGAAGTGGCCGAAAATTATAGAAAAATAAACAGTTTGCTTTAGTATAAAGCGCATGATGAGGAAATAAGATGTCAAAAACCAATAAAATAAATTTACAGCTTTCAGGATTAGAACCACTTTTTATTAACGAAGAATCAATTTTTGTTAATGTGGGCGAAAGAACGAATGTCACAGGTTCTCGTAAATTTCTTCGATTAATTAAAGAAGAAAAGTATGAAGAAGCGCTTTCTGTTGCTCGTGAACAAGTAGAAGGTGGTGCACAAATCATCGATATTAATATGGATGAAGGAATGTTAGATGGCGTTTATGCTATGACAAAATTCCTAAACTTAATTGCTGCCGAACCAGATATCGCTAGAGTTCCCGTAATGATTGATAGCTCGAAATGGGAAATCATTGAAGCAGGATTAAAAGTAGTACAAGGAAAAGCAGTTGTAAATTCTATTTCCCTAAAAGAAGGTGAAGAAACGTTTATTCATCACGCTAAATTAATCAAACGATACGGTGCAGCTGTAATTGTCATGGCTTTTGATGAAGTCGGACAAGCGGATACTTATCAAAGAAGAATTGAGATTTGTAAAAGAAGTTATGATATTTTGGTAGATCAAGTAGGTTTTCCTGCAGAAGATATCATTTTCGATCCGAATATTTTCCCTGTCGCAACGGGAATGGACGAGCATAAATTAAATGCTTTAGATTTTTTCCAAGCAACTAAATGGATTCGTGAAAACTTGCCGTATGCGAATATTTCGGGCGGAGTAAGTAATGTATCGTTTTCGTTCCGTGGAAATGATAAAGTGCGTGAAGCGATGCACTCGGCTTTCCTTTTTCATGCGATTCAAAATGGCATGACTATGGGAATTGTAAATCCAGAAATGTTGGAAATTTATGATGAAATCGATCCAGTTTTATTAGAACATGTTGAAGATGTGCTTTTAAATAGAAGAGAAGATGCCACTGAAAGATTACTAGATTTAGCGGAAAGTTTTAAAGGCGATGTAAAATCCAACGAAAAAGCAATCGCAGAATGGAGAAACGAATCGGTTCAAGAAAGATTAACACATTCTTTAGTAAAAGGAATTGACGAATTTATTGAAATTGATGTAGAAGAAGCCAGACTAAACGCCAAAAAAGCAATCGAAGTTATCGAAATCAGCTTAATGAACGGAATGAACGTGGTGGGAGATTTATTCGGTAGCGGAAAAATGTTTTTGCCTCAAGTGGTAAAATCAGCGCGTGTGATGAAAAAAGCCGTAGCGTATTTATTGCCATTTATTGAAGCAGAAAAAGACTCTACAGCTTCGTCATCTGCTGGAAAAGTATTGATGGCAACCGTAAAAGGTGACGTTCATGATATTGGTAAAAATATTGTTTCTGTAGTTTTAGCGTGTAATAATTTCGAGATTATCGATTTAGGAGTAATGGTTCCGCCAGAAAAAATTATTGAAACTGCGGTTAAAGAAAAAGTAGATATTATCGGTTTAAGTGGATTAATTACGCCATCCTTAGATGAAATGGTGTATTTAGCCAAAGAAATGGATAAGCTAAATATCAAAATTCCAGTAATGATTGGTGGTGCGACGACTTCTCGTGCGCATACGGCTGTGAAAATAGCCCCAGAATATGAAGCAACTGTAGTTCACGTTAATGATGCATCTCGAGCGGTTACGGTAGCTTCGAATTTATTAAATACAGAAACAAAATCAGATTTTTCAATCGCTTTGCGCGAAGAATATAATACTTTAAGAGAAGGTTATTTAAATAGAAGTCGGGAGAAAAGTTTCTTAACAATTGAAGAAGCTCGCAAAAATAAATTCAAAATCGATTGGGAAAATTATCAATCTGTTCAACCTAATTTTATTGGTACGAAAACCGTTGAGGTAGAACTTTCAGAATTAGTTGATTTTATTGATTGGACGCCATTTTTTCAATCTTGGGAATTGTACGGAAAATATCCAGCGATTTTAACCGATGAAATTGTAGGCGAACAAGCGTCGGATTTGTTTAAAGATGCGCAAATTATGTTAGCGAAAATCGTGTCGGAAAAATGGTTTCAAGCGAAAGGAGTTTTAGGAATTTATCCTGCAAATACTGTCAATAATGATGATATCGAAGTAAATCTTCCAGCTTCTAGCTTTCTATTTCTGACTTTGAGACAACAAGCTCAAAAAACAGTTGGTGCACCAAATATTGCTTTAGCAGATTTTATTGCACCGAAAGAAACGAATAAACAAGATTATATCGGATGTTTTTGTGTAACAACAGGTTTTGGTGTCGACGAAA
>JACCEA012411323.1_pt1 | contig 120318 bp, 124 predicted proteins | sample 7449851 | NCBI WGS metagenome assembly JACCEA01 (sample SAMN15323453, study PRJNA562643) | freshwater metagenome | isolation source: river surface water | place: USA:Blue River Watershed | collected 2017-08-18
AGTACTCAAGGCGGGACTTGAACCCGCACGAACATTACTGTTCACTGGATTTTAAGTCCAGCGTGTCTACCAATTCCACCACTCGAGCAGTTGTAGTAACGTGAGCGAAAAACGGGGTTCGAACCCGCGACCTCAACCTTGGCAAGGTTGCGCTCTACCAACTGAGCTATTTTCGCATTTCATATTTTTTTTGAACGTGTTGCAAAATTATTAAAAAAAATAACATTTGCAAATAAAAGTACTCAAGGCGGGACTTGAACCCGCACGAACATTACTGTTCACTGGATTTTAAGTCCAGCGTGTCTACCAATTCCACCACTCGAGCAAAGAACGTGCAACAAGTTTGTTTATTACTGTATTGCGAGTGCAAATATATAAGCTTTATTTTATTTTACAAGGGATTTTTTAAACTTATTTGTAATTATTTTTTAACGTTTTGATTTTCTTGTATATATAAATTAATTTTTTTTTGTGTAGTTTGTTTTTTTTGCTGTTTGTATCAAAAAAAGAAGAAGCATTGCGGTGTGCAATGCTTCTTTTTTTATCGGATAGGTTGGTTTAAAACCAAATCTATATAAAGGTTTACTTTGTCTTTTAGTTGCTTTCTGTGAACTACAAAATCTAAAAATCCGTGTTCTAACAAAAATTCCGATGTTTGAAAACCATCTGGTAAGTCTTTACCGGTGGTATCTTTTACAATACGTGGTCCAGCAAAACCAATCAATGCTCCTGGTTCGGCTATATTTATATCACCTAACATGGCATATGACGCAGTTGTACCACCAGTAGTTGGATCGGTACATAACGATATGTAAGGTATTTTAGCATCGGCTAACAATGATAATTTTGCCGAAGTTTTTGCCATTTGCATTAATGAATAAGCAGCTTCCATCATACGTGCACCACCTGATTTTGATATCATCATAAACGGGATATTGTGTTTAATAGAATAATCAATACCGCGGGCTATTTTTTCACCTACTACAGATCCCATTGATCCGCCAATAAAAGCAAAATCCATACACGCCACTACTAAATCGGCACCTTTTGATTTACCTACTGCAACACGAACCGCATCTTTTAATTTGGTCTTGTCTTTCGCCTCTTTTAAACGATCTACGTATTTTTTAGTGTCGGTAAACTTTAAAGGGTCTTTGGCTGTAATTGTTCCAAATAATTCTTTAAATTCATTATTATCAAACAATATTTCAAAATATTCTTTGCTGCCAATACGTACGTGGTAATCATCTTCTGGTGAAATCCAAAGATTTCTAGCCAATTCGTCTGATTCTATAATTTTTCCGGTTGGCGATTTGTACCACAAACCTTTGGGCGTGTCTTTTTTATCTTCGGTTGGGGTTGTAATTCCCTTTTCTTTTCTTTTAAACCAAGCCATATTATTTATTTTAAGGTTTTAAGTTGTATCGTTATAAAGTGTTTACGTTGTTTAAATCGGCAAATGCTTGTTCTAAACGTGTGTTAAATGTTAATTCAGCTTCACGCATCCATTTACGTGGATCGTAGTATTTTTTATTAGGTACATCGTCTCCTTCTGGATTTCCAATTTGTGTCATTAAATAGTCTTTTTTAGCTAAAATGTAATCACGGGCACCTTCTGTAAAAGCAAATTGTAAATCGGTATCAATATTCATTTTAATTACTCCATATGAAATTGCTTCACGAATTTCTTCTAAAGTTGAACCTGATCCACCGTGAAATACAAAATCTACAGGGTTGTTTTTTGTATTGAATTTTTCTTGAACGAATTTTTGAGAATTGTCTAGAATTTTCGGAGTTAATTTTACGTTTCCTGGTTTGTAAACACCGTGTACGTTACCAAAAGCAGCTGCAATGGTAAAACGTGGCGATATTTTCATTAATTCTTCGTAGGCGAATGCTACTTCTTCTGGTTGGGTGTATAGTTTTGATGAATCTACACCAGTATTGTCTACTCCGTCTTCTTCACCACCTGTAATTCCTAATTCAATTTCTAAAGTCATACCCATTTTGCTCATGCGCTCTAAGTATTTTTTAGAAATAGCAATGTTTTCTTCTATTGGTTCTTCAGATAAATCAATCATGTGCGATGAAAATAATGGTTTACCTGTTTGTTTAAAGAATGCTTCGCTGGCATCTAATAAACCGTCAATCCAAGGCAATAATTTTTTTGCACAGTGGTCTGTGTGTAAAATTACAGTAGCACCGTATAATTCGGCTAATTCATGTATTTGTTTAGCACCGGCAATAGATCCTGCAATAGCTGCACGCTCGTTTTCGTTACTTAGGCCTTTTCCTGCCATGTACAAACCGCCACCGTTTGAGAATTGAATAATTACGGGTGCTTTTAATTTTGCAGCTGTTTCTAAAACACCGTTAATAGTGCTAGACGATGTTACGTTTACTGCTGGTAAAGCAAATCCTTTTTCTTTAGCGTAATTAAATATTTCTTGAACTTGATCGCCTGTTGCTACACCGGGCTTAATAGTATGTGCCATATGAATAGGTTGTGTGTTTTTAATTTTAATATAATTTAGCTTACAAAAATAGTAATTTTATTAAAACGGATAATTAATTCCGACATTTAAAACGGTTTTACTTAAATTCCACTCTTTAAACCATTTATTGCCAGGGTTATTTGCGGGGTTGTAGGTTTTAAATCCTAAATCACATCGAATTACAAAAAAAGAAAAATCGTAACGGATTCCTAAACCGGTTCCTAACGCTATATCTTGCAACGATTTTAGTCCGTTAAAGGTCATTTCTTCATCTTTAACATTGTCAAAAGCGTTCCAAATATTACCTGCATCGGCAAAAAGGGCTACATTCCAAGGACCTGTTACATTAAAACGGTATTCGGCATTAAAAGCTAATTTCATATTTGCTTCGTTAAAATCTAAAATTCCGCCGCTGCGTCCAGGGCCTAAACGGTATGATTGCCATGCGCGGTTATCATTTGTTCCGCCTGCAAAATAACTGCGTGAAAAGGGAATATTGTCTGAATTGCCTACGGGTAGTGCCAATCCTGCAAATGCACGTAATGCCACTATTTTTTGTCGACCTAAATCTATGTATTTAACAAAATCTACTTCACCTTTAATATATTGTGAATAAGCTACATCTAAAATAGTGGTTTTGCCTGCTGTATTTACTTTCGCGTTTGATTTGGTTAATAAATTTAATAAACTACCTGCCGACTCAATTTTTGTTCGAAAACTTATAAAATCTTGATCTTTATAGTTAAATCTATCTGAATAGGTGTAAACAATGTTGCTGGCAAGTATTAAGTTGTTCTCTGTTAAACGCGTTTTACGTTCGTCTATACTTAATACACTGTTGTATTGGTCATTATTTGTTGGTGTGCTTCTATTTAAAACATCGGTTATAAAGGCATCGGTACCTGAGTTGCCAATTATTAAATTGCCGTTTGCATCAACATAAGCTGGGTTAGTATTTGTGTTTTGTGCTATTTCATTTAACCTGTTGTAACTTGATCTGTAAATATTGAAATAGTTGTTTGGATTCATGTTGCGTACAAATTGCAAGTTAAAAACATCAAAAGTAATGGTGTTCCTGCGTTTGTATGACCACGTGTAATTGTACACTCCTGTTACGTTTTGCTTATCTAAACCTATATTTTGTTGGTTAAAAAAACCTATACTTAATGTAGTGTTTGGAAATGAAGTTCTATCTATTATTTTTTCTATTTGGTTAGAAAAAAATAAAAATCGTGGAAAGGTTAATTTTACATTTGCTCCGTACTCAAAAATATCAAAAAACGTATTTTGATTACTTCGGTATCTTGATGCAGACGAACCAATATTACCGCGTATGCCAACATCTAAAATTTCGGCACCTTTAAATAAATTTCTAAATAAAAAACCTACACTACCTTCTATACCAAAATCTTGAATGGTAGAATGACTTAAATCGATAGTTGGGTTAAATTGTATTCTTTTACGTGGGTTTAACGTAACGTTGGCAATTAAACTTTGTCCTAAACTATCTGTAGTATCAGGAACATACTCTATAGTAGGATAGTTAAAAACCTTTAAATTACTTAACGAACGCGAAGTTATTAAACGGCGAGTATCTGAAAAATAAGTGTCTTTATCAATAAAAATGGCGTTGCGCAATACTTTTGGTTTGTAACTTAAAGTTCCTTTACTGTATATATTTATGTTTTTATAGGTTACAGTATCGGTTATTTGTGTAGCTTCTTCGGCTACATTACTTGTATAAAGGTTTACGCTGCTAATTTTATAAAGTTTAAAAGGCTCGGTAGTTAAAGTATCGCCTTGTTTAATTGTTTTATCGTCAATAGTTAAAAAAACATCGGCTGTATTGTTGTTTTTTAAGGTATCAACTACATAGTTTATATAAGTTCTTTGAAAATCGTAACCGCCGTTGTTTCTAATAAAAGTAGTAATTCGGTCGCGTTCTTCATCTAATTTCGCGGCGTTATATGTATCACCTTTTTTTAATATACTAGGGCGTTTGTTGGTTTTGTAAAGTGAATCTAATGCTGCCGATTGTACTTGCACCGAAATACTATCGTACACATAAGGCTTCCCTGTTGTTACTTGGTAGTTTGCTTTTATTTTTTTTGGATGTAAGCTATCTAATGTATAACTTACTTTTGTGTTGAAATATCCTTGATTAAAATAATAATTTTTTAAACGAATAAGTGATTTTTTAGTGCGTTCGTTATTATAAAGCACAGGTGCTTCGCCTAAATCTTTTAAAGTTCTACTTAAACCTGATACAAAAAACGATGTTCCCAAGCGATCTACTTGTTTAGCCGATAGTAAATTAGTTAAAAAACGTTCGCTTTTGCGGTGTTTGTCTAACCACGCTTGGTAGCTAGAGTCGGGATTTACCTTTGCAGCATTATACATTTGCAAACGCAAGCGGTACCCTAACACATTGCTGTTTGGTTGCTGATACAGTAAATTAGTAATGTTTTCGTTGGTTTCTTTTTTATTATTTATAATAATTTCGTTTTCTAAAAGCAGGCGTTCATTACTAGGCACACGCTTTGTAACCGAACAAGCTAAAAAAAAGCTGGTTATTATAGCAATAAATACTATTTTTGATAAATTATTTTTCAAGTTAAATCTATTTCAATAGGTAAAATTACAATTTTTTACGAATGCTTACTAAGAACCAAATCAAATATATAACACAATTAAAACAAAAAAAGTTTCGCGATACCCATCAGGTTTTTGTTGCCGAAGGTTTTAAAGTGATTCATGAATTGCTACAAGCTAACATTTCTGTAGTGCAAATTTACACTACAAAGCAATTGCAATTTAATGTTTTAAAAGAATTTGTTACTGAAATTACCGATTCTGAATTAAAAAAAATATCGTTTTTAACAACACCTAACGAATGTTTAGCCGTTTTTAAAATGAAAACAGTGCAACCACCAGCTAAAAATTCTTTAAAAGTAGCTTTAAGCGATGTACGCGACCCAGGTAATTTAGGAACCATTATACGTTTATGCGATTGGTTTGGTGTTACCGATTTAATTTGTAGCAACGATACGGTTGATGTGTACAACCCCAAAGTGGTACAAGCAACCATGGGTTCGTTAACGCGTGTTAATGTATTTTATACCCATTTAGCTGATTATTTAAAGAATACAAACGAAACAGTTTTTGGTACGTTTATGAACGGCGATAATATTTACAAAACCAATTTGCCAAACAACGGAATTATTGTAATGGGTAACGAAGCTAACGGAATTTTACCCGAAATTGAAACTTTAGTTACGCAACGCATTTCTATACCGCGTTTTGGCAATTTAAAGCAAACCGAAAGTTTAAACGTAGCTACAGCAACCGCTGTTATTTTAAGCGAGTTTAAAAGGAATGAATAGTTTTTATTAATTATGTAAACCAATGAATTATAAAGATATTTGTAATGTTTGCACTTTTTTTTGTTTGGTATTTAGGAAATGCTCAAACTAAACAAGGAGTTTTTACTAACGAAAAACAAGCAGCTCAGAATAAATTTAAAAAAAAGAATGCTTATAAAGAATTTTTTGATGATGTAGTAAAATCAAATGCCTATCATTTGATAGTAGCGTTAATTGAGGAAAATCCGCAGGCAGTGATTGATCAAATTGAAGGTAAAGGGCAATTTTCATATCAAGGTTTTCTTGAAATGCCTACTACCGTTAAAGTTGAAAAGGCATTGCAAATGCTAGAAAATAATCGTTTAAAAGGTAGTATTTATAAAGATTTAAAAAAATATTTGAAGAAACACATTAAAAAACAAAAGAAAAATCCTGCAAGTTAAATTTGCAGGATTTTTTTATCTTTTGGTTAAAAACTAATAATTAAAACCATTAATGAACAGTGAAATTAATAAATACACCACGTGTTTTCATTGATTCAATGTCGCCTGTCCATGGGCTGTTAGGGTTTTTATCACGAATTAATTCGTCTTGTAAACCAAACACTCCACGTATAGAAGGTGTAAATTTAAAATGTTCAAAATAAAAATCAATACCAACACCTAATTCATAATTAGCGGTCCATTTTTTCATTCTAAATTGGCCTTGGTAGTTATCGTCTTTAGATGTTTCATTGCTGCTTAAATTTAAAGTTTGCGATAAACCTGTTAAAATGTACGGACGAATGTTTCCGGCTCTTAAAGCGGAAAATTTAAGCAATAACGGAAAATGTATGTACGTAGCTGGTACATCGCGTGTGTTTTGATCGGGATTTGTAATATGTGGATAAATTAACTTTCTACGGGTATAATACAATCCAGGTTCAAAACGCAAATCTAAATACTCCATTAAACGTAAATTGCCCACTAAACCTACATTAAAACCGGTTGAAGGTTCTACTAAAATTTCATTACTTCCATTTTTATCGTAAAAACTTTTAGAATAATCAATCTTAAAATTATACGAACTAAAACCTAGAAAATATCCGTAATGCACACGTTGTTGGTCCCAGTTTTGCTGGTTACGGTAAGGGTTTTTACCAAACATACCTTGTGCAAAAGTGTTTGCAGATACAAATAAACAAAAGGCAATTAATAAATTTTTCATATTTTATTTTGATGCTGAATAAATTGTTGCAACTCCCATGGTTTGTGGGTTATGCTTTACATTTTTAAATCCTACTTTTCGTAAAATGGCATTTAATTGTTCACCATACGGAAAATTTTGTGCCGATTCTGATAAATATTCGTAGGCTTTTTTATCTTTTGAAAACATTTTACCAATTAATGGCATTAGGGTTTTCATATAAAAATTGTAGCCCTGTTTAAACGGAAATTTAGTTGGAACCGAAGTTTCTAAGATAACAAAAATTCCGTTTGGTTTTAACACTCGTGCAATTTCAGATAAACCTTTTTCTAAATTTTCAAAATTGCGCACACCAAAAGCAACGGTAATTGCATCAAAAGTATTGTCTTGAAAAGGTAAATTTTCAGAATCGCCTTGAATCATTTCAATAGTTTGTTGAAGGTTTAAAGCCTTAATTTTGGCTTTACCTACTTCTAACATACCAGCCGAAAGATCTAACCCAACAATGCGCTTTGCATTTGATTTTGCCAATAAAATAGCTAAATCGCCTGTACCAGTTGCTATATCTAAAATAGATTCGGGATTTGTGCTTGATACCATTTTTAATACGTTACGACGCCAACCTTGATCGGTTCCTAATGAGATCATACGGTTTAAACTGTCGTAATTTCCCGAAATAGTATCGAACATTTGTTCAACTTGCTGTTTTTTACCTAAATTAGAATCTTTATATGGATTGATTTGTTCCGACATTTTTAATGAAATTTTTACAAATATAATTATAATACTTAATTGCTTAACGGTATTGTTTAGGGTTTTAGTTTATTGATAAATGAATTTTAAAGCCTTCGTAGCTTCGAACATTAAAAACAGTTCCATCATTAAGTAGTAAGTATTGGCCTTTAACGCCAACTAATTTACCTTTATAGTTAGGTGTTTTATCTAAATTTAAACTTTTACATGTGGTTGGATACTGCTCAACAGGATAGTTTAATTCATAGATTTCTTGTTGAGTTTTTTCGTAATAAGGCATAATTTCAGCAGGTAAAAAAGACTCGGTATTTTTTACAGCTTGTATTAAATCTACATTAATAATTTGGTTTTGTACCATTTTTCGCCAGTTGGTTTTATCGGTATAATGTTGTTTTAAAGCAACTTCGGTTATACCTGCTAAATATCGGTTAGGCACTTCAACAATTGGAATAGCTGCCGATGCGCCTTGATCAATCCAACGTGTTGGCACCTGGGTTTTACGTGTAACACCTACTTTTAAATCACTTGTAACTGCAAAATATACAATATGTGGTTGTAGTTGTACTTTTTGCTCGTATGCCAAATCGCGGTCGGCAATGCCTAAATGTGCTTTACTTAGTTCAGGACGCATAATCCAATCGCCTGCAGCTGCACTGCTTGTAAAACAATCGAAACAAAAACCTTGTCTAAAAATTTTCTTTTCTTTTGCGCAATTTAAGCATTGGTATCCAATGTGCTGTATTTCAATATCTTTATTAATTATTTGGTTGATATGTATAAAAGCTTGTTCAAAAACCAAGTAATATTGTATAGGATTTGCAAATTCTGTATGCATTTTATTTAAAACTCCTTCGTATTGCATAAGATTTTTTTTATTTTTGAATGAATTGCAAAAGTACAAAGTAAATAGAACACTTTGCATTTTGCGCAGTTAAAAAAACATGGCATTATCTATAATCAACTCTTTTGTATCGTGGATTTTAAAGAAACGCATACATCAAATAGAGCTTTTTACAAAGTATCCGCACGAGGTTCAAAATGAGCTGCTTTTGAATTTAATTCAAAGGGCAAAACAAACCGAAATAGGGAAGAAATATGATTTTTCTTCAATTAATTCGTACCAAACATTTGCCCAGCGCGTTCCTGTATCGTTTTATGAACAAATTGAGCCATTAATAGAACGCAGTCGTAAAGGTGAAAACAATATTTATTGGCCCGAACCTATTAAATATTTTGCAAAATCAAGCGGAACCACAAATGCAAAAAGTAAGTTTATACCTGTTAGCGCCAACGCTTTAGAGAATTGCCATTACAAGGCCGGCAAAGATATGCTTTGTTTGTATTTAAACAATAACGAAGATTCTCAACTTTTTACTGGAAAAAGTTTAAGGTTAGGGGGCAGTAAGCAGCTTTATGCAGATAATAACACTATTTTTGGCGATTTATCGGCCATTTTAATTGATAATTTGCCTTTTTGGGCCGAATTAGGTTCTACACCAAATAGTAAAGTTTCATTAATGAACGAATGGAACGAAAAAATGAAAACTATAGTTAAAGAAACCAAAAACGAAAACGTAACCAGTTTGTTAGGGGTGCCTTCGTGGTTGTTGGTTTTGTTAAATAATGTGTTGCAAGATACTCAAAAAACTAATTTATTAGAACTTTGGCCTAATGCTGAAGTGTATTTTCACGGAGGTATTAGTTTTGAACCTTATAAAGAGCAATATCAAAAATTGTTCCCTAAAGAATCTTTTCGTTTTTACGAAAATTATAACGCATCCGAAGGTTTTTTTGCTATTCAAGATCGTAATAATGCTGATGATATGTTGCTGATGTTAGATTATGGTATTTTTTACGAATTTATTCCAATGGATACTTTTGCAACATCTAATCAAAAAACTGTATCTTTAGCCGATGTTCAGTTAAATAAAAGCTATGCAGTTGTAATAACAACCAACGCAGGACTTTGGAGGTACATTATTGGTGATACCGTTAGGTTTACTTCATTAAATCCATACCGAATTAAAATTACAGGTAGAACAAAGCATTATATAAATGTTTTTGGCGAAGAATTAATGATTGAAAATACCGATAAAGCTTTAGCTTTAACTGCAAAAGCGTTTAATGTTGATGTGATTGAATATACCGTTGCTCCTGTTTTTATGAAAGACAACCAAAAAGGAGCACACGAATGGATGATTGAATTTAAAGAAGAACCGACTGATTTATTGGCTTTTAAAAAGCAATTAGATGAAAATATTCAAACACTAAACTCTGATTACGAAGCCAAAAGATATAACAATATGACATTGAATGAATTGGTTATAAATGTTGCAAAACCAAACCTTTTTCATTTATGGCTAAGTAAACAAGATAAATTAGGCGGACAAAATAAAATACCACGCTTATCTAACAGCCGTACGTATTTAGAAGAATTAATAAAATTGAATAATTAAATAGTAAATAAATATTATGAATGAACAACCAGTAAATATTAATTTTAGATTAATTAATATTACAACCGAAGATTTTAAAATGTATGAAAACGATACTGAAAATGGAACATTAGATTTAAATTTCGATTTTCAGTTTGGTGTAAATAATGAAAAACGTTTTGTAAAAACTATATCAAAATTCAAATTTTTATTAGATAAAGCTGAAGTTATGGAAATAGCAGTTGCTTGTGAATTTGAATTTGAACCTACAGGTTGGCAGTTTTTTGTAAAAGGCGATCAGTTAATTTTACCAAAAGGGTTATTACATGAATTGGCTATGTTTACAATGAATACAACGCGTGGTGTATTGCATACAAAAACCGAAGGTCACAAATACAACCGTTTGTTTATACCAATGATTAATGGTGAATTTATAAACCAAGATTTAGCTATACCAGCAAACCCAACTGCAGTAAACTAAAAAATAGAAAAAAAGGATATGTTAAATATCCTTTTTTTTGTACCCTAAAACTAAAGTAGGAGTGGGTAAAAAAATAAAAGCCTTGCGTTGGCAAGGCTTTTTTAACTTTAATCACTTAGATATTAGTGAGCAGCTGGAGCTTCAGTAGCTGGAGCAGCTTCAGTAGCTGGAGCTTCAGTAGCTGGAGCAGCTTCAGTAGCTGGAGCAGCCTCAGTTGCAGGAGCAACTTCTTCAGTAGCTGGAGCTTCTTCCATAGCTGGAGTTTCAACTGTAGTTTCTTCTGTAGTTTCTTTAGCTGTATCTTTACAAGAAACGAATGCAACAGAAGCTACTAATACTAATGATAATGCTAATTTTTTCATTTTTTTAATTATAAAAGTTAATTATTAATTCTCTACAAAGATATGAATTTTTTAATACCGCAAAATATTTTTGCATTTTTTTTTAAAAAATATTTTTAAGAAGTAAAATATTGATTTTTAACGCTTTGTTTTCTTGGTGTTTTTAGGTTTTACAATTTTCATTTCTTCTATAAGGTGTTTTGAGTTCGCAAATTTATCAATTACAAACAAAATGTAGCGTGCATCTACCATTATGTTTCTGCAAATTGATGGGTCGTAATGAATATCGCTCATAGTTCCTTCCCATACGCGATCAAAATTTAAACCTATTAAATTTCCGTTTGCATCTAAAGCTGGCGATCCTGAATTACCACCTGTTGTATGGTTGGTTGCAATAAAGTTAACTGGTAATTTACCATTTTTATCGGCATACGGACCAAAATCTTTACTATTATATAAGTCTATTAATTTTTTTGGTACATCAAACTCATAATCTCCTGGAACATATTTTTCCATTACTCCGTCTAAATAGGTAATTGGTGCGTAAGTAACTGCATCGCTAGGTTGGTAGCCATTAACTTTGCCGTATGTAACACGTAACGTTGAGTTTGCATCTGGGAAAATTCGTGCGTCAGGAAACATTTCTAACTGTCCTTTCATATAATTGCGTTGTAAACCTTCTAATTCTAACGCCATTTGATCGTATTTAGGAGCAATGTTATTAAAATAGTTTTCAGCAAGATTTTTTGCTAATACATAACCAGGATCTGCTTGCATTTTTTTAAGTACATCTTCGGCAGAACCGTTAAGTAATTTTTTTAAACCATCGTATGATGTTAATGTCGATTTACTATAAATTTCGTTAGCTAATTGGTTGTAATCTTTATTTTGTATTACAGCAGGTGTTAAGTTTGCAGGCGCTTTTGTGCCATACAATTTAACTGTTTCTGCAAAAATACCTTTATCAACATCACTATTATAGTCTTTGTATAAAGCCTCTAATCCTTTTATAAGATTTTCTTTTCTATCGTTAAAACCTTGCGCTCCAACTTTAGCAAATGCATTTTCTAATTGATACAAACGGAAACCAACCGATAATAACTCGTTGTTTCTTAAAACAACTTCCATAAAATAATCGCGTGCTAAGGCATACGGTTTAATATCGGCATAAATTTTTTCAAATTGCGGTAATAAATTGCGGTATTCGGTAAATTTAACATCGCTGTTAGATCGTTTTAAAAACTCTTGTTCGAAAGTTTTTTTAATAGCAACTGCATTAGTTTTCTTTAAACCTTGACTTTCGCCAATCCATTTTTTCCAGTAGTTAGCAATACCTGCATATTTAGAAGCATATTGTATTTTAATAGCTTGATCTTGTCGCATAAAACCATCGGCAACTTTTAAAGCTTTATCACGAATTTCAATTTTAGCTGGGTTTAAATCGTTTACTATTTGTTCTACAGCAAACGATGGTAAATATTCTTGAGTTTTACCTGGATATCCATAAACTAAAGTAAAATCGTTGGGTTGAATTCCGTTAATTGATACAGGAAAAAAGTGTTTAGGTGTATAAGGAACGTTATCTTTTGAATATTTTGCAGGACGATTGTTTTTATCGGCATAAATTCTAAATAACGAAAAATCCCCCGTATGGCGTGGCCAAACCCAGTTGTCTGTATCTGAACCAAATTTACCAATAGACGAAGGCGGTGCACCTACTAAACGAACATCTTCAAACGATTCGGTTACGAATAACATGTATTGATTGCCTTCGTAAAACGTGCGAATCATTACATTTTGCCAAGCTTCACGTTTAAATGATTTTTGTAATTGGCTCATGTTTTTTTGAATAGCAACTTTTTTGTCGGCTTCGGTTTGTAAAGCTGCAACTCCATTCATTATTTCTTTAGTTACATCGTGAATACTCACAATAAATGTAACTTCTAAATCGGGGTTTGGTAATTCTTCAGCATATGATTTTGCCCAAAAACCATCTTGTAAATAATCGTGTTCAACTGTAGAATGCGATTGAATTTCGCCGTAACCACAATGGTGGTTTGTTAAAAGCAATCCTTTAGATGATATCACTTCGGCAGTACACCCACCATTAAATTGGGGCACAGCGTCTTTTAAGCTAGAGTTGTTTACATCGTAAATATCGGTAACCGACATTTTCATTCCTAAACTTTTCATTTCTTTTTCGTTCATTCCTTTTAATAAAGCAGGAACCCACATACCGCCTTGTTGGGCAAAAATGGGAAAAGAAATTAATAATACGAACGAGCGTAGTAATTTTTTCATTTTAATATTTGTTAAAAGAGTAAAAAATTAAAGTGCCCAAGTTACAAATTTTATATCGAATTTTAGGTGTTAAAAAGGGATTACCAATTTAAATAGCTTTTAAAAAAAAGGATTTGATTATATTTGTAAAAAAGTAATATTTATGGATACAATTGTAAGCGATTTTAGTTTAGGGCTTTTTATTTGGCAATTTTTTATTTTTTTAACGCTAATTTCGTTTGTTTGGGCTTGTGTACTTTTAATTAAAAATAAGCAAGAAACGTCTATTTCTAAAGCAATTTGGATTGCCGTTTTTTGTTTTGTACCAATAGTTTCTTCCCTTTTTTATATTGTGAATTTTTATGTGAACCAAAAAAAAATTAAAAATTTTTCGTAATAAAATCCATTACCACTTTTGTAGCGTTTTTGTTTTTAAGAACAAATCCTTTGTTTTTTGAACCTAACTCATTTCTGAATGATTCATTGGTAATTAAACGGTTAAAAGTTGTTGTTAATTCTTCTGTATTATTAACAACCAAGCAACTACCAAATGCTACTAAATCTTTAGCTTCTTGAAATTTGGTATACTTAGGGCCAATAACAACAGGAATACCATAAGTTGCAGGTTCTAAAATATTGTGTAAACCTGTTTTAAATGCCCCACCAACATAAGCAATATCGGCATATGCGTAAATTTGAGTTAAAATACCAATGGTATCAATTATAAAAACATTGGCATTTACTAAATCTTCAGGTTTGTATTTTGTGTATTGTATAACTTTTTTATTAATTTTTGAAATTAGTCTAGAAACATCTTCTTCTTTAATATTATGTGGAGCAATAATAAATTTTACGTTTGTACTATTATTAATATAAGGTAAATAAACAGCTTCGTCATCAATCCATGAACTTCCAATTACAATAGTGGTTGTGTTGTTTTTAAATTGTTCAATAAAATCTAAAGGTTGCACACGGTTTACAATCTGTGCTACGCGATCAAAACGTGTATCACCATGAACGGTGCTGTTGTTAAAACCAATACTTTTTAGTAGATTTTGAGAGGTGGTATTTTGTACAAAAAAATGATTAAAACTTTGCAATGCATTTCTGTAAAAACCGCCATACCATTTAAAAAATAATTGGTTTTTACGAAATATTCCGGAAATTAAATAGGTAGGAATGTTGCGTTTTTTTAATTCGATTAGATAATTTGGCCAAAATTCATATTTAATAAAAAATACCATTTTGGGTTGCACAATATCTAAAAAGCGCTTCACATTTTGTTTTGTGTCTAATGGTAGATAAACCGTAACATCAGCTATTTTGTTGTTTTTTCTCACCTCAAAACCCGATGGCGAAAAAAATGTCAACACTATTTTATAATTTGGAAACTGCGTTTGCATTTGTTCCATTACAGGCAATCCTTGTTCGTATTCACCTAACGATGCCACATGAAACCAAATGTAATCTTGTTTTGGGGTTAAGTGTTTTTTTAATTGAACAAAAGTTTCTTTTCTACCGTTAATAAAAAGCTTCATTTTACTACTTAAATAAGCAGTAATTGGTATTAAAAAACCGACTATTGTAATAATTATTTGATACAAAAATTGCATGTAATTTTGTTAAAAAGGTAAAAGTACAAATTACCTTTAAATGTTTTATGAAATGATATTTAAACTTTGTATTTTTATCGATACAAAAATATTTAGAAATGATTAAAAATATCTTTAATGTAGATGTTGCTAACGAAGTTGTTGCTCGTATTAACACTTTACAACCTAATACTTCAGCTAAATGGGGTACTATGAATGTATCACAAATGTTGGCGCATTGCAATGTTCCTTTTGACTACACTTATGAACCTACAAAATTTAAAAAGCCTGGATTTTTAATGAAATTTATGCTGAAAACTTTTGTGAAAAAGTTAGTTACAAGCCCAAATCCGTACAAACATAACGAGCGTACTGCGCCTAATTTTATTATAACAGATCAGCGCGACTTTGAATTAGAAAAAGGTAAATTAATTGCCAATATTTTAAAAACACAGGAATTAGGTGCTGCTTATTTTGAAGGTAAAGAAAACTTTTCATTTGGTAAAATGACTGCCGAAGAATGGAATACATTACATTATAAACATTTAGATCACCACTTAAACCAGTTTGGCGCTTAAACTTTTATACTATGGAAAGATTACAATTTAAAATTGAAATTAACGCACCTGTTAATAATGTGTATGATGCTTTATTGGGTTTAAGTAATAAACAAACTTATAGCGCTTGGACTGCTATTTTTAACCCAACATCAACCTATGAAGGAACTTGGGAAAAAGGCAGTAAAATTTTGTTTGTTGGAACAGATGAAAATGGAAACAGAGGAGGTATGGTTTCAAAAGTTGAAGAACATATTCCCGCACAATTTGTATCTATTTGTCATTACGGATTTATACAAGGCGATCAGGAAGTTACAACAGGAGAAATGGTTGAAAAATGGGCAGGTGGACATGAAAATTATACGTTTACATTTGAAAACAACAAAACAACTGTAATGGTTGATATTGATGTTATTGATGAATATTTAGACTATTTTCATAAAATGTATCCCGCAGCTTTACAAGCTTTAAAGGAAATTGTAGAAAATTAAACGATAATATAAACGTCTTGTTACAAACAAGGCGTTTTTAAAAATAAATATAAAATCAAAATGTAATAAATTGTTTTTTAGTCACTATATATAGTTAACAATTTATAAATCAATTTTAGTATTTTTGCTTATCAAATATTCAATAATGAAACAATTACAAATGGTTGACTTGAAAAGTCAATACGAACATATAAAAAATGCTGTAAATGAGGGCATTCAAGAAGTTTTAAATACTACAACCTACATAAACGGACCTAAGGTTCATGAGTTTCAAAAAAATTTAGAGCACTATTTAGGCGTTAAACACGTAATTCCTTGTGCGAATGGTACCGATGCATTACAAATTGCCATGATGGGCTTAGGTTTAAAACCTGGAGATGAGGTGATTACTGCCGATTTCACTTTTGCTGCTACTGTAGAAGTGATTGCTTTGTTACAATTAACTCCAGTTTTGGTTGATGTTGAAGAAGATACCATGAATATTTCGGTTGAAGCAATTGAAAAAGCAATTACACCTAAAACTAAAGCAATTGTACCCGTGCATTTGTTTGGTCGTGCTGCAAATATGGAAGCAATTATGAATGTAGCGGCTAAACATAATTTGTTTGTAATTGAAGATAACGCACAAGCAATTGGTGCTAATTATACGTTTTCAAGCAATAAAAAAGTAAAAGTAGGTGCAATTGGTCATGTGGCTGCAACCTCATTTTTTCCATCTAAAAATTTAGGTTGTTATGGCGATGGTGGTGCTATTTTTACAAACGATGATGCTTTGGCACATACATTACGCGGAATTGTAAACCACGGTATGTACGAACGTTACCACCACGATGTTGTTGGGGTAAATTCACGTTTAGACAGTATTCAGGCTGTAGTTTTAAATGCTAAATTGCCGTTGTTAGATAGTTACAATACAGCTCGCCGAAATGCCGCTAAAGCTTATAACGATGCCTTTGCTGCTTGTGAACACATTATAACACCTGCTTTTGATATAAATGGCGATGATCATGTTTTTCACCAATATGTAATGCGTATTACTAATGGAAAACGAGATGCACTTTTAGCGCATTTGCAACAAAACGCAATACCTTGTGCTATTTATTACCCTATACCATTACACAAACAAAAAGCATATACCGATGCTCGTTACAACGACAGCGATTTTGCTGTTACAAATAAGTTTGCAGAGCAAGTAATAGCATTGCCAATGCATACAGAATTAGAAAAAGATCAAATAGATTTTATAACTTCAACAGTCTTAAATTTCTTAAAATAAATAGGACTGAAATATTAATTTAAAAAAACAAAATTATGGGCAAATTTGTTGTAAGTAAACGTAAAAACGATGAATTTCAGTTTAGCTTAAAAGCTACTAACGGTCAAATTATTTTATCAAGTGAAGGGTATACTACCAAAGCTGCTTGTATGAATGGAGTAGAATCGGTTAAGAAAAACAGCCAAACAGAAGCAAGATTTGAAGTATCTGAATCAAAAAACGGAAAGCATTATTTTAACTTAAAAGCTACTAATGGACAAATAATTGGTTCAAGCCAAATGTATGAAACCTTAGCAAGTTGCCAAAACGGCGTAAAATCGGTTATGAACAATGCTCCTGAAGCAGAAATTGTTGAAGAATTGTAAAAATTCATTAGAAAACAAAATGCCCCAAAATAGTTTTAACTTTTTGGGGCATTTTTGTAATAGTGCTTTTTTATAAAATCAATTCGTGATAAAGTTTATTAAAAGTATCGTCTAAATTAGCCGATAACCCAGGATGAGGACGCGACGATTGTATACTTGAACTTTTTACAGCAGTAATCCATCTAAATTTTTCATCGGGTTCTAAAGCAGCTATTGGACCACCGTTTTTTGCACCTGTACAAATTTTAGCAAACGATTCTAAATTTTCTTTTAACTGAATTAAATCGAAATCTTTACAAAAAAAACGTATTTTTTCTTCGGGTATTTGGTAAGCAAACCGAATGTATCGTTTTCTTTTGCTGAATAAAATCAAACCAATATTTATAAATTCTTCTCGTTCAACCTTGGGAACTACTCGAATAACTGCGTATTCATAAACAACTTTATCTTGCATCTTGGGCTGCTTTTAAAAAGATATCGGCATGAGCCAATCGGTTTAACAAAAATTGGTAATATACATCACGAATTTCTTGGTTGGATGGGCCTTCTTCCCAATTTAAAAAATCATCGGGTATGGTATCTACAATTTTACGCAATACCTCACTGTTTAATTTTGAGGTAAATTCGGTATGAACTTCTTGCAATTTTGTAGCTTTTTGAATTAGCGCATGATCTTTAATTAAAGGAAAAGGTGTAACCGATGTTTTTTCCCAATTATTCCAAGAATGTTGAAAGTAAAACGATGCACCGTGATCTATTAACCACAATTCTTTATGCCAAATAAGTAAATTGGTGTTGCGAAAAGTACGATCAACATTGGTAATAAAACTATCTAACCAAACAATTTTAGAAGCCAAAAGTTCGTCGCAATCATTCGTTGCAACATCGTACGTTACTGCACCCGAAAGGTAATGCAAGCCTAGATTTAACCCTTTACTAAATTTTAATAAATCTTGAATTTCTTCATCGCCTTCTGTTTGTCCAAAAGCTTCGTGTAATTCAATAAAAACCAATTCGGGTACGGGTAAACCCAAAAATTGAGCTATAATGCCACCTAAAAGTTCAGAAATTAAAGCTTTTACACCATGGCCTGCGCCGCGAAATTTTATTACGTATTTAAAATCGTCACAAGCCTCGGCCAGTGCTGGTAGCGATCCGCCTTCGCGTAAAGGGGTAATGTAGCGCGTTACAGTAACCGTGCGTAGTTTTGGAATTGTTGTCATTTGTTGTTTTATACAATGATATGCAAACATTTATTTTTTTAAATGATGCTTTTTAAATAGATACAAAGGTATTACAAAGTTTTACAACTTTACTTTTTTGTATTTTTTAAACATAAAAAAGCCCTAAAAAGAGTTTAACTTTAAAGGGCATTTTTCATTTTATAAGTAAAAATTAATTGTTTTGTTTTTCGCCAAATTCATCAACAAAATTTTCATTTGCTTCGTAATCGGCTTCAATCATTTCTGCATAATTTGTTTTAGGACCTTTTCTAAATCTTCTACCTAAACCATCGAAAATGGCATACACAACAGGTACAATAATTAAGGTTAGGAATAATGAAGAAATTAAACCACCAATGATTACAATTGCTAAACCGCGGTTAAAATCAGAACCATCGCCTTGTGCCAACGCAATAGGTAGCATACCAATAACCATGGCAATTGTTGTCATTAAAATAGGGCGGAAGCGGGCATGGTTTGCTGCAACTAACGCATCGTAAGTACTGTAACCAAGTTCTTTTTTATGATTAGCAAAATCAACCAACATAATGGCGTTTTTGGCTACCAAACCAATTAACATAATAATACCTAAAATTGTAAAAATGTTTAAGGTTTCATTTGTTAAAGCTAAGAAAAGTAACGCACCAATAAACGAAAGCGGGATAGAGAATAAGATGATAAAAGGTTTAGAAAAACTATCGTATAAAATAACCATTACAGCATATACTAATAAAATAGATGCTAAAAGTGCAATACCTAACGTACCAAAACCTTCGTCTTGGTTTTCTTTATTACCACCCCATTTAAATGCTACACCAGGTTTTAATTTTAGTTTAGAAAATTCAGCTTCCCATTCGGTTGCAATATCTCCTTCAGATTTACCAACTACTTGCGCTTGTACCGAAACGGCAGGTGATTTATCGCGACGTTCTAACAAAGTAGGACCAGAGCCGTAAGTAATATCTGCAAATTGTTCTAATTGAATGGTTTGACCTTGTTGATTTATGAATTTTAAACTTTTAACATCTTCCATAGTACCGCGGCCTATTTCGTCGTAACGGATATTAATGTCGTATTCAGTATCGCCTGCACGGTATTTTGTATCGGTATTTCCAGCAAAAGCAGTTTGCATCGTCATACCCACAGTTGCTACGTTTAAGCCTAAAGCGTTCATTTTATCGCGATCTAATTTCACCACAACTTCAGGGTTACCGTCTTCAGATGTTAATCGAACTTCGTTTGAACCTGGAATTTTACGTAGTAAATCGGCAGCTTTTTGTGCATATTCTAAGGCATCTTTTTGGTTTGATGCAATAACAGTTAACATAAGCGGTGCTTGTTCCGCACCCATAATACCAACTTCAACCGTTTTTACTTTTGCGCCAACCAATACGTTTTCCATTTCGCGTTTTAATTTGGCTGCATACACTTTTGTAGGCTCTTCTTTTTTGTGTCCGTCTTTTAAATAAATCTGAATTTCTGATTTATATTTTGTACCCGAAGTAGTCATCATACCGTCTGATGCTTGTCCTACGGTAGTAATCATTTTTTCTATTTCATGTTTTTTAGAAAGATACGCTTCTGCTTTTTGTGTAAGTAAATTGGTTTGTTCGATAGATGCATCTTTAGGTAATTCAAACTGAAGGAATAATTCTTCTTTATCGTTACCTGGGAAGAAACTTCCACCAATAAATCCACCAACAACTAATGATAACGAACCTATAAACAAAACCAAAGTAAGTAATAATGTTACAATTTTGTTTTTACGATTTTTTAACGACCACTCTAAAATGCCCGAAATACCGTTGGTTAATTTGGTTAAACCAGCTTCAAAACCATGTAGTATTTTTCCAAAAAACGAATGTTGACTTATGTGCGATAATTTTCCAAAACGTGAATACAACCAAGGCACCACTGTGAATGAAACCAATAACGATAATAAAGTTGCAATTACTACTGTGACACAGAACTGACGCAAAATATCAGACACTAAACCGCTACTCATTGCAATAGGTAAGAAAACCACCACAATTACCAAGGTAATAGCCGTAACGGTAAAGCCAATTTCTTTGGTACCATCAAACGCAGCACGAACTTTGTTTTTACCCATTTCCATATGTCGGTGAATGTTTTCAATAACCACAATGGCGTCATCAACTAAAATACCAACTACTAACGATAAACCTAAAAGCGACATTAAGTTTAAAGTATAACCAAATAATTTTAATCCTATAAACGTTGCAATTAACGACAATGGAATGGCGAAGGTTGCAATAGCAGCATCGCGCAAACTGTGTAAGAAAAACAACATGATAAATGCAACTAATGCAACAGCAATACCCAAATCAAGCATTACGTGATCGGCAGCACTAATTGTATAATCGGTAGAATCGGATGCAATTGCAATTTCTACTTTTTGTTGTTTGTAATCGTTTTGAACGGTACTAATTGTTTTTTTAACTAAATCAGAAACTTCCACCGCATTTGCATCAGATTGTTTATAAACCTGCATTAAAATGGTGTTTGTTTGGTTGATACGTGCAATTTTATCAACATCTTTAATACCGTCTTGTACATCGGCAATATCAGCCAAACGAATCATAGTACCGCTTGGTGTAGTTAAAGGTAAATTTCGCATTTGTTCTAACGAAGTAAACTTACCCGATAACCTAATGGTAGTTTGGTTGTTACGTGTTTTTATATTTCCTGTGGGGAAATCCATATTTGAAGCAGCTAAAATTTGCTGAACCTGACTAATGGTTAAGCCGTAACCTGCTAATTTTTCGGGGTTAATACTTACTTGAATTTCACGCTGTTCACCACCTACAAGATCAACTTTTGCAACACCCGTAGTACGAGCAAAAACAGGTTGTATTTTTTGATCTAATAAATCATACAATTCTTTTTCGGTAAGGTTTGATGTTACCGAAAGGTTCATGATAGGCACATCATCTAACGAAAATTTACTTAATGCAGGTGTTTGTGCATCATCGGGTAAATCGTTCACAACGGCATTAATTTTACGTTGAGCATCGGTAAGCAAAAAGTTTACATCGGCACCAGTATTTAGGGTAATCATTACCACTGAAACACTTTCCATTGATTTTGATTCGATTTTTTTTACGTTTTCTAACGAAGAGACTGCATCTTCAATCACTTTTGTAACCGATGTTTCAACCTCTGAAGGTGCTGCACCTGGATAAACGGTTTGTACGGTTATTACGTTTACATCGAACTTAGGGATTAATTCATACCCCAAACTTAAATACGAACCGATACCACCCAAAAGTAATAACATGAACATCACGATTATTACACTGGGTCTTTTTATTGATATTTCAGATATTTTCATTTATAAAAATCCTTAATTATTTAATAATTTCTACTGCAGTTCCATCTGCCAAGTTAATTTGACCTGAAATGATAACTTGTGTACCTTTTTCAATACCCGATACCACTTCTACATATTCTCCAAAAGTTCTACCCGAAACTACTGTTGTTAACACAGCTTTTCCGTTTTTGTAAACAAAAACTTTGTTTGAACTTACCGATCCTACAAACGCATTTCTAGGTACAATTAAGGTGTTAACCATTTGGCTGTTGCCAAAATATGCGTTACCATACATACCTGCTTTAATATCGTTTGAAGCATTGTTTTGAATTTCTAATTCAACTGGAAAGTTTAAGCTAGCATCAGCTTTTGGCGCAATAAATGATATTTTTCCTGTAAATTCTTTGTCTGCAATTACTGGTGAAATAACTTTATATGATTGACCTAATTTTAAAGAACCAATGTTTTTTTCATCAACATTAACTTTTAATTTTAAAGTAGATACATTAACAATTTCAAACAATTCCATACCAGGGTTTACGTATGAACCAGCTTCGATATTTTTTTTGTTCACAATACCTGAAAACGATGCTTTAATGTTTACATCGCCTGCCATAATTTGTGCATTTTGTAAATTGTTTTTAGCATTTACCAATTGTAGTTTTATTTGATCTAACTGTTGTTTGGTAACACCACCCGTTGCATAAGCACTTTCAAAACGAGCAACTTCGGCTTTTGCATTGTTATAAACAGCTTGTGCATTGTTCACATTTACGTTTTGTTTATCTGCTTTAATTACAGCCAACGTTTGCCCAGCGCTAACATACGAACCTTCTTTAACTAAAACACGAGCAACTAATCCAGGGGTTTCCGCAGATATCTTAACTTCTTGTTTAGGGATAAAAGTTCCGTTTGCAATGTATTCACCGTTTACTTCTTTAAAATCGGCAGTTTCTACACGTACGGTTACCGCTTTGTTTTTTTCGGCAACAACTGCAGTTTGTGCTTCGTTATTTGATTTGTTTTTATCTAAAACATACATAATTCCAGCTAATGCAGCAATTATTACGATTCCTGTTATAATGACTTTTTTCATCTTTAAATGCAATTAATTTTGTTCTTGTGTTAATGTTTTTAATGCTCCTTTTGCTTTAATAAGCTGTATTTCTGCTACTTTATAATCTAATAAAGCGTTTGTATAGTTGTTCTGTGCGTTTGCAAATTGTGTTTCAGCATCTAACAAATCGGTTAAGGTTGCTAAACCAAATTTGTAGTTGTTTTCAATGTTTTTTTGAACGTCTTTAGCCAAGTTTACATTTTCTTTTTGAGTATTTAATGTAATTAACGAGTTGTTAATTTGTGTAATTGCGTTTTTAAGTTGTAAATCTAAACCTAAACGTACATCGCGTTTATTAGCCTCTAACTTATCTAACTCAATTTGTGCTTGTTTTACTTTAGATTTAATAACACCACCGTTAAAAATAGGAATGTTTAAGCTTAAACCAATTGATGAAAAACTTGACCAATACACGCCGTTTGAAGGTTTTGCAAACCAAGGAAAATTTTCGCCAAGACCTAAATAACCAAAATTACCGTTTAAACTTAAACTAGGATATCCTTGTGCTTCGGTTGCTTTTTTGTTTAATTGTAATAATTCTGTTTGTTTTTCTAACAAAAGAATTTCAGTACGATTTTCAATACTTGTTGATTCATCAACCAATGCGTGTTGTGTAATTTCAAACGTATTACTTGGTAACTCAATAGCCTGATTAATATCCATACCAATTAAATATTTTAAGGCGTTTTCTTGTAACTGTAAACCGTTTATTAGTTGTTGGCGATTGCTTTTTAAGTTGTTTAAAGCTACTTCGGTACGGTCTAAATCAATTTTTTTTGCTAAACCATTGTCATATAAGCTTTTAATAACTTTGTGTACGCGAGTAGTGTTTTCAATAGTTTTGTCTATAGTTACTAATTGCGATTTTGTTTTATACACTTCGTAATAACTATTTGCAACCTTTTCAATCACTTGCTCTTCTGTAAGTTGAGCGTTAATTTTATAAAATTCGCGCGTATTTTTAGCAGCTTTTAAACCCGTGAAAACAGCCTGATTAAAAAGTTGTTGGTTTAAAGATACGGTTGCAGTTGATTGCCATGGCTGCCCAAAAGGAATCATAATTATTTCACCAGGGCGGCCTAACATATCACCTGGTAGTGCGCTTTTTTGCAAAATAGCATTGTACGTTAAGCCACCATTAGCATTAATTTGTGGCAAAGCACTAGCACGCACTTCATCAATCATGTATTCACTGTTTTGAACGTCTAAACGTGCGTTAACTGCTTCGGCCTTATTTTGCAAAGCGTAATTAACAGCTTGTTGCAGCGTTAATTGTTCTTGTGCTTGTGCAAAGAATCCCAAAAACGCTAATAAAATTGAAACTTTATATTTCATTGGTATTTATGATTTTAGTAATAATTGTTCTAATGTTTCTAATCCTTTTGGGGTTGCAATTCCCCTTATATGGTATTCTAAAAATTTAAAATTTAACTCGTCTATAGATTGTGTACTTTGTAGGTTAATAAACATTTCATCGTTGAAAAATGCAGTTGAGCTAGCAAAAAACAGTTTTCCTACAAAATCAATGTCAATATCATTTCTATAAAAACCTTTTTCAACACCATCGCGTAAGTTTCGCAAAATGGTAAAATCGTAGTTTTCACGTTTCTTTTTTTGAATGCGATCTGCTAATTCTGGATAATATTTATTAAACTGATATATTGTTTTAGCTTGAATATTTCCACCAAACAAATCTGCTAAACAATTTTTCATGGCAAAATGTTCGTGAATAGGGGTTTCACAATTTCCAGCAATTGTATGCATTTTAGTTGTAGCAGTTTCAAAAACAAAATCAACGGTTGCTTTAACTAAATCGTTTTTTGAAGGAAATTGTTGATAAATGGTTTTTTTTGATATTCCAAGTTCTTTAGCGATATCATCCATTGTTACAGCTTTAAAGCCGTTTTGGGTAAATAATTCTAAAGATTTTTTTAAAATGGTCTCTTTCATTGGTCAAAAAAATTTCGGCAAATATATAACGGAAACTCTAAATACAAAAATAGTTTCCAAAGTTTTTTAAAAAATTTTACATAAAAAGATTAATTAGTTTACATTTGTAAGCGTGAAACGAAGTTGATCTCTATATATGAATAATTTCATCGAATATAAAAACACTGTTGCAACCTATATTAACCAAATAAATTTTAGTAAAGAACCAAAAGAACTTTATGAGCCTATTGCTTATATAGCTAATTTAGGTGGTAAACGGTTACGACCAATATTAACTCTTTTTTCGGCCGAAATCTTTGGTGCTACACCTAAAGATGCCATACATGCTGCAGTAGCTATTGAGCTTTTTCATAATTTTTCATTGATACATGATGATATTATGGACGATGCACCTTTGCGTAGAGGTAAAAAAACGGTACATGAAAAATGGAATTTAAATACAGGGATATTATCTGGTGATGCGATGTTGATTTTAGCATATCAGTATTTTGAGAATTATCCTCCTTTAATTTTTAAAGAATTAGCTAAATTGTTCAGCAAAACAGCTTTAGAAGTTTGTGAAGGTCAACAGTTAGATATCAATTTTGAAACCAGAACTAACGTAAGTATTAATGAGTATTTAAAAATGATTGAATACAAAACGGCTGTTTTAGTTGGTGCTGCTTTAGAAATGGGTGCAATTGTAGCAAATTCGTCAGAAAGTAATAAAAGGGCTATTTATAATTTTGGAAAGTATTTAGGAATTGCTTTTCAATTACAAGACGATTATTTAGATGCTTTTGGCGATACAGCTACATTTGGTAAACAAATAGGTGGCGATATTTTAGAAAATAAAAAAACGTATTTATACTTAAAAGCTTTAGAAAATAGTGATTTAAACCAAAAAGAACAATTGTTAAATTGGTTTGCATCAAAAGAAAATAGTGCAGAAAAAGTTGCTGCTGTTAAATTATTATTTACACAAACAGAAGCAAACATCGCAACGCAAAATTTAATTGAAACCTATACAAATCAAGCGTTAATAGAGCTTGAATCGTTAGATATTCCTTTAAATTATAAAACAGATTTAAAAGATTTTGCATTAGCATTAATGAATAGAAATGTTTAAAAAAAAATCTGAAACTTAAGTTTCAGATTTTTTTTTAAAAAAACACTCGTATAAAAGGCATCCAAGCTTGGTTGTAAACTAAATTACTATCCTTATACAAAACATTGTAACGCACACCAACAGTAACATTTTGGTTGGTATAACCAGCGCCTAAAAATAAAGCTGTGTTCCAAAAATCGTTACTTACATAAGTTGCAGGGTAATATATTTTATTGTTTACACGAAGTTGTTCCAATTCTGCCGATAATTGAACCATTTCAATGGGATTAAAGGTTGTAAGTATATTAACACCATAAGAAGTGCTTTCATAATACCCTTTCGATTTTAAATAATTAAATTGCGCGCCCAAACCAACTGCAAAGTTTTCGGTAATTGGTTTTAATGCGGTAGGCGAAACCGATATATTTGTAAATTCGTTACCAAAATTTAGGCCTAAACCACCACCAAACATTACATCGCTAAAAAAGTTTGTTTTTTTAGGTACATAAGTATCTTGTTGTGCCGAACCAATTGTTGCAATCAACAAACAAGCTAAACTAAAAGTTATTTTTTTCATGTTTCAAAGTATTTGTGCTAAGGTATTAAAATATTGTTTAGTACCATGTAACCTAAAAAAATATACAATAACATTAAGTGAAGATTAATTTTAAATAAAATTAATTTATGCGTTGTTTTATTAGTAATTTATTAAAAATGAACTTGAAAAAAGCAAATAATTTAAAAATAATTATCCAGTTTGTTTGCTACATACAATATAAGCTAATAACCGTAAAAAATTATATCATAAAACTGAACAAAATATTATATTATTAATTGAAACTATTGTATTTTTGTGAAAATTTTTTAACAAAAAAAGAGTCATTAGACAAATATTATGGATAGGTTTTCCTTTTTAAATGCTGCACATACTACATTTTTTGCTGATTTATACGAACAGTACCTTACAAGTCCTGATAGTGTAGAACCAAGTTGGAGAAGTTTTTTTCAGGGGTTCGATTTTGCAAATGAATACAATGGCAGCCCTGTTGAACAATTATCAAATGCATACCAAGGTTCTGGCGAATCTGTAGCAATTGCTGAAACGGTTAAAAAAGAATTTGCCGTATTAAAATTAATCGATGCATACCGCACTCACGGTCATTTAACTACCAAAACAAATCCTTTTTTAAATAATATTACCGAAACACCTGATTTATCAATTGAAAAATTTGGTCTTTCACAAGCCGATTTAAATACTACTTTTAACGCTGCACAAAGCATTCAACTTCCTAAAAGTACGTTACAACAAATTATTACTCATTTACAAAACACCTATTGTACAACTATTGGAATAGAATATATGTATATTCCAAACGAAGAAAAAGTACAATGGATTGCAAAATATGTTGAATCAACGGTATCAAATTTAAACAACGATCAACAAAAGCAAATTTTAGAAAAATTAGTACAAGCTGCTGCTTTTGAAAACTTTTTTCATACTAAATACGTAGGTCAAAAACGTTTTTCATTAGAAGGATTAGAAGCTTCGATACCAGCGTTAGACATGTTAATTGAAGCTGCTGCTAACTCAGGTGTTGAAGATGTGGTTATTGGAATGGCTCACCGCGGACGTTTGAATATTTTGGCTAACATTATGCAAAAGCCAGCAAGTAAAATTTTCACTGAATTTGACGGGAAGGATTACGCAGATGTTGACGAAACTTTTGATGGCGATGTAAAATACCATTTAGGTTATACATCAGAACGCCAAACACCATCAGGAAAAAATATAACTTTAAATTTAGCTCCAAACCCTTCGCATTTAGAAACTGTAGGTGCTGTTATTGAAGGTGTTGTGCGTGCAAAACAAGATAAATTATATCCTAATAATTTTTCTAAAGTATTACCAATTGCTTTGCATGGCGATGCAGCTGTAGCAGGACAAGGGATTGTTTACGAAATTGTTCAAATGAGCAAGTTACGTGCTTACCAAACGGCAGGTACGATACATATGGTATTAAACAACCAAGTAGGTTTTACAACTAACTATAAAGACGCTCGTTCTGGTGTTTATTCTACCGATATTGCTAAAGTAGTAGCAGCACCAGTTGTTCATGTAAATGCTGATGATGCAGAAGCTGCAGTTAAAGCAATGTTATTTGCCTTAGCTTATAGAATGCAGTTTAACGAAGATGTTTTTGTCGATTTAATAGGTTACCGTAAATACGGACATAACGAAGGTGATGAACCGCGTTTTACTCAACCTATTTTATATAAATTAATTTCAAAACACCAAAACGCACGTACCATTTACAACGCACGTTTAATTGAAAATAACGTAATTAATGATGCGTATGTTGGTGTATTAGAAGATAAATATAAAGCACTTTTAGAAGAAAACTTAGCGCAAGCGAAAGATACTGAAAAGGCAATTGTAATTCCATTTATGCAAAATGAATGGAAAGAGTATAAAATTGCAAATGTGCAACAAATGCTACAAACGTACGATACAAAAGTTTCACGTGAATTGTTAGATGAAATTGCTCCTAGTTTAACTGCTTTACCTAGCGATAAAAAATTTATCAGCAAAGTATCTAAACTAATCAAAGATCGTTATAATATGTACTACGAAACCAATCGATTAGATTGGGCAATGGGCGAATTATTAGCTTACGGTACATTGTTAACTGAAGGATTTGATGTGCGTTTTACCGGACAAGATGTACAACGTGGTACCTTTTCGCACCGCCATGCAGTTGTTAAAACAGAAGATACCGAATATGAATATGTGCCGTTAAACAATTTAAAAGAACAAAACGGACAAATGCGTATTTACAATTCACATTTATCTGAATACGCTGTTTTAGGATATGAATACGGATATGCAATAGCAAATCCAAAAGCATTAACAATTTGGGAAGCACAATTTGGAGATTTTTCAAACGGTGCACAAATCATGATTGATCAATACATATCGGCTGGTGAAGATAAATGGGGCAACCAAAACGGTATTGTAATGTTGTTGCCACATGGTTATGAACACCAAGGTGCAGAACACTCATCTGCACGTTTAGAGCGTTATTTACAACTTTGTGCAAATCACAATATGTACGTAGCTAATTGTACAACACCTGCAAACCATTTTCATATGTTGCGCAGACAAATGGTAACTAATTTTAGAAAGCCATTGGTTGTAATGTCGCCTAAATCTTTATTGCGCCATCCTGAAGCTACTTCTACAATTGAAGAATTAACATCAGGAGCGTTCCAAGCAGTTATTGATGATCCTAAAGTTCAAGACAAAAACGCTGTTAAAACCTTAGTTTTTGTTTCGGGTAAATTTTATTACGATTTACAAGTCGAAAAGGAAAATTTAGGTAGAAACGATATCGCTTTTGTTCGTTTAGAACAATTATTCCCGTTAGATACTAACAAATTACAAGAAATAATAAGCACGTATCCTAATGTAGATGACTATGTTTGGGCACAAGAAGAACCGCAAAATATGGGAGCATATGGTTATATGTTAATGAACTTTAATTTAGTTCGTTTCCGTGTAGCATCACCAGCACCAGCTGCAGCACCAGCTGCAGGTTCATCGGTTCGTTCTAAAGCGCGATATGCAAAAGCAATAGCTAAAGTTTTCAATAAAAATTTATAATTTTAAACGTATTAATAACAACAATATTAAATTAATATACTCATGAGTATCTTAGAAATGAAAGTTCCTTCGCCAGGAGAGTCGATCACAGAAGTGGAAATTGCTACTTGGTTAGTAAAAGATGGAGACTATGTAGAGAAAGACCAAGCAATTGCTGAGGTTGATTCAGACAAAGCAACTTTAGAATTACCTGCAGAAGCAAGCGGTATCATTACTTTAAAAGCTGAAGAAGGTGATGCAGTAGCAGTTGGTCAGGTTGTTTGTTTAATCGATACAAGTGCTGCAAAACCATCGGGTAGTGCACCTGCTGCAGAAGCACCTAAAGTAGAAGAGAAAAAAGTAGAAGTTAAAGCAGAACCAGTTGCAACTGCAACAACATACGCATCAGGTTCGGCGTCGCCTGCTGCTAAAAAAATATTAGATGAAAAAAACATCAGCGCTAGTACTATTCAAGGTACTGGTAAAGATGGGCGTGTAACTAAAGAAGATGCTTTAAACGCAGTGCCATCAATGGGTACACCAACAGGTGGACCTCGTGGAATGGAGCGTAAAAAAATGTCTATGTTACGCAGAAAGGTTGCAGAACGTTTGGTAGAAGCTAAAAATACTACGGCTATGTTAACTACTTTTAACGAAGTTAACTTAACCGAAGTAAATAAATTGCGTTCTGAATTTAAAGACGCTTTTAAGGCCAAACATAACGTTTCGCTAGGTTTTATGTCGTTCTTTACTAAAGCTGTAACACGTGCTTTAGAATTGTTCCCAGACGTAAATTCAATGATCGACGGTCAAGATCAAATTAAATTTGATTTTGCTGATATTTCTATCGCTGTTTCTGGACCTAAAGGATTAATGGTTCCGGTTGTTCGCAATGCTGAATTGTTATCTTTCCGTGGGGTTGAAGCTGAAATTAAACGTTTGGCTACTAGAGCACGCGACGGACAAATTACTGTTGATGAAATGACAGGTGGTACCTTTACTATTACGAATGGTGGTGTGTTTGGTTCTATGTTATCTACACCAATTATTAACCCTCCACAATCGGGTATCTTAGGTATGCACAATATTATAGAGCGTCCAGTAGCAGTTAACGGTCAAGTTGTAATTGCGCCAATGATGTACATAGCATTGTCTTATGATCATAGAATTATTGACGGACGTGAGTCTGTTGGTTTCTTAGTTGCTGTTAAAGAAGCTTTAGAAAACCCAATGGAATTGTTAATGAACAACGATCCTAAAAAAGCATTGGAATTATAGTATTTTATTGTTTTTTATATTGCTAAAAGTCTTTCTACAATAGAAAGACTTTTTTTATTGAATAAATTTTGTAAGCTTGTTTAAAATAAGTAGATTAACGGCTGCTTAACAAAATATAAAAATTGAACAGTTTATTTTTAAAAGAATTATTTTAATATGAAGAATGCTTTTTTTTCAATTTTACTTTTATGCATTGCTAATTTAATTTCGGCTCAAGTTACATTTGAATCTACGTTAGAAGAAGTTTTTGAAAAAGCTAAAAATCAAAATAAATTAGTGTTTATAGAATATTACCGACCCGATTGCCCTGTATGTTTACAATTAGAAGATCTTTTTAAAAATGATTCTGAATTAGCAGCATTTTATAACTCAAATTTTGTTAATTATGCTGTAAATACACAAAACCAAACAAATAAAACTGATTTAGACTTTATACATTCATTTAAATTAAACTTAAATAAAGTTCCTGCATTACTTTACTTTGATGCTAATAAGAATTTTCTACATTTTGGTAAAGTAAATTTAAATTCAATAGCATTAATAAACGAAGCTAAAAAGGCTTTATTACCAAATGAAAGGTCAACAAATTTGGTAAATAAATATGAAAATGGTGACAGAACCGTAAAAACACTTTACGCGTATTGCAATCAGTTAATTCTTACTAATGAATATGAAAAACTAATAAAAGTATCTCAAGAACTTTACGAATCCTTTAACAAAGAAGAATTACCCACCAAAAAAAGTTATATTGTTTTAAAACAAGTTATTAAAAATACCGATAATGGTTTTTTTCAATTTTGGATACATAACTTAGATAAATTAAACGGTTTTGAAAACAAACATAAAGCCGGAACCGAAAAATTAGTTTTAGAACAAATTGTTATTAACGAATTGAATAAATCAAATTATAAAAATTTTGATGCTGCAAAGAAAGAAATTTATAAAAACTATCTACAAAAATTAAATTTAATTAACGAAATTGATCGTTATTTTAAATAAAATTAGCCATTAGCCCTTTCGTGTCCCCATTTTGCAATTGCGTGAACTAAAGGTATAAGTGTTAACCCTACCTTTGTTAATTCATAATCAACCTTTAAAGGTGGTTTATCTGCATAAACAGTACGCGTAATAATGCCATCGTCTTGTAATTGTTGCAATTGCAAACTTAAAGTGCGTTCTGTTACCATAGGCATGGCTTTACGTAATTCATTATAACGCATTTTTCCAGCCGATAAATGATATAAAATTACTGTTTTCCATTTGCCACCAATTACTCCCATTGTTAAACTAGTACAACACGGGTAGTTTTTTCCGTTATATTCAAATGAATGATCTGGTTGTTTTGCCATAAAATTAGAACTATCTAAAAGGATAGTTCTTGCAAAGATAAAAAACTATATTTATTTTTGCTACTATAAAAATTATAGTAAATAAATATCACATGAATCTTAAACAAATTTTAGATTGGCGTTATTCAACTAAAAGTTTCGACCCAAATAAAAAAATATCAGATGCGGATTTTGAGCAAATTAAAAACTTGTTACAAATGAGTCCGTCTAGTACCAATTTACAACCATGGCATTTTATAGTTGCACAAACGCATGAAGGTAAGCAACGCGTAGCAAAAGGTACGGCAGGCTTTTTTCATTTTAACGAAGCTAAAGTTATGAATGCATCTGCAGCAGTAGTTTTTTGTGCTAAAACAGATTTAAACGATGATTACATGCAGCTTTTATTAGAACAAGAAGCTAAAGATGGGCGTTTTCCTAACCCCGATGTTAAAAAGGGTATGTACAACACTCGTAATTTGTTTGCAAATATTCATAAATACGATTTAAAAGATTTGCAGCATTGGTTAGAAAAACAAGTGTATTTAAACATTGGTAATTTTCTTTTAGGTGTAGCAAGTTTAGGAATTGATGCAGTACCAATGGAAGGTTTAGATATGAAAGCTATTGACGAAGAGTTTGGTTTACGTGAAAAAGGCTTTACAGCTATTACCGTAGTATCGTTAGGTTATAGAACTGAAGCTGACTTTAACGATCCCAACAAAACGCCAAAATCACGCTTTCCACAAGAAGAAATTATTTCTGTTATTTAAAAAATGCTTAAGAAGTTGTTTTAAAATACTATTTGAAACAACTTCTTTTTTTTACTTTTCGTAGCTTTGTTTTTTATTTAAAAATATATTATGAGCTCTAAAAAGTCGGCTGCAATTGGTTTTATATTCATTACCATGTTAATAGATATTATTGGTATTGGAATTATAATACCAGTAATTCCAAAATTATTACAAGAATTGAATCATTCTGATATAAGTGAAGCAGCACAACTAGGTGGTTGGTTAGCATTTGCTTATGCATTTACCCAATTCTTATGCGCACCGCTTATGGGCAGCTTGTCTGATAAATACGGCAGACGCCCCGTTTTACTTATATCGTTAATGGCTTTTGCAGTAGATTATTTAGTGTTGGCAACAGCACCAAATGTATCATGGCTTTTTATAGGTAGAATCATTGCAGGTATTACAGGGGCAAGTATTTCTACAGCAATGGCTTATATTTCAGACGTAAGTACACCCGAAAACAAAGCCAAAAACTTTGGATTAATAGGTGCTGCTTTTGGTATTGGTTTTATTATAGGTCCGGTAATTGGGGGCTTGTTAGGACAATACGGTTCGCGTGTGCCTTTTTATGCAGCAGCAGCTTTATGTTTTGTGAATTTTATTTACGGATATTTTGTACTGCCAGAATCTTTAAAACCAGAAAAAAGAAGAGCTTTTGAATGGAAAGCAGCCAACCCAATTGGTTCTTTATTGCGTTTAAAAAAGTTCCCAACCATTATAAGCTTGGTGGCAGCCATGTTTTTCATGTATTTTGCATCGCATGCCGTTCATGGAAATTGGAGTTTTTATACCATGTACCGTTTTAATTGGGACGAACGCATGGTGGGTATCTCATTAGGGGTAATAGGTTTATTGGTAGCCATAGTCCAAGGTGGATTGGTACGTTACGTAAATCCACGTATAGGCAACGGTAAAAGTATTTTAATAGGTTTTAGTTTAAACACGTTAGGATTGCTTTTAATTGCATTTGCAGCTCAACAATGGATGATTTTTGTTTTCTTAATACCCTATTGTATGGGTGGATTAGCAGGGCCTGCCATTCAATCTGAAATTACGAATCATATACCAGCTAATGAACAAGGGCAAATACAAGGAACTTTAGCAAGTTTAAATAGCGCAACTGCAACTTTTGGTCCGTTAGCCATGACATCGGTTTTTTATTATTTTACACACAATTCAGCACCTTTTAAATTTCCAGGTGCCCCTTTTATTTTAGCTTTTTTCTTAATGCTTTGTGCAATAGTTTTTGCTTATAAAGGGTTAAAAAAAACACAAGCAATTTAAATGAGTACTTTTTATTATATTGATAGAAGCAAAATTTCGTTTGAAGATTTTATTGCATCGCCCCAAATTAAAAGTCATTTAATGGCTTTTTTACACGAACAGCAGTTTAAACATTTATTTGAATCGTACCAAATACCCGTTGCTAATAAATTATTGTTGTACGGCGATAGTGGGTGCGGAAAAACAATGACAGCTAAGGTAATTGCCAATCATTTAAATAAGAAATTAATGATTGTGAACTTAGCAACCATTATTTCATCAAAATTAGGTGAAACAGCTAAAAATTTAGACGCTCTTTTTAAAGAATCGCAGTATGAAAGTATGGTTTTGTTATTAGATGAATTTGATTCGTTAGGACAAATACGCGATTACGATAATAAAGATAATTCAGAAATGAAAAGGGTAGTAAACGCAATTATTCAGTTAATGGATTACTTTCCTCAAAAATCTATTTTGGTAGCAGCAACCAACCAAATTCATATGATAGATAGCGCCTTAAAACGCAGATTTGAGTGGCAAATTGGGTATGAAAAACCTACACCCGATTTGTTAGATAATTTATACCACACCTTAAAAGGATCTATTCCAGAAAAATACCATCCTAAAAAATATTTGTATAACGTTTCGTATGCCCAAGCAAAAGACGATTTTTACAAACAAGTAAAACAAAATATTATAAACGAACAATTGTCTTAAAAATGACAAAGCAAATAATGAACTGGCAACAGCTGTTATCGTTAAAAAAATTTGGCGATATACAAGTACGCGAACGCAAAAACGAAAACCCATCACGCATTGGTTTTGAGGTAGATTACGACAGAATTATTTTCTCGAATGCGTTTCGCAGTTTGCAAGATAAAACACAAGTTATACCCCATTCTAAAACCGATTTTGTACACACTCGTTTAACTCATAGTTTAGAAGTTTCGGTTGTTGGCAGATCAATTGGTAGATTGGCGGGTTTACAAATTATTGAAAAATACCCCGAACTTAAAGATTTAGGCTATACCATTAACGATTTTGGTGCTATTGTAGCTGCCGCTTGTTTATGCCACGATATTGGAAATCCACCTTTTGGACATTCGGGCGAAAAAGCCATTGGCGATTTTTTTAAACACGGTGCTGGTGAACAGTTTCGATTAGATTTAGAACCTGCACAATGGCAAGATTTAATTGATTTTGAAGGAAACGCAAACGGTTTTCATATATTAACCGATTCGCGTCCTGGTGCCGAAGGCGGTTTACGTATTTCATATGCCACATTGGGTGCTTTTATGAAATATCCAAAAGAAAGTTTGCCTAAAAAGCCAACCAATGAAATTTCCGACAAAAAATACGGTTTTTTTCAGGCCGACAAAGACTCTTTTGTTGATATTGCCAATACCTTAGGTTTGTTAAAAAGGGCAGGTGATAGCATGCGTTATTTGCGCCATCCGTTAACTTATTTGGTAGAAGCTGCAGATGATATTTGTTACACGATAATTGATTTTGAAGACGGTATTAATTTAGGTTGGATACCAGAAGAACACGCCTTAGAATTTTTAATAAAAATTGTAAAAAACAATATAAACTCGGTTAAATACGCGCAGTTACAAACCAAAGCCGAACGTGTAAGTTATTTGCGTGCATTAGCTATTGGCAGCTTAATTAACGATGTGGTGCGTGTGTTTATGGAAAACGAAGACGAAATTTTAAAAGGTAATTTTCCGTATGCATTAACCGATAAATGTGCGTATGTAGCACAAATGAAAGATATTATTGCTATTAGTGTAAGTAATGTGTACGAAAGTAAAGAAGTAGTTGAAAAAGAAGTTGTAGGTTACAAAGTGTTGCATACGTTGTTAGATAAATTTATTGCAGCTACCAATAATAAATTTAATGGAACCACTACTCATTATGACGAGCTTATTTTAAAATTATTACCCGAACAATACCAAACCGAAAGCGAAAGTTTGTATGTACGTTTATTAAATGTATGCCGATTTATTTCGTTGTTAACCGATGGTAAAGCGTTAGAATTGTATCATTCTATTGTAGGGCGATAATAGTTTTGTGAGTTTTTCATAAAGCTATTGATTTACTGTGTAGAAAAACGGAACAAATATCATTACTAAAATAGTAAATATTGATATTGCTAGAGGCGCTATATAATTTTTTTTATTAAAACGTTCGCTTCTCAGCAAAAAGATCAGCACAACTATAGGCATTACAAATGTACTTAAAACAGCTATAAGTGATGTAAGTTCGTAAATAGCACTTAATACAGGATAGTCATAAAGATTTACAATCTTTGTTAAAAGCCAAAAACATAACAAAGCCAATGAAATATATAGAAGTATTTTATTTTTCATAAGAGTGGTTTTTAAAATCAAACCAATATAATAAAAAAATCTAATATTATTATATAAAAAAAGCATCTCATTGAGATGCTTTTAATTTTTTCAGTCTAAGAAGATTAAGCTTCAAATGGTACAATAGAAACGAAAGATTTGTTATCTCTCTTTTTTACAAATTGTACAATACCATCAACTTTAGCATGTAAAGTATGATCTTTCCCCATGTAAACATTTTCACCTGGGTTATGTTTTGAACCTCTTTGTCTTACAATGATGTTACCAGCAATAGCTGCCTGACCACCATAAATCTTAACGCCTAAACGTTTCGATTCTGATTCTCTACCGTTCTTAGAACTACCGACACCTTTCTTGTGAGCCATGATGTTTGGTTTTTAAAAATTGTTAATACTTTTCTGGTTTCAGATTACATGTTGATGCCTTCGATAACGATTTGCGTCAATGCTTGTCTGTGACCGTTTTTCTTTTTGTACCCTTTTCTTCTTTTCTTTTTGAAAACGATAACTTTGTCACCTTGAAGGTGTTTTAAAACTTTCGCTCCTACTGAAGCTCCTGTTATAGCTGGGGCGCCTAAAGTTACTGTTCCTGCATTGTCAACTAAAAGAACTTTGTCAAAAGTAACATTTGTTCCTTCTTCAGCTGCCAAACGGTGAACATACACTTTTTGGTCTTTGCTAACTTTGAATTGTTGCCCTGCTATCTCTACGATTGCGTACATAACAATTAAATTAAAATTTGTTTTTAAGACTGCAAATATACAAAAAATATCTAAATACAAATTGTAAGTTGTTAGTTTTTAAAAAATTAATTCGCTAAAAAAAATAAATTAAAAAAAAGCATCATTTAAATGTAACAAAATCACGAAATTGCACACTAATTTTAAAAATCAAATTAATTTAATCGAAGTTATGAGAAAATCTTTAACAGCTTTAGCTACAACACTTCTTGTAAGCAGTGTTGCCTTAGCACAGAAAGTTGAATTTGAAGAGTACACATTAGACAATGGTTTGCACGTGGTTTTACATCAAGACAAATCTGCGCCAGTTGTGGTTACTTCAGTTATGTACCATGTTGGTGCAAAAGACGAAAACCCTAGTCGTACTGGGTTTGCACACTTTTTTGAACATTTATTGTTTGAAGGAACCGAAAACATTCAAAGAGGTGAGTGGTTTAAGTTAGTTACTGCTAATGGTGGGCATAATAACGCAAATACATCAGACGACCGTACGTATTATTACGAAGTTTTTCCATCGAACAATTTAGAATTAGCTATTTGGATGGAATCGGATCGTTTGTTACAACCTGTAATTAACCAAATTGGTGTTGATACACAAAACGAGGTTGTTAAGGAAGAAAAACGCTTACGTGTTGATAACAGCCCTTACGGAAACTGGATTACCGAAGTAAAGAAAAACTTATTTAAAAAACACCCGTACCGTTGGGCACCAATTGGTTCAATGGAACATTTAGATGCTGCTACTTTAGAAGAGTTTCAAGCATTCAACAAAAAATTCTACGTGCCAAACAATGCTGTTTTAGTTATTGCAGGTGATATTGAGTTTGCTAAAACCAAAGAATTAGTACAAAAATACTTTGGCGTTGTTAAGCGCGGTGCCGATGTACCACGTGTAAACATTCAAGAAGATGCAATTACGCAGCCTATTAAAGCAACTGCTTACGACGCTAACATTCAAATACCAATGTACATCACTGCTTATAGAACACCATCTATGAAAACGCGTGAAGCTCGTGTATTAGATATGATTTCATCGTACTTATCAGGTGGAAAATCATCGCCAATGCAAAAGAAAATTGTTGATGAAAAGAAAATGGCTTTACAGTTATTTGCTTTTAATTATTCTCAAGAAGATTACGGTATGTATTTAATTGCTGGTTTGCCAATGGGCGATACAACCCGCGAAGCATTACAAACTGAAATTGATGCTGAAATTTCTAAATTACAAAACGAGTTAATTTCTGAAAGAGATTATCAAAAATTACAAAACGATTTTGAAAGTCGTTACGTTAGTCAAAACTCTGATTTAGAAGGTTTGGCAGAAAACTTGGCTACTAATTATTTGTTATTTGGCGATATCAACTTAATTAACGAAGAAATTAACATTTATCGTTCAATTACAAGAGAAGAAATTCGCGATGTTGCTAAAAAATACCTACAAAGCAATTCACGTTTATTATTAGATTACGTACCAGCAAAAGGAGAAGCAGAATCAGCTAAATAAGAAAGTATACAAAATGAAAAAAATATTAGTATTCGCATCAGCTTTGTTACTAACTATTAGTGCCGAAGCTCAAATAAAACGTCCACAACCACAACCAGGTCCAATGCCAACGGTTCACGTACAAAAACCACAAGAATTTACCTTGAAAAATGGTTTAAAAGTAATGGTTGTTGAAGATCATAAATTACCACGCGTTAGCTATATGTTAACTATTGATACACCACCTTATGTAGAAGGTGAAAAAGCAGGTGTATCAAGTTTAACAAGTGCAGTTGTTGGTAATGGAACTGCAAAAACACCTAAAGAAAAATTTAATGATGAAATTGACTTTTTAGGAGCTAATTTAAGTTTTTGGAACACAGGTGCTTCAGCAAGTGGTTTATCTAAATACAGTTCTCGTTTGTTAGAATTAATGGCCGAAGGTTCATTAAGTCCTATTTTCTCTCAAGAAGAATTTGATAAAGCAAAGCAACAAGCTATTGAAGGTTTAAAATCAGATGAAAAATCAGTATCATCAGTTGCACGCCGTGTGACTAATGCTTTATTGTTTGGTACCAACCACCCAACTGGTGAATTTACTACAGAAAAATCGTTAAACAGCGTTACCTTAGACGATGTGAAGCAAAATTACGCATCGTACTTTGTACCAGAAAATGCTTATTTAGTAGTAGTGGGTGATGTAAAGTTTAAAGATGTTAAAAAACAAGTAACTAAATTGTTTAAAAACTGGAAAAAAGCTTCGGCACCCGTTGCTAAATACCCAGAACCAAACGATGTTATTAAAACACAAATTGATTTTATTGACATGCCAAACGCGGTACAGTCTGAAATTGCTTTGGTAAACACAGTAAACCTTAAATTAACCGATAAAGATTATTTTGCAGCTTTAATTGCAAATCAAATTTTAGGTGGTGGCGGTGAAGGTCGTTTATTCTTAAACTTACGTGAAGCACACGGTTGGACATACGGGGCATATTCATCGTTAGGTTCAGGTAAATACACATCAAAATTTGCTTCATCTGCATCGGTACGTAACGTAGTAACCGATTCTGCTGTGGTTGAATTTGTAAACGAAATTCAAAAAATTAGAACAAAACCTGTTACTCAGGAAGAATTAGATCTTGCTAAAGCAAAATACATTGGTAATTTTGTAATGGAAACTCAAAAACCAGGTACCATTGCAAGCTTTGCATTACGTACTAAAACACAAGAATTACCAGCAGATTTTTACGAAAACTACATTAAAAACATTCAAGCAGTAACTGTTGCCGATGTACAACGTGTAGCTAACAAATATTTCAAAAAAGACAATCAACGTATTGTAATTGTTGGTAAAGGTGCCGATGTAGCTGGTACTTTAGACCGTTTAGGTTACCCAGTTAACTACTACGATCGTTTTGCAAATCCGGTTGCTAAGCCAGTGTTTAAAAAAGCAGCTCCTGCAGGTGTTACTTCTAAAACAGTTATCGAAAACCATATTAAAGCAATAGGTGGTGAAGCTAAGTTAAAAGAAGTAAAATCGGTAGCAACAACTGCTAAAGGTTCTATGCAAGGTATGGAAATTACAATGACACAAAAACAAACGGCTAAAGGACAAATGATGGCTTCTTTAAACGGAATGGGTATGGAGTTAATGAAACAAGTTATTACACCAACAATGGGGTACATGTCTGGTCAAGGTCAAAAGCAAGAATTAAAAGGCGATGATTTAAAAGAAGCTCAAAAATCGGCTGTATTATTTTCTGAATTAGAAGATTTAAAAAATGCAGCAACTTTTGAATTAACAGGTATTGAAACTTTAAACGGTGAAGAAGTTTATGTTTTAAAGAAAAACAAACAAACTGTTTTTTACAGCGTTGCAACTGGTTTAAAAGTAGCTTCGTCTGAAACTATGGAAGCACAAGGTAAATCTATGGAAATGACAACCAATTACAGCAATTATAAAGATGTAAAAGGTGTTAAATTTGCACATTCTTTTACAATGCCAATGTTAGGTGGTGCTGAATTTAAAGTATCTGAAATTAAAGTAAACGAAGGAGTTACCGACGCTGACTTTAAATAGTATTTTATATTTATTTTATTTAAAAGCCTCAAAAGCATTTGTCTTTTGAGGCTTTTTTAATTGCACAAATCCAAATTAATTTTTTATAACAATGTTAAATTTAGTATTTTTAAATACTTTAATTAATATTTATTAGTATGTTTACATACTATTTATTTTATTAGAGAGAAAATGTCACACAAAGCAATTGTTTTTTTAAACACCATAAGTTTGGTACTAACTATAATAGTTAATTATTTATTAAATACTGGTTTGATAAATGGCACTACCATGAAAACAATTTCAGATAACTATTATAATTTATTTACTCCAGCTGGTTATGCATTTGCAATTTGGGGGCTAATTTATACCCTTTTAATTATTCATTGTATCTATAACATTTATATTATAATTAAAACTAATCAAAGTTCTATAATTAACGCAATTGGTTTGCTGTTTTTTTATACTAATATTATTAATTGTTTGTGGGTTTATTTTTGGTTAAACAATTCAATTGAAGTGTGCTTGGTTTTAATGATTTTATTACTGGTTTTACTTGTTAAAATTGTTTTAAGACTACAACCATTTATACAAAATTCAAACATGAATAGTTTTGTTAATGTGGCACCTTTTACTATATATACAGGATGGATTTCTGTTGCACTAATTGCCAATAGCGCCGTTTTTTTAACAAAAATAAATTGGCAACCTGTTTTTTTAAATAATGTTGGTTATACATTATTGTTAATTGTAATTGCTTTTATGATAGGTGTATACGGTACATTAAAGTACAAAATAAGCGGTTTTGGCACGGCAATAGCTTGGGGGTTAATTGCTGTAAGTGTATCAAATTTTAATAAAAATTTAAATATTGCTGTTGTTGCACTAGTAGTATCAATTATACTATTAACAATAAGCATTTTAACCTTAAAAAGTGTTTTTTCTAAACAAAACTAAAAAATCTTTTAATTTTTTTGAATGATATTTTATAACGATCACTACTAACATTTAAAATGAATTATTATGAAAATTAGAACTTCCCTAAGAAAATTTGCAAGTGCAACTTTTGCATTAGCAACATTGGTATTAACAACAGCGTGTTCAGAAGACGATTCAACACCAATGATGCCACAAGAAAAAACAATAACAACTATTGTGAGTGAAAACCAAGATTTTTCGCTTTTAAAAAGTGCTGTAGTAAAAGCAAATTTAGCCGAAACTTTAAATGGTATAGGACCTTTTACTGTATTTGCCCCAAACAATCAAGCTTTTGCAGCTTCTGGAATTTCGCAAGAAACCATTAATAGCCTTTCTGTTAATGAATTAAGCGCTATTTTGTTATATCATACTGTAGCAGGTAAAATAATTGCGGCAAACGTTCCTGCAGGACCAAATGCCGAAGTTGCTACAGTTTATGGCGATAAAATTTATGTTACTAAAGACAGTCGTGGTGTATTTGTAAATGGCTGGAAAGTGAATACTGCCGACATAAGTGCATCAAACGGAGTAATACATAGTATAGAACATGTTTTAATGCCACCAATGCAAAATATAGTGCAAATGGCCCAAAGTAATGCAAACCTTTCTTATTTGGTTGCTGCTGTGTTGCGCGCAAGTCAAGGAACAACTAATGTAGCTAATGTACTTGCAACAACAAACAATTTAACTGTTTTTGCACCAACTAACCAAGCATTTATGAATGCTGGATTTCCTACAATTGCTTCTATTGAAAATGCCGATCCAGATACATTGGCTTCTATTTTAACATATCATGTTATTGGGGCACGTGCTTTTTCATCTGATTTATCAAATGGTCAGACATTAAGTACTTTAAACGGCGGTAATTTAATGGTGTTATTAGGTAATCAGGCAACAGTAAAGGGTAATTCAAATAGTTCAGCTTCCGTAATAACTTCGGTTAATATGTTGGCTACAAACGGAGTGGTTCATGTAATAGATCAGGTTTTACTTCCGTAACAAAAATTTAAGTACAATTTTTTCAGTTAAAGCAGGTAATTATTAAAAGCCTGCTTTTTTATTTTAAAAATAATAAGTTGGTTTATTACCCCAAATTAATACCTCAAAGGTAGTTAACTTTACTATAAGCACGATCTTCCCATTATGTAAAAAGTCAACTTTTATTGCAATTTTTGATAGGGTATAACTACTTACAGCACTCTTATAAAAGTAAAAACTATTAAATGTGCAACAGCAGTAAGTGTTTTATAGTAAAACAGCCTCAATACGTTTGTAAAGAGGCTGTTATTTTTAAACTTTTAAATAGTTAAATATTGTAAATTCCATCAACACTTCTGATACACTACCAAAAATACCACCTACCTGTGGTGTTATTCAAGTAGAGGAATTGTTATTTTATATTAATAAGGCTATCCGATTTTACCATATCCTTTTTAACACCAATACCTTTGTCATAAAAATCGGATAAAATTTCTCTACATCTATAACTATTATTTAATGCTCCTTTGTTTAAAATATATATCAAGAAATTTTGTTCTTCTTCATCTAACCTTTTAATATTATTATAATCTAAAGTGTCATTAAATTTTATTTTTAAATAAGTTTCAAAAAAATCTTCATAACCAACTTTATCATTGTCCATTATTTTTAATGAATAAGGTAGTATTTCAAAATAATTATCATTTTGATCATAGTAATTAGTTAATTTTATATAAGATGTTACATCACCACTTAATATTACTTCTCTTTTGGATTGTGATACTTCGTCCACATCATTTATTGCTCTTTCACCACAAGAAACTATAGTGAAAAAAAATATTAGTTGAATTATATTTTTCATAATTATTTTATCAATTTCCCATTATTATAAATTACCCATTTGCCGTCATCTTTCATTTTATTCCATATTCCAAGAAGATTATTTGTTGGTGCCTTAACATTTATGTAAGGATTAATTTTTGATAATTCTTTAGCAAACCCATTTCCAGTTTTACAAGCATTAATATTAATATTTATAATTGTTTTATTATCATAAGCTTGCTTGTATAAAACATTATTATTATATAAATACTTATGAAGAGCTTTGGGCTTCATAGATCCATTTGGAGTACTTATAATATTTTTATTACCATGTGAATTTATAGCAATAGTTGTACTGGTTGCTCCACCATCATTAAAATATTCTGCCCCAGTTCTTAAGTCACTATCAGCCTCTTTATAAAAAAAATTATAATTATTATCTTGTTGGGAAGTTTCGGTTTTCCATATATCTTTAGCTCTTACTTTATCAATTTCACTATTACTACTACTCTTTTTACTATTTTGATTATTACTACTATTGTTATTAATTGTATTTCCTCCACTAGACGTTACCTGATTTGCTTTATACTCCGAATTCGGATAAAACCCGCTATGATCTGCTGCACCACCAAATTCACTTATATTTATATCATAATATCCGTTATTAAAAGTAAGATTTTCTTTAACAGCATTATTGACAGCATTGGAAACAGTACTTTGCATCCCATCAGGGTCAACAAAATAAATAGGGTTATTATAGGCATAATTATAAGGTGTCCAACGTCTTGAATTTTCCGCTAGCGGATCAACATTCAACCAACGCCCAATAGCAGCATCGTAATTACGTGCGCCAAAATCATATAAATCTAATCCTAATTCGTTGTTTAATTCTTTACCGCCATAAGCGTATTTATACTTATTGGTAGCACTATAATCGGCATATTCATTGTATCCTTTATGTTTTAACCCAAACGGATAGTAATTATTTTCTTCTATAATCTCGGTTACTTGTATTACACCGTCTTTTAGATATTCTAGTGTTGGGTGGTTTCTATATCCGTCACGATATGTTAAACGTATATTTCCTAAATGATCTTTGTATTGATACGTATAAAGGTATTGATTATTTTTAAATTCTACATAACCTTCTAGGTGTGGGAAAAACTTTAACACATTATCTGTATGCTGAAATCCGTTTACATAATCGGTAGTTTCTAACGTACCACCAATTGGCTGTAATTGTTTTTAGGGTTAAATCAATCCTTTTTAGATAGTCTAAAAGTAAATGTTTATGATTGGAAGAGGGGAAGTAGCCCAACTTTTCATTGACAGAGGGGCTACCTTTACTATAAGCATGCTTTTACGCATGTGTCAACTTTTTATGCAAAATTTTGTATAGTATTTCAAAATAAAAAAACTCCTACATTTACTATTATGTAGGAGCCGTCAGTATTTGTAAAGTAATTATAAGATATTGCAACTTCAAATATCGCCAATAATATCATTTCGTTCTTTTTCCAATTTCATTTTGATTCTATCTCGTCTTTCTTGTTCAACTTGAATTTCTTGAAGTTTCTCTTTATTAATATTATTCTTCATTCTCTCATAACTTTCTTTTGTATAAAATGAAAATTGAAAAACATATTGATTTACATTGTAAGTATGTTCACTAATGACATTTGGGTCAATTCTCTTATCATAAAAATGTGCTGAGAGCAATGTTAAATTATCCGATTCATCTTTTAAACTAAAAAAATTATATAAATTATCACGCTTGAGATATTGTCTTCCAGAGTATAAACTATTATTCAAATGCTCTAAATTCATATTGTCAGACGGCTTCCCAATCATTTCGAAGAATACATTATTTAAAGAGTCACTTTCATACTCAAATTTATCAAACACATCAGGTTCAAAAAACAGATAATATTCATCGCTACTTAATTTTGTTATTTTGTATTTATTGGCAAACACCTCTAAAAGAAAGCTTAAAATGTTTTCATATTGTTCTTTATTTTTATAATGATTCTCATCAGCTTCTTTAACATGAACTTCTTTTGATAAATTTAATTCAATATTGTTGGGATTATTAAGAATTTTGAAATCAATTAAACTATCATTTATTTTCATCTGATAAATAAATTTTTCAATATTTGAATTGTAGATTAATCTTTCATTAGAGTGAGATTGCTTTTTTAATATGTAATTATATGCAGCATCACTAATTCCTGGATAAAGTTCTAAAAAAACAACATTAGATTTATTAGTCTGAATTTCACTTATAATATCTTCATAAACAACATTTACCTCTTTATATCTACAAGAGCTAAAAAGTATAACACAAAAAAATGAGGTTATTAAATTTTTCATATTAATCAAGTGTTTTACAGCTTAGAATTCTCAGCATACCAATTCATTCCTTTCTTATAGCTAATGATTATAAAATCTTGAAAAACAATCCAAATAGGAGTGATAACCCAACCTAAACCAAATAAATCATCGTCAATATAATACCATTTCATATAGATTATATCATAATAAAAATTAAACACCAATAATAAAATAGTGATACCTATAAAAATTAAAGCCTCAAAAAATCTATTTAACAATTTTACAATATTCTTATTTTTTGCTTGCTTTTTTGTGAGTACTTTAGATTCTTCAACTTCTTCAATTTCACATTCGAGATCAGAATTCCATGCTATAATTAACATATTTTTTAATGTTGAAATAATTAAATATATGATTGGTATGGTCAAAAATGATAATACGTAATGTAACCAAGATGTTGATGGTATAAATCTTACTTCATCTAATGGATCCAAATATTGGGCAGAACATTGTTCAGAATAAAACAAAATGAATCCTAAAGCTGCTAATTGTATTACATTCTTCATAATTTTGCTTTATTGATTAAAAAAACATTTAAACTGTTGTACTAGTAAATTTCTATTAATATTTAATGTATTTCCATATTGATTTCCATCTAAATAAATAAAAACAGATTTTATATTAGCCTTTTTTAAAATCTCAATATCTCTTTTAGTAAGTTCATACATACCCACGCTTAAAACCTCTCCATTCATAGTTACTTTATTACTTAAAACTTGTGTAAGCTGAATACCATTATTTGAATCTGTTTGAATTAACAAATCACCTGTTAAATCTTTAATCTCCATTCTTTTAAAAAGTACTGAAGTCGAAATAAAGTAAGTCGATGTAGTTTCATTATAATACAAACTTAAAGCTATATCATACTTTTCATTTTGGATTACAGGTTTCGGATTAAAATATTTAATGACATTTCCATCTGGTCTATTGTTTGTTTTAATGTCGCAATCAATAAGATCAAATTCTTCATTGATAAGTCTATATTGCATTGTAATTGGAAGTGGCTTTGGACTTGTCTTAGATTCTGTTTTTTGATAAGCGAACAATGAAGTCGTTAAACAGAGTATAAAAAATGTTTTTTTCATATCGTAATGTATTTGATTTTCAATATTAGTTAATCTTTACGGGTTTCCGTAAAGATAGCAAACTTGCCATATATGGCATTTATATACGCAAATATAAAACTTTACTTGTCAAATATGTCAAGTATGAAAAAAGAGGATTTATTAAAAAATATTGGTAAAAATGTCAAAAACCTAAGAGAATCAAAAGGTTTGTCTCAAGTAGATTTAGTAGGTCTAATTGAAGGTAAAATAGACACAACCAACATTTCTAGAATTGAATCTGGTAGAACCAATCCAACAATTCACACCCTTTACAGAATTGCAATTGCCTTAGAGGTTGAATTGAAGGATTTGGTCTCATTGTAACTATTTCAAAATTTTACTTAACCTAATCATTGTTTCACTCACTTTCTTGTTAGATAGTCTAGCATAACTTTCTTGTGTTACTTTAATACTTGAATGTCCTAGAAGTTCTGAAACTATTTCGATAGGCACATCATTGTAAAGCAATACAGTACTAGCAAATGTTTTACGTGCTATGTGGTGCGTTAGGTTCTTTTCAATTCCAACAATATCTGCAATTTCCTTCAAATACGAATTGAATTTTTGATTGCTTAGTTTTGGAAAAACGAAATCACTATCTGTTGTGTATTGATCTAATATTACTTTAGCTTTGGGTAATATTGGAATTGAAACACTTTTATTCGTCTTTTCACGCATTAACGAAATCCATAATTTACCATCAAATCCCTTTTCTATGTTAGAAAGTTTAAGGTTCGCCATTTCATTAAATGCTAATCCTGTATAACAGCAGAATACAAACAAATCCTTTACCAATATCAATCTTTGTTGAATAGGTTTAGATTTCTCAAGTGCTTTTAATTCTTCAGTAGTTAAATAAACAACTTCTTTCTTTAGTAAGTTAAATCGATACCCATTGAAAGGATTATGAATGATTTCGTTTTGTTCAATGGCATAAGTAAACATTTTCTTTAATCGTTGTAAAACCTTGTTTACTGTGGCTTGTGAGAATTTTCGGTTCGTTTTTAGATAGAATTCGTAATTTTTAATGAAAGGTAAATCAATATCCTGTATTTTGAAATCTCTGCTTTTATGATTGGCTTTAATATAACCTTTAAGATTTAAATACGCATTTTCATGTTTCTTCCAAGTAGGCTTTTTTATATCAATACCTATTAACTGCTCCATTCTTTTTAGATAGTTTACATAGAATTCTAGTAGATAAGTTACATTCTTATCATTATCACCTTTGTAACGATTGTAAATATCATCTACATCAAATGCTTCTTTCTCCAATAATAGGGTATTGAAAATTTGTAAAAAAAGTTGACTTATTTGATTAAGTTGGGTATTGATGCTTTTTAGCTCGGTAGATTTTGAGATAATAAGTTGTGTAGAAGCATCCCAATCCTTCTCAAGTAAAAAGTACCCTGTGCTAAATTCCTTTCGCTTCTTGTTTAATGTAATTCTACATGTTAAAGGTGCAATACCTCTTGAATTTGTTTTGGCTTTTCGTAGGTAGAAAAGTACTTTAAAACTGTCGTTTTGCATAATTTAATGTGTTAAGTTAAACAATGCGTAACAATGGGACACCTCAGTAAAATCAAGTGATACGAGAGATTTTTGTTATAGATAATCTATCTGATAGCAATGGGACACCTGGTTTTTACATATGGGACACCGAATAGGACACCTTACAATAAAATGATTTAGAAGCTATAATATTCAATTTTAAACTGTATAAAACAATAATATTGAGGTAAATTGTTGTTTTACAATAGTTTAGCTCAATAAAAAAAAGCTCCACATTTCTGTGAAGCTTTTAAAAGGTGGTCCCAACTGGTCTCGAACCAGTGACCTACTGATTATGAGTCAGTTGCTCTAACCAACTGAGCTATAGGACCGGCATTTTTACAACTTGCGCTTGTTGTGGTCCCACCTGGGCTCGAACCAGGGACCACCTGATTATGAGTCAGGTGCTCTAACCAACTGAGCTATAGGACCGGCTACTTAACGTTAGCGAGTGCAATATTAAGGCAAATTCTTAATTTTTACAAGTACTTTTTAATTTTTATTTAATTTCTTGGCACAATTCAATAAGTACACCATTGGTGCCTTTTGGGTGTAAAAAGGCAACTAATTTGTTATCAGCACCTTTCTTTGGTTTTTCGTTTAAAACTACAAATCCTTCTTTTTGTAAACGCGCAATTTCGGTTTCAATATTTTCAACATCAAATGCAATATGGTGTATACCTTCGCCTTTTTTTTCTAAGAATTTTGCAATGGGCGAATCGGGTTTAGTAGCTTCTAAAAGTTCAATTTTATTGGGTCCATTCATAAAAAACGATGTTTTTACTCCTTCGCTTTCTACTTCTTCTTCTTTATAAGCGGGTGCGCCAAAAAGTTTTTCAAACAAAGCGTTCGATTCTTGTAAATTTTTAACGGCAATACCAATATGTTCTATTTTACGCATATGTTTTAATTTTTGTTTGTACAAAGATAAATATATATCTGAACGTTTTTTTGTATTTTTGCAGGTATGGAAACAAACAGACAAAAAAAAATGGGGGCTTTGTTACAAGCCGACCTAGTTGATATATTACAAGGAGAAATTCGTAAAAACGGAATTTCAAACCTAATAATAACCGTTTCAAAGGTTAATATTACTACCGATTTATCTATTGCTAAGGTGTATTTAAGTATTTTTCCTACCGAAAAAGCGGGTGAATTGTTAAAGGCTATTCAATCAAACGCACCACTTATTAAACATGATTTGGCGCAACGTGTTAAAAATCAATTGCGTAAAGTGCCTAATTTAATTTTTTATATTGATGATAGTTTAGATTATATCGAAAAAATTGATTCTGCTTTAAAAGGTGATGAAAACCCTATTGAAAATAGAGAGCTACTTGATCGTAGAAAGAAAAAATAACTGTATTTGAACACCGTATTTTATATAGCCAAAAGGTATGCTTTTAGTAAAAGCAAAACAAAAGCCATAAATATTATTACCCGTATTTCAACCATTGGAATTGTGGTAAGTAGTATGGCTTTGTTTGTGGTTTTATCGGTTTTTAGTGGTTTAGAACAATTTGCTTTATCGTTTGCAAATAAAATTGATCCCGATTTAGTGGTGTTACCCACTAAAGGTAAAACCATAAATTTAACCCCTACACAAGAGCAAAAATTACAGCAATTATCAAAAAGCATTAAGTTTTCACATGTTATTGAAGACCGCGTGATTTTTACTTATGGCAATAAGCAAATTGTGGCTTTTATTAAAGCGGTTGATAAGAATTATACCCAAACGGTTGCTATAAATAACCACATTGCTTACGGACAATGGTTGCAACCAAATACAAACGATGCAGTTTTAGGGAATGGTTTGGCAAATGAAATGTCGGCTGGAATGTATTCTAACGATAAGTTATTAGAAGTTTTAGCCATGAAACCCGGTAAAGGTTTAATTACAATGCCTAATGACGCTTACAACAAATTGCCTTTGTATCCATCGGGTATATACAGTTTAAACAATTTAGAAACCGATAACAAATATATTTATACCGATATAAATATTGGCAGAAATTTGTTAGATTATAAAAACAATCAGGTATCAAAAATAGAATTTAAAGTTTTACAAAACTTTTCAGAAAATGAAGCTGTTAAAACATTAAAAGATATTTTTCCAAATCAAATAATAAAAAATCGTTCGCAATTAAACGAAGGGTTGTATAAAATGCTAAAAACCGAAAGTTTGGCAATTTATTTAATTTTTACCTTAATAATTATTGTAACCTTGTTTTGTTTAACTGGTGCTTTAATAATGATAATTTTAGAAAAAAAAGAGCATATTAAAACTTTATACGATATAGGATTTACCCAAAATAAATTAAAACGTATTTTTTTATATCAAGGGCTAATTTTGGCAATTTCGGGTATTTTTATAGGTTTAGCATTGGGTATTTTAATTACTTTTTTACAACAAAAGTTTGCTTTTATTAAAGTAGCCGATGATTTTCCGTATCCAGTAATTTTTAGTTGGCAAAATACGCTATTAGTTGTTGCAACTTTGTTAATTTTAAGTATAATTGCATCTTTTATTGCTGCAAGTAGAATAAAAATTTTGATGAATAAATAATTTTTGTATTTTTATAACATTATTTTAAAAAGATTACTAATTAACTCAACTAAATAATTTAAGATGAAAAAGATTTTGTTCTTTATCGCTATAGTTTCCTTTTCAACCATTGGATTCACAGCATGTTCTGAAGACGATACCGTTATGGAAACGCCAACGGCTAATCCAAATCCAAATGTTAGCAATCAATTAGTTTTAAAAACAAATGCTGCAAATAACTTTGTACCACTTGGTCAATCGGTTATGTTATCAACTACAAGTAATGGTACTGCTATTACTAATGTAGTTTATTATGTAGATGGAGTTAAAATTCCTGGTAATACGTATAAACATAGTACTATAGCAAATGTTAAAATACAATCTAAATTAGCAGGTTATTTAGATAGCAACGTTGTAACAGTTCAATTTGCACAAAAGCCTTTTTAATTGCTAAAATACCAAATAGTAAACCCTTACAATTTTTATTTGTAAGGGTTTTTTTATAATTAAAAGAGTGAAATTCTACTTTTTAATGAATTTAAAGCTTTGGTTGTTTACTTTTAATAAGTAAGTACCCGTTTCAAAACCAGACACATCAATTTTTAAGTTAGTTTCGCTTGTTTCAAAAGTTTTAATCAACTGACCTGTATTTGTGAAAATTTGAATTGATTTTTTACTAGCATCTTCAAAATCAATATTTAAAACATTGGTAACAGGGTTAGGATATAAATTTACTTTTTTAGTTTCAAATTCTGGTGCAGATAAACCATTTATAAAAATTACCCCATAATCTTCAATATCGCCTACATTAAATTGCGAAGTACAATTTAACTTTGAATTAGATATATTTAAACGGTCGTGCATAATACGCATTCTTAAAACAATATTTTTAACTACGTTTGCTGGCGGAACAAAAAAATAGCTAAAAGCTTGATTGCTTGTTCCTGTTGGAATTGTTTCGTTTGCAATTTGTTCGTTTGTTTCAAAAACACCGTTATTATTAAAATCTATATAAGCATGTAAAATGGAATTATCTTTAATAGAAAAATGATTATTATTAATATAGATACTTAAGTTTGAAGCTCCTGCAGCATTAGCTTGTGTAATATAAGAACAACTATAATTATTATAGCCCTCGTTTCTATTTTTAATTGTAAGGTTATCGATATTATTTAATTTAACACGATTAATTGAATAGAAAAATTGCCCAACATTTAACGAAGTAGGTGTACAGAAATTTACCGAATTTGCTGAAACAATCTCAATAACATCTGTTTTAGTTAACGTACTAGCGCCTACATTATTTGTAATAGTTAATTTTATAGAGTAAATACCTGTTTGATTTATAGTTATAGTAGGGTTTGATTCGTTAGAAACCATAAACGTTTGTCCGTTTTTAATAATTTCCCATTTTGTAACATAATTTGCCAAAGAAGTACTGTTAAAAGTATTTAGAAAACAAGTTGATGAATTTCTTAAAACGATTGGCGAACCAGCGCAAAAATATTGTTTAGAAGTTCCGTCGGAATCGTTTACATAAAATTTAGCTTGCGGACTTTGAGTCATTGTAAAAACCGTGTTATTAGCAGGTAAGTAAGACGATCTATAAAACGGAACAGCACTTTGCATTCGGGCAATTTGTAAGGGCGTAAGCACTTTTCGGTATTCATCATAAGTATACGTCATGTAGTTATGTTTGTAGGTAGAATTGTTATCGCCCGAACATGAATTGGCAGCATTTAAAACCAAATCTAAAGGATGATTTTTAATATGCGGTGGGGTATCGGCAATACAATCTCCATCGGCACCACAACCATTAATTTGTGTAGGACAATTTGTGCCAGTTGAACCCTGAAAAGTATGCATTAAATTTAAACTATGTCCAATTTCATGTGTAAAAGTAGCACTTTCAGGATTTGCTAAATTATCATGTCTAATAAAAGTACCATCAACAGCTGTTCCATGTGCAGTAGGGTAGTATGCATAGGCAGTTACACTTGAAGATGATGTAATTTTATTTACAACCCACACATTGTAATATTGCGTATTGTTCCATTTTGATAAGGCACGAATGGTATTTGCATCTACACCATTATCAGATGTTGAATATGCGTTGCCATAAGAAACATACGCCTGATTTGTGCTGTAATTAATACGATTAATACCTGTAGAACACGAACCGTTTGGTGCTTTTGTAGCCAATACAAATTGTATGTTGGTATTGCCACTATTTGGGTGGTTGTGTTTATTAATTAAATTGTTATTTAAACGTTCTAATGCTTTGTAAATAGCTAGATCGCTTATATTTGAGCCGGTTCCAATTGGCTCGCCAATATGTATCACATGAAAAACAACGGGTATGTAATAAGTTACCGGATTTTTAGCTTTTACATTTGTTTGTGTTTGATAAAATTTTTCAAAAGTTTCATCATAATCGGTTTGTAAATTATAAATTGTACCACAGTTTTGTTCGGGTTCGTTTCTTTGGGCCGAAGCAAATACGGTACACAGGCAAATTGTTAAGAATAATAATTGTTTCATTTAAAAGTTTTTTTCAAAAATAGTTAATTAATAACATATTTATGCGTGTTAGTTGCTAAAAAAATAAGGCTTTTTTTACTAATATTTTAAAAGTTATTAGCTATAAGTTTCATTTTTATAGCTTTGTTTAATTTTGTTTAAAAAGATATCCTATATTTGATATGTTTTTAGTACAAAATACAGTTGAAATTCAACGACAAATTTTTAAAAAAATTGCTTTTATGAAACCAAGCACCGAGTATACAAAAGTTGTTCTATTTGCATTTTTTTTATTTGGGTTGAATTCGTGTGCTACGTATCATGAACAATTAGGTAAAGATTTTGAAAATTATTCGGTTCAACCTGAATTAAATTCAGAAATTACCAACGAAATTGTATTAGTTGGCGATGTAGGTACTAATAATAATGTTTACGGAAATAAAGTTCTAACCGGTATTCAACACTATTTAAAAGCTTCAAACACGCCAAAAACACTTCTTTTTTTAGGAAATAACGTTTCAAACGAAGGCGTTTCTTCTCCTCAAAACATCGATATTTTAAATCAACAAATTAAGCTTGCAGGTTTAGCAAATGGTAAAACATATTTTTTACCTGGTACGAATGATTGGAATAACGACGAACGTTTTTTAACCAATCAAAAAAAATTTATAGCTAATAAATTAAATAAAAATGCGTATTTACCACCTAAACATAAAGCTATATACGAAGTTGAAATTACGCCTAATTGTGTGATTTTATCCATTGATAGCGAATGGTTTATGCAAGACTGGAACAAACACAATACTATAAATGAGGATAGTTTTATTAAAAATAGAGAAGATTTTTTTGAAGAATTTAGTCGATTAATAAACAAAAATCAAAATAAAATTACAGTGGTTGCAATGCACCATCCTATTGTTACAAACGGTGAAAAAGGAGGTTGTTTTTCAATTCGCGATCACATCTATCCTTATAAAAATGTACCTTTTCCAATTGCGGGAACGTTTGTGAATTTTTTGCGAAAAACATCGGGCGCTAGTGTTAAAGATACGCAGTTTACCCTTTACCGTAATTTTATAGATCGCTTGCAAACCATTACAAAAAATCAAGAACAAGTAGTATTTGTAGGCTCTCACGAAAACAGTTTGCAGTATATTGAAACCAACGGAATTAAGCAAATTGTAAGTGGTGCTGCAGCTATGCAAGACGAAGCACGAAGTGTGCAACATAAAAGTTTTACAGTTGGTAAATTAGGTTTTGCAACACTTAAAATAACAAAGGGTAATAAAGTAAAAGTGCAATTATATACAGTAGAAAACAACGTAAACATTTTGGTTTTTGAAAAATTGATTATGCAACCTGATGTTTATGAGAAAAAGTTTGAAGAATTAAATAAAACAACCATAAATACATCGGTTTTTCCTGATAATTCATTAAAAAAGTCCGAAACATATACTTTTTTGTTTGGCGAACATTATCGGGATTTGTATGCAACCAAACTGCAAACGCCTATTGCTTATTTAGATACATTATATGGTGGCTTAAAACCTGTTTTTTCATACGCCGATAACAAATCGGTTTCGTTAGTTTTAGAAAATCCAAACGGAAAACAATATCTTTTAAAAAGGTTACGAAAAAGTTCAAAACAATTTTTACAATCGGCAATTTTTAAAAATACCTACGTACAAGATAAATTAAGTAATACGTATGTTGTAAATTTTTTCGACGATTATTATACGACCACTCATCCGTTTGCGCCTTTAGTTTTAGCGCCTTTATCAACAAAAGCAGGCTTGTTAACTGCCAGTCCTAAACTATATTTTGTACCTAAACAAAACGCTTTAGGTAAGTACAATGAAACCTATGGTAACGAATTGTATTTAATTGAAGAACGGCCTGATAAATCGCAAAAAAACTTAGCTACATTTGGTAACGGTAGTAACATAATAAGTACACAAGAATTATTGGTAAATTTAGAAAAAGATGCCAATTATAGGGTTGATACCCAAATGTATTTACGTGCGCGTTTGTTCGATTTTTTAATAGGCGATTGGGACCGAAATCCAAATCAATGGTTTTGGATTGAAAAATGCCTAGAAAAAAGTTGTGTTTACCAACCAATTTCACGTGATCATGACCAAGCTTTTGCCAAAATTGACGGACAATTATTGTCGATAATTAATCGATTAAATCCCTTAAAACACATTCAAAATTATAAAGAAAAATACCCAAATCCACGATGGATTACCAAATCGGCCTTTCCTTTGGATCGATTGTTATTACAAAATACTTCTTTAACTGATTGGGAAAATGAAGCAAATAAATTGGTTACGTTGTTAAGTGACGATGCAATTTATGAGTCGTTTAATTATTTACCTGTTGAAGTAAAACAAAAATACACTCAGCAAATTATAGCTGTTTTAAAGGAGCGTAGAAATAACTTATTAGAATTTTCTAAGAAATATTATGCCGAACTTTTTAAAGTAGGTACTATTGTTGGCACTAATAAAAATGATGTTTTTACAATTGATACCCAAAAAAATGAAATAAATGTTCAAAAAGTAAGGACAAATAATTCCGATATACCTTTAGTTTTTAATTATACGTACAACCCCGAAATTACAAAAGAATTATGGATTTATGGGTTAGATGGGGAAGACGTTTTTAAAGTAACAGGAAAAAAAACAAATACACGTTTAAAAATTATAGGCGGTAGAAATAACGATGAGTACTTAATGCAAACTAAAAAAAGAGTAAAAATTTTTGATTACTTATCGCAGCAAAATACATTTACACAAAAAGGCAATGCACGTACCATTTTAAAAGATCAATACGCAATAAACCAATTCGATTTTAGAAAAGCACCTTTAAACGTACTTACTATTGTGCCCGACGCAGGTTACAACCGCGATAATGGTGTAATTTTAGGGGTAAACGGTGCGTACACTGTAAATAAGTTCAATCAAAATCCATACTCACAAAAGCATCAATTTAAGGTAAAATACAGCTTTGCAAATTCGGGCTTATTTGCTGCTTATACTGGCAGTTTTAAAAACTATTCAAATAACGGTTATTGGGTGTTTGATGCGTTGGCAACATCGGCAAATTTCACTAAAAACTTTTTTGGAATTACAAAATTAGATACTTACGATCGACATAAATTTAAAGAAAATTACTACCGAGTGCGTACCTCGCAGTTCGATATTAAACCAGGTTATGAATGGAAAGGTCGCAATGGAAGTTCATTTTTAATAAATGCTACTTATGAATCGGTTAAAATAGAACAAACCAACAACCGAATTATTGATGAATACTTAAAATACAATGTGTTTGAAACTTATCAACGTACCAATTTTATTGGTAGCAGCATAAAATATAAGTTTGAAAACTATAATAATGTTTACGAACCTACCACAGGTTTAGGCTTTATGTTGCATTTTGGTAGCAGATTTTTTACAGATGATTTTAAAAGCAATCATCAATATTTAAATTCTAAATTAAATTTTGTAGTTCCTTTATCAAAAAATAAAAAAGTTACTTGGTCTTCAACATATTATCTTGAAAAAGTTTTTGGTACAAAATATCATTTTTATCAAGCAGCAACCATAGGTGCAAATAACGGATTGCGTGGTTATCGCATGCAACGTTTTTTAGGGAATTCATCGTTTGTTACTAGTAACGATATTCGTTTTAAAATGAACGAAATTGAAAATAGCTTTTTACCTATGAGTTATGGTATTTATACAGGTTACGATACTGGAAGGGTTTGGAATAAATTAAGTGTTAATAAAGAATGGTACGATAGTTACGGATTGGGTTTTTGGTTAAATGCTATCGATTCGTTTAGTGCGCATGCAGGAATTTTTACAAGTAAGGAAGAACCCGCATTGGTAACTTTTGGTATTGGATTTAGTTTTTAAATTTTGAACTTATAAAGTTTTTAAAAAGCATTTAAAGGTATATAAAACCCCATAGAAAAGGTGAAACCATTAATAGGTTTTACATTTTCTTTTGTTTTAATATCAAACCCATAACCCAAACCAATTTCTACAATTGTTGCTACCGATAAACCTACTTTTGGAGTAAGGGTATAAGGTGTAATTTCACTTTCTACAAACGGAATAATTAAGCGATTAAAAGTAGGGTAGTAGGTTAAACTACCTTCGGGTATTGCTAAAAATTGATTTCTAAAATAAGCTAATTGCGCATTTGCTTCTAATTTAAAACCCATTGTATTATTAGCAAACGGCTGAACGTAATAGCCACCTAATTTTAACATATTGCCTGCTTGCGATTGGTACGTAATTGTTGGACCTAACAAAAAATCTTGCGCATTAGCATGTAAGCCAAAAGCTAAAGCGGTAATTACAAAAAGGTTTTTCATTGAATGAAAAGTCTTATTCGGTTGATAGAAAAATTGAATCTATTTAGTAAAAACCTTACAGCTAAAAGGTAACTGTAAGGCTTTTAAAATATTTAAATTGCATTAATAATAGTAGTAAAATCATTTACATTTAAAGCAGCGCCGCCTACTAAGCCACCATCAACATCGGGTTGCGAAAAAATGGTTGCTGCGTTATCTGGTTTAACGCTACCGCCGTATAAAATAGTTACGTTATTTGCTAAACTTCCGTATTGGTGCGCAATTTGTTCACGTATAAACTGGTGCATTTCCTGAGCTTGTTCTGGAGATGCTGTTTCACCGGTACCAATTGCCCAAACAGGTTCATAAGCTATTATAATGTTTTCCCAAGCTTCTTTTGGCAAGTGAAATAACGAATCTTTTAGCTGATAAAAAACAACGTTTTGAAACTGTTTGCTTTTGCGGTCTTTTAATTCTTCACCCACACAAAAAATAACGCGCATGTTGTGTTTTAAAGCGGTATCTACTTTGTTAGCTAATAAAGCGGGAGTTTCTTTAAAATATTGTCTGCGTTCAGAATGTCCTAAAATTACTGTTTGTACGTTAATACTTGTAAGCATATCGGCCGAAATTTCACCGGTAAAAGCACCGCCTTCTGCTTGGTGCATGTTTTGTGCAGCTACAGTTATATTGGTGTCTTCAAGTATTTGTGTAGCCAACATTAAATTTGTAAAAGCTGGTGCAACTAGTACTTCAACTTCTTTACCAGTTGGCATTTCGTTTACCAATTGGTTTAAAAAAGCTGTAGTTTCTGGAGCATTTTTATGCATTTTCCAATTGCCGGCAATTATTTTATGTCTCATAATTAAGGTTGTAAATTATCTAATGTTTTTATTAAAAGGGTGTCGTTAGCAACAATGGCTTTTTTAAGGGCTATTTTTCCTTGGGCGTCAACAACAATATATCGTGGAATCCAATCTAAATCAATTGATTTTCCAAATTCACCACTCATTTTTTCATTTAAATAATAGTGATTTCCATTTAATTGGTGTTTTTTAACTCCTTCGGCCCATTTTTCTTTTGATTTATCTAACGATATAAACACAAACGCAGTTTTTGGATATTTTGCTTGTAATTTTTTTAATTCGGGAAATCCTTTGATACAGTCAGAGCACCACGATGCCCAAATTTCTACAACAATAGGCGACCCTTTATGTTGTGCTAAAATGTTTTGAAACGAAATGTTGTTCCCTAATTCATCAACAAATAATTTATTTAATGTTACAGTACTAAAGGTATTGTTTTGAACCATTGCGGTATCATTTTTTTCGGAATTTTCTTTTTTAGATTGACAACCAATTGTTAATAATCCAAAGGTACATAAAAGGGCAAACATTTTTTTCATGGCAAATTTAATTTCTGATATTAAAGTTATTATTTTAATTTGATACGTGGATCTAAATAAGCATAAATTACATCAACTAAAACTGTTATAAGAACAAAAGTGGTTGCAACTACAATTACCGATCCCATTATCACGGGTAAATCTAATGTATTTAACGCATCAACAATTTCTTTACCAAGACCATTCCAACCAAAAATATATTCAACAAAAACGGCTCCTGCTAACATTGATGCAAACCAGCCCGACATTGCCGTAACTACTGGATTTAAAGCGTTTTTTAAAGCGTGTGTTGTAATGATTTTATAGGTTGATAATCCTTTTGCTTTTGCCGTGCGTATGTATTCTTGGTTTAGTACTTCTAACAATGAATTTCGCATTAACTGAATTACTACGCCTAATGGTCGTATTCCTAAAACAACAGCAGGTAAAATGGCGTTTTTTAAGGCTACATGAATACCTTCGCCAAAATCGTCTACTTCGTACAAGCTACCGGTCATGTTTAACCCCGTAAATTTATGCCAAGCAAAACCAAAAAGCCAAGCAAATAAAATAGCGCTAAAAAACGATGGAACACTCATGCCTAAAGTGCTAATAAACGCTATCAATCTATCGAAAAAACTATTGGCATATAATGCAGATAAAATCCCTAAAAAAACACCTAAAAGTAAAGCAATTACTATTGATAATACAGCTAAAACTACTGTACTAGGCAATGTATGTGCAATTATTGTGGTTACTTTTTTACCGTTTTTTTGAAAACTTTCGCGTAAGTAAGGTGTTTTTAAAACAACATTTACTTTTTTTGTTGTAAACACAACAAAACCGTTGTATTTTGATTTGTTAAAATATGTGTAATGATCGGGTTGTTTTTTGTGTATTGAAATTAGTGATAAATCGTTCAAATAATAGCCGTATTGATTAATTAATGGTTGATCAAACCCATATTTTTTTTTAATTAACGCCAATTGTTCCGAATTTTCATTTTGATCTAACATCATTCGGGCAGGATCGCCAGGTAAAATGTTAAAAAGTATAAACACAACAGTAACAACGCCAAAAAGCGTGAATAACGAATAGCCTAATTTGTTTAAGAAATATTTAAGCACTACTTTTTAATTTCGGAATAATTCTTTTTTAGCAAGCTTTTCAATTCAGAACCCACAAATTTTTTCTCGTTAATGCCGTCCCATTCTTTTATTTTGTTACCATTCCATAAATAGATTATGCCAGGTGTATCTTTATTGTTTCCTAATAACTTCCAAAACGGAATTACTTCAATAATTTTATATGGATAATTAGCACCTGCAAATTCAAAGAAATCTGGAATTTTCTCAGGTTCTTCGTTCATAAATACAATTTGAATTTTAGGAAAGTTTTTATCCTTAGCTTTCATTTCCGTTAATTCTTTTGCAACATCGCGGCAGTGCTCACAACCAGGAACAAACAAAGCTAATATTTTTTTTCCTTGATCTATATTAGAAAAATACTGTGTGTAGCCCGATTTAGTTTTAGCAGGTTCATCAACTACAGGTTTAGCAATTTCAGAAGTTTCGGTTACAGTTTCTGTTGTAGGAGTTTCTTCAATTGGTGCAACACTTACGTTAGTTTGCGTTTCGATAGCAGGTTGCTCAATAGCCGTTTCGGTACTTACTTCAACTGTTTTTGGTTGAATAGGAGCTATCATAAACAATGCTAAAATTGATGCAAATTTTACGGTACCTAAAACCCAAATATTACTTTTTTCGGTTGCGGTTTTAGGTGTTACAAAAAGGTAAATTACCAATAAAATAAGAGCAACAATGTTTTTAATAATAGCTTCGATAGGCGTCATAGGTAACAAACTGCCAAAACAACCACAGTTTCCAGAATTTCCGCCTGTTTGTAACGTATCAATTGTTAAATGCACAGTAAAAACAACCAGCATTAACATTGTTGCAGGAATTACAATTCTACGTAAAAAATTATTTTGCAATAATAATAGGCCTAAAGCCAATTCAATACCAATTAAAATTCTTGAAAAATAAACTGCAAAATCTTCAGAAAAACCCATTGGGTACAGTTGTTTTACTTCAAAAGTTGAAATAGCAAAATACGGACTTGGATATAGTTTTGCAACAGCAGAGATTAGGAATAAAAACGAAATAATTATTCTAATTGTCCACGGTAAATATTTTTTTAAGTTTTCCATGTTTAAAATTTTCTAAATAAAGTATGTAAAAATTGATTGTTAATTGGCAAAATTCATTAAAATTAAAGCAAAAACGGCGTAATTAATCATATCTTGGTAATTAGCTTCTAAACCTTCAGATACAATAGTTTTACCTTTGTTATCTTCAATTTGTTTAACGCGTAACAGTTTTTGTAAAATAATATCGGTATGCGATGCAATGCGCATGTCTCTCCACGCTTCGCCGTAATCGTGGTTTTTATTCATCATTAATTCTTTGGTAATAGCAATATGTTTATCGTACAAATCAATAGCTTCTTGGTTTGTTAAATCGGCTTCTTTAGAAACTCCTTTTTCTAACTGAATCAACGCCATAATGCTGTAATTTATAATACCAATAAATTCGGCACTTTCGTCTTCATCAATTTTGCGAACATCGTTTTCTTGTAACGATCTAATTCTGCATGCTTTAATATATATTTGATCGGTTAACGATGGCAACCTTAAAATACGCCAAGCACACCCGTAATCTTGTAATTTATTAACGTATAATTGTCTGCAAATGGCAATTATTTTATCATATTGTTCAGCTGTTGAAAGCATATATAAGTATCTTTGTATAAATTTTATCAAAAATAACAATCTGTAGGCAGAATAAAAATAAAAGCAGTAATTTATTCAAAATAAATAATGAAATCAATAAACTGTAATGGCAAATTAATCACTTTTGAATCGCCAAAAGTAATGGGTATTTTAAACATAACGCCTAATTCTTTTTTTGATGGTGGTTTGCATTCATCATTAGAAAAAATAGAACAACAAACCGAAAAAATGTTGACAGAAGGTGCCGATATTATTGATGTAGGTGCTTATTCAACCCAACCAAACGCTCCTTTTGTAACGGAAGAGGAAGAACTACAACGTATTTTACCGGTTTTAAAACATTTAGTGAATCAATTTCCAAATGCCGTTTTTTCGGTAGATACATTTCGTGCCGAAGTTGCTAAACAAACATTAGATTTGGGCGCTGCAATTATTAACGATGTTTCGGCAGGTAATTTAGATGATAAAATGATGCAGGTTGTAGGTAGTTTTAAAGCACCCTATATAATAATGCATATGAAAGGAACGCCCCAAAATATGCAGCAGTTTACTAATTATGACGATGTGATGCACGAAATGATTTATTATTTTTCTGAAAAAATAAATCAAGCGCAACAAAATGGTATTATTGATGTGATTATTGACCCCGGATTTGGTTTTTCTAAAACGTTAGACCAAAATTACGAAGTGTTGAATAAGTTGGAACTTTTACAAAATTTAGATGTGCCAGTACTTTCGGCACTTTCAAGAAAATCAATGATTTACAAGTTTTTTGATACCACACCGCAAGAAGCTTTAAACGGTACAAGTGTTTTAAATACCATTTCACTAATAAAAGGAGCCAATTTATTGCGTGTACATGATGTAAAACAAGCTGTAGAATGTGTTAAACTTTATAAAAAAGCATATGAAAATTAAAATAATACTTATGATTTTAGGCTCGATATTTTTAACATCGTGCCAACAAAAAGAAATGAAAATTAGTCGTTCTAATTTTTCGGTTGAAGCACAAATCACCGATTTTAGTCCGGTTTATATTTCTAAAAACGATAAAGGAAAAGTTACGATTAATAAAAACAATGTAATAGGTAATACACATTGGGTGGTGTCGGTTGATAGAGGTTTAAACTTGCAAGAAATAGCTCCTTTTTTGCAAGAAATAACGGTAAAAAAATACCAAAAAGAAGGTATGCATAAAGATACAAAAACTATTTATTTTGTTTACAGCGATACTCTTCACAAACAAAATGCGTATGTAAAAATGCCTTTTAAAAACTTTGCTTTAGAAAAGCAACCTGTTTATGAATTGGGTAATGGAGTTCAAAGTTTACATTTAAAATCAGTAGCCGATGTTAAAAATCTATTTGATAAAACACAAACATATTTAATACGAATTGATAAAAACGTAAGTGTTGAAACTTTTGTTAATATCCTAATCGAATTAGAAAAACAAAAGCTTTCACAAAGTTTGAATAGTGAAGTTTATGTGAATTAATTTTTTTGGGGGGATTGTCACATCGAGCGAAGTCGAGATGTCTAAAACTATAAACAGTAATTTTTACAAAGATTTGGCTAAAGCCTTTTCTATCAACATTAAGTATTCATCGAACTAAAGTTCAACGCATTTCAACTTTAAACCTTAAACTTCAAACAAAATAATTTACTGATGATGATACGGTTCATTCTTTAAAATTGTAAAACCACGGTAAATTTGTTCGATCACAAACAAACGAACCATTTGGTGCGAAAACGTCATTGCCGAAAGCGATATTTTTCCGTTGGCTTTTTTATAAACATCATCAGAAAAACCATACGGTCCACCAATAACAAATACTAACGTTTTTATACCAGCGTTCATCTTTTTTTGTAGTTCATCGGCAAAACCAACGCTGCTAAAACTTTTTCCGTTTTCATCTAACAAAATTAAATGATCGGTTGCAGTCAATTTGCTTAAAATTAGTTCACCTTCTTTTTGTTTTTGTTGCGCTTCCGAAAGGTTTTTTACGTTTTTAATATCGGCAATAATTTCTAAATCAAACTTAATATAAAAACCCAAACGTTTGGTGTATTCGTCAATTAACGCTTGTAGGTTTTTATTATCGGTTTTACCAATTGCTAAAAGTTTAATGTTCATAGAAATTTGTTTTTGCAAAAATAGGGTAGTTTAGCCAATTGTCAAACCATTTTCTACAGCTTTTCCCGGAGCCAGCAATGTAACTTCTTTATTGCTGCCAACAACACCTAAAACTAAGCATTCGCTCATAAAATCGGCAATTTGTTTGGGAGGGAAATTTACCACAGCAACAATCTGTTTATCAATTAAATCATCAACACCATACAAAACAGTGATTTGTGCCGATGTTTTTTTAACACCTATTTCGGTTCCAAAATCAATCCATAATTTATACGACGGATTTTTTGCTTTTTCAAACGCTTGAACGTCAATAACTGTTCCTACACGTATATCGATCTTCTCAAAATCGTTCCAAGAAATTTCAGGTTTCATTATTGTTTTAGCTGTTATTTAGATTAAAAAATACCAAAATTTTGTACTTTAGCATTTAAAGATAGAAAAAAAATGATATCAGCAGAACAGTTTCAAAACGAATTAGAATTAATTATACAAAATGCCATTCGTGAAGATGTAGGCGATGGCGATCACAGCTCCTTAGCTTGTATACCTGCAAATGCTATGGGAAAAGCAAAATTATTAGTAAAAGATGAAGGGATTTTAGCAGGAGTTGATTTTGCAAAAATGGTTTTTAATTATGTGGATCCAGAAATGGAGGTTGAAGTTTTAATTACCGATGGAACACCAGTAAAATTTGGTGATGTAGCGTTTTACGTTACTGGTAAATCGCAATCAATACTTAAAGCTGAACGCGTTGTTTTAAATGCAATGCAACGTATGAGTGCCATTGCAACCAAAACTAAGTTTTTTGTAGATTTAGTTGCTGGTACAAACGCAAAAGTATTAGATACTCGCAAAACAACGCCTGGAATACGTGCCATTGAAAAATGGGCAGTAAAGATTGGCGGCGGCGAAAACCATAGATTTGCATTGTACGATATGATTATGTTAAAAGACAATCATATTGATTTTGCTGGTGGAATTACGCAAGCAATTACCAAAACAAAACAGTATTTAAAAGATACAAATAGAGATTTAAAAATAATTGTTGAAGCCAGAAATTTAAAAGAAATTGAAGAAATTCTTACAAACGATGGTGTATATCAAATTTTAATAGATAATTTTAATTACGAGGATACCAAAACGGCCGTTGCCATGATAAACGGTAAATGTTTTGCAGAATCATCGGGTAATATTAATGAAAAAACCATTCGTAATTACGCAGAATGTGGTGTAGATTTTATATCAAGCGGCGCTTTAACACATTCTGTTTACAACATGGATCTAAGCTTAAAAGCGGTTTTATAAATTGGGTAAAAATGCAATAAAAATAACAAAGTTGCCTATTATTGGTAACCTTATAAAGTTTTCTATGCGGTGTAAAATACCAGGCTTAGAAGGTTTGTCGTTATACCAACTTTTGCGTATTTACATAAACGGAATTATAGAAGGAGCTATTAATTATAAAGCAGGTTCTATTGCGTTTACCTTTTTTATGGCGCTTTTTCCGTTTGCTTTATTTTTATTAAACTTAATACCTTATATTCCTGTTGCTAATTTTCAGGAAAGTTTTTTGTTGTTTGTTGAAGATAATGTACCACCAAATACCTACGATGCTATTGAATTAATTTTAATAGATATTATGAGTAATTCCTATAAAAGTTTGTTATCAACAGGGGTAATTATGTCTGTGATTTTTATGGCAAATGGGGTAAATGCAATCATAAATGGCTTTCAATCATCGGCACATTTAAGCATATCGCGCAATTTTTTTAAACAATATGTTATAGCTATAATATTATCGGTTTTATTAAGTTTAATGTTGGTATTATCGTTAGCTGTTTATTTAACAGTTGAAGTTTATATGCATGTTGCCAATTATCCATGGCTTGCAGATTTAGGTAGAAACATTTTTGTTTTTTTAATGATTTTATTCACTGTATCTATCCTATATAAATTTGGTACAAAAGAAACTAAACATTTATCGTTTATATCTTATGGTTCGGTATTTACAACGCTTTTAATGTCATTAACATCGGTTGCATTTGGGTTTTATGTATCAAAATTCGCAAAATATAACGAATTGTACGGATCAATTGGCACGCTTTTGGTAATAATGATATATATTTGGATAAACTGTATGATTTTATTATTAGGTTTTGAATTAAATGCTGCGATATATGCTGCAAAACGTAGAAATTTGTATATTAGTAACAATAAAAACAGAAATTAAATATGAAAAATGTATTAGCAACCCTTGTTTTAACTGCAATTGCATCCATTAGCATGCAAGCACAATCGGTAACTGGTAAATGGAAAACTATTGACGATGAAACGGGTAGAGCAAAATCAATAGTTGAGATTTCAGAAAACAAAGGGAAAATTTATGGGAAAGTTGTAGAAATTCTAACAGAAAAGAAAGAAGCAAAATGTGATAAATGTCCTGGTTCTGATAAAGGTAAACCCGTAAAAGGATTAACCATTATTAAAGGATTGAAAAAAGATGGTAAAGAATACTCAGGTGGTTCAATCACCGATCCGTCTTCGGGTAAAGTATATAAATGTGTAGTAAAACTTAACGGTGCCAATAAATTAGACGTTCGCGGGTACATTGGCATTCAAGCATTAGGGCGAACACAAACTTGGGTTCGCGTTAAATAAATTAAGAAAAATAAAACTTTAAAACCTGCATGATTTTAAATTCGTGCAGGTTTTTTTTATGCAGTATCTACCAAAAATCCATTTAAAATTCATAAAACCTTTTTGTACATTTGTTACATGGATTATTTCATTGATGTTGTTGTACCTTTATCAATTACAACAACTTTTACATATAAAGTTACCCAAGCCGAATATGATTTTTTACAAGTAGGCATGCGTGTTGCCGTACCTTTTGGTAAACGCCAAGTTTATACAGCTGTAGTTTTTAATAAACACAACCAAAAACCACAATTGTATGAACCAAAAGAAATTTTAACAATTATTGATGAAGAACCAATTGTATCCAACACACAAATTGAATTTTGGCAATGGTTGGCAAATTACTATATGTGTTCGGTAGGCGAAGTGTATAAAGCAGCACTTCCATCGGCTTTATTGTTAGAAAGCGAAACAATTATTAGTTTAAATAGCAAACTTACGGTTGATTTTTCACAATTAACCGATGATGAATTTTTGTTGTATGAAGCTTTTGAGAAACAACCTATTTTACGTTTTGTTGAGGTTCAAAATATTTTAAATAAAAAAAAGGTTTTTAATGTAATTGATGCACTTTTAAAAAAAGAAATAATCTATTTAAACCAACATTTACAAGAAAAATACAAACCTAAATTAATAAAATACGTAGCTTTAAACGAACAATTTAAGCAAGAAGATCAATTAAAACATCTGTTAGATCATCAATTAAAAACAGAAAAGCAACGATCGGTAGTTCTTAAATACTTTCAATTAAAAACTCAAACAGATACAATAGAATTAAAAAAACTATTACAAGAAGCGCAGGTTTCTACAACTGTTTTTAATATGTTAGAAAAAAAAGAAATTTTTAAAACGTATACGTTAGCACAAGACCGTATACAGTTTTCAAAAGCATTTTTAAACAATATTGAATTTACCAATAAGCAACAAACAGCACTTGAAAATATACAAACAGCATTTAAAAAATACGATGTAACCTTGTTAAATGCTGTTACCGGCGCTGGTAAAACCGAAATGTATATTGAACTAATAAAAAAAATAATTGTAAACAACCAACAAGTATTGTTTTTGGTGCCAGAAATAGGATTAACCACACAATTAGTACAACGCTTAATTGCTTATTTTGGGAATAAAGTAGCTGTTTATAATTCAAAATATTCCGAGAACGAAAGGGTAGAAGTGTACCGTAATGTATTAAATCAATCTGAAAAAGCACAAATAGTAATAGGTTCACGCTCGTCTGTTTTTCTTCCTTTTAAAAATTTACAATTCATAATTGTAGATGAAGAACACGAAACAAGTTATAAACAATCTAATCCAGCACCGCGTTTTCACACCCGTGATGCAGCTATTGTATTAGCTAAAATATTTAACGCTAAAGTGTTATTAGGTTCGGCCACACCAAGTTTAGAAAGTTATTACAACGCTTATCAACAAAAATATGGTTATGTTGCTTTAGAACAGCGTTTTACCAATGTGCAATTGCCAGAAATTGTTTTAGTTGATTTAAAAGAAGCGCGTAAAAAGAAAGAATTGAATGGTTTTTTTAGCGTTAAATTAATAGATGCAATTAACGAAGCTTTTTATAATGGTGAACAAGTACTGCTTTTTCAAAACCGTCGTGGTTTTTCGCCTGTTTTAGAATGTTTAACATGCGGTCATGTGCCGCAATGTACCATGTGCGATGTAAGTTTAACGTATTATAAACGACAGAATTATTTAAAGTGTCATTATTGCGGCTATACTATGGGTATGCCCACGAAATGCCATTCGTGCCATAGTAACGATTTAACTACAAAAGGATTAGGAACGGAACAGATTGAAGAAGCTTTACGAGCCATTTTTCCTACTAAAAATATTGTACGAATGGATCAGGATACAACTCGGGGTAAATTTGCCTTTGAGCGTATGATTGATGGCTTTAAAAACCGTGAAATAGATGTGATTGTTGGTACCCAAATGATTGCCAAAGGACTTGATTTTGACAATGTTTCATTAGTTGGAATTATGAATGCCGATCATTTGTTAACCTTACCCGATTTTAGAGCTTACGAACGTGCTTATCAGCTTTTAACACAAGTTTCGGGGCGTGCTGGTCGTAAAAATAAGCAGGGTAAAGTAATCATGCAAACATACAACCCTTATCATAATACATTGCAACAAATTACCCAATACAATTATGCGGCTATGTTTAAAGAGCAAATGTATGAACGCTTGCAATTTAAATACCCACCATTTTATAGGTTGATACGTTTGCAAATGAAAAATCCAAATTTCGAAAAGGTAAAAGAAGCAGCTCATTGGTTAGCAACAAATTTACGCAATCATATACCCGATATTATTGTGTTAGGTCCACAAGAACCGTCAATAAATCGAATAAGAAATGAATACATTCAAGTGATTTTAATTAAGTTACCAATAAATAAATCGGCGCAACAAATAAAATTAGCTGTGCAAAAAAGCATTAATAGTTTAGACAGTATAGGTGCGTTTAAATCGGTAAAAACAACAATTAATGTCGATTTTTATTAAAAAAGCAATGTGTGTAAATATAAAAAAGTAAGAAACAGTTTGCTAAAAACAATAAACTGTTATATATTTGCACCCAATTTTATAACAAATAAATATTTTTATTATGAATCATTATGAAACTGTTTTCATTTTGAATCCCGTTTTATCTGAAACTCAGGTAAAGGAAACAGTAGCAAAGTTCGAAGAATTTCTTGCTTCAAAAGGGGCTAAAATGATCTCTAAAGAAGATTGGGGCTTAAAAAAATTAGCTTACGAAATTCAAAACAAAAAAAGTGGTTTTTACCATTTGTTTGAGTACACTGTAGCAGGTGATGCTATTATTGGTTTAGAAACAGAATTCCGCCGTGATGAGCGCGTTATGCGTTTCTTAACAGTAGCTTTAGACAAGCATGCTATTTCTTGGGCTGAAAGAAGAAGAGAGAAATTAAAAACTAAAAAAGCGTAATTATCATGTCAACAATTGAGCAATCTGCAAAAGGAAAAAAAGACGGAGATATCAGATATTTAACGCCGTTAAACATTGAAACAAACAAAACAAAAAAATATTGTCGTTTCAAAAAATCAGGAATCAAATACATCGACTATAAAGATGCTGATTTCTTATTAAAATTTGTTAATGAGCAAGGTAAAATCTTACCTCGTCGTTTAACAGGAACTTCTTTAAAATACCAAAGAAAAGTATCTGTAGCTGTAAAACGTGCACGTCACTTAGCTTTAATGCCTTACGTTGCAGATTTATTAAAATAAAAACAATTTAAGTTGTTGCCTCGCAACTAAGCGGGCTAACTTCTAATTTTTAAAAAAGGACAACAACATGGAAATTATCTTAAAACAAGATGTTAACAAATTAGGATTTAAAGACGATATCGTTACTGTAAAACCAGGTTACGGTCGTAACTATTTAATTCCACAAGGTATGGCTGTATTAGCTACACCATCTGCTAAAAAAGTATTAGCAGAAAACTTAAGACAACGTGCACACAAAGAAGCAAAATTAGTTGCAGATGCTAACGCTACTGCTGAAGCTTTGAAAGCTTTAGAAATTAAAATTGCTGTTAAAGCAGGTGGTGAAAAATTATTTGGTTCTGTTACTAACGCTGATATTGCTGCTGCTTTAGAAGCTAACGGTCAGTCTATCGATAAAAAATTCATTACTTCAGGTACAATCAAACGTTTAGGTAAATATGCTGCTAACGTTCGTTTACACCGCGATGTAATCGTTGAATTACCATACGAAGTTGTTGCTGCTGAGTAATTAGCTGCAAAATAGTATATTTAAAACCTTCTTTTTTAAGAGGGTTTTTTTATTTTTAATAAAATTAAATTTATCCTATGGATTTTTTAAAATTGAACCCTTTGTTGCAAAATAATTCTGTAAGTATTTCGGTGAGTACTTACAATTCGCCTTTAGGTACTGTTTTGATTGCAGCTACTTGTGAAGGAATTTGTTTGGTTGAATTTGATTCTAGGATACATCTTAAAAAAAATGTTTTAAAATTAGCAACCCAATTAAATGGTTTTTTTGTGAACAATGAAAATGAATATATTAATCAATTAAAGGTTGAATTAGGGTTGTATTTTAATCAAAAGCTACAAAAATTTACGGTTCCTTTGGTTTTTTCTGGCACACCTTTTCAGCAAAAAGTATTTCAATCATTATTAGCAATTCCGTATGGTACAACAACTACCTATAAAAAACAAGCAGTACAATTAGGTAATGTAAAAGCAATTAGGGCCGTTGCTACAGCTAATGGTTTAAATAAAATTGCTATTGTGGTTCCTTGTCACCGTGTTGTAGGAAGTAATGGTGAATTGGTAGGTTATGCAGGTGGATTAAATAAAAAGCAAGCCTTATTGCAGCTTGAAGGTACTTTAAACCAAAACCAATTAGTTTTGTTATAGTTTTTGTACAAAAATCTATTTGTTAAAACATTTTAAATATATTCTTGATAATAAACGGATAGCTTTATCTTTGCAAAAATTTCTTGAATGAAATATCTAGTATTTTTAATAATTTATGCAGTGTTATGGTGTATTTCTATAATGCCATTTGCTGTTTTATATATGCTTGCAAATGTAGTTTATGTGCTTGTTTATTATGTGGTTAGGTATCGTGTTAAAACAGTTCGCGCTAATTTGGCTCTTGCTTTTCCGCATTTAACGGCTATTGAACGTAAAAATATAGAAAAAAAGTTCTACCACCATTTGTGTGATTTGTTTTTAGAAATGATTAAAACAATAACGGTTTCGCAAAAACAATTAGATAAGCGTTTTGTTTTTAAAAATGTTGAATTATTAAAAGAATTTGAGCAAAAACAAAAAAGCATTATTTTAATGTTACCACACTACGGCAATTGGGAGTGGGTGATAGGTTTGGGTAAGCATATAGATTTTAAAGGTTTTGGTATATATAAAAAATTAGCAAATAAATATTTTGATAAACTTTTTAGAGACATACGTTCGCGCTTTAATGCCGAATTAGTATCAACACACCAAACTTCAGGTGTAATACGTGAAAATCAAGCCAAAAATTTGTATGGTGTTTATTTGTTTTTAAGCGACCAAACGCCTTTGTTGCGTGAAAACTTACACTGGGAACCATTTATGGGGGTAGAAGTGCCTGTACATATGGGGGCTGAGGCTTTAGCTAGAAAACTAAACATGAATATTTTGTATTTAAACGTTGAAAAAGTAAAACGTGGGTATTATGAAGCATCGTTTAGTGTAATAACCGATGATATTAAAAGCGAACCTAAATACAAACCAACCCGCATGTTTTTAGATAAGGTTGAAGATCAAATAAAAAATGCGCCCGAATTTTACTTCTGGACGCATAAACGTTGGAAACATAAAGACCAAAAAAACAGCTTTAAAACAAATTAGTTCTTTTTAAAGATCATTTTTAGTTCGTCAGCGGTGTAAAAATGTAATTCGTTATTTATTACTTTATATTTTGTAATTGTTTTTAATTCTTTTAAAAAATCGTGTTCCATATTTTCATGAATACATGCTTTTCTGGTAACTGCTAAATTACTAAAACGAATATAGTTGTTATCAAAATAAATAGGACCGTTATAACCGTTACAGCCTGCATTTCCTGTTACGTATTTATCTTCGTTTTCAAATGCAATATAAGGTGTTTTAGTGTATTTGGTAACAGATATTTCGTTGCCTTTAAACATTGTTAATGTCCATTTCCCAAATAAATTTACAGGAATAACATAATCACCACAGCCATTTAAGTTTTGTTCTTTATTATTAGCTATTAAAACAGCATCAAGCGTATAATCATTTATTTTTGATGTTGTTTTGTTGGTACACTTGTTGTATTGTACAGTAATTCTAATTTTTTGCTTGCCTTTTTCGGCACTAATTTGCTTTACATTAGCATCTTGCGCCATATTAACCGCTGTTATATTGTAAACATCACGGGTACCATTTAAATCTTTGTAAACTAAAAAGGTGTCGTTAAATTCTATGCTCCAAAATGAATCGTTGCTACCTCCTTTAAAATAAGGTTGAAACGTTTTTTCGTTAAAATCCATATTAGAAATTGTAGGGTTAGTTTGTTTGCTTTTACATGCTAAAAAACAAGTGGTTAAAGCTAAAAATAAAATTAAATGTATTTTTTTCATGAGGAATTATTTTATTTAAAAGTACAAAAATTTTGCATAAAAAAATCTCAAAGTTTTAATTTACTTTGAGATTGTATTTATTTTTTTTGTGATATTAGGTTAACATACCTCCATCAACATTAATAACTTGTCCAGTAATGTATGTAGCTAAATCAGAAGCTAAGAACACACATGCGTTAGCAATATCGGTAGGTGTACCACCACGTTTTAATGGAATAGCGTCTGTCCAACCTTTAACAGTTTCTTCACCTAATTTAGCAGTCATTTCGGTTTCAATAAAACCAGGAGCAACTACATTACAACGAATGTTTCTTGAACCTAATTCTAAAGCTACCGATTTTGAAAAACCAATGATACCTGCTTTAGAAGCTGCGTAATTAGCTTGACCTGCATTACCTTTTACACCTACAACAGAACTCATGTTAATAATAACTCCGTTTCTGTTTTTCAGCATGGTTTTTTGCACGGCTTTAGTCATGTTAAAAACCGATTTTAGGTTTACGTCCATCACATTATCAAAATCATCTTCGCTCATACGCATTAACAAATTATCTTTAGTGATACCGGCATTGTTTATAAGTACGTCTACGGTACCAAAAGTAGTTAAAACGTCATCAACTAAACTTTGCGCTTCATTAAAATCTGCAGCGTTTGATTTATATGATTTAGCTTTAACACCTAATGCTGTTAATTCATTTTCTAACGAAATGGCTGCTTCTGCAGAAGAGCTGTACGTAAAAGCTACGTTAGCGCCTTGGTTTGCAAAAGTTAAAGCAATTCCTCTACCAATTCCGCGAGTTGCACCAGTTATGATTGCGGTTTTTCCTTCTAGTAATTTCATGTAATACGTTTTTTAACACATTTAGGCAAATATAAAATAAAAATAAAAAACTACAATTCGGTTGGGTCTTTAAACTGGTATTTTTTATGATTGCGCCATGAAACACCTAAACCTGCTTGTATTTTATTGGGATTGTTTTGGAAATTACTTCCTGCAAATCCATCAATTTGTAAGTTTTGATGCACTTTAAAAGTTATTCCTGCTTTTAAAAAGGCATCATTTTCAAAAGGTACTGTTTGGTTAAAATATTTACGAGAAATAGAGCCTTGATGTTCACCAAATAAGCTCCAATTATTATTTATACCTAGCGATGCAGTTACAATATATCCAATGTTTATAAACTCGTTTTCGGTAACATTTTCGCCAATAAAATTATATGTAATACTAAATCGCTTGCTTAAATGTTGCTGTGCAATAAGCATTGTTTTTAAACCAACATCGGGTAAATTAGGGTAGTATAAATTGTTTTTTGTGTTAAATTGTGCTCCGGCATATATTGATATTGCGGGAATTAACCTTTTCCACTTAAAGCGTTGGTTTGCTTTCCAGCTATAAACATTTCGTTTTTCAACATAGTATTTGTAATGGTCGTACAATAAAAATTTGGCTCCAAAATTAAGTTGACGAAAACCACTGTTTGTTTCATTTAAATTTCCGTTTGTTATTTGATTGCTGGAAAAATTAAATTCGCCAATAAATTCTAATTGTTCTAATAAATCGCCGTATCGTAATTGTAGTTGATAGTTTTGTTGTTTGTTTTCGTTGTTGTTTTCAAAAGTGTCGTTTTGATAACTGAACCCACCCTCTATTTGAAAAATTTCTTTACTTACGCTGTAAGCACCCATTGACGAACTAGGGCGGTTGGTGTTGATATCTTTAGTGTATTGTGCATTAGTTGCATGTATGGTACCTAAAAAAGCGATTATAAATAACTGTTTTTTCATGCTGTTTTTTGTATTACAATTAGATGATTGTGTCCGTATAGATTTTTAAATGATTGTACGGCGAAATTTTTTTGCAATAAATCAATTAATTTTTGATTACGTAATTCGTGTTCATCATTCAAAATAAAAGTGTTTAAAATAGCTGTTCCATTAATTTTTAAAATGTTGTGAATTTGCATAATAAAGCTGTTATTAAAAACAAATTCAGGAATTTCAGAATCGGTAAATAAATCTACTATTATTAAATCGAATGTTTTTTTTGTATATTTTATAAACTGAAGTGCGTCGTTATTTATAATTTCAAGCGATTTATCAGGAATGATACCAAAATCGTTCATGGCAATTTGAATAACAATAGGATCTATTTCAACAGTGGTAATCATACCTTCGGTTTTAAATTGTTGCTGCAACTGTTTAATAACATCGCCACCACCCAAACCTAATACTAAAATAGTAGATGCTTTACTAGTAAAATTACTTTTAGTTTGTACTAATCCTTTTTGTAAAACCTTACCCAAATTGCCGTAAGAGTAGTTAGTGTTTTGGGTATCTAAAACTTTGGATCCATTTACCCAATTAATTTCTAAAACGCCGTTATGTACCGATTGGTATTTTTTTTCGGGTATTATATTTAAGTAGCTAAGGTATTTTTTTAAAATATTCATTTAAGGTTTATACTGTTTAAAACTGCCATTGCTGTAAAAAATAACAATGCTATCAATTTTTTGTGCATCGAAAGATAAAACGTTTTCTACATTATTGCTCATTTTTTCAGAAATATTTTCGTTTTGTATTGGTTTCGAAAGTTCTGTTTCAAACAAATTTGGTTCTAAATTATTCTGTGTGATGGTTTGTTGAGTGTTTATAATTGTATCCTTAAAAGTTTCATCAAAATTTAAAGTAGGTGTGTGGTTTGTTTCATTGTTTTCTGGTTGATTGGAATTTGCTAAAAAAGGTTCTTTTCCATAAATCAACCATTCTAAATTTAGGGTTGGAAAGGTAGTGTGTACCTTCATTATAAATTCTAAACTTGGTTTGTTTCGCTCTGAAATCAGATGCGAAATTGTAGCTTTTGGTACGTTAATTTTATCGGCCATTTCTGTGGTTGTTAAACCAAAATGTTGCATAACTTTTTGCAACTGTGCACTAAACTTCATAAGCAATATTTATTAAAATATACAAAACATACGTGTTACAATTGTAAACTTACAATATTTTACAAATGTAAACAATATTTAATTTACAATTGTAACTAACGAAAAATACATTAAGTGTTTGTTTAGTTAAACTGCTATTTTGTATTGGTATGTAGTTATTTACGCTGTTCTTATAACGTATTAAAGTATAACTTTTTATTCACGTGTTTACAAAAATAAACAATTGTAAACAGCATCAAATTTCAATTTTAGCTGTTATCTTTGTTCAAAATTAAATACGCATATGCAATTTTTAAATCAAGTAGAAATTAATCAACGATATTTTACAAATAAGCATTTAGAAAACGTTTTAGAACAGTTAGATTCTTCTATATTTAAAACATCGGTTTTAGGTAAAAGTGTTCAACAAAAAAATATATATAAAATTGAATTTGGTTCGGGTAATTATAAAGTTTTGCTTTGGTCGCAAATGCATGGAAACGAAACCACAACTACAAAAGCTGTTATTGAATTTTTAATAAATTTAAACACTACTAAAAATCTAAATTTGTTAAACTATTTTAGTTTTACTTTTATACCGATATTAAACCCAGATGGAGCTGAAGCTTTTACACGTGTAAACGCCAATAAAGTTGATTTAAATCGCGATTCGGTTGATTTATCGCAACCTGAAGCTCAAATTTTAAGAAATGCTTTTAACACCTTTAAGCCCAATTTAGCTTTAAATATGCACGATCAGCGCACTATTTTTTCGGTTGGTGCAACTAATAATACTGCTACGCTTTCGTTTTTAGCACCTGCATTTAACCAAGAGCGTACAATTAATGAAACTCGCACATTTGCTATGCAATTAATTGCATCAATGAATACTGAACTGCAAAAAGTTGTTCCAAACCACATAGGTAGGTTTGACGATGGTTTTAATTTAAATTGTATAGGCGACATGTTTACTTACCTTAACACACCAACAATTTTGTTTGAAGCAGGGTTCTTTAAAAACGATTACCAAAGAAATGTAGCTCAAAAATTAGTTTTTAATAGTTTAAATCATTTATTTAATAGCATAATTACTAAAGAATATCAACGATTTACGGTGACTAATTATTTAGAGATTCCTGAAAATGAAAAGAATTATGTAGATGTTGTAATTACAAATTTTACATCAACAAACCCTAATTTTAGTAACAAAAAAGCACTTCCGGTAGTGTTTAAAGAAGTGATTTTAAATAATGAATTGCATTTACAGCCCCAAATTGATTTTGATTCGGCACCTAACTATCAATTTGCACACCTTCAACTAAATGCCCAACTACAAGAAATTAATAATCAAGAGCAGCTGCTTAAAGTGTTACAGGATGTGATAATTCCATAGCAAAAACGCAGTAAGATGTTAATGCTTTGCTAAAATCTAAAAAAAAGTTCTATTAAAATACATAATTTATAATAAATCATTGTATTTTTGCAATCACAAATAAAAAATAATTGATAAAAATTGTTATATGAGTAAGTTTCGATTAGATGAGATAGATCACCAAATATTAGATATGTTGATTGATAACACACGAGTACCTTTTACTGATATCGCCAAAAAATTATTAATTTCGGCTGGTACAGTACACGTACGTGTTAAAAAAATGGAAGATGCAGGAATTATTCAAGGTTCATCTTTAACGTTAGATTACGAAAAATTAGGTTATTCTTTTATAGCTTACGTTGGTATTTTCTTACATAATACATCGCAAACTAAATTTGTATTAGAGCGTATTAACGAAATTCCTTTTGTTACCGTAGCACACGTTACAACAGGTAAATTCAATATCTTTTGTAAAATTCGTGCAAAAAACACACGTCATGCTAAAGAAGTTATTTTTATGATAGATGATATTGAAGGTGTTTACAGAACCGAATCAATGATTTCGTTAGAAGAAAGCATTAACGATAAAAAACGTTTAATGCACACTATTTTTAAAGATTTATAATAGAAATATATTGTAATTTTGAACTGCTCATTCCAAAAAATGAGCAGTTTTTTTATGGATTCAATTACACAAGCAGTTTTAGGCATAGCCATTGCAAATGTTACTTTAAATAAAAATACAACTTTAAAAAAGCAAATTGCATTAGGTATTGCTTTTGCAACTATACCTGATTTAGATTTATTTATAGCTAAATTTTGGAGCGATCCACTTACAGAACTAGAAATTCATAGATCGTTTTCACATTCCATTTTGTTTTTTATAGGATTAAGTTTTTTAGGTGCAGGTTTTTTAAAAAAATGGTTTACTTATGAAACGTTTAAAACGTTATGGATTAGCATTTTTTGTATTTTAATCACACATTCACTTTTAGATATTTTTACTACTTGGGGTACACAAATTTTGTGGCCCTATCCTACAAAATTTGCTATAAAATCAATATTTGTAGTCGATTTATTTTATACCATTCCATTGGCAATGGGTACTTATTTAGGCTTAAAAAACAAACGTAGATCGTTTACTTTTGCTGGTTTGTTTTTAAGTTGTTGTTATTTAGTTTGGGGAGTTTTTGTTCAAAATTCGGTTCAAAATTCGGTAAAAGAGCAGTTTTCTAAACAAAATTCAACAAAAAAGATGCAAATCACTGTTAAGCCAACTTTTTCAAATAGCTTTTTGTGGAATGTACTTATACAAAGTGATAATGGTTTTTACATTGGTGATTATTCAGTTTTTGATAAAAAACCAATTCAAACACACTATTTTTCTCAAAATAGTCACTTAATTGCACATATTAACGATAAAAATATCAATCGATTAAAAAAAATAAGTTCCAACCAATATATTATTACAAAAAACAATAAAGGTCTTGTTTTTAATGATTTGCGATTTGGTTTGTTAAAAAATAATCACAACAATGTTCAATTTGCATTTTCGTATCAATTAATCCCATCACAAAATGGATATAAGGTTTATGAAATTAAAAAGAATCGTAAGGATGGCGTACAACTTTTAAAAAATATTTGGCTTAGACTTGTAACTCCTAATTAATAAATGCAATTTTAAAAATTAAAAGAAAAATAGAAATGAAAATAATTATATCGCCTGCAAAATCATTAAATTTTGAAAACCAAGCGCCTACAAATGTTTTTACAAAGCCTGTTTTTACAAAACAAAGTAAAGAAGTGCATAAAGTTTTAAAAACTTTAAAACCTACAGATTTAAGTAGTTTAATGGATATTTCAGATAATTTAGCTCATTTAAACTGGCAGCGCAACAAAACTCGTAAATATCAGTTAAAAGAATTAAATGCACAGGTTAAGCAAGCTGTTTTTGCATTCAATGGTGATGTTTACACAGGTTTAGATGCCAATTCATTAAACGAAAGTCAAATACTTTATTTACAAAATAAACTAAATATACTTTCTGGTTTATACGGTTTATTAAAACCTTTAGATGCTATTGAACCATACCGTTTAGAAATGGGAATTAAATTACCAATAAACGAAAAAAAGGATTTATATGAATTTTGGAACGAACATGTAACCTTACAACTTAACAAAGGGGTAAAAAAGAACGATGTACTTATAAATTTAGCTAGTAACGAATATTTTGGTGCAGTTAACAAAAAGTTACTTAAGGCAAAAATTATAACGCCAGAATTTAAAGAATATAAAAACGGACAATTGAAAATGATTAGTTTTTTTGCTAAAAAAGCCCGTGGTTTAATGGTGCGTTTTATGGCCGAAAATGGTATTGAAAATGTAGAAGATATTAAAAATTTTAATGTTGAAGGTTATTTGTTTGATAGTAATTTATCAACCGATACAAAGTGGGTTTTTACAAGATAATCTATTGGTTATTTAATTATTTTTAAAGACTTTTTAAATAAGGGCTTTTTATTATATTGATTTTTAATAAAAAATCAAAAAAATGCTGTTTTAGAATAACATAAAAAAGGGATTTAAATTTTTATAAATAATAAATAAGTAACTTATTTTATGTAAGTAAAACTCCTTTTTTGTTATATTTGTTCAAACAATTTAACAAAAAAATAGAATGATAAAGAAAATTACCCTACTGTTTTTATTATTTTCAGTAAATGCATTTGCCCAAGATGATGATTTGTTGAAGGAAATAGATACTTTAAGCATAACCGAAGAATTTGCACCACCGGCATTTAAAGCGCTTCAGGTTGTTACAGCGCAATCTACAAAATTAGCAGCTAAAGGAGATTTGTATTTTCTTGTTTCTCACCGTTTTGGTGATTTAAGTAACGGTTTTGATAACTTTTTTGGATTGGATGATGCATCAACAAAAATTGGATTTATTTATGGAGTTTCAGATAATCTAAGCCTTGGTTTAGGTCGTGAAACATTTATGAAAACATACGATGCTAATTTAAAATACAGAATTTTTAGTCAAACTAATAAATTTCCGGTAGAAGTGGTAGGATACCATACCGTGTCTTTAAACTCAGAATTAAGTAAAGATGATTATCCTAATTTAGAATTTTCACATCGTGTGGCATATTTAAGTCAACTTTTAATTTCAAAACGATTCAATGAACGTTTTTCATTGCAATTAACACCATCTTACGTTCACAAAAATTTATACATTCCTAATACCGATGAAAAAGATCAAATTTTAACCGGTTTAAGCGGCAGATACAAATTAAGTAGAAGAGTGTCATTAAATGGTGAGTATTTTGTGAATTTTGCAGATTCGGATGTTTATAGAAATCCATTTTCTTTAGGTGTTGATATTGAAACAGGCGGACACGTTTTTCAATTATTATTGTCTAATTCTCAAGTTAATTCAGATATAGGTTATCTTACAAATGCTGCAGGAAATTGGGAAAAAGGAATCATATATTTTGGTTTTAATTTGTACAGAGTGTTTTAATCGACTTAAAAAAATAACTTCAAATGAAAAAAAGTTTCTTATTTATATTAATCGTTTCAGCTGCATTTATTTCGTGTGAAAGTGCTACTTACGAAGAAATTTCAGAAAATAGCCCCATTACGGAAAAGGTTACATACAACAAACATGTAAAAAAAATAATGGAAGCAAAATGTACTTCATGCCATTCATCAAACGGAAGCGCATCTTCGTTACCATTAACAAACTATACACAAGTAAAACAGGTTGTAAACGGTATAATTAATCGCATACAACGTCCAGCGGGTGATCCTTTACGTATGCCACAAGGTGGATCAATGGCAACTAGCGATATCAATACCATTATAAAGTGGCAACAAGATGGACTTTTAGAAAATTAAGCTATGAAAAAAATTGTTATACTCATTTTTTTACTTGGTACTAATGTAATTAGTGCTCAAAAGTATATAACTCAAAAAGGAAAAGTTGCTTTTGAAGCTTCGGTTCCACTTTTTGAAGATGTAAATGCTGTAGATTCAAATAATGTGACAGTTTTTGATGTTAGTTCTGGTAATATTGCATCGGTATCAAATGTTAAAAATTTTAGATTCACAGTAAAATTAATGGAAGAACATTTTAACGAAAGTTATGCCGAAACTGCAAAATATCCTAAAACTACGTTTAAAGGAAAAATTATTGGTTTTAAACTATCTGATTTATCATCAACACCCAAAAAATATACCATAGATGGAACACTAAATTTTCACGGAGTAGATCGCGCAGTAAAATCTATTGCAACAATTGAAATGAAAGATGGTAAAATTAATATTGTAGGTGCATTTAAAGCAAAACCAGCCGACTATAAAGTAACTATTCCTAAAATGGTTACAAAAAAAATTGCCGAAGAAGTAAATGTTTCATATAATTTTAATTTAACAAAACAATAAAATGAAGTTTTTTGTATTGATATGCAGTTTTTTTGTATCGATTGTATCGATGGCTCAAACCGAAGAAAAAAATATTTTTGATATTGCCCGAAATGGTTCTTTAACAGAGTTGAATGCGTTGGTAGAAAAAAATCCGGAGGTAATTAATGAAATTGATAAAAGAGGTTTTTCGCCTTTAATTATAGCTTGCTACAGAGGTAATGTATCAGTAGCTGAATATTTAATTGCAAACGTTAAAAATATTAATTATGCAAGTGCACAAGGTACTGCTTTAGCAGGTTTGGTAATGCATTTTAATAAGGATTTAGCAGAAAAACTTTTGAAAAATGGTGCAAATCCTAATATTGTTGATTTAAATGGCGAAACTGCTTTGTTTTTAGCTGTAAAAAGCAATAATGTTGAATTTGTTGAACTACTATTGGCACATAATGCAGATACATCTATAAAAGATAAACAACAAAAAACAGTGTTTGAGTATGCTGTAGAATCAAACAATCAAACATTAATAAATTTATTAAAAAAATAATCGAATGAAGAAAATTTTTACTTTAACTGCTTTATTAGGTGTGTTTGTTGCAAATGCACAATTTACATCTAATACTTTAACTTTAGGGTCAACAGGTATGACAGCTAAACTAGAAACCACTACAACAATGGCAACTTTAACCTTAACAGGTAGTAGCACATCGTATTTAGCAATTGGTTTTAATGCACAAGGCTCGGGTATGGCTAATGGTTCTGATGCTTTTATTTACACAAATAATAACAATGTAGATTATACTTTTACAGGTGTGGGTAACACGCCAACTTTAGATGCTGCACAAAATTGGACTATTTCTAGTAATACAGTGGCATCGGGTATAAGAACTATTGTTGCAACAAGAGCATTAGTTGGTGGTGCAGGCGATTTTACAATTCCTAACGCTGCTGGTAACATTGCTATTAGTTATGCAAAAGGAAGTTCAACTACATTAGCAAACCACAACACAAGTCGTGGGTATAGTACTTTTGTTATGACGGCAGCTGCATCAAACGATACTTTTGAAACAAACAAAGTTAAATTGTATCCTAACCCAACTACAGATGTAGTTAATTTTTCAGGCGAAGTTGCAATTAAAAACGTAACTATTTACGATATTACTGGTAAAAAAGTACAATCGGTAGCTTTAAATAATGCAAATTCTATGAATATATCTACATTGTCAAAAGGTGCTTATATTTTTGAAATTGAATTAAATAATAATGTTAAACATTACGAAAAAGTTATAAAAGAATAAACTACACTCAATTTTTTTTATATTAAAAAAGCGATTTAAATTATTTTAAATCGCTTTTGTTATATTTTATAAAAATTCAAGTACATTTTCTAAAGCCATTCCTCTTGATCCTTTAATTAAAATTAAATCGGCATCAATAACATGCTGTTGTAAGTTGGTTATTAAATCTGTAAGTGTTAAAAAGTATTGTAAGTTGTTGTTAACTATTTGGTTGTCATAAAAATGAGTTCCAACAAAAATAGCTTTTGCGTTGGTATTAACAACTTGTTGAATAACTTGTTGATGTTCTGTATTAGCTTCGTTACCTAATTCAAACATATCACCTAAAATCATTGTTTTAGAATTTTGGTTCAGCTGAACAAAATTTTCAATTGCAACTTTCATACTGCTAGGGTTTGCATTATATGCATCAAGCAGTATTTTTTTATTGTTTATTTCAACCCATTGCGATCTATTGTTTTGTGGCGTGTACTCTTCAATTGCCTGTTTTATATCATTTAAAGAAACATTAAAATATGTTCCAATACAAACAGCAAAAGCCATATTGGTTAAATTGTACAAGCCTGTTAATTGAGATGTAATGGTGGTATTTTGTAACTGAAAAGTTGCCATAGGTTGTGCAAATGCGTTATTTATTTGAACATTTGCTGAAGCATGAGCTTGCATTGAAAATCCAAAATGATTAATTGATTCACTTTTTTGAACTTGTAATGCATCGTCGAAATTTACAAAAGCTGTTTTGTCATTTTCTAACAAATACTCGTACATTTCACTTTTACCTTTAATAACGCCTTCAATTCCACCAAAACCTTCTAAATGTGCTTTTCCAAAATTTGTAATAAAACCAAAATCAGGCTGTGCAATTTTGCAAAGTAATTCAATTTCTTTTTGATGATTTGCACCCATTTCTACAATAGCAATATCAGTATCTTCGGTAATACGCAATAATGTAAGTGGTACACCAATATGATTGTTTAAATTGCCAATAGTAGCAATAGTGTTGTATTTTTTACTTAAAACGGCATGTAACAGCTCTTTACTTGTGGTTTTTCCGTTGCTGCCAGTTAAAGCAATTATTGGTAAACCAATATGAAAACGATGAAAAGCTGCTAATTCTTGTAGTGTTTTAAGTACATTAGGTACAACAATAAGTTTATTGTTTTCTAATTTTTTTAGATTTTGGTCGTCAACAACAGCAAAAGCAGCACCTTTTTCAATTGCTTGAAGCGCAAATTCATTTGCGTTAAAGTTATCGCCTTTTAATGCAAAAAACATGCTGTTGGGAAGTATGTTTCGGGTATCGGTACTAACCCCATCGCATTGGTTGAAAAGTGAATATAGTTCGAATATTTCCATAAATTATTTTAAAATCAACATCGTTAAAAGGTACAAATTTACAGTTTTTTAAGCTATGTGAAGTATATCTATAACAACAATCTATACCATGTTTTCAGGTTTTACCCAATGGTCAAACTCTTCTTCGGTTAAATATCCTAAATCAAGAGCTGCTTGTTTTAATGTACAATTGTTTTTATGCGCAGTTTGAGCGATTTCGGCTGCTTTGTAATATCCAATTTTAGTATTTAAAGCAGTAACCAACATTAATGAGTTGTTTACTAGTTCTTTAATTTTAGAGTGATTTGGTAAAATACCTTGCGCACAATTATTGTTAAATGAAACACATACATCACCTAATAATTTTGCCGATTGTAAAATATTTGTTGCCATTAATGGTTTAAAAACATTCAATTCAAAATGACCTTGTGTACCAGCAATGGTAATAGCCACATCGTTTCCCATTACTTGTGCAGCAACCATTGTTAAAGCTTCGCATTGTGTTGGGTTTACTTTTCCAGGCATAATGGAAGAACCTGGTTCGTTTTCAGGTAAAATCAATTCACCAATGCCTGAACGTGGTCCTGAAGCTAATAAGCGAATATCGTTTGCAATTTTGTTTAATGAAACGGCAATTTGTTTTAATGCTCCATGCGTTTCTACAATTGCGTCGTGAGCTGCAAGGGCTTCAAATTTATTTTGTGCCGTTTTAAAAGGTAAATTAGTAAATTTTGAAATGTATTTAGCAACCAAAACATCATATCCTTCAGGAGTATTTATACCCGTACCAACGGCAGTTGCACCTAAAGCAATTTCAGATAAATGATTAAGGGTGTTTTTTAATGCTTTTAAACCGTAATTTAATTGAGCCGCATATCCAGAAAATTCTTGACCTAAAGTTAGGGGAGTGGCATCCATTAAATGTGTGCGCCCAATTTTTACAATATTTTTAAAATCTAAGGCTTTTTGTGCTAAAGTATCATGCAATTTTTTAACTCCTGGAATTGTAGTTTCTGTAATCATTACCAAAGTTGCAATGTGCATAGCTGTTGGAAATGTATCATTAGATGATTGTGATTTATTTACATCATCGTTAGGTTTTAAAAATTTTTCATTACTTTCTAAAGATAAACCGGCAAGTATTTGAGCTCTATTTGCAATTACCTCATTCACATTCATGTTGGTTTGCGTACCCGAACCCGTTTGCCAGATAACCAATGGGAAGTGTTCATTAAGCTCATTATTTAAAATTTCGTTACAAACAGTTTCAATAGCATTTCTTTTTTCTATCGATAAAACGCCTAAATCACAATTGGTATATGCAGCAGCTTTTTTTAAAATAGCAAAAGCTTTTATTATTTCAATTGGCATCGAAGCTTCTGTACCTATTTTAAAGTTATTTCGCGAACGTTCTGTTTGTGCACCCCAATATTTATCAACAGGCACTTTAACTTCGCCCATGGTATCGTTTTCAATTCTGTACTTCATTTCTAGGTAGTGTTGGTTTACTTAAAGGTAGTACTTTTATTAGGTGAATATCGTATTTTTTTTAGAATTATTTAAGATTTTAGTTGGGGTTGTTAAAGTTTCGTTATATCTTTGTAAGCGTATACACAAAAAATTCCGGAATCATGTTTGAATTTCAACAATTTATTGCTTTTTTAATTGGATTAACTATTATGACCATGGGTTTTTGGTTAATGATTTTCCTTATTAGCTTTGTATTTTACTGGGCATTTGGAGGAGCAGCTGATCTTATTAAAGAAAATAAAGCTAAAAGAGATGCATAAGTAATTTGCGTTAAAAAAAAATCCTTTTCAATTTGAAAAGGATTTTTTATTTATGCCATGGTTGTATATACATTTTGTACATCGTCGTCTTCCTCAATTTTCTCTAACAATTTTTCAACATCGGCAATTTGTTCTTCTGTTAATTCTTTTGTTACTTGTGGAATACGGTCAAAGCCCGATGATAAGATTTCCATATTGCGTTCTTCTAATTCTTTTTGTATAGATCCAAAACTATTAAAAGGAGCATAAATTAAGATTCCATCTTCGTCTTCAAAAATTTCATCAACACCAGCGTCTATCAATTCAAGTTCAAATTCTTCTAAATCTAAACCTTCAACTTTAGCAATTCTAAAGTTACAAGTATGATCAAACATAAATTCTACCGAACCTTGTGTACCTAAAGTACCGTTACATTTGTTAAAGTACGAGCGAATGTTTGCAACTGTTCTGTTGTTGTTATCTGTAGCTGTTTCAATTAAAACGGCAATACCGTGTGGTGCATAACCTTCAAATAAAACTTCTTTATAATTGGCTGTATCTTTGTCTGATGCTTTTTTTATGGCACGCTCAACGTTGTCTTTAGGCATGTTTGCTGCCTTAGCATTTTGAATTACAGCACGTAAACGAGCATTGGTTTCAGGATTTGGTCCGCCTTCTTTAACAGCCATAACTATATCTTTACCAATACGTGTAAACGTTTTAGCCATTGCCGACCAACGTTTCATTTTTCTTGCCTTTCTAAATTCAAACGCTCTTCCCATTTCTTTTTTAATTAAATTTACGCAAAATTATAGAAAAGAAGTTTTCTATAAAAAAAAACACGAATTATTTTAACTGAAAGCACATGAAAAAAACACTTTTAATAGCTTTATTGGCAAGTTTTATTAGCAACGCTCAAGAAAAAGAAACGAATAGAATTGAAATTTCGCCTTTTATTGGAGTTTCATCATCTAATTATTACGGAAACATTAAGCTTGAAAATAATAAAAACCTAACTGCGCCTATTTTTGGCGTAGATGGCGATTTTTTTATAAATGATAGATGGAGTATAAAAGCAGGATTTGAATGCCAAACTTTAGGATCAAAGGTTTATGTTGAAGAATTTGTTGAATACCCAGCAGGTAATTATTATTACGAATATTATTATGCCAAAGAAAAGTTGAAATTTATATCGATTCCTTTACATGCTAATTTACATTTTGGAAGATTAAAAAACTGGAATTTTAATTTTGGACCAACGGTTGGTTTTATACTTTCGGGCAGTTTTAATGGAGAAAAATTTGATAATGATATTTTACGAAAAGAACAGTTTGGATTAGGTATTGGAATAGGTTATAGGTTTGAAATTGATGAAGAATTTAGTTTTGGTATTGATTATCAGGAATATATAGGGTTAACGTCTAACCTTAATAGTACTTTTATGTATCCAAAACCATTTATTGGAAATATTTCCGGAAATTTTAACCTTAGACTTATCTATAAATTACAATAACAAAAAAGCTACTTTTTAAAAGTAGCTTTTTTTATATAAATTTTCAGCAGTAATTATTTCTTATAAAAAGGTGCTTTTACAACTTGTGCTTTCACATCGTTTTTACGTATACGAATAAAAATTTCAGTACCTTCTTTTGCAAATTCTTTATTCACATAACCCATACCAACACCTTTGTTTAAAGATGGTGATTGTGTTCCTGAAGTAACATGACCAATTACGTTTCCGGCTGCATCAACAATTTCGTAATCGTGACGTGGAATTCCGCGATCAATCAGTTCAAAACCAACTAATTTTGTAGCCACACCGTTTTCTTTATCTGCTTTAATGTTTTCGCTATTTACAAAATCTTTTGTAAATTTAGTAACCCAACCTAAACCAGCAGCAATTGGCGAAGTAGTGTCGTTAATTTCGTTACCATATAAACAATAACCCATTTCTAAACGCAATGTGTCGCGTGCAGCTAAACCAATTGGTTTAATACCGTATGGTTCACCAGCTTTTAAAACTTCGTTCCAAATATGCACAATGTCTTCGTTTTTAGCATAAATTTCAATTCCGCCAGAACCTGTATATCCTGTAGCTGAAACAATTACGTTTTCTTTACCAGCAAAAGTACCTACTTCAAACGTATAAAATTTAAGGTTAGCCAAATCTACATTTGTAATGCTTTGCATTGCTTGGTTTGCTTTTGGGCCTTGAACTGCTAATAACGAATACGCATCTGATAAATTTTCTAACGATGCATTCATTGAATTATGAGAAGAAATCCATTCAAAATCTTTATCGATGTTTGATGCATTTACAACCATTAAATATTCGTTATCGTTTACTTTATAGGTAATAATATCGTCAACAATACCCCCTTTATCGTTAGGTAAATAGCTGTATTGCGCTTTTCCAGGTACTAAAACAGCAGCGTCGTTACTTGTTACTTTTTGAACTAAATCTAAAGCATTTTCGCCCGAAATTTTAAATAATCCCATGTGCGATACATCAAAAACACCCACATTGTTTCTAACCGTTTCGTGTTCTATAGTAACGCCTTCGTACTGAACCGGCATATTAAATCCTGCAAAAGGAACCATTTTAGCTCCTAAAGCAACGTGAACGTCATTTAAAGGTACTTGTTTCATAATTGTTGAATGATATTATTTTTTACCAAGCGAAATTACATTAATTTTAAACGATTAACAATTTATTGCTTTTATAATTTTAATTTTCGCAATCTAAGAGCATTTGCAATTACAGAAACCGAGCTTAAACACATTGCTAATGCAGCAATCATGGGCGATAACAAAATGCCTGTACTGTAATACATTACTCCTGCAGCAACTGCTATACCAATTACATTATAAACAAAAGCAAAAAACAAATTTTGCTTAATATTTTGCATAACTTTAGTACTTAAAATATAGGCGTTTTTTACAAGTGAAAAAGAGCTATTTAAAAGGGTTATTTTAGCAAAATCTTGTGCCAAATCAGACCCATTGCCCATTGCAATACCAATATCAGCTTTAGCAAGTGCAGGAGCATCGTTTATTCCGTCGCCAATCATTGTAACAATTTTTCCTTCTTTTTGATTTGATTCAATCATTGATAGTTTATCTTGAGGCAGTTGTTGTGCAAAAACGTTATTAATGCCAACCTGTTGTGCAATTGCATTTGCTGTGTTTTTATGATCGCCCGTTAGCATTATTATTTGTATGTTTTTTGATTGAAGAAATGATACGGTTTCTTTAACTTCGGGCTTTATTGCATCGTGAATAATAGCCAAACCAACCAATTCATTATTTATAGAAACGTACGAAACAGTTTTTCCTTGATTTTGAATTTCGGTTACTTTAAATTTTATTTCTTCAGTAATTTCAATGTTATTTTGATTTAGCAACGCTTCGTTTCCTAAAATTACTTTTTCTTTATTTAATACAGCTTGTATGCCTTTGCCTTGAATAGTTGCTACCATTTTTGCAGGTTCAAATGCTATTTTTAATTCATGGGCTTTATTGGTAAATGCTTTAGCAATGGGGTGTTCACTGCTTGCGTTAAGTTGGGCTGTAATTTTAATTAGTTCTTCTTCTGAAATTCTTTTTAATGGAATGATTTTTTCTAATGATGGTTTTCCTTCTGTTATTGTTCCTGTTTTATCTGTAATTAAAACATTGGTTTTTTGTAAAGATTCTAAAGCTTCAGCTTTTTTTATTAAGACCCCATATTCGGCTCCTTTGCCAATTCCTACCGAAATAGAAACCGGTGTAGCCAACCCCAATGCACAAGGGCAAGCAATTATTAGTACAGAAATGGCATTTTGTAAACCAAATAACAACGAGGGATCTTTAGAAAAATATCCCCAATACACAAAACTACAAACTGCAATAAAAACTACAATAGGTACAAAATACCCTGAAATTTTATCGGCTAAACGCTGAATTGGTGCGCGAGATAAACTAGCTTTGTTTACCATTTCAATAATTTGTGCAATGGTTGTAAATTGCCCAACTCGGGTTGCTTTCATTGTAAACGATTGATCGGTATTGATACTGCCTGCTAAAACCTCGTCGTTTTCTTTCTTGTTTACAGGTAAGGGTTCGCCAGTTAACAAAGCTTCGTTTACAGATGTATTTCCAGATTGAATGATACCGTCTACTGGTATTTTTTCACCAGGTTTTACCAATAATTCATCGTTAATTTGAACTTTGTCTATATCAATTTCAGTGGTTTTTCCATTTAATAAAAGCGTAGCTTTTTGCGGAACTAAATTCAATAAATGTTCTAAAGACGATTTTGTTTTTTTGTGTGCACGTGCTTCTAACCATTGACCTAAAATCATTAACGTAAAAATTACGGCAACGCTTTCAAAGTAAATGGGTAAATGGCTGTTGTTGTGAAAGGCATGTTGATTGAAAAACACGTAAATTGAAAATAAATAAGCTGCAATTGCGCCTAAACCAATCAAACTAAACATGTTTAAGTTTAAAGTTTTAAAGGAAACATAGGCGCGTTTTAAATATTTTTTACCGATTGTTAATACAGCTGTAGCTCCTAAAAATTGCAACCAAAGGGCAACGTTAAACGGAATTATGTTGTAAATAAAACTATCGTGATTCATACCCAACATGGCAATAAAAAAAACAGGAACGGTAACTATTGCCGCTTGTAAAAACATAGTTTTTAAAATACTTTCCTCGTTGTTTTGGGTTGTGCTTCCACCAATTTGCACCAAATCCATACCACAAACGGGGCAGCCAACATTGCTATCGTAAACTTTATCGCCTTCGCAAAGCATTGGGCAATAGTATTTACCAGCTAAATGTTCTAACTGTTTGGGCGGTTGGTTATGATTGTTGTGATTATGTGCAGCATGGTGAGCTATTTCTGAAAGTATTTCTGTACCATCGGCATTTATTGTAATTTCCTGAATGGTGTACGGACCTTTGTGTGAAAGTGCATTTTGTAAATCTTCTAAAGCAATTTTTTTGTTTGTTTCTATAACAGCTTCAGCAGGATTTAAACTTACTTCAACTTTATCTGCAACGGTTTGTAACGCTTCGGTAACTTTGGCTTGGCAGCCGCTGCACGTCATTTCGTTTATTTTATAGCGGGTTTTCATAATAGGTACATCTTTTTGTAAAATTACTCCGAAAACCCAAAAATACCTTTACACAATTATAAATAAAGTTTGTATAATTTAAAGAAATTATCAGAAAAAAAATAAACCTTTAAAAGGTTTATTTTACTTCAGTATTTTGTAAAACTTCTTCTTTAAAAGTTTTAATTTCTTTAAAATGCGTTGGTGCTAAACCGGTTACTTTTTTAAATTGGTTGCTTAAATGCCCCACCGAACTGTAATTCATTTTATAGGCAATTTCGCTTAATGTTAATTCATCGTAAACCAATAATTCTTTAACCTTTTCTATTTTTTGAAGAATGTAGTATTGTTCAATTGTTTGCGATTCTTGGTTAGAAAATAAAGTACTTAACGTTTGGTATTCTGTTTGTAACTTACTAGCTAAATATTCAGAAAGCGTAATGGTTAAATCGTTCATATCTTTAGAAACCAATTCAATTATTTGATTTTTTATACGTTCAACCAACATGCTTTTTTTGTCGCTTAAAATTTCAAACCCCAAAGGTTTTATGGCATTTTCAATTTTATCACGATCGTCAAGTGTAATGGGTTCATGAAATTCAATCATACCTAAATCTACGTCGTTTATATCGTAACCTAAATCTTCCATCGTTTTTTCAATAACCATAATACATCGCGGGCAAACCATATTTTTAATACGTAAGGTTTTCATAAATTTAATTTTTACATAGATTTTTTCAAATATATCATAAACCAATCGGTTATAAAAGTAAAAATATGTTTTTAATTGATTTTTAAAGAAGTTGTGCTAAAAATCAACCTAAAATTAAGAAAAATGTAACACCTAAATTAAAGCTGAAATTGTACTTTTGACAAAATTTTTATAATGAAAATACAAATTTGGTCGGATGTTATGTGTCCGTTTTGTTATATAGGGAAGAAGAATTTTGAAGCTGCTTTGGAAACACTTCCGTTTAAAAATGAGGTTGAAGTTGAATGGAAAAGTTTTCAATTAGATCCTGATTTAACCGAAACATCGGGTTTAAAAACAACAAGTCAATATTTAAGTGAGCGTAAAGGATTAACTACTCAACAAGTTGATCAAATGCAACAGCATGTTAAGGAAATGGGTGAAAAGGCGGGTATTCATTTCGATTTTTATAAAAATATAATAGCAAATACCTTTTTAGCTCATAAATTATTACATTTTGCAGCTAAAAGCAACAAAGCGAATGATGCGGAAGAATTGTTATTTAAAGCTCATTTTGAAGACGGAGAAAACATTGCCAATGTAAATGTTTTGTTACAAATTGCAACAGAATTGGGGTTAAATACAGAACAAGCCAAAGAAATATTAACAACAAATTTGCTTGATAACGAGGTGAATAATGATATTTTAGAAGCAAAAAATATGGGCGTTTCAGGTGTTCCGTTTTTTGTATTAAATAAAAAATACGCATTATCGGGTGCGCAACCTACTCATTTATTTGTTGAAGCTTTAACCCAAACTTACAATGAAACGGTTTTAGTAAATGAAACTAAAAATGGGAGTTCGTGCACAATATACGGTTGTGAGTAATATATAAAAAGTCAAAGTTTAAACCTGCAAAATTTATAGAAATTTGCAGGTTTTTTTATAAATAAACTTCAATTTTAAATCTTTCAATTATTAAATCTTTCAATTTGATTTCAAAAAGGCTACTTTTGCAAAGCCTTAAAATTTTTAATCATGTATAAATCAATAATTCGTCCGCTTTTATTCAAATTTGATCCCGAAAAAGTGCATCATTTTACTTTTTCAATGATAAAAACCATGCATGCTATTCCGGGTATGAAATCGGTATTAAAATCGATCTATCAAGTAAATGATAAAAGATTAGAACGCGAAGTTTTTGGTTTAAAATTTAAAAATCCAGTAGGTTTAGCTGCAGGTTTAGATAAAGATGCTAAAATATATAATGAATTAGATGCATTTGGTTTTGGTTTTATTGAAATTGGTACCATTACTCCTAAACCACAGGAAGGAAATCCTAAAAAACGTTTGTTTCGTTTAAAAGAAGATTCGGGAATTATTAACCGCATGGGCTTTAATAATGGCGGAATTGACTTAGCAATAGAACGATTAAAACAAAACAAAGGGGTTTTAATTGGTGGTAATATTGGTAAAAATAAAGTAACACCTAACGAAGAGGCAGTTAACGATTATACCATTTGTTTTGAAGCTTTATATCCTTATGTTGATTATTTTGTAGTGAATGTTAGTTCACCTAACACACCAAATTTACGCGCGTTACAAGATAAAGAGCCTTTAACAGCTTTATTAGCAACCTTGCAAAGTTTAAATGTTAAGAAGCCAAAACAAAAGCCAATTCTACTAAAAATAGCACCCGATTTAACCAATGAACAGTTATTAGATATCATTGATATTGTAAACGATACCAAAATTGCAGGTGTTATTGCTACAAATACTACCATTGCACGCGATGGGTTACAATCTGCAAATAAAGTTGAAGTAGGTGGTTTGTCAGGCAAACCATTAACCAAAAGATCTACCGAAGTTATTCGTTTTTTATCAGAAAAAAGTAATAAATCGTTTCCAATAATTGGAGTAGGAGGTATCCATACTGCAGCCGACGCTTTAGAAAAATTAGACGCTGGTGCAGCGTTAATTCAAATTTATACTGGTTTTATTTACGAGGGTCCTGCTTTAATTAAAGAAATTAACCAAGCTATTCTAAAACGTAGTTAATGACGTTAGATATTATTATATCATTTTTTATTACAAGTTTTGCTTTAACTATATCGCCTGGACCAGATATAATGTATGTTTTATCTACAAGTTTAGCAAAAGGCAAGCAATTTGGTTTAGCGGCGGCAGTAGGTTTAAGTTCAGGGTTGTTGTTTCATACCACTTTATTGGCTTTTGGAATTTCAACCTTAATAGTAGCAATTCCATGGTTGTTTTTAGCAATTAAAATATTTGGTTCTTTATATTTATTGCGAATTGTATATTTTTTATACAAAACACCTTTTCAGCCAATTAGTGTAGAACCAACAACGCAAACCATAACAAAAAGTAATGTACTGCAACAAGTACAACAAGGTTTAATAATGAATATTTTAAACCCCAAAATTATGTTGTTTTTTTTGTCGTTGTTCCCAACATTCTTAAGGCCAGCTGCGGGTAATTTAAAAATGCAAGTTTACACACTAGGCAGTATAGCCATGATTCAAGCTTTTATTGTTTTTTGTGCAGTTGCCATATTAAGTGGTTATTTAAACACTTTTTTAAAGAAAAACAAATACGTGCAAGCATATATGAACTATTTTCAAATTGCAATTTTTATTACATTAATTGTTTTTATGTGGATAAAATAACTGCTTACAAATTGGATTAATTTTTTTTGTAGATATTTTACTTTCTATTATCTTTGAAACTTATGAAGCCAGTAAAAATAATAGAATGTCCGCGCGATGCCATGCAAGGCATTAAAATGTTTATTCCTACCGAAAAAAAAGTACAATACATACAATCGCTTTTGCGTTGTGGTTTTGACACGTTAGATTTTGGAAGTTTTGTATCGCCTAAAGCCATTCCTCAAATGCAAGATACTGCAGAGGTTTTAGCGCAATTAGATCTATCGGATACTAAAACAAAATTATTGGCCATCATTGCAAATACAAAAGGTGCCGAAATGGCATCGGTTCATAATGAAATAAAATATTTAGGCTTTCCTTTTTCAATTTCAGAAAACTTTCAAATGCGCAATACGCATAAAACCATTGCCGAATCTATAGTTACTTTACAAGAAATTTTAGAAATCGCCAATAAAACCAATAAAGAGGTTGTGGCGTATCTTTCAATGGGTTTTGGAAATCCGTACGGAGATCCTTGGAATGTTGATATTGTTGGTGAATGGACAGAAAAATTGGCAAATATGGGGGTGACTATTTTATCGCTTTCTGATACTGTAGGAAGTTCAACACCTAAAGATATAGATTATTTGTATTCTAATTTAATTCCTAAATACCCAAATATAGAATTTGGTGCACATTTGCATACCACACCCGATGCTTGGTTTGAAAAAATTGATGCTGCCTATAAAGCAGGTTGCATTCGTTTTGATGGAGCCATAAAAGGTTTTGGTGGTTGCCCAATGGCTAAAGATGATTTAACGGGAAATATGCCTACTGAAAAAATGTTGAGCTATTTTACTGCAAATAAAGCAGAAACTAACGTTCAAATGATGTCATTTGAAGCAGCTTATAACGAAGCATTAAAGATATTTAATTTTTATCATTAAAATTGTATTTTTATCTAAAAAAGCATTAAATTTGCATGCAATTCAACTACAATTGCAACATGAAAGCACACACAACTAAAATAGTCGGTCAAGGTTTAACTTATGACGACGTTCTTTTAATACCTGCTTACTCTGAGGTATTACCACGTGAAGTTAATATTCAATCTAAATTTACTAGAAACATTACCTTAAATGTACCTGTAATTTCTGCAGCTATGGATACGGTTACCGAAAGTGATATGGCAATTGCTATGGCGCGTGAAGGTGGAATTGGTGTTTTACACAAGAATATGACCGTAGAGCAACAAGCTTTAGAAGTACGTAAAGTAAAACGTGCAGAATCGGGTATGATTATAGATCCAGTTACTTTACCATTAACAGCAACTGTTGGCGATGCTAAATTAGCAATGAAAGAAAACGGAATTGGTGGTATTCCTGTGGTAGATCAAAATCAAATTTTAAAAGGAATTGTTACCAATCGCGATTTACGTTTTGAAAAAGATAATGCACGATCGATTGTTGAAGTAATGACTTCAGAAAAAATTGTTACCGCTTTAGAAGGTACAACTTTAGCAGATGCCGAACAAATTTTACAAGAAAATAAAATTGAAAAATTACCTGTAGTTAATGCCGATTTTAAATTAGTGGGTTTAATTACATTTCGCGATATTACCAAGTTAACTTTAAAGCCAAACGCAAACAAAGATAAATTTGGTCGTTTACGCGTTGCTGCAGCTTTAGGTGTAACTGCTGATGCTGTTGAACGTGCAAAAGCATTAGTTGCCGCAGGTGTAGATGCTTTAATTATTGATACAGCACACGGGCACACAAAAGGTGTAGTAAATACGTTAAAAGAAGTAAAAGCTGCTTTTCCAGAAATTGATGTAGTAGTAGGAAATATTGCTACAGCCGAGGCTGCTTTGTATTTAGCAGAAGCAGGTGCCGATGCCGTTAAAGTAGGTATTGGTCCAGGCTCTATCTGTACAACACGCGTTGTTGCAGGTGTAGGTTTTCCTCAATTTTCTGCTGTAATGGAAGTTGCAGCCGCTTTAAAAGGAACAGGTGTACCTGTAATTGCCGATGGTGGTTTGCGTTACACAGGCGATATTCCTAAAGCATTAGGCGCAGGTGCTGATTGTGTTATGTTAGGATCAATGTTGGCTGGTACTAAAGAATCGCCAGGTGAAACCATTATTTTTGAAGGTAGAAAATTTAAAACCTACCGCGGAATGGGTTCTGTAGAATCTATGAAGCATGGTTCTAAAGACCGTTATTTCCAAGATGTAGAGGACGATGTTAAAAAATTAGTACCTGAAGGTATTGAAGGACGTGTACCATATAAAGGCGAACTTAATGAATCTATGACTCAGTTTATTGGTGGTTTACGTGCAGGTATGGGGTATTGTGGTGCTAAAGATATTCCTACGTTACAAGAAACAGCTCGTTTTGTACAATTAACGTCTTCGGGTATTGGTGAAAGTCACCCACATAACGTTACAATTACAAAAGAAGCACCTAATTATTCAAGATAATTCTAAGTATTTATACTGGTTATAATATTAAAATAGCCCCCAAAATATATATTTTGGGGGCTAAAAATTAGTATAAAGTTTTGGTTATTTTAGTGTCCAAATAGATCCATTTTTAGTGGTTAATTTTTCTAACTTTCCTTTTGCAGTTAAGTCATTTAAAAAGGCTTCACTATCTTTTCTAGGTATTTCAGTAAGTTCAGAAAACTCTTTTGCAGTTAACGATTTGTATTTATTAAAAATTGCACTCCAGCTTTTTTCATACGTTTGTTTAGTAGCTTCGGGCAACATTTTAAGTATAGCATTTTCATAAGAACTGTATGGTTTAGAACCGTAAACAGTTTCTTTACTACCTGTTTTATTTGCAAAAAATACAGTAGGGAATCCCCTAACGCCCAATTCGCGTGCTAATTTTAAATCTTCTTCAAAAAGTGTTTTTGCATTTCCTTCATAATCGTTTTTAAAGGTAGCAACATTAAGTCCCACTTTTTTGGCAGCTAATTCTAAGTTTTCCCATTTTGTAATGTTTAGTTTTTTAAGAAAAACCATTTCTCTAATTTCGCGTAAAAATAAAATAGCCTTTTCATTATTCTGCATTTGTGCAGCTTTAAAAGCAATTGAAGGTGGGAATGATGAATCTAAAGGGTTTTCTAACCACACATCGCCATCAATAGGCATGTCGTAATATGCGCTTACTTCGTCCCAATGATGTGCTACATCAGAAGGTTTGCTTATACCACCACTGTTGTAACTCCAATTTGGAAGCAAACCTCCCATACGGTATTCAATATCTAAATATGTGCCATATTCAAGTTTTAATTTTCGCAATTGCGGTTCAATTCCCCAACAAGAAGAGCAAATAGGGTCGGTGTAATAAATTATTTTTACAGGTTTTGTTTCTGAAGTTACTGTGTTCGACGTTACAGCATTTGTTTTGTTTGTAGGCATTTCGCAAATTCCGCTTTCGGGGTTGCACAATAACGGGTTTTTTTGTTCCATTTTCTTTTTTGTTTGACCTTGACATCCTAAATTGCCAAGTAGAATGAATAAAGTGACGAATTTTAATAGGTTCATAAGTTCAATTGTTTTTAAATTTTGATATGCCATTTATTGACCCATCACGTTAACAAAGCTAGTAAAACGAATGTTACAAATACCATGAATTTCATTTTGGAAAGTAGTTTCCTTTTGGGAACTACCAATTAAATAAGTATATTTGAACGATAAAGCGAATATTTTTAATGAAAAAAACGGCCGAAATAAATAAAACGCCTGTTTGCAAAGTTAGAATGCAAGCAATAAGTGATGTAATGAGTTTGTTATCAGGTAAATGGAAATTTCATATAATAGGAACACTTATTGAAGGAAATACCTTAGGTTTTATGGATTTACTTAGAGAAGTAAATGGAATTGGTTCTAAAATGCTATCAAAAGAACTTCAAGATTTAGAAATGAATAAATTAATTAGCCGAACGGTTCATAACACTAAACCTGTAACCGTTTCTTATGCAATAACCGAATACGGCCAAACACTTTTACCAATGATAAATGAAATGGCAAAATGGGGTGTTAATTATAGAAAAATGGTTTTCAATGAACATGTTATTTAGCAAGTACATTTTATATAAAATGTAAATTACAACAAAAATCGCCATTCAATTTGAATGACGATTTTTGTTAAGAACTAATTTACTTTTTTACGATTATCATTACTATCGCGGTCAATTAATTTATTGTAAGGGTCAACCCCAACTTCAATAGGTTTTTTATCAACAATAATACTTACTTTGTTATTTACCTTGCTAATTAGGTATTTTTTATTGTACAATTCATTTTCGTATTCGTGAGTACCTTTTATGGTTTTTTCGCCAAAAATACCTACTTCAATAAAATCATTCATAGGGTACGATTGTATTTTTTTTACTCCATCTGTACCTAGTAATGTTTTGCCGTTTGCATCTTTATAAATTTGAGTACCTTTTGGTGATGTTCGGTATTTTGATGCAATAAACGATATATCTACCTTGTATTTTCCATTTTTTAAATGGGCAACCTTTACTTTTTTAACTTTATTATCGTAAAGAGTAATGGTTTCAAACATATCAGTTATTAAATATTGCAAGTTAGCCGGCGTGTTTGCTTTTAAAAGATTTACAAATTCTATAGAATTGGTATAAGGCGCTTCTTGAAATTTAACTTTTTCAACAAATTGTTTTAAAATGTTGTTGAATTTTTTTTCGCCTAAATAATCGCTCATAGCATATAAAACAACCGAACCTTTATTGTAATGTATGTATTGTTGGTTTTCGTTGTACATTAACGGGTTTTCTTCTTTGTTTTCCCATTTACGTCCTTGTAAGTAACTATCTAAAGCTTCTTTTAGGAATTTACGCATTTGAAATTTACCGTATTCTTTTTCTAAAACTTTTAAAGAACTGTATTCAGACATAGATTCAGACAACAAAGTTGCGCCTTTTACATTGGCACCAATTACCTGATGTGCCCACCATTGATGTGCCATTTCGTGCGATACAACCGAGAAAGGATAATCTACACTATTAGGATCTTCTTCATCAACCTTTGCAATAAAACCAATAGCTTCAGAAAAAGGCATGGTGTTAGCAAATGCTTGCGCAAATGTACCCATGGTTTTAGGAAATTCTATAATGCGCGCTTGTTTGTGTTGGTACGAACCAAAATTTTCGCTGTAATATGCCAACGATTTTTTTAAAGCATCCATCATTCGGTTCAAATTATATTCGTGGCCTTTATGGTAGTAAATTTCTAAATTTAAATTGTTCCATTTTTCACGTTTTACTTGATATTTAGCCGAATTAAAAGCGTAAAAGTTTAGCATTTTTTGATCCATTTTGTAATGGAAGTAATTTCTGCCATCTTTTTGCCATTCTTTTTGCAAATAACCTGGTGCAATAGCAATTTGGTCGTCTGCTGTACTCACTGTAGTTTCAAACGTAATCCAATCGGCTTCGTTAGAAATATAAGTGTTTTTACGTGCTTCCGGATCGTTTGTTGCAGCCATACGTTCTCGCGGAGCTAATTTGTATTTTTTACGTACGTTATTATCTTCTATTTCAACATTTTGGTTATACCCAAACGAAGGAAATATGGTATTGTTTATAAAAGTACCGTTTTCAATAATTGGCGAACGATCTTTTAACCATGTATTCGGTTTATTTTGCACCACCATTTCAACCTTTAATGAATCGCCTGGATTAAGTGGGGTATTAAGTTTGTAGATGTCAAAATCCATTACGGTATCTTTCATAACCAATTGATACGCCTGGTTAAAATGTATTTTTTTTAAATTTTTACCGTAATTTATAAAAAGAGAATCTACTTTTTTATCAGATTTGTTAACCATAACGTAATTAACAACTGCTTTGTAATTGCGTTCTTTTGGGAAAATATCCATTGCAACGTTTACATCTACAATGCGTGGTTGTGGATATTTTTGATATTTTTTGTACTTTTTTTCGAAATCGACTCTTTGTATTTCATATTCTTGAGAAGTGTAATACGGTTCTAATTTTACAGTTTGGAAATACAAGGCATATCCCAATCCTAAAAAACCACAGGCTAACACAAATAAAGGAACAACTATTGGAGTTTTTAATCGGCCTAAAGCAATTTTAATGCGTTCTTTAGCGCCAGCTAATATGCCACGACGCCAAAAAAGGAGTGTTAAGCCGTATAAAACAAATGCAAAAAGCAACCAATAAATTTTGTAGTAAAAATAATCGCGTATTGTACCGTATCCGTTCATATCGGAATAACTATACCCTGGATCAGAATTAAAATGAAAAACCGATTGTTCAATACCTAATTTTCTTAAAGCAACAGGTAATAATTGTACAAGGGCAATACTTATAAAGAATCCAATAAAGTAATTTTTAAAAAATGCTTGAATAAAAAGAGCAAACAATATTAAAATTACATAATCAATTAATTGCAAGCCAAATAATTCGGTAATGTATTGATCTAATTCAAAATGATAATAACCTGCATATGCTTGAATAATCATTCCCGATGCAATTCCAACCAAAAACACTAAACAAACCATTTGTACTAACGCAATAAATTTTGATAATAACAACGACCAATTTGGTATTGCTGTGGCATCTATCAATAAATTTATACGAGATGATTGCGCATTATTTAGTAATATACCTGAAAATAAAAATATTAAAATAGATAAAAATATACCTACACCTATGTTAACTAGTTGAATAACTTTCCAGGTTACCGGATAGGTATTTGTACCAAACATTTCACCCAAACTTATACTTGAAATAAGTATGAAAATTACTAAAACGCCTAATAAAATTATAAAAATCGAATTTTTTAAAATACTTAGAAATTCAAATTTAGATAAGCGAATAGCAGTTTTAAGATTTGTCCAAAAAGAAAAATTGTACGATACTTTTGGTAAATTTACTTTAACAACGCTGCTAAAGTTGTTTTTAACCAATCTGTTTCCTTTTTTCTTAAACGATAAATTTATAGGGGATTGATTAAATGAAAATGTAAAATAAGTAGCAATAAAAGCTAAAATACCAACTCCAATCCAAATTAAACGATTGTAAATAAGTACGTTATCAAAAGGGATTGATAAAGTGTTTTGTTCATCAATTGTCCAGTATTTTGTAATATATGTTAAAGCTTGGTTTCCAAAAGGTTCCCACAATGCAGCCACAAATTTATCGTCAACCTTTGTAGTTAAACTGCTAATAATACCAGGTACAAATAACAAAATAATAACTAAAATAACACCTGTATATTGTTTACGAGTTAGTGTAACCAACAAAAAAGTAAGTGCGCCAATAAAAAAAACATTTGGTACAATTAAAATCAAATAACTTTGAAAGTAAGCCCAAATATTAATGGGTCCAAGTAATTCTGTGTTTCCAAAAGGCAATAAATTAGCCAACAAAAAACCAATTGCTAATGAAAAAGTGATAAGTAAAGTAATGCAAAAGCCACTAAAAAACTTTGCAACTAAGTATTGTAATTTATTAAAAGGATACGCAAACAGTAAAGTGTGCATATTGTATTTATAATCGCGTGCAACCGTTGCGCCAATTACTGCTGGAATAATAAAATTAATGTAAGTAGCCAAACCGTTTAACATGCTGTTAATAGCAATTGGCGAATTTACAAAAGTGTTAGAAGCCGTTGTAACTGTAAAATTATCAAAATAGCCCGAAGCTCCGGCCATTACTAAAAAGGATAGCGTAAAAAAAAGTAAAAAATATACATAAAACTGCCAATTTTTAAACCAGCGTTTTGTTTCAAAATTAAAAATAGTACCTAGCATTAGTTATCATTTTTTAGTGAAACAAAATAAACATCTTCTAAAATTGGAGCTGCTTTAATAAACGTTTCGTTGGGTTGCACATCACTGTACACACGTATGTTTAACGTATTATCTGGATTAAAATTTGTTGATAAAATATTGTGTTCTTTATTGTAAGTATCAAATTCGGCACGTTCAATAGTTCTTCTCCAAATTTTACCCTCAAGTAATTCTTCTCCACTTTTAGGTGTTCCTTCAAATAAAATTTTACCACCATTTAAAATAGCAACTTCATTGCACAATTCACGCACATCATCAACAATATGTGTTGAGAAAATTACGGTATGATTGGCGCCAATTTCGCGTAAAACATTTAAAAAACGATGGCGTTCTGCGGGGTCTAATCCTGCTGTAGGTTCATCAACAATTATTAATTGCGGATTGTTTAAAAGCAATTGAGCTATACCAAAACGTTGTTTCATACCACCAGAATAACCACTTACGCTTTTGTTGCGAACATCGTATAAGTTGGTTAATTGTAAAACTTCGGTTATAATATTTTTGCGTTCTTCTTTTTTTGTAATTCCTTTAAGTTGGGCAAAAAAATCTAATAAAGTTTCTGCCGACATGTTAGGGTATACACCAAATTCTTGCGGTAAGTATCCTAAAACTTTTCGCAACGCATTTTTATCTTCTAAAACATTAATATCGTTAAAATAAATTGATCCTGTTGAAGGCGTTTGTAAAGTTGCAATAGTACGCATTAACGAAGATTTTCCTGCACCGTTGGGCCCAAGTAAACCAAACATTCCTTTACCTATTTCTAAATTTACGTTATCTAAAGCTTTTACGCCGTTTTTATAGGTTTTTGTTAAACCCGAAATTTTTAAACTCATAACTTATTTTTTATAGTTTGATTGATTGAATTTTAAATATAAGTAAAACAATTTACTATATTGTTACACAGATTACTGTTTTTATTTTTTGGTATAAAAAAAGGAAAACTTTCGTTTTCCTTTTTCTTTAATTATTTTGTAATGTTATTCTACATATTGAATTTGACTTTCGGTAACATTTTCGTTAGTTAAAAAGCCTTGTTCGCGCATCCAATCATCGCTGTAAATTTTGCTCATGTAACGCGATCCATGATCGGGAAATATAACTACCACGTTGCTGTCTTCTGTAAACTCTTCTTCATTCGCAAATTGGCGTACAGCCTGAAAAGCTGCCCCTGAGGTATATCCTACAAAAATACCTTCGGTTTTTGAAATTTCACGTGCTGTATATGCAGCATCTTCATCGGTAACTTTTATAAATTCATCAATTACCTTAAAATCGGTTGCAGTTGGTATTAGGTTTTTTCCCATACCTTCAACACGATAAGGGTAAATTTCATTTGCATCAAATTCATTAGTTTCGTGAAACTTTTTTAAAACCGAACCATAGGCATCAACGCCTAAAATACGCACATTTGGGTTTTGTTCTTTTAAAAATCGAGCCGTTCCTGAAATGGTACCACCTGTTCCTGAACAAGCAACTAAATGCGTTATTTGCCCGTTGGTTTGTTCCCAAATTTCAGGACCAGTTGTTTGGTAATGCGCATCGATATTTAGTTCGTTAAAATACTGATTGATATAAACCGAACCTGGGGTTTCGTTATGTATGCTTTGTGCTACGCTGTAGTACGATCTTGGATCATCGGCTGCAACATTTGCTGGGCAAACATATACTTTTGCGCCCATGGCTTGCAACATATCTATTTTATCTTTTGACGATTTAGACGATACCGCTAAAATACATTTGTAACCTTTAATAATACTCACCATTGCAATGCTAAAACCTGTGTTGCCCGACGTGGTTTCTACAATTATGCTGCCTGGTTTTAAAATGCCGCGGCGTTCTGCTTCTTCAATAATATGTAAAGCAATGCGATCTTTTGATGAGTGCCCTGGATTAAAAGCTTCAACTTTTGCATAAAAGTTTCCTTTTAAACCTTGAGATATTTTTTTTAGTTTAATTAAGGGAGTGTTGCCCACAAAATCTAAAATATTCTCATGTGCATGAATATCTTTTTTCATTTGTTATGTTTTTAGCACTTTTTTATAGCGCTATTTCACGGTGCAAAAGTACTGTTTTTTTAATGATTAACAAAATGTTAAATGCTTTTGATTGTAAGTTATATTTACAAAAAAACTGTTCGTAAATATTTACGAACAGCTTTTTATATAAAACAAAAATTATTTTTAATTATTAGTAGTTTTTGCAGGTATATCTATAACCCCTTCCGATAAATAAACAGGTGGTATATGTTCCATATCTGATACAGCAGGCGAATGATATAAATTACCTTCAAAAGTTGCTGTAACCCTACCATTTGCAATTTTTAAATTATTAAAATAAAAAGGCAAACCACCAAAAGCAGTCATATCATACTGATAAACACGTGCGAAAACATTATATGGATAGAAAGGACCTGGCTTAAATGGGGAAAATTCCATACCATCAAAAACTATACTATCTTTAAAATTGGTTTTAAAATATATTAAAATATCGTTCATATGTTTCTCATCAATAACAATACGCGATTGTACAAAAAAACCAATTAATTCACGATTTTCATTAGTAAGTTTACCATAATGAAGTTTTTTAAATACAAAAGGGTTATTTTCGTAAACTAACGAAATACTATCTTTAGCTTGTGGGGTAGGCGGTAAAATATCATCGTTATCTGCTGTACATGAACAAATAAATATAACCCCAAAAACTAATAATAAATAATTAATTGTTTTCATGTTTTACAAGTTAAAGCAATTAAATATACTATTTTTTTAAATATAAAACATAAATTACTGAATATTAGTTAGTTTTATATTTACTTTTTAATTCCTTCTAAATCTAACATAAAGGCAAATTCTTTAGCTACTTCTTTTAACGCTTCAAAACGTCCTGATGCTCCTCCATGGCCTGCATCCATGTTGGTATCTAAAAACAATAAATTTTTATTGGTGCGTAGGGCGCGTAATTTGGCAATCCATTTTGCAGGTTCCCAATATTGTACTTGCGAATCGTGTAAACCTGTTGATATGTATAAATTTGGGTAATCTTGTGGCGCTACATTATCGTAAGGCGAATACGATTTCATATAATCGTAATATTCTTTTTCGTTCGGATTTCCCCATTCATCGTATTCCCCAGTTGTTAACGGAATAGAATCGTCTAACATGGTTGTAACTACATCAACAAAAGGTACTTGCGCAATTACCCCGTTGTACAACTCAGGTGCATCGTTTAAAACCACACCCATTAACAAACCACCTGCAGAACCACCTTCGGCATACAAATGCGTTGCTGAGGTGTATTTTTGATCGATTAAAAATTTAGAACAATCAATAAAATCGGTAAACGTATTTTTCTTTTTAAGTAATTTGCCATTTTCATACCATTCACGTCCTAAATCTTCGCCGCCGCGTATGTGAGCAATGGCGTAAATAAAACCGCGATCTAATAAACTTAAACGAGCTGTAGAAAAATAGGGCTCCATTGTTGAACCGTACGAACCATAGGCGTATTGAAGCAGCGGATTGGTTCCATCTTTCTTTAAATCTTTTTTATAAACTAACGAAATTGGAATTTTAGTACCATCGGTTGCTGTAGCCCAAACACGTTCTTCGGTATAATTATCTTTATTAAAAGTTCCGCCTAAAACTTCTTGCTCTTTTTTAACCGTTTTTTCTTGTGTACGCATGTTAAAATCTATGATTGACGATGGGGTAGCCATAGATTGGTAACCGTAACGTAGAATTTCGGTATCAAAATCTAAATTAGTTGTAGTGTATGCGGTGTAGGTTTCGTTGTTAAAAGGTAAATAATACGCTTGTTCAGGATTTTGCCAAGGCATGATTTTTAAGTGTGACAACCCGTTAAATCGTTCAGAAATAACTAAATAATCTTTAAAAATGTCAATTCCCTCTAACAAAACATCATCTCGATGTGGAATTAAATCGGTCCAATTTTCTTTAGTTGTTGCCGTTTCGGGTGTAATCATTAACTTAAAGTTAGTAGCTTTATCTTTATTAGTTACTATATAAAAATGATTGTTGTAATGCGAAATAGAATATTCTAAACCGCGGGTACGTTTTTGAAAAACACTAAATTTTCCGTTTGGATTGTTGGCTTCTAAAATTTGATATTCTGAAGTTAATGTACTTTCTGACCCAATTATTAAATATTTTCGTGATTTTGAACGATAAACGAAGGTAGAAAAAGTTTCGTCTTTTTCGTTAAAAATCAATTCGTCTTGTGCTACATTGTTACCTAACGTATGTTTAAAAATACGGTCGGCACGTAGCGTTTGTTCATCCTTACGTGAGTAAAATAACGATTTGTTATCGGCAGCCCAAGTACTTCCACCTGTTGTTTTTTCAATTTTAACTGGTAAAATTTCTCCTGTTTCTAGGTTTTTAATTTGTATGGTATATTCTCTGCGCGATACCGTATCAATTCCAAAAGCAGCAAATTTATTATCATCGCTAATGTTCAATCCACCTAACTGAAAATAAGCATGTCCTTTAGCCATTTCGTTACAATCAAACATAATTTCTTCAGGTGCATCAAGTGTTGCTTTTTTGCGCGCGTAAATAGGGTAGTCTTTCCCTTTTTCAAAACGGGTAATATACCAATAACCGTTGTTAAAGTAAGGCACCGATGTGTCGTCCTCTTTAATTCGGTTTTTCATTTCTTCAAATAAATCTTTCTGAAAATCTTTAGTATGCGCGGTCATTTGGTTGTAGTACGCGTTTTCTTCGTCTAAATAAGCAATAACATCATTATTATCGCGTTCATTTAACCAATAGTAATTATCAATACGTACATCGCCGTGTTTTTCTAATTTAGTAGGAATAATTTTAGCAATTGGTTCTTTTATAGTGTTATTCATTTTATTTTTTGTTGTTGAACATGCTGCAAAAATAATACAAAAAGCAAGCATAAAGGTATTTATAGGTTTCATAATTTATAATTAGCGATTTAGGCTGAATTTAATACTTTTGTAAATAAAATAAAAATTGAATTTATGTTTGGAGATTTAATGGGCATGATGGGAAAATTACAAGATGCCCAAAAAAAAGTAGAAGAAACAAAGCAACGTTTAAACACGGTTTTAATTGATGAACAAAGTGCCGACGGGTTATTAAAGGTTACAGTAACAGCAAATCGAGTAATTAAAAGTGTTGATGTTAACGAAGAATTATTGCAAGATAAAGAACAGTTAGAAGACTACTTAATTTTAACGTTAAATAAAGCTTTAGAAAAAGCTGGCGCAATTAACGAAGCCGAACTGGCTGCAGCTGCTAAAGATGGCATGCCAAACATACCTGGAATGGATTTATTTAAATAATATGAAAAAATTATTTGTTACACTTTTAGGAGTGGCTGCTTTTGTTGCCTGTACTTCAAAAAAAGAGGGAAATACTAAAATTACCGGCGAAATAAAAGGATTAAAACAAGGTACCTTATACATACAGCAATTAAAAGACAGCACCCTAATTACTTTAGATAGTATTGTTTTAAAAGGCGAATCTACATTTGAAACAGCTTTTGATTTAAACGAACCCGAAGTGTTGTATTTAGGCTTAAATAGGGGAACTACCAAAACAATGGATAACCTTATTTTGTTTTTTGCAGAACCTGGTAACTTGAAAATCAATAGTACTTTAGAAAACTTTTCTGGCGGTGCTTTGATAGAGGGGTCTAAAAACCAAGATTTATATACAAAGTATTTAAAAACACGATCGGTTTTTACAAACAAGCAAAGTGATTTAGTACGCGATATTATTTTGGCACAAAAAAATAAACAAGTAGTGAAAGCTGATAGTTTAGAAAGTGTTTTACAGCGTACCAAACGCATGTTTTACTTTAACGCAGTAAATTTTGCACTAAAAAATAATAAAAACGAAGTAGCACCTTATGTAACACTTACCGATGTTGCAACTATGAATAGTAAATATTTAGATACAATTTACGGTAATTTAACACCACAGGTAGCAAAAAGTAAATACGGCATTGTTCTAAAAAATTATTTAGATTTAGTTAATAATGAATAATAATAAAGTATTTTAAAACAAAAAACACCATTCGTTGAATGGTGTTTTTTATGTTCTTAATTAAAAGATTACTTTCTACGTAATTCTTTAATTTTAGCTTTTTTACCTGTAAGTTCTCTAAAGTAGAAGATACGAGCTCTACGAACTTTACCTCTTTGGTTCAATTCAATTTTTTGTAAAGCTGGCATATTCATTGGGAAAATACGCTCTACACCAACGTTTCCTGACATTTTACGAATTGTAAAAGTTTCAGTTGCGCCAGAACCTCTTCTTTGAATAACTACACCTTTAAAGAACTGAGTTCTTGTTTTCTCACCCTCTTTAATTTCGTAGTAAACTGTAATTGTATCACCAGCACTAAAATCTGGGAAATCTTTTTTTGTAACGAACTCGTCTTGAACGAATTTTACTAAATCTAAAGACATTTTATAAATTTTTAAAGTTAATTCAAACCAACATGCACGGTTTTCGCCAGAGGTTGATCCAAAAGTGGGGCAAATATAAGAAATTTATTCTATTTAAAACAAAAATATTGCACGAAATATATTGTAAAAATTTGCTTATAAGTTATTGAAAATGAGGTTTTTTAACGTTTATTCATTTTCTAACAAATCGGGTCTACGATTTTTTGTGTGTTCATAGGCTTTTTCTTCGCGCCATTTTTCTATTTCTGGAAAATTTCCACTTAATAAAATATCGGGTACTTTCCATCCGTTGTATTCGGCAGGTCGTGTGTAAATTGGCGGTGCTAATAAATTATCCTGAAAACTATCCGTTAAAGCCGATGTTTCGTTAGATAAAACTCCAGGGATTAATCTAATAATTGTATCGCACAAAACAGCAGCACCTAATTCTCCACCTGAAAGTACATAATCACCAATAGAAATTTCACGAGTTATAAAATGGTCGCGTACGCGTTGGTCAACTCCTTTGTAATGCCCGCAAAGTATAATAATATTTTCAACCATAGACATGCTGTTGGCAATTTGTTGGTTTAACGTTTCGCCATCGGGTGTCATGTAAATAATTTCGTCGTAGGTACGTTCGCTTTTTAATTTGCTAATACATTTATCAATTGGTTCAATACTCATAACCATTCCTGCACCACCACCAAATTGGTAATCATCTACATTTTTATGCTTGTTGGTACTGTAATCTCTTAAATTATGAAAATGCACTTCAACCAGTCCTTTTGCAATGGCTCTTTTTAAAATAGAAGCTTCAAACGGACTTTTAATTAATTCGGGTAAAACAGTTATAATATCAATACGCATAAAAAAATATTTGGTACAAAATTAAGCAACATTAATTAATATGTTTTGTTTTTAAATAAGTATCTTTGCACAACTTATTAAAATAGATTATAACTACTTGTTTTTTAGTAACTGTAATAGGGTTTTATAAATTTTAAATAGTGAACAGTAATTAAACAATTCTGTGAAAAAAGCTACAGTCATATTATTATTAATTATGCTTTTTAAACCTGTTTTACCGGTTTTAGAGTACGTTATAATGTATGATTATATAAAAAACGAGCTTTGTGTAAATAAAGATAAACCTGAGTTAAATTGTAACGGTAAATGTTACTTAAAAAAAGCAATGGCTCAAGCTGCGGCAAATGATAATTCAAAATCAAAAGGGTATTCTTTTTCTGTAGAAAGTTCGGTTATTTTCTTTCAAAAATTATCAATAATAAGTGTTTCAATACCTATTGAAATTTTAAATTTTTCTAAAAAAATTCTTACTTATCAAAGAAACTATCATTTCATTGTTGTTTCTAATATATTTAAACCACCTGTTTTTTAAGTTTTTAGTATTGATGTTTCATCAATAAATAGTCTTTTTAAATGTTTTTTCTTGAAGTAGATATTTTGCTTCAACGGAATTTCTTTTGAATAAATTTTAAAAGGTTGATTAAATAATCAGCAGCAAAATTGTATTACTAAAAATTTAAATTAAAAATGAAAAATATATATAAAATGATGGCAGTTTTAGCCATTGGATTACTTTATGCAGCTTGTACAAACGATGATGACTCAGCAATTATAGAAGAAAATACTTTTGGTAATGCCGAGTTTTATTTAGACAATGGCGTAAATGGCGATAAATTAATTTTAGGTAGTTCTTATAAAAATTCAAATGGTGAAACACTTACAATAAATCGTTTCAACTATATAATAAGTAATGTGGTGTTAATTAAAGCAGACGGAACAGAATATGTATATCCTAAAGCAAAAAGCTATTTTATAATTAGCGAAGAGGCAGATTTACACACCATTAGTTTAAAAGATATACCAGCAGGCGATTATACTAAAGTTAAATTTGGTTTAGGAGTTGATAATCAACGTTATTTAGAAGGTGAAGCTGCTCAACAAGAATTTTGGAATTATGCTGCCCAACATAATTTAACTTGGACCTGGAGTACAGGATACCGTTTTATAAATTTTGAAGGAACTTTTACACCATCACAAGCTAATAAAAGTCAAAAATTGGCAGAACAATTTGGTTTTCAAATTCATCAAGGCAGCAATTCTGCAACCGATAATTACCGTGAAATAGTTTTAAATTTACCAACAACTGCACGTGTTCGTAAAGGTGAGTCGCCAAATATTCACATTGTTACCGATGCTAATAAAATTCTAGATGGTACAAATAAAATTATTTTAAAAGATAATTTAAACCCAGCAGGTACCAACGCAACTATTATGGGGGGCGAAAACTTAATTAAAATTGCCGAAAATTCTTTAAACATGTTTACGGTAGACCACGTACACAACGGCAGTGGTACACAACATAAATAAAAAAATGTAAAATATTAGTTTTCTGGGTGTTTCTATACCCAGAAAACTTTCGTATACCTATATAAAATGTTAATAAATAAAACAATCAAAACCACTTTGGGTATGTTGTTGCTATTCGTTTTATTTTCTTGTGGGAATGATGATGTTTATGAAGATATTATTGAAAAAGATGAGTTATTTGAGCTTAAAATACCATCAAATTTTCCATCAATAAAGCAAGATATTACTAATAATTTACCTACAAAAAACGGAGTAGCTTTAGGTAGAAAATTATTTTATGACGCTAGACTATCGCGCAACAATACCATTTCATGTGCTTTTTGTCATGAACAACAAAGTGCATTTACACACCATGGGCACGATTTTAGTCACGGTATAGATAATTTAATAGGAGCTAGAAATACACCTTCTGTTCAAAACATGATTTTTCAGACCGATTATTTTTACGATGGAGCTTCAAATAGTATTCAAATGCTCTCTATTGCTCCCATTCATAATCCGGTTGAAATGGACGAGAATTTTACTTCTATTATTTCAAAACTAAAGCAAGATCCAACGTATGTAAAAATGTTTAGGCAAGCATTTACAAATGGCGAAGTAAGTTCAGCAAATCTGTTAAACGCCTTGGCTCAATTCATGACCATTATGATTTCAGCCGATTCAAAATACGATAAATATGTTCGAAATGAACCAGGAGGAGATTTTACAACTCAAGAATTGCAAGGCTTGGCATTTTTTAAAAACAATTGTGCGTCGTGTCATGCCACTGATATTTTTACCGATAATTCATTTAGAAATAATGGTTTGCCTCCCAATCAAAATTTAAACGATTTGGGTAGAGAAAAAGTTACTGGTTTTAAAACAGATAAGTATAAATTTAAAGTACCAAGTTTACGAAACGTTGCAATTACTGCTCCTTACATGCACGATGGACGTTTTGGTTCTTTACAATCGGTTTTAAATTTTTATTCAAATGGCGTTCAAAATACTCCAAATTTAGATCCATTAATGCAGCAACATCAAAATTTAGGAATTCCTTTATCTACAGATGAACAAGACGCTTTAATTGCTTTTTTAAAAACTTTAACCGACGAAACTTTTATCACCAACCCATTATTTTATCATAAAACCTAATATCATGAAAAAAATATTATTTATAGTATTGCTTTTTCAACAAGCTATGTATGGGCAATTTACAGCCAATTTTAATAACGAAAATGAATCTTCCATTTTAAGTTTTTTTGAAGATTGTGATGCTTGCGGATGTTCGGCAAGTGGTGGAAGTATGGGATTTAATTCGCTTTTAAACGATAAATTTATTGGTGTAAGATATATGTTTCAAAGTTATCAAAGTAAAGATGGGGTTTTTAATAATTCGCCTTGGATTGATGAAAACTTTAATACTGTTCAAATCTGGGCTCGTGTTCCCATCACTAAAAAAACTGAAGTAATGATCTTAGCTCCGTATCATTTCCTAAGTCGAGTAAAAAAATCAGAAAATCAAAGTTTAAGTGGCATAGGCGATATAACCATTATGGGATTTTATAATTTATTGCAAACTAAAAATGATTCGGCAGCTATCCAACAAAAACTATTATTGGGCGCAGGGATAAAAGCACCAACAGGTATGTTTAACAATAAAAACAATGGCAGTATTAATCCAAGTTTTCAATTAGGAACTGGTAGTTGGGATTACAGTTTAGCAACAGAGTATAACATTCGCTTCAAAAAATATGGAATCAACACCAATATAAATTACATTTTTAAGACTGAAAATGAGAAGAATTATCAATTCGGAAATCAATTAAATTACAGCGCTAACTTATTTTATAATGCACAATTAAAAAATGTAATAATTGTACCACAGCTAGGTATTACTGGTGAAGAATATAAATCAAATACCGATTTTAACGAGGTTGTTCCTAAAACTGAGGGCGATATTTTCTTTAGTAAAATAGGTTTTGAAATAGGTTTAAGCAGATTTTCTGCTGGATTTAATACAATGATACCAATCAATCAAAATTTAACAGGCAATAAGGTTAAAGCAAATTACCGCATAGCATTTAACATAAATTATGCATTATAATTTTTATATTTGTACCTTATTTTTTTAAGATTATTATGGAAAACGGTTTATACGCAAAATTTACAACACCTAAAGGTGAAATATTAATTAAATTAATACACGATAAAACTCCTGGTACTGTAGGTAACTTTGTTGCTTTGGCCGAAGGTACTTTAGAAAACACAGCACGTACACAAGGTAAACCTTACTACGATGGTTTAACTTTTCACCGTGTAATTGCAGATTTTATGATTCAAGGGGGCGATCCAACAGGTACAGGTTCGGGTGGTCCGGGTTATAAATTTGATGATGAATTTCATCCAGAATTAAAACATGATGTTCCAGGAATACTTTCTATGGCTAATGCGGGTCCGGGTACTAATGGTTCGCAGTTTTTTATTACACATATTGCAACTCCTTGGTTAGATAACAACCATACTGTTTTTGGACATGTTGTAAAAGGACAAGATGTAGTTGATGCTGTTGAACCTGGCGATAAAATGGAAAAAGTTGAAATTTTAAGAGTAGGGGAAGAAGCTGAAAAATGGAATGCTGTAGAAGCTTTTAGAACTTTTGAAGGTTCACGTACCAAAAGATTAGCCGAAGAAAAAGCTAAAATGGAAGCTGAGTTAGATAAAATTGCAGCTGGTTTTCAAAAAACAGATAGTGGTTTACGTTACCAATACATTCAAAAAGGCACTGGTAAACAAGCTACGAAAGGTAATAAAGTATCGGTTCATTATAAAGGGCAATTAACTAACGGTCAGGTTTTTGACGATTCTTACAAACGCAAACAACCAATTGAATTTAACGTTGGTGTTGGCCAAGTAATTGAAGGTTGGGACGAAGGTATCATGTTGTTAAACGTAGGCGATAAAGCTCGTTTTGTAATACCATCGCACTTGGGTTATGGTTCGCGTGGTGCTGGTGGTGTAATTCCACCAAACGCAACTTTAATTTTTGATGTAGAATTAGTAGATGCTAAATAAGTAATTATACTTCACAAAAAAAGCCGCTTATAGCGGCTTTTTTTATGTATAACATTTTTATTCTTCTTCGTTTGCGTAATCAGTATCGTTTAAATCTTCGTTTTCATCCTCAAAATCATCATCTTCATCTGTTTCTTCTTGTTCATATTCAAAAAACGAAAAAATAGAACCACCGTATTTTCTACTGTTGCTAAAATGTTCTAAATGTTCCATTTTTGTTTGGGTAGAGTGTTCAATGATTAATAAACCATCGTCTTCTAGCAATTCATTTTCAAAAATTAATTGATAAATTTTATCAAATTGTTCTTGTGAAAAATCGTAAGGTGGATCGGCAAAAATAATATCGTATTTAATTTTACTACGCTCTAAAAATTTATAAACATCACTTTTAATAGCAGTAATATCCATATCAAATTGTGCGGCAGTTTTTTTTATAAAATTTACGCAACCAAAATCGGTATCTACACAAGTAATAGGTTCGGCACCGCGCGATGCAAATTCATAGCTAATATTACCTGTACCTGCAAATATGTCAAGTACTTTTAATTCGCGAAACGAAAATTGATGGTTTAAAATATTAAATAAAGCCTCTTTACTTAAATCGGTAGTTGGGCGTACCGGCAAGTTTTTGGGTGCAATAATGCGGCGACCTTTAAATTTTCCTGAAACTATTCTCATGAATGCAATAAAATGTAATGTTGTTCTAGTTGTTCTTGTGTTACCGATAAGGTTTGTGCAATAGTTTGCAAATCGGCTACAGCAATATTTTGTATAAATTGACTTGCAATTTGGTATAAATCACTAGTTGTATTTATATTGCCATATAATGTAACAGCTTGGGTTTGGGTATTTAATTGTAGTTGTTCAAAAACAAATAAAATATAGTAAATAAAATCTTCTTTAGTTTGGTATTCGTAACTATTAAAAAACAATAGGTTTTTATCGTTAAAAACAACAATTTCAAAATGATTTACGCCTACGTGAACAAAAAAATCGGTTTGTGATGCTTTACTTTTACTAAAAAAATGTTGCACTAAACACGTATTTATATGCTTAAATGTAAAACTACCAAAAACATCTAAAAAGTAATTGTTAAATGCCACATAAGGCACATACACATTGTTCATACTAGATTGAGGTAATTGATCAAAATCAAAATAATCTGTAGGAAAAACCTTTGTGTTGTATTGTAAATAGCTACCTAATGCTTGTTCATTAAACAAAGCGTTAGGTACAAATGTATTTAAATTGTTTTGATGTAAAATTACAACATCTTGAAAACCATTTTGTAAAACTTCTTCTTTATCAAAAAAAACATCTAATTGCTGTTCAATTGTTTTGAAAGCATCTAATTGAAACGATTTTAAATGTGAAATTTGATTATTTACTTGATTTTTAAGACAATAACTAAAATTTTGTAACGATACTTGTATGTATAATTTTTGAAACGTTTCGTTCAACATAATCATAAAATGTATAAGTATCAAAAGTACAATATTTTTGTTGATTAATAGTATCTTTGTAAAAACCCTTTAAAAAGAAAATGACAATTACCCAATTTTATCAACAATTAAAAGATTCATTTCCGTTTGAACTTACCCTTAAACAAGATGCTTTTTTAAAAAAAATTGCCCAATTTATAGTAAGTGAAAATCAAGACGAAATTTTTGTTTTAAAAGGGTATGCTGGTACAGGTAAAACCACTTTATTATCAAATTTGGTTAACCAATTAGCGTTAGTAAATAAAAAATACGTTATGTTGGCGCCAACGGGTAGGGCGGCAAAAGTTATTGCAAACTACGCCAAACAATCGGCCTTTACCATTCATAAAAAAATATATTATCCTAAAAAAGATAAAAATTCTGGAGTTGCATTTACTATGCAAGCCAATAAACATAAAAATACTATTTTTATTGTTGATGAATCATCAATGATTGCCGATAATGTCACCGATGCTACCATGTACACACATGGTTCATTGTTAGATGATTTAATGTATTACGTGTATTCTGGTCAAAATTGCAAACTTATTATAGTAGGCGATACGGCACAGTTGCCACCAGTTGGTATGGACGAAAGTCCTGCTTTGAACGAAAGTAAATTGGCTTTAAACTACCAAATGAAAGTCGATTTTATTGAATTAACCGAAGTAATGCGTCAAGAAGAACATTCGGGTATTTTATACAATGCCACCGAATTACGAGAGCAATTAATGCAAGAATTTTATGATTTTTTTGAATTTGATGTAAAACCATTTAAAGACATTATTCGGTTACAAGACGGATACGAAACGCTTGATGCCATACACGATGCATACGCACAAAAAGGTACCGAAGAAACTATTTTTATAGTGCGATCTAATAAACGCGCCAATCAATACAACCAACAAATTCGAACCCGCATTTTAGATAATGAAAGTGAAATTAGTGCAGGCGATTACATAATGGTGGTTAAAAACAATTATTTTTGGTTAAAAGATTCAAAAACAGCCGATTTTATTGCAAATGGCGATATTTTAGAAATCTTACAAATTTACAAACACCACGAATTGTACGGGTTTAGATTTGCTTCGGTAAAAGTACGTATGATTGATTACCCCGATATGTTACCGTTTGATACTATTATTCTGCTAGACACGCTTCATTCAGAGTCGGCTAGTTTAACTTACGAAGAATCAAATAAATTATATCAAGAAGTACTACTTGATTATCAAGATGAAATCACAGCTTATCGCAAAATGCAAAAAGTAAAAAACAATGAGTATTTTAATGCTTTACAAATAAAATTTGCATACGCAGTTACTTGTCATAAATCACAGGGTGGGCAATGGGATACCGTATTTATAGAACAGCCCTATTTGCCAAATGGTATAAATAAAGATTATATGCGTTGGCTATACACTGCATTAACACGTGCAAAAGAAAAAGTATATTTAATAGGCTTTAACGACGATTTTTTTGCATAATAATTAAAAATCAACAAAAAAACATTCCATATAAATGAATCAATTAAAAATAATAGCAGTAATACCTGCACGTTACGCATCAACCCGTTTTCCTGCAAAATTAATTCAAGATTTAGGCGGAAAACCAGTAGTTGTACAAACTTATTTAGCCACTTTAGCTACCCAGTTATTTGATGAGGTTTTGGTTGCCACCGATCACGAAATTATTTACAATTTACTAAAACAGCACCACGTAAATGTTGTTATGAGTAGCGATAAACACGAAAGTGGAAGCGACCGTATTGCCGAAGTAGTAGCTAATTTAGATTGTGATGTAGTTGTAAATGTACAAGGCGATGAGCCTTTTGTAAGTAAAGAAAACCTACAAAGTTTAATTTCGGTTTTTAAAAACGATATTGAAAATAAAATAGATTTAGCATCGCTAATGTTTGAAATTAGCGATTTAGAAACCATTAATAACCCTAATAACGTAAAGGTGGTTATTGATGAAAACTATAAAGCTTTGTATTTTTCACGAGCTGCAATTCCTTTTCCGCGCGATGGTAAAAGCTATGCGCCCTATTACCAGCATATAGGGGTGTACGCTTACCGAAAACACGCTTTATTGGCTTTTACAACTTGGCAAATGAAAGGGTTAGAAGCTACCGAAAAATTAGAACAATTACGTTATTTAGAATACGGTAAAACCATACAAATGGTAGTAACTAGCCATGTAGGTGTAGGTATTGATACCAAAGAAGATTTAGATAAGGCACGTTTGCTATGGAAATAAAAACCAACCACAACTTATTAACAATTTTGTAATTTTTAAAGTTTTTAAATAGTATAAACACACGAAAGGATTCGTGCGGTAGCGGAGATGAATAAGTTATTTGCTCAAAGTCGGGAGACTTTGCGCAGCGGGTATTACTTATTCACCAACGAAAAAGCATATGCAAGGTGGATGGGGAACTTTAATGGATTTAGATGACGATGTTGCACAAAGTGTTTTAAATAAATCTATTCAAGAAGGTAAGCAACGATATAATTATCATAAAGGAAAAATGTATGAATTTCAACCTGATAATGTCGGCGGGTATCATGGGTATCCAATAAAAGGAACAGAAGCTCCTTCTTCAGTATTAAAACAGTTACAATCGAATGGAACAATTAATAATGCGACTTATAAAAAATTATTAAAAGGTAAATAGATGAATAAATTAAATTTTTTTTATGCTCATAAAGATTATCCATATAATGATGAAAATTATGATACCAATGTTTATTGGTGTGAAATGACTTTAAAAATAGTAGATGAGAATAAAATTGATATTATAACTATTTTCGAAATAGAATGGGATTTGAGACCTTTTTTGGATTGGTTTAATCTAAATAAAAATAATTTATTAAATGAAGTTTTTCTTATCGGTGACCCACAGAAATCTTTAGCTGAGTTTTTTTATAATTATTATGATAGTGAAATAGAGCGAGATGAATATGAAGATGAAAAGGTTTTTGAGTATCGTGAAAGTCATGGATTAAGATTTGCACTCAGAGGTACTGATATTAAAGATTGTTATATAGGATTAAATGATGAAAAATACGAAATTTCTTATTTTGATAATAGAGATAATAATTTTAGAATATTTATTGATTTAGAAAGTTTTATTGATGATATTAATAATATATCAAAATTATTATTAAAAAAATGAGGTAGTGTATCAAATGTGTTGATGAAAGTTGAAACCCACGCTGCGCAAAGTCTCTCGACTTTGAGCTAAATTTCAAAAAACACAGTTATATCATTGCATCTTTACCCCCACGCTGCGCAAAGTCTCCCGACTTTGAGATAAATTTTAAAAAACACAGTTATATCATTGCATCTTTACTTGTTAAAAATATTGATTGATTATATTTGATAATTATTTAATTTAGAAGTAGCTCAAAGTCGGGAGACTTTGCGCAGCGGGTGATTTGGGAAAAGAAGGAGCTATTAGATTAGGTGAAATGATTGAAAGATAAACGAATGGAATTTTTTTTAAATATTTATTTTTATAATTTTTGTGTTTTACATAGAGGACTTACCACATTAATTAATGTATACCTAAACCCTTTTGTATGGTTTAATAATATTAATAAAATGAAACTAGGATTTAAATTATTCATTAAACATATGGAAAAGAATGTTCCTCCATATTTTGAATATTATAAATTTAATGCAAGAGTTAAAATATTTTTTATTCCATTTTTGGTATTGATTAATTGTGTATTAATAAATTTGATATTAATAATATTTGATATTAATTTGGTAAAGAATTATATTATAATATTAATAATAA
>JACCEA011836757.1_pt1 | contig 119548 bp, 195 predicted proteins | sample 7449851 | NCBI WGS metagenome assembly JACCEA01 (sample SAMN15323453, study PRJNA562643) | freshwater metagenome | isolation source: river surface water | place: USA:Blue River Watershed | collected 2017-08-18
GAGTGCTTGGCGAAGAAGCAGATAAAGAAGCCAAAAACTTCGATTAAGCATCGAACTAACAAAGAAAAAACAAACTTTAAATTAATAACCGAACCCGCTTTTTTGCCAAACACTTGTTATGTGAGGTTGTGGGTTGTTAAACGAAAATATTATGATTGAAAGAACAACGCCTGAAATTATAAAAACCATAAGCGAAAATGAAGTTTTTGTTTTTGGTTCAAACTTATCAGGAAGGCACGGGAAAGGTGCTGCTAAAACTGCACTTAGTTGGGGTGCAAAATATGGTCAAGCATCAGGAATACAGGGTAAAACTTACGGAATACCTACAAAAGATGCAAGTATAAGAAGAACTTTATCAATAGAAGAAATAAAGCCTTTTGTAGATGATTTTATTGAATGGGCGAAATATAATTCAGGTAATATTTTTTATGTCACAGAAATAGGATGTGGACTTGCTGGATTAAAACCAAAAGAAATTGCACCTCTATTTAAAGAAGCTGTAAATGTAGATAATATTTATCTTCCTGCTCGTTTTTGGCACAAGTTGAGCAATCTCACATAACGTTATCTCGCTTGGCGAGGTTGGAAAAAATAAGCCCGAATAATTAAATTTAAAACTAGACAATGAAAGTACAAGACAAACATCAAATTAATCCTGAAACCCAATCTTGCCAAATCGATGTTAGTGGCAGTTGTTTTGGTAGAATTTCTGAAAAAGTTTTCAATGAGTTAAAATCATTAGACGATTTAATTGAAAAAATGGGAACAACAAAAGATGGTTACAAAATATCAGAAGTTGGAGAACCTAATGATTTTAAAAACAGGTTAGAATACTATAAGCAACATTTAAAAACAGAACTACCAGATTTTTCAATTGAGGAATTATTGAAAATAGATAGACATTTTCAGAAATTAAAAAAGATGTATGATTGGCATGGTTCAGATTATATGTTAACAGCTATTGAGTACGAGGTTCGGCACAATTGCCACTAACGGTTTGCAACTTGTGGAAGTTGCGTGAATCAAAGACAAACCACAACAAAAATTAATAAACTTTAAATTTAAAATTATGAAAACAAAATTGACAGCAAGTGATTTTTTAAGCGAAATCAGACAGTATTTAGATGCTAAATATGGTGAAAACTACATATTTTCTCCAACAATGGTTGATCCAATAACATTAGGGGTTCAAATGGCAATCATGGAGAAAACAACTCATGGTGTGGAACGTAAGTTTGATTTGATTATTAAGGATAGAGGTGAACAAATAAAAAACTCATAATTTCTGTTTTATTACTTATAACGGTTCTCGGCTATGCGAGGTTTGGGATAAAGTAAGCCTAAACCTCCGATTTAGCCAAATAATAACAGATACAGACGAAACTTTAAATTAAACCAAATACCCAAATCTTGCATAACCGATGTTAGCGATAGTATGGGTTTTGAAAACAAAAATTTTAAACAAAAACAATCCTCACATTAACATACTCAGTCGGATTAAGAGTTTCAGAAATAGTTAATCTTAGAATTTCAGACATTGATTCTAAAAGAATGTTAATTCATATAAAAAACGCTAAAGGGCGAAAAGATAGAATTGTACCTTTATCTCAAACTGTTTTAGAACTATTAAGAGAATATTTTAAAAAATACAGACCAAAAGAATTCCTATTCAATGGGCAAAATTCTCTACAGTACTCTATAGGAAGTTGCCAAAAGATTTACAAAAAGTACATCGATAATAAATCATCTATACACACTCTAAGACATTCCTCATTTACAAATCTATTAGAATCAGGAACAGATTTAAGAATAATTCAGAAGATTGCAGGGCATTCAAGTTCAAAAACAACAGAAATTTATACTCATGTTTCTACCAATATGTTAAGTAAGGTAAAACTTCCTATATAAAAGTTTGGTTATTTAAAATAAATTTCTTATATTTAAGTATTAATTTAAAACAGAAAAGGTTATGTATTACAAATTCAACAAAGAAACATTGTTACCTGAAAAAGTTAATGTAACTAATAAAACATTAACAGGAGTAGGAGTTGCAATAGGATTACTTTTAGTATTAGGATTCACATCAAAACCCCAAGATAAAATCCAAACCCTATCTCAAGAAGAAAAATTAATCATCATCAGAGAATATAATGATTTCTCAGAACCTAAATTAATTGAAAAAATCAAACAATTAAATTTTAGATACCCTCACATCATTTTAGCACAAGCTAAATTAGAATCAGGTAATTTTAAATCAACTATCTTTTTAGAGAACAAAAATATGTTCGGTATGAGGGAAGCTAAATTAAGAGCTAATTTAGCAAAAGGTACAAATAGAGCACACGCTTATTATGATTCATGGCAAGAAAGTTTATATGATTATGCTTTATTCTACAGTACGTACTTATATGATATTAAAACTGAAGGAGAATATTTCGGGTATTTAGAACAGTACTATGCTGAGGATCCAACATATGTTCAGAGACTGAAACAAATGATTAAGCAACAAAATTTAAAAAATAAATTCTAATGAGTATTATTAAGAAATTCAAAATAGGACCAGCTCGTTTCACTTGGGTCTTAAGACACAGATGGGAAAAAGATAAAGGCCTTGCCAACTATACAGTTTGGGAAATGAGAAAAAGATATAAGTTAGGATTGTGGTATGAAAAAAATGAAGTAGTAGGGCCTGTTCAAAAAGGAAAACATAAAGATGAAACAGTAAAGAATACCTTTACTCAAAGTAACCATGTAAATAAATACACAATTGGATTAGATTTAATAGTATGTAAAACATGGGTCAGTTTTACATTTAAACCAACATTAGGAATAAAAATATGACATTAAGAGAAAAGTTTGAAAATGTAGATATCTTATTTGAGTCACAATTATTAAAATTAAAGTATGACGAAAATATGGACTGTGCTGATGATTGTGAAAAAATAGCAGATGATTATGCTATTGAGGTTGGAGATTGGGTTGGTAAAAACGCTATAACTTACCATAACGGTAAATTTAGAATGAACACCTTACCACCTGTTTTTCTTACATCAGAACAATTATTAGAACGATTTAAAGAAGAAAAAGGATTATGAAGCCTTTAGGTAGATTAAAAAATATAAAAGGATGTGGGCCTTGGAAATTATCAATATTCAAAACTGGAAATTGGTGGGAAGAAATGACACAACCTATATCAAATAAATCTGCAAGAAGAAAATTAAAACAACGTTTAAAAAATAAAGGATTATGAAAAACTGGTTTAAATATAAATTTGATTGGACGAGTGTTTATAACTCTCCATTTAAGGTAATTATACCAAAATTATACATCGGAAAAGTTGCAATTGGTACTCCTTATTTTCTCCCAAGAAAATTTAGAAGATACACAGCTCAAGAAGCAATCGATGCTGCTGTAAGAGAATTAAATGAAAAACCACAATCTAGAAAAATAGGATTTGAAAAACTATACTACGATTACAGTAGAAGAAGCAAATCAGTTCCTAAAAAAATAGGTTTTGATTTTGTAGAACATGGGTGGAAAACAAAATGGTCAGACACAGACTATAGACATGAATGGAATCCAGTATGGAGTTTTGTATTCTTTAAATGGCAAATAGCTTTAACATTCAGACCTGTGGAAGCAGACCATTATTGGGAGTGTTGGTTATACTATTCAAGACATACAAAAGGGACAACTAAACAAAGACTTGAACAAGCTAGAAAAGGATTTCCATGTGTTTGGACTTCAACAAAAGATGGGATACAAACAGAAACTTGTTATTGGGATGTAATTTTAAAAGATAAGTGGAAATGATATTAAGAGAAAAATTTGAACAATGGTTTATCAATGATGAAGATGAACATTATAAAGGAATGGTTGAGCAAGTTGCTATTGAACATGAGAAGATAGCAGACAATTACGCTATTAAGTTTGCAGAGTGGTTAAAAGATAAACCAAGGAGTCAGTTCAACCGAGAATCACTAGAACAATTTAAAAAAGAAAAAGGATTATGAAATCAATCAGATTAGATAATAGTACATACGTTCATGTTTACATCCATAGAATCCCAGTAACAATGGAAGAAGCAGTAATCTCTAGTGAAACCGGATCATTCCCTGACTATAAACAACTAGCAAATGATTATATTGATGCTTTAGATGAACATTGGTGTGTAGCTTTTTTAGAGGAATTACATAAAGTATGTGCTCAAAGAATTGTACAGCATTGGGAAGAATTTGCACCTGAGCAATTAGAACAAGAACATTACAAACAGTATTTAAAATTTAAAGATGTATAAAGCAGCACCTAGGACAAATTTAGAAGATTTACATAAAAAACTAGGGCCTGAATTTGTAAAACAATCAGAAGAGTTGCAAAAATTGGAACAAGAAATAATGAAACATGTAATGGAAAAAGAAACACATGAATATGATTTACTTCAACATATCAAATTTTGCCTTGAATGCAAAAATGAATCACAAGCTATCAGATTGATTGAAAAATATGGTTTTCAAAAACAACAAGAAATGTATAGTTTTGACGAGTTAAGGTTATGGTTGATTGAAAGAGATGTTTATTTACATAACTATTATACAACATATAAAAAATCTGGTATTCCTATGGAAAGTATAGATAAATATATTGAAGATTCTCACGAATATCTAATGAATAGAAAACAATTTAAAAAGAAATAATTATGGTGCAATCATCACCCGAAGGAATAATTTTAAGTAAAGGTTCAAGATTAGAATCTTTTGAGTTATCAATTAACAAAGAAAAAGTTATAAGTATTAAACAAGAACCAAAAACTTATACTGAAGAAGAAGTTATACAAATGTTGATGTATAGTATACATGAAGCACGAATGCAAGATGATAAGTTAGAGTATCAAATTTTAAATGAGACCCTTGAACAATCTAAAAAATTTAAAGAATGAATGAAGTAAAAATATACTTAGACGATGTAAGAACACCAGTTGATCCATCTTGGATTGTAGTAAGAAATTATGAACAATTTGTAGATACAGTTACATATCATAGCTTAGAAAACATCGAATTAATCTCACTAGATCATGATTTAGGAGATACAGCAATGCAAGAATGGCACAGAAATGTTTACAATAACTACACCTTAGATTATAATAATATTACTGAAAAAACAGGAATGGATTGTGTTAAATGGTTAATAGAACAGTGGTTAGATGGGAAACCTTACGTACAAGTAAACATACATTCAGCCAATGCTGTAGGGTCCAGCAACATGTTAGGGTTACTCTGGAACTACTGTCATATTCACAGAATACCTCAGACTAGTATAAGATGGCAAATTGAACATACAGTGTAAAATAATTAACAAAAAGCTTGGATTTCCGAGCTTTTCTTCTTATATTTAAGTATTAATTTAAAAAAATAAAGGTTATGGAAAAAGAATTTTTAAAAATACTATTATTACCTATTATACCGGTATTATCAGCAATTCTATTATATTTTACTATGTTCCATGATTATGAATATGAATCAAAAATAGGTATGAAAATATATGTTGAACCAAAACTAATGTTAGATAGGTATAAAGCAAAAGATTTAGAACTAACACCAAACGAATTTGGACTATTATCAACATCATACCCAGATATTACTTACATTTCTGATGCTGAGTATTACTTTATGGTAGATGGTTATAAAATTAGTGTAAGTAATTACATATATGATAAGTACCAAGAAGGAGATAGTATCAAGTATTATAAATCTTTATTAGAACTTTCACCAAAAATAAAAAAATAATGGAAAAAGAATTTATACCTTATGAACAAGCATTATCTTTAAAAGAATTAGGATTTAATGAAAGACCTTGTTTTGCAACTTGGATAGAGAGGGATAAAAGAGATGGTGGTGGTATTGTTATTGAAATGTGGGGTGATGAAGATACTGAATATAATGTAATCAGTGAGATTTTAGCACCAACATTTTCACAAGCATTTAGGTGGTTTAGACAGAAGCTTAGTTTATGTGGTGAAATTTATACTGTAGATATGGGTGCAATTGATTATTCATTTCAAATAAGAGACCTATACAGCGAAGATATAATACATGATAATTTTAAAGCAAACACCGGTGGATATTTCGGAACATTTAATTCTTACGAAGAAGCAGAACTTGAATGTTTGAAAGAACTGATTGAAATTGTAAAAAGAAAATAACATGGAAGATTTTTTTGAAGACTTAAAAAACAGACCAAGACCAAATTTCTTTAGAAGAATATGGTTGTGGTGGAAACATGACGGAAAATACTATCACAAGTATTTTAAACAAGGTGTCAAAAACATTATCTATTGGTTTCCAGTTATTTGGAAAGATAGAAATTGGGATGACCACTACATCTTCGATATTTTAAAACATAAACTTAAAGCACAAGCCAAGTACATTGGCGGTAATGATAGGCATACTCGAGCACAACTTGATGCTAAAAGAATGAGACTATGTGTTAAATTGATTGAAAAAATACAAGAAGAAGACTACGCGATGGAGTATATGGACTACCATAAAGACAGAGTATGGCTTACACCTTGTGAAGACAAACCTGAATATAGACAATATAATTCAGAAATAGTAAAAGATAATTTTGATGAATTTTTCAAAAAATACCCTCTTGTTTATAAAAAAGTAATGAATGGTGAAGGACCGTTTACTTTAGATGGTAGAGATGAAAATGAAATAAGAAAAATTGTAGCCATGAATATTTCCTATATTAATCAGGAACGAGCATTTGATTTTTTATTTAAAATACTAAAACAAGATATACGTGGATGGTGGGACTAGTCAAATACATACTCCTATTCTTTACACTCTCCATTTATAGTCAACAACATATATTAATAGGGGACTCGCAAACATACTTTTTAGCCAAACATTCAACTAAAATTAAGCGAGTATCTAAACTATCTCAAACAGGTATAGGCGTATTACAACTAACAAGTAAAGTACGTTTATACCCTGTTTCTCCACATATTAACAGCGTGTCTGTGTGCATTGGAGTAAATGATGGATACAAAGATAAAGGTGTACAACAATTACTTGCTAGAATCAAAAATACATTTCCAAATGCTAAAATTTTTATTATACAAGGATCTTGGGGATGGGGTAGAGTAAGAAGAGTAAATCAAAACACTCTAAACAAATATTACAAACAATATATTAACTCAGGATGCATTTTAATATCTCCAGCCATTGGAAGAGGTGATCCACATAGAGATAAAATTATATATAAAATTATAGCAAAAAGTTTGGAATCTCGAATTTAATTTCATATATTTAGATATTAATTTAAAGCAAAGGCTATGAAAAACATACACGTATTACCAACAGACAAACCAAGTAGGTTAATAATTTATTCAACATTACTAAATGAGTTTAGATTATTAGACGAACCAATTGAAGATTGGAAACACAAAAGACACATCTACATAACTTCTAATGAAGAAATTAAAGAAGGAGATTATGTAGTTCAAATTAATTTTGAAAAGACTAACACTCAAGTAATAAAATGTGAAACTGAATTTCAAACAAAAATTGCAAATTCTAAAGATGGTAGTTTTAGTAAAAATAAAATCATCCTAACAACAGACCAAGACTTAATCAAAGATGGTGTACAAGCTATTGATGATGAGTTTTTAGAATGGTTTATTAAAAATCCAAGTTGTGATTTTGCTCATTTAGGATTTAAGTCTATCATTGGAGATTCAGAAACAAAAACAACTTACAAAATAATCATTCCAAAAGAAGAACCTAAACAAGAAACACTTGAAGAAGCTGTTTATAAATTCTACCCTGAAGATGAGCAATGGACAGATAGATATGTTTTTAAGTTAGGTGCTAAATGGCAAGCTGAAAGAATGTATAGTGAGGAAGAAGTAAGACATCTAATGACACTTGCCTTTGAACAAGGATTTAAAAAAGCAGACATAGTAGAGGCAGGATTAGAAGCAAAAGAAACAGATACAGAAGTAAATTGGATATTTTTAAAACATAAAAAATGATAGGAGGAGCACAACCAAAAGTATTACTAACTCAGAATGAAGATGGTAATTTAGAATTAGATAAAGCATTTGAATCCATCTTTGGAAAAGAATTAGAACCAAAATATAAATTAGTTCGAGAAAGAGATGGTTTAACCAAAACATCAGTAGGAGTAAAATGGTTAGAGTTTGATGAAAATGGAAGATATAAAGCAGACTTTGAAGACATTGCTGTTGATAGAAGTTTATTAATGTCTCCATTTGGACCTTCATTCACTTGGCAGTGTACTGAAGTTACTGAAATTCTTGAGCAAAGGGAAAACTATATAAAATTTAAAACTCTTAATAGTACTTACGAACTTTTCAAATTATCTTAATATTTATATCTGCCAAGTCGAGGTGGCATTTAAAAATATTAAATTAATACCCAAGCGTGAGTAAGGACCTCGACCCTGAAAGCGGCTTGGGTTTTTATTTATGAAAAAATGTAGTAAATGTAAACAAGTAAAAGAATTAAAAGAATTTACTAAAAATCAAGGTTATTGTAAAGTATGTAGGTCTGAGATAGATAAAAATATTAGGTTAACTAAATCCCAATATTTTAAAGATTGGTGGGTAAATAACAGAGATAAAAAAAGACAATATCACTTGAATGATAAAAGTAAAAGACATCATGTTCATAAATGGAGAGACTTACTTAGCAATACTTTACAACAACTTCATACATCCAAATCATCAACTACTCAAGAATCATTAAAATATTCAGCAATTGAATTAAAAGAACATTTAGATAAATTAGGAATGAATTGGGAAAAGGATCATATAGACCATAAAATCCCAGTAAGTTGGTTTAAAGAAAATACTCCCCCTTATATAGTTAATGATTTAAGGAATTTACAACCTTTAAGTGGGGTGGAAAATAGAAGTAAATTAAATAAATTTGGAACCCTAGTAGAAGATTCATATATTATCCTTATAAAAGAATATATTAAGGAAGAATATTTAAATTCTTCTTACGAATTGTTTGTTTTATCAAAATAAATTTCGTATATTTAGGTATAATTTAAAAATAAAGGTTATGAAACATCTATTAACATTACTAGTAATTCTAACACTGACTTCATGTTCAGTGGAACAAAGAATTAAAGAACATTCCTATACTCAGGAATGGCACTACATTGATACGATGAGATTTCAAGTCTACAAAACTAAATCAGGAAAAAAATATATCATTGTATTAAACGAGAAACAAACAAAGTATAAACGACAATATATTAAATTATGATTTGGATTTTATTATTATACGTTTTACCATTATTGGTATGCTGTGTAGTAGGGTATTATATGAGCAAGAAGAGTGGAGAGACTATAGGAGATTACTTAAAAGGTATTTTAATTTGTTTAATACCTTTGATGAATATTCTCATTATAATATTTTTAATAGCTAAAATTATTCATGATGATAAATCAATTCAAGACTTTTTAAATAAAAAATTATGAAATACGAAATAGGGAAAGAGAGAATTGAAAAGATAGTAATCGATGATGAAACTAATGAAATAACTTTCTATAAAGATTATGGTGGAGCAACAACAGGGCTGCATTCATTCACCTTCACCGCACCTAATTTAAAAGTACACAAACTTAATATCCCAGATGAGAGCCCTGATCCTAGAGTATATAGATCAAATGGAGGGCCTTTTAGAAACTAAAATAAAAAAGATGAAAATAACCTTCCTATCAGACACACATACACGACAAGGACGAATTCCTAAACAAGATCTACCAGGTGGAGACATTCTTATTCATGCCGGAGACATAATGAATTCAGGATACAATAAAAATGATATCTTCGATTTCTTATACTGGTATGACTCAATACCAGGCTATACTACAAAAATATTTATAGCAGGAAACCACGATCGTATGTTTGAGAATCATCCAGAAGATGTAAAAGAATGGTTATCTGAGTTTCCGAATATAAATTACTTACAAGACGAAGCTATTGTAGTGAATGGAATTAAAATTTACGGATCACCATGGCAGCCAGAATTTTTCAATTGGGCTTTCAATTTACCAAGAAAAGGACCAGGTTTAATGAGTAAATGGCAAGCAATTCCTCAAGACACGGATATATTAGTTACACATGGCCCAGCATTTGGATTTGTAGATACAGTAGCGGGTCGTCCTTACGAAAATTTAGGATGTGAATTACTAGCAGAAAGAATACCTGAAACTAAAGTAAAAATTCATGTCTGCGGTCATATCCATTCAGGATACGGAATAAAAACATCTTACGGAACTCATTATATAAATGCTTCAGTATTAGATGAACAATACGAGTATACTCAGAAACCATGGAATATAGAATGGGACCCAGAAACAAATGAAATAATTGTAAAATAATTGGAAAAAGGCTTGTTCACTCAAGTCTTTTTTCGTATATTTAGATATAATTAATTAAGTAAAGGTTATGGACAAGAAAAATATCTACGAAATTATAGCTGAAGAACAGGCTTATAAAATTTATAATACTATCCAAGAATTTTCTCCTCTAGATTATAAATCAGGGAAAGAAAAAAGAAGAGAAAGAAGAGCATTACAAAGAAAATCTAAAAGCAAATAGGAGTTATGATAAAACAATTTTTTAAAAATACACCAAATAGCGTTTTCTTTTGGAATGGGTTAGCTTTAATAGCATTTACAGTTTTATGTTGCATGGGAGAGAATGTAGCATTAGGAACGATGCTTACGATAAGTATCTCAGCACTTTTTATGATAATAGTTAATCTCGGGGATTCAAGATATGATGAGAATATCAAGATTATTGGATACCACTACTGGGCATATTTAGCACCTATAACATGGATACTGCTGGTAATAGGAGTAATATTATTTATAGTAGTTTGGCTAGTAATGAAAGCCGTAGACCAAATAACGTTGTTTAATATTTGGTTAAATAAAAAATAAAGGTTATGGAAGAACAAGAAATTTTATTAGAAAGAGCAACATTTGAATTTTCACAAGAAGCAAATTGTTTATCACATCCAGATGCAGCTGAATTTTTAACAATTGAATGTGAATCAAGTTTAGGTATTGATAGAGATGAAGGATGTTTTTATGTTTTAAAAACAGAAAAATGGTCCATAAATGATGAGCAAGATTTAAAAAAATTATTTGATAGAATCCAAAAAGTAATTAAAAAATAAAGGTTATGTTTAGAAGAACTAGAATTAAAATTGCTAAAAAATTTAGACACAATTTAACTCAAGATGATTTAAGAGGGTATAGAAACATTCTAAAATTACTATACCATCCTAAAGCTGAAACACCTTTAAAAGATCCTGATGTATCTAAATACTTTATTCAAGTACCTCCCCTACATCTTGACTTAATTATTGATACAGAAAAAGCAGAAATTGTTAATACAAAACAAATATATCCTCTCAACCTTGATAAGAAGGTAACAGAGCGTGCTGTAGAAAGAATCAAAGAAGAAGTATCAAAACAAAGAATGCAACTGGAAGATACAATAAGAGGAAAAAAGCAAAACATTTTAAATAACATATTTGATAAAATAAAATGGTAGAATATAGATCAGGTAAAATGTTAGTTACTCATACAGTAGATGAAAAAGAATTAACATTGGTAGAATATCCAAAAAAATTATTTGTAATGTATTGGGGACCAATAGATGATACAGCACGTCAAGAACTGAGACATAAATCAGGACGTAAAATGAATTATCAGTCAGCTATGAAATATTATTTACAGGCTGTAAAAGGAATTAAAAACTTAAAATTCAGTAAAATATAATGGCAGCAGTATCAGATAACAAATACGATGTTTATAATTGGATTATAGATATAGCTAAATCTTGCCAATCAGTCCAACATATGATAGTAGTAAATAAATTAGTTAGTCAATTTTTAAAGCAATATGATGATTGGGATTTATATCATCAGTTATGTAATGAAACTAGTAAATATAGTTCTAAAGCTGTAAAAACTTATTTAAGAAATAAAAAGTAATGGCAGGACTATGGGACATGATGGATCACGCCATCGCAGGAGAATTAGGAGTTGATGTAGAAACATACATCAAAATAATTGATATTAAATGTACCGAAGAAGAAGCCAATTTTATTATTCTGACTATAATGGAAGAGGATCAAGACAGTTTAGAAAAAGCAAAACAAATGTTTAATAAGTATAAAGATGAATAAAAACACAGTAGAATTATTAGGATATTATGGAGACGATACAGTGCATGCAAGTAGTGCCTGGACATCAACATCAAGAGATTTAACTCCTGAAAAACTAGGAAGAATAGAAGCATTATTAGCAATGCTTGCAAAAGAAGGACACCACACTCCTTTTGAAAAATCAAGTTTACATTTTTTAGTAAATGTAGATCAAGCAACTCACATTCACCTACTAAAACATCGTATAGGTGTTAGTATAAATGGAGAGAGTGCTAGATATAAGGAATTAAAAGAAGATAAATTTTACCTCCCAGAAGATTGGAAAGGATCAGGAGAAAATGGAGATGTTCTTACATACTGGTATGATGAGTTAGAAAGTCTAACTAGAGATGCTAATGAATCGTATCATAAATGTCTTGAAGATCTTACACCAATATTAGGAAGAAAAAGAGCTAAGGAAAGTGCTAGATTCTTTAAAACATTCAACTCTCAAATTATTATGGATGTTATGTTTAATTGGAGATCGTTCTATCATTTTCAAAAATTAAGAAATGATGAACATGCGCAAAAAGAAGTAAGAGAACTAGCACAACAAATGCTAGATTTGGTAAAAAATATTGAAGGTACTCCTTTCAAATACACTATAAAAGCCTTTAATTTATAAAATGAGAGCACAGAAAGCGAAAGTAAAAAAGATTGTTAAAGAATATAAATCTGCTACTGCTAAAGAAATTTGGGAAGGAGTAAGAGATAATTTCTTATTTGCTTTCATAGGTGCAACTTTAGTTGTATTCATAGCGACAAGAACTGATATAGCAGTTCTACTAGGATATCTAGCATACTATGGGTTTATGGGCAGAATTTTAAATAGACCAAAATATGTGACAGATTTAGGAAGACTGATTGTATTCCCAATACCTTCAGCACTTGGAGCATTTACAGGATATAAATTAAGTTACATTTTATTACAGTACATATGAAATTTTTAATAGGTTTTAGTTTTGGAGTACTAGCACAAGTACTTACATTTGTTCAATTGCAAGGACAGTTTAGATGGGAATGGTTTAAACAACATCCATGGGCTGTTTCACTAATGGGAGTTCCAATCTCTTTTCTTTATATTATGTCTGTAAAGTATATGGTATCACATTTTGGAGGAGAGTTATGGCCTTCAAGACTAATGGGATTCTCAATCGGAGCAATAGTATTCAGTTACATGGCACATTCATGGTTTCAAGAACCATTCACTCTAAAGACAGGTATATGTCTTGGATTAGCCTTTTGTATAATGATGGTTCAATTATTTTGGAAATAAGTTTGGGGTCCTAAGATTAATTTATTATATTTATAATAACAAAAAAATAAAAAGTTATGGCAACGTACAAGAAAAAAGATTCATGGATGTATCCCGATACTAAGGTTGATATAAACAAAATCCCTGATCCAAAAAGGCATCAAATCATTTCATTTATCAAATCCGGTATAAGAATACTTGGATACTTCCTACTACCTTTCAATCTTACACTGGCAGCAGGTATATTAATTTTAAGTGAAATAGTTGGAATCTACGAAGAATTAGTTTAAATTAGAGTTATGAAAAGAGACTATACAAAAGCATCTGTTTGGATTCTAATAGGAGTCATTACAATTGCAATATGGACAACAATTTACAATTTAATATTTTAATAAACAATGGGAAAGTACCAATCAACAAAGTTATTTGATAACTATTCAGTAGCAATTAGACAATGGAAAGCACAACATTCACACTGCCAATTACTACACGGTTATGCATTAGAGTTCAAAGTATGGTTTGAATCAATTGAGCCTTTAGAGGAAAATCAATTAGATGAAATGAACTGGATTATGGATTATGGTGGATTCAAGTCACTACCAAAAGGAGGAGAGTCAGTTGAAGAATTAAAAAAAACTGGTAACGGTTTAAAAGATTGGATGGACTATATGTGGGATCACACTCTATTGATTGAGAAAGATGATCCACAATTAGAAACATTCCAATACATGCAAGAATTAGGATTATGTCATTTAAGAGTTATGGACAAGATTGGAGCTGAATCCGCAGCAAAATTAGTCTTTGATAAATTCAATGATGTGATGTCCAAAAGTGGAGGTGGTAGAGTAAAAGTGGTAAAAGTAGAGTGTTGGGAAGCACCTAAGAATTCATCAATTTATATTGGGTAAGATGGGATTAAAAAGAATAGAAGATTATAACAAAACACTTCCAATTGTAGAGCTTTATACAGCAGTACAATCAGAAGGAAGTAGAGCAGGTTATCCAACAGTAGTAATCAGAACAACAGGCTGTACTCACAGATGTTGGTTTGGTGAAGGTGGTTGGTGTGATTCTTGGTACACAAGTATTCATCCTGAAAAAGGACATATCAGTTTCCAAGATATTATTAACATGTATGATGCAAATCCTCATATCACAGAAATGATGTTAACAGGGGGATCACCTACAATGCATCCAGCATTAGTAAACGAATTAACACATTTTGCACATGAAAGAAATATTTTCATTACGATTGAGACCGAAGGAAGTCATTTTCTTGAGACAGATTACCCAATTAATCTACTATCAATCTCCCCTAAGTTCAGCAATTCTGTCCCTAAAGTTGGCGTTCTTACACCTCAAGGAGACCTTGTTGACGAAAGAATGATTAAGCAACATAATAAGTTAAGACTTAATTATGATGCAATGTCTAAAATGATTGCTTACCATTCTGATTACCATTTAAAACCAGTACTTGATAAAGATTTATCAATATTAGAAGAGCTAGAAGGGTTAGTAAAAATTCTAGATATACCAAATGAAAAAATATGGTGTATGCCTGCAGGCGATGATATACCTGCCTTATTAGAAAGTTATGGTCCTGTAATGAATTTTGTTAGAGATAGAGGTTGGAGATTTACAGGACGTCCTCACATTATAGGATTTGGAACAGAAAGGGAAGTGTAATGACATTAAGAGAAGCTCATTTAATAGAACCAGATGTGATAAACACATTATGGTGGATGTGGTGTAATCAAAAAATTACTTTAGGTGATGTAAAATTTCATGCTCAAAGTTTGGATCTTGAATTAGAATTTATTACATTTAACGGATATAAATTTACAAACAAAAATAAAACAATAACTTATTCTTATGACAGAAAATAATAGAAAGAAAACCCACAATGATTTAGAAGTGGTACAAGTAGGTTTTGCAAATGGTGTAGCACCAGGTTTTCCTCTTACAGACAAAGAAAAACAATACATGATTGAAGACGCAGCTGAAGCCTATGGTAAATTTTTAGATGCATTAGGTTGTGATTGGAGAAATGATCCAAACTCATCTGATACACCAAGGCGTGTAGCTAAAGCTTATGTTAATGACTTATGGAAAGGTAGATACACTCCAATGTCAGAAATTACTTCATTTCCATCAGACGGTTATGATGGTATTGTAATTGAAAGAAACATTCCATTAACTTCAATGTGTTCACATCATCATCAAACAATTGGAGGAGTAGTTCATATTGGTTATGTAGTAGGTGAAAATGGTAGAGTAATTGGTTTATCTAAATTAAACAGAATTGTAGAGCATTTTGGAAGAAGAGGAGCAATCCAAGAACAATTAACTTCAGCCATTCATCAAGCGGTAGATAAAATTTGTGAAAATAATAGAGGTGTAATTGTTTCTATTGTTGGTACTCACAATTGTGTATCTTGTAGAGGTGTTAAACATCAAGGTGCGTCAATGGTTACAACTAAAGCATCAGGGGTATTTATGGAAAATGGAAATCTAGCTCGTGAAGAGTTTTTTGATTCAATTAAAATTAATAACGGTAATCATCCAGTATAATGACTAAGCTCGATATAATCTCCTTTTATAAATCTTATAAGTTTCTTATTCTTAAAGAAATGCAAGAACTTCTAGATCAACCTTTAGAAAATATTGCAAAAATAGATAATTTTCATTATAAAGTTTGGGAAGGGGATGTGGCAGCTATTTTTTATTTTAGAAAAAATTATTTTGATTCTCCTAATCTTTATTTTGATATTTCCAAAGTAAATAATACTTACTCACTATCTTGGAAATTTGAGGAATCATCAATTAAAAATTCTAAGAATTTTTTAAGAGTATTAGCAAGTGGATATCAAGTAATAACAGATTTTATATCAAATAATTCCCCTGAAGTTATTAGTTTTGGGGGGCTATCCAAAGGGCATGATAATTTATATAATGGAGAAGTTTTTCAAAATCGATTAAAAACTTTATTAGGAGAAGAATATGATATTATATCTAATATCGAAAATAGTTCTATTTATATTATTAATAAAACTGTTTCTAATATTAAACAAGAAGCTATCTTAAAAAGATCTGAAATAACATCAATTCAGGAATCTATAACATATTGGAAATATCCCCACCTTCATCCATCAACTCCTAAAAATGTAAGAGTTAAATCTAAAATTAAAAAAAGAGTAATAGAAAATTTATACTTTAAAAAATGGCTTTAAAAATTGAAAATAAAATCTATTTAAGTTGGGATGATATGTCCCAACTAGTAGATATATTATGTGAGAAAATTATAACAGAAATACCTAACATAGACTCAGTATTTGGTATTGCTAGAGGAGGTTTAATTCCTGCTGTGATGGTATCACACAAATTAAACTTACCTTGGTCAAATGTAATGTTACCTAATACATTAGTAATAGATGATATCGCAGATACAGGGCATACCTTAAAGAATACAGTAGGCTGTTATACAGCCACGTTACATTATAAACCCCACACTTCATGTTTTAAACCCAACATTTACGCGGCTTTACATGAGGGGAATGAATGGATTTTATATCCATGGGAAAGAAAAGATTCAGAACAAATCCAAGACTATTTAAAAAAACAATTATGATTACAGATCCAAAAGTACCTTTTATTGACGAAGTAGAAGAATTTAATGCCGTAATGGGCAAACCGAACAACTATGAACCAACCGTACCAGAAAGAAAAGAATGGGAATTTGTATACGATTTCATCCTTGAAGAATTGGAAGAATATAGAACAGCTTGCGAAGAAGGAAACATCGTTGAGGTTCTGGATGCTTTGTGCGATATTACTTATGTTGCCACTGGGAACGGTACTATGTTACATGGCCTTAAGGATAAGATATGGCCAGCATATCAAGAAGTTCAAGCATCAAATTTATCGAAAGCTTGCCAAACAGAAGAAGAAGCTCAAGCAACTGTCATTCAAAGATCGAGTGAGCAAGGTGAGGAGTGTCATTACGAAAAAGTTGGAGACTATTACATCGTTTATCGAACAAGAGATAGAAAAGTAATGAAGAATGTAAATTACTTTAAACCTAATTTAAGACAATTTTTTACAGATAAAGAGATTCAAAAATCTCATTTAAAACAAATAACAGGAATTTAAAATAAATCATTATGACAGGAATTGAAGTAATTATCTTAATTACAATTATTATTGCAGCCTCAATTATTATTGGCTATTATTTAACAGGAAATCAACCTACTTTAAAAAGTATGGAAGAAGAAATGAAACCTCAAACTGAAAAACCTATAACTCGACAAGTGAATGAAGTTGTTAAAGAAGTAGTTGGGGTAGTTAAACCCGGGATTGAAGAAGTTAAACCTAAAAAGAAAAAATATTACCCTAAAAAGAAAAAAACAGAGGATAAATAAAATTAAAAAAGCAATTTATGAAAGAATCAAAATCTAAAATTTTACCTTTCATTATAGCACTGTCAGCTTTATCTGTCAGTGCTTCTGCTGCTTTTTACTCAGTAAGTGGTTTGAGTAAATTATTTGCAGGTGCCTCAACACAGGTAATGATAATGGCAGGAAGTTTAGAAGTAGCTAAATTAGTAATAGCTTCTTTATTATACCAATACTGGGGTATACTTAATAAAACCTTAAGAACCTATCTATCAATAGCAACAGTTATATTAGTATTAATTACATCAATGGGTATTTATGGTTACTTATCAGCTGCCTATCAAGAAACTGCTACTAAATCCCTTAACGCTGATGCTCAAGTAACTTTACTTGAAAATAAAAAACAGAATTTTATTCAACAACGAGATTTATATAGTAAAGAAAAAGATAACCTTATACAAGGTATTACTCAACTTCAATCTGGTTTGGCAAATAATAAAACATCATTTGTTGATAAAAAAGGTAATCTTATTCAATCAATAAGTAACGTTAATAGAAAATCATTTGAAAAGCAATTAGATAATTCCAATATTAGGCAATCAGAAATTTCAGCTAAATTAGACGTTATAAATGATTCAATATTTAAATTGGACACTCAGATAATAGAAACAAAAACCACTAATAATTCTGCTAGTGAATTAGGCCCATTAAAATATTTAAGTTCTTTAACAGGGGCATCAATGGATAAAATTATAAATTATTTATTATTAGTAATAATATTTGTATTCGATCCCTTAGCAATAGCTTTAGTTATAGCGGCTAATTTTGCTTTTGAACAAACTAAAATTAAAGAAGATAAAATATTAAAATCCTTTAATGACTTTAATAAGCACTTAGATGAAGATGATCTGAAAGATTGGGATAATACTTTATTAGATGGTTTAGAAGAAGATTTGGCCCTCCAACAAGAATTTGATATATTAGATATAAATAAAGATGGAATTGTTGACGATGAAGAAAGAGTAATAGCACAAAATAGAATTAATAATATTGAAAATGAATTACAAAATACTTCTTTATCAGGATGGAGATCTAATAAATTAAGACAAGAAGCTGAAGAGTTAAGGCAAAGAATAATTAAAGATGATAATATTATAGATTACAATTAATAAAAGGTTATAAATGAGTTATAAAAACATTGTTACCCAAACATTGGGTAAAAATAGACATGCTGTTACTTTATGGACTGATGATGGAGTAGAACAGTATGAGTTCCAAAATTATGCTTACGAAAAATGTTATCCTAAAGATGCGACTCATACTGGTTTAAAAGGAGAACCACTACGTAAAATTACTTATTGGGAGAAAAATAACCCATTTTTGCATTACCATGACATGCCAGTTCATCAAAAATTCTTAATAGATAAATATGGGACAAATGATGAACCCTCTACTACTCATCAAGAAATATTTTTTGATATTGAGATTGAAATGGGTGGTGCTTTAACTCCTGAGTATATTAGAAAAGCTCCTAAACCTGTCACATCAATTGCTTGGTGGCATCGTCAACATGATAAATGGTACATTTTAATCTTAGATAAACAGAACCATCTAGAAAAAACTGTAGCAGGTAATAAAACTATAATACCAGTACCTACTGAAAGAGATTTATTATCTAAATTTCTTAATTACCTAAATAAAGTCAACCCTGATATTTTAATAGGTTATAATAGTGATTATTTTGATATACCTTACTTATATTATAGAATTTTAAATCAATTAGGTGAACGTAGAGCAAACGCTTTGTCCCCAATTGGTAAAGTTAAAGAACAGAAATTCACTAATGAGTCAGGAATGACCTTCTATAATGAAGATCAACCAATTAGAATTGAAGGCATGTATTCATTAGATTATATCAGGTTACATAAAAAATATTCATTTTCAGATGAACCCTCTTATAAATTAGATGTATTAGGTGAAAAATATTGTAAATTACCCAAAATTGAATATGAGGGTAGTTTAGATAGATTATTTGAAACTGATAAAGAAAAATTTATCGCTTACAACTTCCGAGATGTTGAGATTGTAAAAGAATTAGATGCTAAATTTAATTACATCAATTTAACAAAAAACTTAGCACATAAAGGTAAAATACATTATGATGATGTTTATCAATCATCAAAAATTCATGATGGTGCTATTTCAGCTTATTTATTATCTCAAGATATAGTTCCACCTTCAAGAGATAGAAATCCAATTAAGAAAGCTAATTACGCTGGTGGTTATTTATTTTGTCCTAAAGCTGGTTTATATAGATATATGTTTGATGAGGATTTAACATCACTATACCCTTCAATTATTATGTCTCTTAATATTGGTAAAGAAACATTAGTAGGTAGAATTATAGATCCTAATGATAGAAATAATAGATTAGGATTAAATGATTTATTAAATGACACTAATGATAAACCCCATATCACTGAATGGTTTATGAACCAAGATAAATTTAATAAAATAGAATGGACTAGTTCTAAAATAGCTAAACTCCTTCAACAATATAATTTGGCTATCTCAGCAAATGGTGTTATATTCAGGACTGACATTCAGTCAGTATTATCAACAATATTAGATAAGTGGTTTGATGAAAGAGTATTGTATAAAAATGAAATGAAAAAAGCTTATAAAGCTGGTGATATAATAGCAGGTGAAAAATATCATTTACTGCAATATACAATGAAGATCTTATTAAATAGTTTATATGGTGCTACAGCATTACCTACATTTAGGTATGGAAATGTTATCTTATCAGAAGCTATTACTTTAACAGGTCAAAGAATCATTCAAGAGTCAGCACTTTGTGCCAATAGACATATGAATAAAGTTATTCGTGGGGAATTAAAATTAGATATATAATGGCATTAAAAGGGCAATCAATTAGAAATGGAGTTACCATTACGCAGAATGGTAAAACAGTTGATAAAAAAGTAATTATTGAGGCGAGTGAAAATTGGACTGAACAGCAAGAATCCTTCTTTAAGAAAATGCTTAAACAAGGTGGTAAATGTAAAGTAAATGGAGAGTTATATAACATTACTCTTAAAGAAAGATCAGATATTGACTCAAGAGGGAATAGACCAATAAATTTACCTCCAGTACCTGGAGAAAGAACATTTTAATATGAAGCATTTAGAAGATACTCCATGGTGGATTTGTGATGAAGGTGATTTCAATTTCTGCGCATATGTAGACACTGACTCTAATTACTTTAATGCTGAACCTCTATTAAAACATTTATACCCGGATTTTGATGATAAACCCGATGCTGAAAAAGATGATTTATTAGAGAAAGTAGCTCTCAAATATCAAGATATTATAACTGAATATTATAATGTGTTAGCTAGAGATACTTTTAATATTCCTAAACATCGTTTAGAAATGAAAACTGAGTGTGTTATCCGTTCAGCTTATTTTAGAGCCACTAGACGATATGCTCAATGGATTACTAAAAAAGAAGGTATAGCTAAAGAAGAATTAGATATTAAAGGTTTAGAATTTAAAAAAGCTAATTTTCCTAAATATTTTGGTAAATTCTATCAAGAGATTTTAGAATTGATTATTAAAGGTACCCCACAAGGTATTATTGATTCTAAAATACAAGAATTTAGAACTGAAGCAACAGGTAAAGATATAGACTTCACTTTAATTGGTAACCCAACATCAGTTAAAGTATTAAATGATTATGTTGAAGCTATTCCTAAACCCGGTAAAATATTATCAACCTTAAAAAAGGGAGCTGGTGCTAATGTTAAAGCAGCTACTTGCTACAATGACTTATTAAGATTCTGGGGATTAGATAAAGAGCATAGTCAAATTGTTCAAGGTGATAAAATTAAATGGGTATATTTAAAAGATAACCCATATCAAATGGAAGCTATAGCCTTCTTAGAATTTGATTTACCTCAAAAAATGAGAGATTTTATCAATGAATACATTGATAGAGAAAAAAGTTTTGAAAGTATATTACAAAATAAATTACAAGGCTTTTATAGTGATCTCGAATGGGTGCTACCTCCTAATAATCCCTTAATAAATAAATTCTTTACATTCATATAAAATGGAAAAAAAACTATTAGTTCAAGTTATAGAAAGCTTTTATTTAAATGGCTTATCAAGTCAAGTTAAATTTAAAGTTAAAGACAATCAAGTTCATATTAAATTTGCTACTGACAATAAAGATTGTATAGGTGAAATTAAAGCTCCCATAACATTAGAAGATTGTGAGATAGGCATTTTTAATACCAGTCAATTACTAAAATTACTTAATATTACAAATGAGTATATTGAGTTAAAATTAGAAAAGCAAGGTAACCATTTCCTAAAACTTCATATTAGTGATAACCAATTTGATCTATCATATAATTTAAGTGATTTAGGTTTAATTCAGGATCCAGGTATAGTACCAAATTTGCCACCACATGATTTAGAATTTAATATTAATTTTGATTTTACTCAAAAATATATTAAGGCACATAATGCTTTAGATAAACCACCTAGATTTGAAATAGGTGTAACTAAAGATTTCCAAGGTGAGGAAGTAGTTAATTTTATGGTAGGTGAAAAATCAACATATTCAAATAAAGTAACATTTACTGAAGCTGGAACTATTATAAATCAATTCAAACCCGTATCATTTAGTGCTACTAATTTTAGAGAAATTGTTTCCGTAGCTAAAAGTGCTAATGGTAAAGCATACCTATTCAAAGATGGTTTGTTAAAAATCAATTTAGAAGAAGAAGGAGTAACATCTGAATATTTCTTAGTAGCTTTACATGAGTAGTAATATTTATGGTAAATCGACTCTAGGGCGAGATCAATCAGTTGTATTAAAAATTATTAACGCGATCTTAGGACGCACAAAACGTAAATCAAAATGAGTACACAATTCAATGAATGGGATATCTTATTCCACAATTTCTTCTATCCGACTAGCGGGTTCGGCTCAGCAGTCACAACAAAACACCCACACCCACTTAATATTTTTTATGACGAGACAGGCCTTCACTTTGAAGTAGCATGTACAGGTCTTACTAAAGAGGATGTTAAAGTTGATATCGAAGATGATATCTTAAAAATTAGTTACACTAAACCAGAAGAAGAAAAAGAACTTCATCCTGGTACAATCCATAGAGGATTATCTAAAAAATCCTTTAATTTAGGATATAAAATTTCAAGTAAATATGATTTAAGTAAAGCTGATGGTAAACTAGAAAATGGTTTATTAACAATCTTTATTCCTATTACTGAAAAAGCAAAACCAAAAACTATTAAAATTAAATAAGAAACTCTCGCCCAAGAGTTTGGTTATTGGTTTATTCTTACGTACATTAAATCAAATAAATAAGTTATATGGCAAATCCAAATTTTAGAGGTAGACAAAAAGGCTCTATCAAAAAGACATCAACTATTGAAGATCCTGCTTTAGGAGATTATAAAATAGTATTTGATGAAGAAAGTTATAATTTAGTTTTAACTGACCCTGAAACTAAAAAAGAAAAAGTATTAGGTTATTATACTCAATTAGGTAGCGCATTAAAACGTGTTGTTAAAAACCAGACAATTGAGAAAAAACCCACCTACACTATCAAAGAATATCTTAACGAATTAGAAACAACTTTAAACAATTTAAAAACTTTAATTAACCATGAGTAAATTAAATCCAAGAGAGGGTAATATTATTTTAAAACAAATTGAGACTAGTGAAACTACAGTAGGTAATATTATTATTCCTGATATGGGTGATGATAGATCACTTATAGCTGAAGTAGTAGCAGTTTCTGATGTTTACAATTACCATAAAGGTGAATTCATCCCAACTGACTTAAAAGTAGGTATGAAAGTGGTAATCCCACCAATGGGGGCGCAAAAAATCAAACTTGATAATGTAGATTATCTTATTATAGCACAAAATAATATCCTATCAATTATAGAAGATTAATTATGACAGAAACAGTATTCGGAACAGAATTAAAAAGTAAATTATTAAGTGGTGTTGAGAAACTAAACAATAGTGTATCATCAACCTTAGGACCAGCAGGTAGAACAGTCTTAATTAAGGACAATCAAGGTCAACTAACCATTACTAAAGATGGTGTATCAGTTGCTAAAGCATTTGGTGACTTAGAAGATCAAGTAGAATCAATTGGAGCACAAGCTGTAAAACAAGTATCAATCAAAACTGGTAATTTAGTTGGTGATGGTACTACTACATCAACTTGTTTAGCACATGCTATTTTACAAGAAGGATTAAAACATGTAGCAGCAGGACAAAATCCAGTTGAAATTAAAAAAGGGATTGACGCCGCTGTAGAGGAAATTAAATCTGCGTTAGATAACTTAACAGAAGATATCTCAGATAATCAACAAATAAAAGAAGTAGCTACTATATCTGGTAACAATGATGAGGAAGTGGGTAATTTAATTGCTACTGCTTTAGAAAAAGTGGGTAGAGATGGAATTGTAGCTATTGAACAATCAAAAACTGGAGAAACATCTTTAGAAATTGTTGAGGGTATGCAATTTGATAGAGGTTACAAATCACCTTATTTTGTAACTGATAATAACACTATGAACGCATTATTAGATAACCCTTACATCTTAATTTACAATGGTAGAATTGGTAATGTAAATGAATTAGTAAACGTTTTAACATTAGCTAACTCAGAAACAAGAGCATTATTAATTGTAGCTGAAGATATTGATGGTGAAGCTTTAGCTTTAACAATTGTTAACAAAGCAAGAGGGGTTGTAAAAGTAGCTGCTGTTAAAGCTCCTGAATTTGGAGACAGAAGAACAATGGCATTAGAAGACTTAGCTGTTATTACAGGTGGTCAAGTATTATCTAAAGACAAAGGTCATAAATTAGATAAAATTGATGTTGCTACTTTAAAACAAGTATTAGGTTCAGCTCGTTCAGCTATTGTAGGTAAAGATAAAACAACAATTGTTGATGGTAGAGGTGAGGAAGAAGTTATTAAATTAAGAGCTGAAGAAATCAAAACTCAAATTGATGGAGCAACTTCACCATTCGAAAAAGAAAAATTACAAGAACGTTTAGGTAAATTAATCGGAGGAGTAGCTATCATTAATGTTGGTGGTAACAGTGAGTTAGAAATTAAAGAGAAAAAAGATAGAGTAGAAGATGCTTTATTTGCTACAAAAGCCGCTCTTGAAGAAGGAATTGTAATTGGTGGTGGTACAGCTTTAATGTACGCTAGAAAAGCAATTACATTTGAAGGTTCAAATGACTTTGTAAATGGTAAGAAAATTGTTTATAGAGCAGCAGGAGCTCCATTCACTAAAATTTTAACTAACGCTGGACATGATGTTATGGAGGTTCAATATTTAGGTTCTAAATTAACTGATTCAGAAAAAGGAAGCAATTGGGTAGGTCTTAACTATAAAGATTTAGGAACAATGGATTTTAAAACTTATGGTATTATCGATCCTAAAAAAGTAACTAGAGTAGCATTAGAAAATGCAGCTTCAGTTGCAGGTACATTATTGACAACTGAGTCAGTAATTTATGAAAAAATTGAAGATAAAGAAGAATCAAACCCAATGCAAGGTATGATGTAATAAGTTAGGCCTCGTAAGAGGCCTTTCATATATTATAATAAATTAATAAGTTATATGTTCAATAAAAAACACACTTTATTTACTGAAAAATATAGACCTGATACATTAGAAGGTTATATAGGTAATGATGATTTTAAATCATCTTTGCAACAGTGGATTGATACTAATGATGTTCCACATTTACTATTATGTGGGGGCGCAGGTACAGGTAAAACTACAGCCGCTAAATTAATTGTTAATAACATTAATTGCGACTACGTTTATATTAACTGTTCTGATGAAAATGGCATTGACACTATTAGAGATAAAGTAAAATCATTTGCTTCAGCTGCTAGTTTCAAACCTCAGAAAGTAGTAATAATGGATGAAGCTGATTTCTTAACAATTAATGCCCAAGCAGCACTTCGTAATGTAATTGAAACATTCAGTTTAACAACTCGTTTTATCTTTACTTGCAATTACGTTGAACGTATTATTGACCCAATCCAATCTAGAACAGTAGTATTTGAATTAACACCTCCATCAATGCAGGATGTAGCATTTAAATGTGTTGAAATCCTAAATACAGAAAATGTAACTTACACTAAGGCTGATATAGTAAGAATTGTTAAACAAACTTACCCTGATATTAGAAAAACTTTAAATTTATTACAATCCTCTATTAAAAATGGAGATTTACAACAAAGTAGAGAAGTAACTAATTTCAACCAAACATCTGATCAAATAATAACTTTACTTAAAGGTCAAAACATTAAAAACTTTACTACTATAAGACAGTTAGTAATGGATTCAAATGTTAGAGACTATAATGAGTTATATAGAATATTATTTGAAAGAGCTGACGAATTTACTAATTCAGCTGTAGCAACTCTTATTATAGCAGATTACCAATACAAATCAATCATGGCACCCGATAAAGAAATTACATTTTGCGGGTGTATAGCAAAATTATTAACAACTAAATAAAAATCGCAATGGACGAAATGCAACCACAAATGAATCTTGACTTAACTAAAACAACTCCAATTTTAACTGCTGCTGGTGGTAAAATTTGGCACCAAGGTTATATCTTAAGAAAAGTATCTAAGTTTGTAACTGGAACAACTGAAGATAATGTTTTACCAATCCAAGTATTTTATGATCCAGAAACTGGAGATATTTTAAAAGAAGGATTACCAGCTGAATTAACATTTATTATTGAAGGTGACGAAAATTAAAAACATATTTGATTGGGTAAAGGAAATATCATATGATAAAGAACCTTGGTCCTCATTTACTATTGAGGAACAAGATATGTTCAATAATTTTATGATAAATAAGATCATATCAATGAATCCAAATTACATTGAATTAGTAGCTGAGATTCAAGAGCATCAAATGCCTAAAGACAAATTATATCAATTCTATTGTCAAGCTTTACCTAAACAAAAGTTTTTTAACAAATATCAAAAACCATCAAAACAACAGTATAGCAAGGAAGTATTAGGTTTATTGGCTGAATACTTCCAAGCTAGTACTAGAGAAGTTTTAGATTACTGTGATATTTTATCTAAACAAGACATTATAGATATAATATTGCAATTAGGAAAAGATGACAAAGAAATTAAAAAATTATTAAAATGAAAGCATTAATGAACCCGCATTTATATAAAATGCTAAAAACTTCAGCTGAAGCAGATAAAGCTAAAGCTATGTTAACCATAAATTTACTATCAGAAAATCCAGCTGGTATTGGTGATCACTCAACAACTGATTTTTATAACAATGCTGAAGAAGCATTAAAAATGTTAATTGATGCTGATGATAGATTAGAAGCATTAAAAATATATTTTGAATTATAATGGGAGACTCAGTAAAAAAATTTGAAGAAATGAACGATAGAGAAGTAACATTTACTATTGATAAAGATATTAAATCATATCCTAAAATGTCCGATACTGTTAGACAATTAGAAAAAGAATACCCTGAAATAGCTAATGAATTTAAATCTATATTAGCTAGTCAATATGAATTATTTTCTCAAAAGATGTTATCATATGGTATGGGAAATATTTCAATGGGTTCTAATTTAGAAACAAAAGAAGAAACTAAATTTTCACTTACAGCTATTTGGATCAGAATGAATGATAAAATGAATCGTTTAAAAAATCTAGTTTTATTAGGTAATAAAAATCCTTTAGATAATGAACCTACAATTGATGCATGGATTGACATGGTTAATTATGCTATTATAGCTCAGATTGTCTCTAAAGGTAAATGGAAAAAATAAAATATTTTGGCTAAAAAAATTCCTCATACATTAAAAGAAATAAAAAAAGTACAAGTACCTGAAATTGACTATGCTTTTAACAAAAATATTTCTTATTCACAATTAAGTATTTACTCTAATTGCCCACACCAGTGGGGTTTAAGATATAGAGATGGATTTAAAGTTTTTGAACCTAGCATTCATGCTATATTCGGAACAGCATTACATGTTACTCTTCAAGAATACTTAACTGTGGTGTATGAGGAAAGTAAAGCAGCTGCTGATAGATTAGACTCAGAATCTACACTTAAACATGTTTTAAAAGAAGAATACCAAAACTTCTATAAGAAAAATAAAAACATACATTTTAGTAACCCAGCTGAATTAGCTGAATTTTTTGATGATGGGTTAAAGATTATTAATTACATAAAGAAAAAAAGTGGTAATTATTTTTCAAAACGAGGTTGGTATTTAGTAGGTTGTGAAATGCCTATAGTTCTAAAACCAATAAAAGGTTTATCTAATGTTTTATTTGGAGGGTTTATTGATGTAGTATTTTATCATGAACCTACTAATACAATTAAGATTTTAGATATTAAAACCTCTACTAGAGGGTGGGGTGATAAGGATAAAAAAGATGATGTTAAAATGTCTCAATTAATTTTATATAAAAAATTCTTTGCTGAACAATATAACTTCCCAATTGATAATATTGAAGTAGAATATTTTATCACTAGAAGAAAAGTATATGAAGAAGGTGATTTTCCACAAAAACGTATACAAGAACATAAACCCGCAGCCGGTAAGGTTAAAATAAATAAAGCCACACAGTTATTAGAAGGTTTTTTAGGTGAAGTCTTTAACCCTGATGGAAGTTTTAAAATGCATGAGTTAGAAAAAAGACCAAGTAAAGAAAATTGTAGATTTTGTCCTTATTCTAATAACCCTGACTTATGTAATAAGAATGAAGAAGTTAAAAAGAAATTTACATTTTATTAAAAATCCATATATTTATATACATAAATACTTAAAATATAAATTATGGCAAACAATCAACAATTAACAAGTGTGAAGGTAGATAAAGAAATATTTGAAGCCTTTAAAATTGAGACTATTAAAACTAAATTCTCATTACAAAAACTAGCAGATAGATGTATGCATTTATATCTAACTGATCCTGAATTCCAAAAAATGGTTCATAATCATATGAACTTAGAATTAGAAAAATAAATTTATGAAAGAAGGTTATATCCCAAAAGAGCAAAGAAAAAAGATATTGTTTATCTGTGATGACATAAGAATGCATTCAGGTGTAGCTACAATGTCAAGAGAAATAGTTTTAGGTACCGCTCACCACTACAATTGGGTATCAATAGCAGCAGCTATAGATCATCCTGAAGCAGGTAAAAGATTAGATTTATCTCAAGCAACTAATCAAAAAACAGGTTTAAATGACTCATCAGTTATATTATATCCTAATAATGGTTATGGTAATGCTGATTTAATTAGAGCTTTAATTAAAGCTGAAAAACCTGATGCTTTATTCTTCTTTACTGATCCAAGATATTATGATTGGTTATTTGCAATTGAGAATGAAATTAGAAAACAAATCCCAATGATTTACATTAACATTTGGGATGACTTACCAGCTCCATTATACAATAGAGCATTTTATGAATCATGTGATACTTTATTAGCAATTAGTAAACAAACCAAAAATATTAATGAAATGGTTTTAGGTGCTAAAGCTAAAGATAAAATTATCACTTATGTGCCTCATGGTATCAATGAAGAAGTATTTTATCCTATTAATAATTCTGAAGAGATGAGTAAATTGCAATTAATGAAATCTAAATTATTTGGTGATAAAGAATTTGATTTTACTTTACTTTTCAATTCTAGAAATATTAGAAGAAAATGTATTAGTGATTTATTAGCTGCTCACAAATTATTTTTAGATTCCTTACCTAAAGAAAAAGCAGATAAAATTGCTTTAGTGTTACATACACAACCAGTAGACAATAATGGTACTGACTTATATGCTGTTAGAGAATTATTATTTGGTAAAAATTCAAATGTATTCTTTTCCGATCAAAGATTAGATCCTAAAGATATGAATTTACTTTATAATATAGCAGATGTGGTTGTATTACCTACTTCTAATGAAGGGTGGGGATTAGCATTAACAGAAGCTATGATGTCAGGTAAAATGATTATTGCTAATGTAACAGGTGGTATGCAAGATCAAATGAGATTTGAAGACGAGAATGGTAATTGGATTGATTTCACTCCTGAATTCCCTTCAAACCATTTTGGTAAGTATAAAAAACATGGTAAATGGGCAGTACCAGTATTTCCAAATAATATGTCTTTAGTAGGTTCACCAACTACACCTTATATTTGGGATGATAAATTAGACTTTAGAGAATTAGCTTTAGCAATTCAAAAGGTATATGAAATGTCACCTGAAACTAGAACTGAAAATGGATTAGCAGCTAGAGAATGGGTAACATCAGATGAGTCAGGTATGTCAGCTAGAGTGATGTGTAAAAATGTTATTAAAGATATTGATTTAACTTTAAACACATTTACACCAAGAAAATCATTTGAATTTATTAAAACAACAGAGATATCAGCATTAGAATTGGTTCACCCCTTAACATATTAATAGAAATAAATGGGGCAAAGTTTTAAAACCTATAAAAATAGAATATTATTATCTGAAATGTTAGACGAAATTTTTGACAGTGAACCTTTTAAAAATAACTTTATTTTTAGTTTAAATAGTTATAAGGATATTGTTGTTACTCCATTTCAAGATCCTCAAAATAATGAAATTAAAATTATTTATTATAATGAGGGTAATAATTTATATGAAATAGATTTCATGGTCAATAATACTAGTTTTAAAGATTTAGATGTTAATTATACTCTAAAAGATTACACAAAACTATTATCTACAGTGGCTAGTGCAACTTCTCAATTTTTAGATAAGTATGAGCCTATAGGATTAAAAATAAAAGGGGCAGACGATTATAGAAAAATTCAAAATAAGGAGAAGGCTCAAGGGCAAAAAACTAGAATCTATGACTATTTTATTTCTCAAATAGAAGATAAAGGTAAATATATGGTAGATAAAACAGATCCTGAAGGGATAGCATTAATGAGAAAATAAAAATAATAATGAAAAATACATTTGTAATAAGTTGTCCTATTGACACTTACAGCGGATACGGTTCTCGTTCAAGAGATTTAGTTAAAGCCTTAATTAACCTAGATAAGTACGATGTTAAGATTATGCCACAACGTTGGGGTAATACACCTTGGAACTTTATTGAGGATCATAAAGAAGAATGGGGATTTTTAAAATCTCATATATTACAAGGTCAAATGACTTCACAACCTGACATTTGGGCTCAAATTACTGTGCCTAATGAATTTCAACCTATTGGAAAATACAATATTGGTATAACAGCTGGTATTGAAACTACAGTATGTGCCCCACAATGGATTGAAGGAATGAATAGAATGAATTTAAATTTAGTTTCATCTGAACATTCTAAAAAAGTATTTTTGGATTCAAAATTTCAAAAACAAGATGAAAAAACCAAACAAGTAATAGGTACAGTTGAATTAACAGCATCAATTGAAGTATTATTTGAAGGAGTAGACATAACTAAATATTTTACAACATCATTAACACCAGCATCTGAAATAGGTCAAGCATTAGATACTATAGAAGAAAATTTTGCCTTTTTATTTACAGGTCATTGGTTACAAGGTGATTTAGGTCAAGATAGAAAAGATGTAAGTGGTTTAGTTAAAATATTTTTTGAAACATTCAAAAATAAAAAATCAAAACCTGCTCTTATCTTAAAAACAATGTCTGGTCCTGCTTCTATTATTGATAGAGACCAAATATTAAAGAAAATTGATATGATTAGGAGTACAGTTAACTCTAAAAACTTACCTAACATTTATCTATTCCATGGTGAAATATCAGATGATGAAGTAAATCAATTATATAATCATCCTAAAATTAAAGCAATGATTAGTTTAACTAAAGGTGAAGGGTTTGGTAGACCATTATTAGAATTTACTCAAACTAAGAAACCAGTTATCGCTTCAAATTGGAGTGGTCAAGTTGATTTCTTAAATTCAGAATTTGCATCTTTAATACCAGGTAATTTAACTCCAATACATCCATCAGCTCAAGTTAAAGATATGTTAATTGAAGGTTCACAATGGTTTACAGCTGATTATGGTTTTGTAAGTGGTTTATTAAAAGATTATTTTGAAAATTATAAAAAATATCAAGATAATGGTAAACGTTTAGCTCATCATTGTAAAACTAATTTCTCATTTGAAAAAATGCAAGAAAAATTAGATGATATTTTATCTACTAATATACCTGAACTTCCTAAACAAGTGGAAATAAAATTACCTAAATTGAAAAAAATAGAATTACCTAAACTTAAAAAAATAGAATAATGAAAGATAAAGTAATAGAAAGTCCTTTAAATGGGGGATTATGTTATGTGACACCTATTAATGAAACTAAAAATAGTTATTTTTGTTTCTCAACAGGATTCCAAACAAATGATTTAATGGTTGAGGGTGAATTTGATTTCAATCAATACGAAGAAACACTTCCTGAACTATATAAAGATCTAAAAAGAGTAGATAATAATAAAAGAGTATGGTACCCCGCTACTATGAATATTCAGGACAAAGGAACGGTATTCGCGAATGGTACTAGTAAGGATAATTGGCGTTGGGCAGGAGTATTAGCAGTTGAGGTAAGCGAAGAAGAAAAAGGTAAATTCAAAATACCTGGTACTGAAGAATTTTATACTCATAAAACTGATATTAAAACCTTAAAAAACTTCCCACAAGAAGATTTTATTGAGGCACTCGACTATATTTCTTTCTTTTCTTAAATCCTTATTCAATCTTTATTTTTCCTTTAATATTTATTATCACATGGGACGTTTAAAAAAATACACTGACGAAGAAAAACAAGCTATTAAAAAACAGCGTGCTCATGATTATTATTGGAAAAATAAAGAGAAACAGGATGAGAGAGCCCGACAAAGGTATAGAGATAGTAAGAATATATTACCTTCATAAAGGAGATAATATTCCATTTTATATAGGTAAAACTAAAGATAGTCTTAATAAAAGAGTTTATAATCATATTAAAAAATATGGTATTAATACTCAAATAGAAGAATTAGATTTAGTACCTAATAATAATTGGAAATTTTGGGAATCATGGTGGATTGAGTTAATTAAAACCTGGGGGTTTAAGATATTAAATCAAAATCAAGGTGGTGGTGGTGTTAAGTGTCATACTATTTATACAAGAAATAAAATGTCTAATACTTGGAAAAATAAATCTAAAACTGAATTAGATGATATTAATGAGAAGAGAAGACAAAGTAATAAGGGTTTATCAAAACCTGGAACTGGAAGAAAATTATTCACACCTGAACAAAAAATAGCTTTAGGTAATAGGGATTATTATAAATCTGAAGAATTTTTAAATAAATGTAGAAAACCTGTTTTAATGTTAGATAAAATTACTAACCAAATTCTCAAAGAGTTCCCTTCAATATCTGAAGCATCATTGTTTGTTAATAGAACCCAACCAAGTTTATCTTTTTGTTTATCTAAACCTAATTCAACTTGTGGTGGGTTTAAATGGGAATATAAAAATTAAATAATAAATAATATGAAAATAAGTTATGCAATAACAGTTTGTAATGAATTGGAGGAAGTAAAAAGACTAATTAACTTCCTCCTTTCCAACAAACGTGAACAAGATGAGGTAGTAGTGCAACAAGATGAACTAACTAATCCATCAATGGAGACTGTAGCTGTACAGAACTACTTAAATGAATTAATTTTTGAAAATAAAATTAAATTTGTTAGTTATGCTTTAAATAATGATTTTGGAGCATTTAAGAATAACCTAACATCATATTGTTCAGGAGATTATATCTTTCAAATAGATGCTGATGAAATGCCAACTGAGGATCTTATTAATAACTTACCTTATATTTTAGAAATTAATCCTAAAGTAGATGTTTTCTTAGTACCGAGAATCAACACAGTAGAGGGACTTACTCAAGAACATATCCGTCAATGGAGATGGAATGTAAATGAAAAAGGTTGGGTTAATTTCCCTGACTATCAATGGAGAATTTACAGAAACGCTCCTAATATTAGATGGGAAAATAAAGTACATGAAGTTATTCAGGGGTATAAAACATCTACATTATTACCAGCTGAAGAAGAGTATTGTTTATGCCATCCTAAAACAATAGAGAGACAAAAAAGGCAAAATAATTATTACGATACTCTATGAAAATAACTTTTATATACGCTTATGATGGGGAACAATGGTCTACTCCTATGGCTTTAATAAATGAGTTTAAAAAATTAAATTGGGAAGTTGAGATAATTTCTATAGGTTCTAATAAAACAGGTTATTATCATGATAACAATCTTAAAAAATGGGTTGAATCTAAACCTAAAACTGATATGGTTTTATTTATGGACTGGGGCAGATTTGATTCTCCTTATTTAAATAAAGAATTAGTCCCTGCTTTTTGGGTACAAGAAAGTGGAGACGATCCTCAAAACTTTGAAAAGAACTATCCTAAATCCTCTAGATTTCATTTAACTATAACTCCAGATCATGATTCATATCTAGAATATAAAAATAGAGGTATAAATGCTGAATGGATTACTCATTTTGCTGATACTAAAATTCAATTTCCTATGAATATTGATCCTGAATATATAGCTGTAACCACTAGAGGAAAAGGTGGGTCTCAATTTTTAGACCATATTACAGATTGGTCTGAAGGTTCTATAGGTAATCAAAATGGGTTAGAAGGTAAAGAACATACTGAATTTTTAAATAAAGGGTTAATGGTTATACAAAATAGCAGATGGGGGGAAGTAACTCGTCGTGTATTTGAAGGTATGGCTTGTAATAAATTAGTTATAACTGATAGATTATCAGATACTAAGAAATTGCATGAAATTTTTATAGATAATCAAGATATTATTTATTATAATGATATGATAGATTGTATTAATAAAATTAACTACTACTCTGAAAATATTAAAGAAAGAGAAATTATAGCTAAAAATGGTTATAATAAAGTTTTAAATAACTATACTCAAATTCAAGTAGTAAACAAATTAATAGAAAAATGGAAAAACTACCAATCTCAATAGGAATATTAGCTTGGAATTCAGGACAAGTTTTAATAGACACTCTTACTACTTACTATAATAATGGTTTGCTAGATATGGTAAATGATGTTACTATTTTATTCCAAGAAATAAGTGAACATGATAAGCAAATAGCTAATCATTTTTCTATCTCTTATATAGGACTAAATGAAAATGTAGGAATAGGCAAAGCCTTTATTAAATTAACTGAGAATGCTAAAAGTGATTATATTTTAATTTTAGAACATGATTGGAATTTAATTGAGAATAAAGAAGTTACCTATAATACATTACATAACAGTTATAAATTATTAGAAGAAGGTCTAGATGTAATTAGATTAAGACATAGAAAGCATCCAGGAACACCTCATTTTTCATTTCAATATCAAGGAAGAGAATTAGAATATTATGATAATGAAATTGAATGTACATCACCTCATTTATTAGACTCATTACATTGGTGTGAACCAGATCAAAAATTTCCTAATTTAATTAATAAAAAAGGAGATACATTTTATACTACTTCTAGATATGGTAATTGGACTAATAATCCTTGTTTATATAAAAAACAATTTTATTTAGATGTAGTAAAACCATTTGAAGGAGAAGGAATTGCATTAGAAGGAAATATAAGTAAATGGTGGGCTAGACAAAATTATAAAGTAGGACATAATGAAGGTTTATTTAAACATAACGATTACTTAAAATATAGAAATATATGATTCATATAGTTATACATGTTTTACCTCAAGAAATAGATCAATTAGAACAATTATTAATTCATTTAAAAAAATCATCTAAATGGGTTAAATATGAAGATTTCATAGTTGAAGTAGTTTTAAATACCAAATTAACTGATTGGAATACTTCTAAACTAGATGAGCAGTTTTTTATAAATAAATTTAATTTTCTAGAGAATCTAACTTCAACTTGGTGTAAAATTAAATTTGAAATAAGTGATGGAACTATATTAGGGTGTAATGATATCAGACGTAGAGCTTTAAGAACAAGCCAAGCAAAATATATAATGTATTTAGACACAGATAATATATTTTCAGAAAGTTTATTATATCATATAAAACATTACATAGATTATTTATTAACCCAAGAAGGATATAATATATTAGTACCTGAAATAACTAGATTATGGGATAATACCTGGGATGTAATTACTAATCAAAATTATACATTAACAGAAGCATCTCATGAGAATTATTTTAATAGAGACCCTCATATATTAGATTTTAATCCAGGTGATGTTTCTATTAATCCTATTAATACTTTTAAATTTGCAGGGTGGGGCACATGTATTCCTACTAAATTAAGAGAAATTATAGATATACCTGAGAGTTTAGGTTCATATGGTTTAGATGATACTTTTATTATGAATGCTTGTCTTATATTAAAATCAAAAGGGTATAATATTCAACAATATGTTCTTCAAAATGAAATAATAATTGAAAATAATAAATTTAGATTTAATCCTTATGAAAATTATCTTACAGTGATTGATAAAAGAGAAGAATTTAAAAACCAAGCAAATAATAGTTTTAATTTAGAATTACAAAAATATTAAATATGAAAGATGTGATAATAGGTTGTATAAATAATTATACTCCTGAAGTTATAAAACCCTGGGTTGAATCTATAATTCAAAGTGGTTTCCAAGGTGATAAGGTAGTTATATCATTTGGTTTACCTACTTCAACTATAAATTATTTATTAAATAAAGATTTTCAAATATTAGAATCTTCATTAGAACCTGGACAATTTATTCATAATAGAAGATTTCTAGACATATGGAATTTTTTAGAGACTAAAAATCAATATAGATATGTTATAACAACAGATGTTAAAGATGTAATATTTCAAAAAAATCCTTCCGAATGGTTAGAAAATAATTTAATAAATTCTATTCTAGTTAGTTCTGAGTATTTAAAAATACAAGATGAAGAGTGGAATAATAAAAATATATTATTAAATTACCCTCACATTCATAATCTTATTAAAGATAAAGAAGCTTATAATGTTGGGGTTTTAGCAGGAAAAGCTGAAGAATTTAAACATTTTTGTTTACAATTATATCATTTTATTTTAACTAAGGGGCCTACAGAATGGTATGCTGATCAAGCTGCTTTTAATTGTTTAATCCATATGAACCATTTCCAAAAAATAATTCAATTTTCAAAAGAGGAAGAAAATTGGAATTGCCAGTTAGGTACTACTTTAGATCCCAAAATTAAATTTAAGTACTCTCCTTTATTATTAGAACCTGCACCTAATTATAAAAATGGGGAAGTATTTAATTCTAAAAATGAAAAATTTTATTTAGTTCATCAATATGATAGAATACCTGAATTAAAAGAAATAATAATAAACAAATACTCTTAATATTTATATTAAAAAATAAAAACATGAACTATAAATTAAAAGATTTTTTCTTAACTGAAGATTTACTTAACGAAGAAGGAGAATTAAATTACAACGCTACATTTAATGGTGAAAAATTTAAAGTGGTGGTTGATGTGAATAAAAATCCATCTAAAAAAGGTATTAAAGTTAAATTCTTCCCTGTTAATGAAGATGGTATGGTAATTTCTAATTTAACACCTGAAGAATTACAAACGTTGCAAAATAGTTTAGCTACTACTATATCTAAAAAATTTAATGAATATAATCTAGAATTTGATAGAGATACAGACGCTCCAGATAAACAAGCAGCTAACTTTCAAATCCCATTAGATTCAATTTTTACATTTATAAGAGAAAATGTGTTAGGTAGTACACCTGAAGACTCTACAACAGAAGAAGTTCCATCAAATGAAGAAAACACCTAATATAGTATTTACAGATTATAGTCTAAGGGGTATCATGGATACCCTTTTTGCCCCTAAAATACAAAAGTTATTATTTGAAAATGTTTTTATAAACATAAAAAATGCTTTAAAAACTAAAAAGAAAGAAGTTATCATTTGTGATATCATTCAAGTAGAAACTAGTATATCAATACCTAAAACTCATTGGGTTAATGCTTTAAAATCCGTTTTAGAATATTATATTAAGATAGAAGATTATTCAATGTGTGCTCAAGTTAACAAATTAATTAAAGATATAGAAGATGGAAGAAGAATTGAAACATAATCTTGAAGCAGGTTTTAATAAACTTTTTAACTCTCCTGTTATAATAAAGAAAAAGAAACGTAATCAGGCTTTAAAGAAAAAAACCTTATTTATATCTTTAATCAACCAGTATGAACAAGCTCTTGATAAATCTATTAAATTACAATCTGAATTTAACATTGATTTATTTGATTATGAAGAACCTTATTTTGGTGTTATAGATAAATTAATATTATTAATGTGGAGTGGTGATGTGTATGAGATAATATCTTATTACCTTTATGAAAGAGTTAATATGGATGGGACCTTAAACTGTATAATTGAAACTACTGAAGAGGGGGAAGAAAGAGAAATCATATTAAAAACTCCTGAAGATTTATATAACTACTTAGTACAAGTAAATCCTAATTTCTTAAACGAAAAATAAGTTATATGGCTAGAGCAGCTAAAATATTCTCTAAGGAAGATTTGCTTAGAGCAATGAAGGTGACTAAAAGTGTTAGAGCAGCTGCTCGTTATCTTAATTGTTCTTATCAGCATATAAAACCCTATTTTAAATCTTATAGGTTAGATGATAATGACCCTAATTCACCTACATTATTTGAAGTTCATAAAAATCAAGTAGGTAAAGGTATTCCTAAATTTTTAAAAAACCATGGTAAAGGACCTGACCTACAAAAATTACTATCAGGTGAATTATACACTGAATCCTATAGTATAGATAAATTCAAACAACGTTTAATTGCTGAGGCTATATTAGCTGAAGAATGTTCATGTTGTGGGTTTAAAGAACAACGTGTATCAGATTATAGGGTTCCATTACTATTAAATTTTAAAGATTATAATAAACGTAATTGGAAAAGAGATAATATAGAGTTCCTATGCTATAATTGTTATTTCTTAACTATAGGAGATATATTTACTGCTAAACAAATCCAAGGTATAGAAGATTATAAAGACGTTCCTAAAATACAAGAAGTAAAATGGGAAATGGATGAGAACACTTATGAACATTTTAAATCATTAGGGTTAATAGGGGATGATGAATTAGAAAATGATGAAGACTATATAATATCTTATAATAAATAATTTGGCTCCCTAAGGAGCCTTTTATATATTTAAGTATTAAAATAAAAATTATGTTGTACCAAGTATCAAATGAATGGAAATGTGGTTTTGTAGAAGATTTTATAGCCTATTCTGAAGGTGGTTATACATTAAATTCACCTCAAACTAAAACATCTATTGTAAAAATATTCAAATATAAAATTGAATCAAGATTAAAACCAGGTATTGCTAGAGTGAAAGGTAAAACATTTATAACACCAGGTTGGGTACCATGTCACCCTAAAACTGAATTAAATGATATAATTTGGACTCAAAAAGTACCTAAGGAAGAAAAATTAAAAGAGATTGATACTTGGAGATTTAAATCATCAAGTGGTGATGGTGAGTATGTAACTAAGAAAAATGGTTTTAAATATACTTGTAATTGTAGAGGATATTGGATGGCTAAAGATAAAGAAAAAGGTTGCAAACACATCCAAGAAGTAAAGTCATATAAATAATATTTATGAATATGATAACAACTGAATACATACATAAATTTATTGACCATAATATAATAAAATATATCCCTGAAGGTATTGACCCTATATTACATGTTAATGCTAGGGTTGAAATTAAATCTGTTATAATGAAATTATTAAAAAATAAACAATTACCCTTAAAATTATCTTCTATTAAATTAATTATAATGGATTATAAAGAAATCCTTCATGCTAAATACTCAGTTTTAAATTAGGCTTCCAAAAATATCCTTCGTATATTAAAGTATAATTAAAAATAATAAGTTATGATTAAATCTTCAAATAAAGGCAGACCAGCTGAAAATGATACTCTTATTTTAAAATATACTCAAAATTTTAAAGATCATAAAGGTGAAGTATCTATTTGGGATTGGGACAAAACCCGATTTCCAAATGGTCCTTTAAGTGTTACTATTAAAGATCCTCAATGGGCTGAATTTGATAAATTGGAAAATAAATTATCTTCATTATTATCCCAATATGAAGTTAAAGGTAATGAACGTAAAAAAAGAATTACTAAAGCTGATAAACTAGAAATAGAGGCTTTAGAAAATGAAATAAATGAAATATGGTATGGTTTTTATCCTGAAGATAGACCTAAAGTAAGAAAAAACGCTAAACGTAAATAAATGGAGGCAAAACAACTTAAATTTAAAGATTTAGATGAACTAATGGAATTCAATGAAAATCAAGTTCGTGATATACACCTTCATACTTTTAAGTATTTAAGATGTGAATGGAATAAAAATAAAAAATCTAGTGACATAGATTTATTTAATGTAGATTTTGAAGATGATGAGGAGTATGATAATATAGTTTTAACTATTTACTCTAATGAATGGGTTAAAGCATTAGAATTAGGATTAGAATATTTTGTAGAATCGGAAGAATACGAGACATGTGCTCAAATTAGAAATTTATTAATAAAAATCAAAAACAAGAAAAAATGAGTTATTTTCAAGCAACAGTAGAAATCCTTGACATGAATGAAAAAGGGAAACAAACAAGAACAAAAGAATTGTATTTAGTAGATGCTGTTTCGGTAACGGATGCAGAAGTTAAAGTAACAAAAATGTTTGAGGACGAAGGTTCACAAGTAGATTTTCAAGTAAAAAGTGTTAGAGAAACAAAGATTTTACAAGTAATTGAATAAAAATTTTCTAAACACTCCCCATCCTTAGATACATATATACGCTATGAATTACCTTTATAAACATAATGATAAATTGTATTTGGTGCTTAGAAACATGCCCGAACATAATTTTCAAAATAGGGATGGGTCTTTTAATATGAATGTTTTAAAGGCGTGGCGCGATCATTTAGGTGGCGACCATGTCTTAAAACAAAATGATAGATATTTAATAGTACAAACAACACAAGAAATAGAATATGAAACAAGTAATTAGATTTACAGCCACTTGGTGTGGCCCGTGTAAAATGTATGCCCCAATATTTGAAAGAGTAGCTTCAGAAACACCTGGAGTGCAATTTAAAACAATTGATGTTGATTCAGGAGATCCGTTAATAATGAAATTTGGAATTAGAAACGTTCCAACAACTGTAGTGTTAAACGGGGATGAAGTAGTTTCAAAACAATCTGGAATGATTGGAGAAACTCAATTGAAACAAATGGTTGGGTAATGAATAAGATAGAGGAAATATTTCATTCTTGGAGAATTGCTATTGACCCAAATCAAGAACAAAAGGAGTTAGCTAGTGAAAGAATAAAAATCTGTAATGAATGTGAGTTTAAAAAAACTATACCTATAACTTATTGTAGTGAATGTGGGTGCGCATTAAATGGTAAAATATTTTCACCTATTAAAGGGACAAAAGAAAAACCTACTTGCCCCCATCATAAATGGAAAGAAGTGGAAGAAAAATACCTTTCGTAGGAGAAGTTTGTAAAACCAAAAAGCGTTTCGTATATTAAGGAATAAATTTAAAATCAATAAGTAATGGAAAGTGTATTTAAAATTTGCGCTAGCATTTTAGTAATAGTATGTACCGTAGGGCTTTGCGTAGTGATGTACCGGTTATTAACTGGAAACGATAATTAATATGAAAACAGTAATTAAAGTTTTAGCAGGATTGTTACTAGCATTTGGATTAGTACAATTAACAGATCTAGCATTTTATTTGATGAACCAACCAGATACTTTTGTATTCAATATTGGATTGGTTGTATTTGGAATAGTGTTTATAGCATTTGGCTATTTAGGATTGTATTTGATGAAGGTATTAAAACCTGGGGAAGAAGTAAAGGAAGAAGTTAAACAAGAAAAAGAAAAATAGTTATGTGGGGAGTTTTAGTAATTTTAATGATATTATCAATTACAGGTTTATTAATTTGGAGTGTTTTTGAAATAATTGTATTGCATGATGAAGGATCACCTATCCCTGATATAGACATCTCAGATTATTTAGATAAGATTGAGAAAGAAAATCTTATAAACGGGGTAAGTAAGAGATGGAATGATAAGTTTGTTTTAAATGTAAAAGGATTTACCCGTAAACATTACGATAATCCTTCAATTTACCAAACACAATACTCATTACTGTTTCCATACTGCATCAATGGTGTAGGAGTGATCCCAATATGGAGTAAATCTTATACAAGAATTAAAAATTTATTTAAAGAGAATATTGAAAACTCTTCATATAAAACTGATAAAAGGAAAAAATTAGGACTAGATTAGTTTGGCTCCTAAGAATAGGTTTCGTATATTAAAATAAACAAATAATTATAAATCAAATTTAAACAAAAAGTTATGAACAGAATTTTAGTAGTAGTAGGCTTAGTGGTAGCCATTTTAGTAGGTGTTAGTTCTTGTGAACAAATTGACGCAGGACATGTAGGTGTAAAAGTAAACATGTACGGCTCTGATAAAGGAGTTGGAGGAGTAACAGAATGTACAGGGATGGTATTTTACAATCCAATCACAACAAAGATCTATGAATTTCCAACATTCATCCAGCACAAAGAGTATACAAAGACAGATGACAGAGACAATTCATTTGTAGTAAACAGTAAAGATGGTAGTGAATTTAGAGTATCTCCAATTGTAAATTATTCAGTACAGAGAGAGAAAGTACCAGCTATCTTTTCAAAATATAGAAGAAGTTTACCAGAAATTGAAGAAGGATTCTTAAAGACAGCTGTATACGATGCTTTTAGATTAGCTGCAAATAAATACACCGCTGACGGATTGATTTCAAATCGAGAAGTATTTGAACAGGAAGTTAGAAAGATCTTAGTTAGTCAATTGTTAAAAGAAGGATTTGTATTAAATCAATTCACATCAAATTTAGTATATCCAAATTCATTCAAGAATGCTATTAATGCTAAGAATAATGCAGTACAAGCAGCTTTAATGGCTGAGAATAAAGTAAAACAAGCTGAAGCAGAAGCAAAAATTAAAATAGCAACAGCAAATGGTAATGCAGAAGCAATGTTAGCAAATGCAAGAGCTGAAGCTGAATCAAATAGATTAAGACAACAAACATTAACTCCAATGTTAATTCAACAGCAATGGATTGAGAAATGGAAAGGTAATGTACCTACTACTCAATTGGGAGGTAATACAAGCGTGATGTACGGATTAAAATAAAAATACTTTAAAAATAATTAAGAAAAGGCTTGCTTATGCCGGCCTTTTTTCGTATATTTAGGTATAGAAATTAAAAAATAAAGGTTATGGAAAAGAAAAACATCTATGAAATTATAGCCGAAGAGCAGGCTTTTAAGATTCACAATACTATGCAAGAATTTTCTCCTTTAGAGTACAAATCAGGAAAAGAGAAAAGAAGAGAAAGAAGAGCATTACAGAGAAAATTTAAAAAATAAAGGTTATGCCAAAAATATTTAAAGTAGGAGGATGTGTTAGAGATGGCCTTCTAGGAGTAAAAACAAAAGATATAGACTTCACATTTGTATTAGATGATCTAAACAAGACAGTTGAAGAAGGATTCAAAGAGATGGAGCAATGGGTGATTGATCAAGGATTTACAATATTTCTATCAGTTCCAGAGATGTTTACAATCCGAGCTAAATTTCCAAGTAATCATAAGTTTGCTAAATTAGATGCAGACTTTGTAATGGCTAGAAAGGAAGTAGGATATGTAGAAGGAACAAGACGTCCAATACTAGAATTAGGAACATTAGAAGATGATTTGGTTCGTAGAGACTTTACAGTCAATGCTATGGCTGAAGATGAGGATGGAAATCTTATTGATTTATTTGATGGAATGTGGGCTTTGGAGAATAGAATGTTATTAACACCATTAGATCCAGCTCAAACCTTTCTAGATGATCCATTAAGAATGTTAAGAGCACTTAGATTTTCAATCACTAAAGGATTTATAATAGCTCCTAAGGTTTGGGTAGCAATGTTTATTCCAACTCTAATTGATAAATTGGAAGAGGTAGTAAGTGGAGAGAGAATAAGAGAAGAAGTTATTAAGATGATGCAAGCCGATACTGTAAAGACTCTAAGACTATTTAATGAAATAGATAAAATAGAGCCTAGATTTATGGAGGTTGTATTCGGAAAAGATATGTGGTTAAAACCAACATTTGAGAAATAAGTAAGTAAAGGTTTGTTTATCCAAACCTTTCTTCGTATATTTAGGTATAATTTAAAAACAAAGGGTTATGTGGAGAATAAAATGCAGTAACGGAAAGTATGTTAGTAAAACAACATACGGAGTATGGATTGAATATACTAAAAATGGTAAAGTATCCACCAGTGAAAATATAGCAAAAAAGAATCTTTATTTATGTCAAGATTTTGCTGAGGGATCTAAAAATCCAAAGCATAATATATTAACATTCGAATTAGAAAAGATATGATAAATAATTTAGAATTGATTAAGCCATTGCTTAATTTTGAAGAAAAAGGTGATTTTTATATGTTATATGTTTTAAAACGTAAAAAAGATCAACCTGAAGGTGAAAGAGACAATCATCAATCTGTTAGAACACTTCGTTCATATTGTATCAATTCAATTGAACAATTAGAAAGAAAGTATGACGAGATACAACTGTTATGTGAGACATTTAAAGCAAGAGCTTATATTCATGTTCAAAAACAAAACCATAAAGATGTTTCTTTAAATATGATGGTTGCTTTAGCACAACGTATCCAAGACGGAAATCACCAACAACAATCATTATTTGATTCAGTAGTAGGTCAATTAAAGACATATGAAAAAAGATGGATTGTTGATATTGATGAAAAAGAACATTATCATTTACTAGCAGTAAAAGACCGTATTAGAAAATGTAGACCCGAAGGTGATAAAATAGAAATGGTTATACCAACTAAAAATGGTTATCACTTAATTACTTCTAGATTTGATATAATGGAGTTCAAAGAATACTTCCCGGATATTGATATCCAAAAGAAAAATCCAACATTGCTTTACTTACCAAATAGTTTGGAGGATTAAGTAAAAGTTCGTATATTTAAGTATAAATAATAAGTTATGAGTGTAAGTAATAAATACAAAATTGAATATAAAAAACAAGGGTACAAACATTTAATTAATATTAAAAAATTAGATTTATCTATTTGCATTAATATTAATCCATCTCGTTCTTTTGCAAGTAATTATAAAAGAGGATGGATAACATATGAAACTAAAAATAATGTTGTAATTGAAGATACATTAGTTTCAATGTTGAAGAGTAAAAATACTGATGATATTAATTTAGCTTTCGAAATATTAAGTACTAGATTTTAAAATAATAAGTTATGATGTTACCAATTCTATATAAACGTTCAAATAGTAAAGAACATATTAACCAATGGCAAATTGAAGTTAATGGTTGTATGTTTAGAACTACAACTGGGTTTGTAGGTATGAAATTATTTACAGGTGATTGGACAGTATGTTCTCCTAAAAATGTAGGTAAAAAGAATTCAACAACAGCTGAAGAACAAGCTTTATTTGAAGCTAATGCTTTATGGCAAAAGAGAAAAGATTTAGGTTATTGGGAAGATATAAATGACTGTGATAAGAAAGTATTTTTTCAACCTATGTTAGCTCAAGACTATGATAAGAGAAAAGACAAAATCAAATTCCCTATACTTTCTCAACCTAAATTAGATGGCATCAGATGTATTATTAAATCAGATGGCATGTGGACAAGGAATGGTAAAGAAATTATATCTGCGACTCACATATATGAGAATTTAAAACATATCTTTGATAATCAACCCGACTTAGTATTGGACGGTGAATTATATACTTCAAATAGAGATGTTGATTTTAACACTATCATTTCATGTGTTAGAAAAACAAAACCAACACAAGCTGATTTAGAATTATCAAAACAATATATTGAATATTGGATGTATGATTTATATGATGGTGAAGATTTAGGTTATGAAGAAAGATATAATGATTTAAGGGATTTAAAACAAAATTACAAATTAGATCCCTTTCTTTATAAGATAGTTGCAACTTATGAGTTACCTGATGAGAAGCATGTTATGGAACAATTAAACCATTATATTGAACAAGGTTTTGAAGGTCAAATATTAAGAGATCCAAATACTCCTTATGAAAATAAAAGATCAAATGGTTTATTAAAACATAAAACATTTCATGATGAGGAGTTTGAAATAATTGGTTACGCTGAGGGTGTAGGTAAATTTTCAGGTAAATTAGCAACTTTGAAAGTAGATGTTAATGGGGTTCAAGTTGATTGTACTATAAATGGTACAATGAGTTATTTAGAAGAGTTATTTGAAATTAAAAATAGTTTAGTAGGTAAAAAAGCAACTGTAAAATATTTTGAAAAAACAACTGATAATTCATTACGTTTTCCAAAAGTAATTCAAATAGATAGAAATAGTTATGAGTAGAAAACCTTATAAAAGAGTCTATTGTGAAGATATATCTCCTATATTAAAATCAATAAGAAATGCCAAGAATCATGGTAAAATCAGGACAATAAATGATTTAACTTACGAGCAAATAGGTGATGATATGCTTTATTGCCCTAAAACCTCTCGCGTTTTAAAATTGGCCTCCTTAGAATAGTTTCGTATATTAAAGTATAAAATAATAAGATGGAGAAAACAGGTAACATTGAAAAACTAACTTATGACTTTAATACAGCTGCTAATTTAGAAGTTTGGATGCCAAATCTAAATGGGTGGTATAGAGTCACAAGTAGGGAATTCAGAAGTTTTAATGGTAAGAGGAGAATTAATGGGGAAGAATATAAAGGAGTTGTATTCCATTATGCCACTAATAAAAGAGCTAACAAGTCATTAGTAGAGGCTAATAAAATAGCAAGCCATAATTACAAAAGTGTTAGGAGACCCGGAGATTGATTCGTATATTAAATTAAATAAAAAAATAAAAAATGAACAACTTTATCACAGCAATTTTAACAGCTTTAGGAATGATGGCTGTAGTAGCAATTCTTTTAGCATGGCCTGTTCAATGGCTTTGGAATAACGCTTTATTAGGGGCAATAGATGGGTTAAACCCAATTGGATTTTGGCAAGCGTTAGGTATTAATTTCTTATGTAGCATCTTATTTAAGAGTTCAAATTCAAATTCAAAATAATGAGTTACTATCAAGTTATATTAAAATCAGGAAAGACACACCCGTCTCTTTATAAAACTATACCTAACGCAATTAAAAATGTTGGTGTGGGTAATATAAAGGAGATTAAGGAAGTAAGAAGTGAATTGGTTGACGCCAAATATGAAGAACCAACAGGAACATTAAACATAGAATAATATGAGTAAAAACAGTGCAAAAACTAACTACGAACAATTGATTCAGTGGTTACCAACATTAGGACAACCTAAAGTAAAAAAAGAACAACAACAAACTAAATTCAGTAAAGCTGATCATTACAAAAGTAAAGGGGTTAAATAAGTTTTGCTTTTTAAATATCTTTTCGTATATTTAGGTATAAATTAAATGAAATGAAAACTGTACAATTTACCTTACAAGAGAGGTGGGCCGCTTCAAAGCATATGGTTCAAAAGTCTAAAAAAACCTACACTAGAAAAGATAAACATAAAAACAAGGACCTTAAAGGTCCTTCTTTTATTGTAATGTTTGGCTCTCCGGGGTATACTTCGTATATTAAGGTATAATTAAAAATTAAATAATATGGAAAAAGAATTTATACCTTACGAACAAGCATTAGCTTTAAAAGAATTGGGATTTGATGAAGATGGTTTAGGTATGTATAGCAAAAACGGAAGCGTATTGCCATTAGTACCATATACATCAGAAGATAAAGCAATACTATTCTCACAAGCATTTAGATGGTTTAGAGAGAAGTATTCATATCAAAATTTTATTTCTTCAAGTAATGAACTAACATATTTAGCTTATGACTTTACATTAAAGGGGTTTGGTGGTTATTTTAAAAGCAAACAATTTATAACTCACGAAGAAGCAGAACTTGAATGTTTAAAGAAACTAATTGAAATTGTAAAGTAAAATTTGGCTCCCCTGAATTAATTTAGTATATTAAATCATATTAATAATTAAAAAATAGTAAGTTATGAAAAATTTAAAAGCATTATCAAGAGAAGATTTAAGAAGATTAGCACCTCAAGTTTTCAACCATCAAGTTAGTTCTAAATTAACTGACAAGTATGTTCACATTCCAACTGATACTATAGTTGATGACATGGAAAAGTTAGGTTGGTTACCATATCAAGTTAAAACTGTTAAGGCTAGAAAGTCATCAGGTGAAATGGGTAAACATTTAATTCAATTTTTCAATCCTGAAATTGTTATTAACAATGAAGCAGGTGAAAAAGATATGTTCCCAAATCTATTATTAATTAATTCACATGATGGTTCTACTTCAGTAAGATTTGAAATGGGAGTATTTAGATTAGTATGTGAAAATGGTTTAGTAATTAAATCAAAAGATTTTGGAGGGTTTAAAATGAGACATATGGGTTATAATTTTGAAGATTTAAGAACTCATATTAATGAATTAGTTAAAACATTACCTAATGTAGTTGCTAATTTGAATAAATTCTCCCAGGTAATTATGACACCTGAACAGCAAAATGAATTTGCAAATAAGGCAATTGAAGCTAGGTTTAATGAAGAAAAAACATTACCTCAAAGTGAAATTGATTATTTGTTAACACCTGAACGTAAAGAAGATGAAGGTGACACAGCTTGGGTAGTAGCTAACCGAATACAAGAAAAATTAACTCATGGGGGATTTAGTTATTTAAACGCTAAAGGTAAATTAAGAAAAGCTAGAGCTATTAAAAATTTCTCTCAAGATGTTAGTTTTAATATTAAATTTTGGGAATTATTAGAAGAGTTAATCTAAATTAAATTTCTTGAACGCTGTTAATATTTATAATAGTACTAAACAGCGTTCAAGATGTATATTTATTTAATAGATTATAATTATAATAATTGGTTTTATATAGGTAAAACTTCATATTCTTTAGATGAAAGATATAAAAGTCATACTCATTCTTTAAAAAAATCAAAAACTTTAAATCATAAAATTTGGAATAAATCTTTAAGTTTAGGTAATATTCCTGAGATAATTTTATTAGAAAAATGTGATGAAAATAATATTAATGAAGTAGAAAAATTTTGGATTGAGTATTTTAAATTTTTAGGAATTAAGATTACAAATTTAACTGATGGGGGAGAAGGAGTTAAAGGTTTAATTTTTACTGAAAGTCATAGATTTAATTTAGGTAAAAATAGAAAAGGAAAGGGGATAGGCCCTAACCCTAAAATATCTCAAAGTAAAAAAGGAAAACCCTCACCTAAACCCAAAGGTTTTGGAATAGGAAGAATACAATCAGCTGAAACTATTCAAAAAATTAAAGATTCTAATAAAGGTAAACATTCTGATAATAATAGAAATAGAAAAATAAGACAAATTGATAAAAATGCTAATAAGATATTAAATGTTTTTAATAGTGTGACTGAAGCTGCTAATTTTATTAATCCTATTAAGTATAAATCTATTAGATCAAGTATTGAATCAGCTGCTAACCCTAAAGTTATTAAACAAAAAACATCATGTGGTTTTAAATGGGAATTTGTAGATTAGCTTGGCCTCCCTAATATAAAATCGTATATTAAATTAAATAAGATAAGAAAATGGAAATAATATTAGTACAATTTGCACTAACAGCTTTAAATTTATATGGAGCTAAATTACAAAAAGATAGAGGTCGAAATCCAGCATTTAGTTACTTTGTAGCAGGAATGTGTTTTGGGTTTGGTTTCTTAAGATTATTAGAATTATTATTAAAATAAATAAAATTATGAAACTAACACCAATACAAAAATTAAGAGAAGATATTAGAGATTTAGATCCTCTCTTATATATTAGAGTATTAACTTTATTGATTGAAGCTGAGGGTCAAGAAAAAGAATTCTTAGAAGAAGTATTTAATGATGGGATGTATTTTGATGAGTTTGAAGAATATTATAAACAGTTTGGAATGCCTAAATAGGATTCGTATATTAAATCATATTAATAATTAAAAATAGAGAGTTATGATGTTACAAGTAGTTAATACAAGAAAAGAAAAGTTCAATCAAATCAGAACAACTAAAGAAAATTTATTTACTGATTTAAAAACACAAGGTTGGGATTTAAAAGATTGTAAAGTAAGTGAATTAAAAGAAGAATTAGTTCATACTTTATATAGAAGTGCTGACGGTAAAAACACAAGTACAAGATAATGAAAAAATGTAGTAAGTGTAATAAAAATAAACACTTAGATGAATTTTATAAAACAAAATCAACTTTAGATGGTAAACAATCATCTTGTAAAGAATGTTGTATTAAAAATCAAAAAAAATATACTCAAAAATGGCATAAAAGTGTTAAAGGTAATAAAGAATGGCATGAAAGTTATAAAATTTACCAAAATCAATACCATTTTACAAGAAAATTAAACGATCCTTTATATAAATTAACAACTAATATAAGAAGTTTAATAGGGAATTCATTTAAAAGATCAGTAAATAATGGATTCACTAAAAGTAAAACAACTGAAGAAATATTAGGTTGTTCTTTAAAAGAATTTATTAAACATTTACAATCTTTGTTTACTGAAGGTATGACTTTAGATAATTATACAGAATGGGAAATTGATCATATAATACCTTTATCAACAGCCCAAACAGAAGAAGAAATAATAAAACTGAATCACTATACTAACTTACAACCACTTTGGAAAAGTGATAATAGAAGTAAAAGTGATAAGTTAATAACATAAGTGCTTCATAACCGCTTATTATTTTTAATTATCGAAAAAGAGCCTAACAGAAATGTTAGGCTTTTTGGGTTTAATCTCGTATATTAGGGTATAATTAAAAATAGAAAATTATGATAAGTTTAAAATTACAAGATGAAGCTAATGGTTCTTTTAAAATATTTGATTTAAAACAAGCTATAGGTAGAGAATTTAGTGACAATCACTCCCCAACATTAAGAAGTAAATTAATTGCGGTAAGTGAATGTGGTAACATTTGTACTGTAATAAGTATAGAAGCTTATAATAAACAAGGGGGTAAAGTAAGTAAACAGCCTTCTTATTTAACTTGGAACGCTATATTTTCTTAAAGTTTGGCTCCCCTAATTAAGATTCGTATATTAAAGTATAATTAAAAAGATAAAAAGTTATGACAAATCAAATGAATGAAAGTATTACACTAAAATGTAAAGTAGAAGATATTATTGAAGAACTTAAATTTCTTGATATTGATGGAGAAACAATGCAATACATTATTGAGAAAGTTGGAATGACTGATCAAATGTTAAGACAATTAATTATGTCTAACCCTGAAAGTGATACTAAAGATTTATTAGAAGAAAAAATTGAATTAAGTGATTTAAGATTGGCTTCTAAATAATAAATTCGTATATTAAGGTATAATTAAAAATAAATAAGTTATGAAAGTTGTAAATTTAATATTTAAAATGGTTTTTAGCCTTTTAGCTTTAGCAGGGGTAGTTGGTATGTTTTTATTTTCTGAAAATGTATACCAATTTGTGGGGAATTTTATTATGGTTATTATATCAGGAGCAATGGTTGTGTTTTTAGAGAAGTTTGGAGAAGAAGATTTAGAATAGTTAGGCTCTTTAAAGTATATTTCGTATATTAAGGTATAATTAAAAAGATAAAAAGTTATGAAAAGTATTGAAACATTACAAGCAGGTATTACAACATTAGAATCTCAAATTCAAGCAATTAGATCTCAGAGATGGGAGGCTGAACAAGCTTTCAACGAAAAATTAACTACTGAGATGGCTAGGTTTTTTAGAGGAGTAGTATGTGAGGATATTGTAGTAACAGCTACTTCACATAGTATTTCATTTAAAATGTTAGATGATACAAATTTCTTAAGAGAGATTTTTCAAATATATTTGAGAGAGAATTACTCAAGGGAAAGAGAACTTCCTTACAGGGGGATTGATTTAAGCTACTACACAACAGGAGCAGGAAGTGATTTTGAATTAACAAGATTGGAGAATTTAGGAAGAGTAGCTTCAATTGTAAGAGGAATGTCAAATGAAATTTTACAAAAAGTAAATACATTAGCAATTGAGTTTAATAATGAGATAAAAGAGAAAGGTTACTATAATCAAATTTCTGAATTAGAAAAACAAATCTCTGATGCTAATTCTCAAATCAGACAAATTGAAAAAGAAGAAAACAAAGCTAAATTATTTTCAGAGGAGGGTATTAGTTTTGAAAAAGGTAGAACAATTCAAATGAAACATAATTATTCTCCAACAATTAAAAATATAAAATTAGTTGAGGTTTCAAAATCAGGTAAAAAAGCAAAAGCAATATTTACTTTTAGTCATGGTGATCATACATCGTATGAAGAGAATGTGAATGTTGAAAAAATTATTTCTCAAATTATATAAGTGCCTCATAACCACTTATTATTTTTAATTATACTTTGTTAAGGCCCCTTATTAAGGGGCTTTGGCTTTCTAAATTAAAATTCGTATATTATAGTATATTAAAAAATAATAAATTATGAAAAATTTAATGGTGTGTGTAAAATATTTTGACGGCGAATATTTAGTAACTTTAAAAATGTGTGAGCTTAATTTTGATGGTGAAAATATTAGTAATATTTCAATATTTCCTAAATTTTATAACACAATTAAACTATTGCCTAACGACACAAAATTAGTAATATCAGACGTTGATACTTTAAAAAATTATAATAAATTGCCTTTTAAAACATTAGGCGAGTTTAAAAATTATTTTATTAATAATTAAATTAGGCTTTTAAATAGTAAATTCGTATATTAAAATATAATTAAAAATAATAAATTATGAAAAATTTAGAAACACAATTTGAAAATTTAGGGGCTCAAGAAATTATTAATAAAGGCTTTAAAATCGAAAAAATATCTTATACTAAAAATAGTATAGTATATAATATAGTTTTACCAAATGGTGAACCAGGCAAAATATCTTTAGACAAGCCTAAATTAAGATTATATAATGCATCTTATATAGCATGTGTTGAGTATCAAAAATTAATAGATTAATATAATTTGGCCCCTTAAAGGGGCCTTCGTATATTAAGGTATAATAATTAAAAGATAAAGTTATGAGAGATGAATTAAGACAGTTAATGCTTTCTACAATTACTAAGTTAAAAAGAAAAGGTTTATCAGAAAAAGATGCAACAGATCAAGTGTTAGGTTTAGTAGATTTAAACAGGGATGCAGTTAGTGATCTTTCTTATATGAGAACTATATTAAATAATTTAGTAGAAATTAGTTAGGCTCTTTAAAATTAAATTCGTATATTAGGGTATAATTAAAAATAAAAATGTTATGAAAGTAAAAGTATTCAATTCAGAAAATATTCCAAACACAAGTGGTACAGGATTAGCAGGTTATATAGACACAACTTATAATAAATTAGTAAGTGTATTAGGAGAACCAACTTACAATTCACCATCAGGTGATAGTAAAGTACAAGTGGAGTGGGTATTAGAATTTGAAGGTAATTTATTCACAATCTATGATTGGAAAACTTTTGATAGAGATTATACAGAAAATGTATTAGATCGTTTTAATGTTGGAAGTAAAGTTAATTGTTCTAGTTTAGTGATCTATTTACAAAAATTATTTAACAAATAATATAGTTTGGCCCCTTAAAGGAGCCTTCGTATATTAAAATATAATTAAAAATATAAAGTTATGGTATTATTTGAAAGATATATTACAGTTAAAAATAGAAATTATTGCGGTAGTGTATTTGGGGAAACTATTAAAAGAATGGTTAACCAAAAAGAAATTATTGAATATTTAAAACGTAATCCAGGTAAAACTGAAAACCAAATAATGGGGGGATATATATGGGTATTATAGAAATGAAACTTGGGAATCAAATAAAAAATATGCTGATTGTTTAAGAAGAGCATTATATTTGAAAAAAATTAATAGAGTAAAAGCTAATACTAAAGAAGGTATCCGATATATTTACTTTGCATTGTAATTTGGCTCCCCTATATTAAATTCGTATATTAAAGTATAATAATTAAAAAATAAAAGGTTATGTTAATAGAGAAAAAAGGAAGAACAGACAGGTCTATAGAATTATATGATCTAGATAAAGATAATGAGATAGGAGTAATAGCTACTAGTGGAGATGATGTAGCATTAGTTTACCTGACAATTGAAGAAGTAAAACAAGTCATAGAACACTTACAAAAACAAATTCAGTATAATAAAATAGATACGGGAGCTGGATTTCAGGGAGAGAATAACGGAGATGGAATGAGTGGATTTAGAGGATAAAATAATATACGGGGTAAAAGTAGATGAATAATCACCGAGACATTGGAGCCATTATCTAATATAAATCTTAAATAATGTCAAAAGTGTTTCACCCCTCACATAATGTGACCTTACTATAATAATGTATCCTAACAAATGATGGAATATGGATATGGGGGTATGGAGTGGGTATAGTATGTGGAAAATAGGATAGGTGGTAAGTGACAATCAAGGGTGAGGTACCGTAAATATATTGGTTTAGGAGGCCAAGCCTTACCCTAACACAGAAGTATATATCCCCTTAATAATAATGTTTTAAAACGCTGATTCTACCCTGAATCTCACATGTAAATATGTTTGGCTAAGCAAAATAGGCTTCGTATATTAAAGTATAATAAAATAATTGAGAAAGTTAAAAAGCTTGAAACCGAGGTGAGTCTGCCATTAATAGAAATGATCGGTTATAATTTCTCAGTTATAATAAGGTTTAAAAACGCTGCCATGTTATTAAACCAATCCAGTAGACGCGGCCCCGCTCCCCCGGGGCCCCTACTATAAAAATATATTGGGTCTAATATTATCTGCTAATATTTATAATAGGAAATAATATTAATAATATAAAATAATATGAAAGTAAAAAAGTCAATTGACATTAAACAGGATACCCTGGATGCCTTAATAGAAAAATACCCTGACGTTCCGTTTACTAAATTAGTAGAACGTGGGTTAAAATTATTACTTAACCCGGATATAATAAATGAAAAGGTAACCTTGGATGACGATACAATGGTTAAGATGGATAGGTTATTTAAACGGGTATATGAGCTCCATGAGCATGTCCTTAAATAACTGCTTGGCCTCCCACTTATAGCTTCGTATATTAGGACATAATTAAAAATTAATATTATGATAATTTACACAGTTATTCCTTATTTTAATGATGGTATTGAGGTTTTTCAAAACGATGTTAAAAGTTTTAAAGATTATAATGCCGCGCAATTATATGCATGGAATGAGATTGATGGAAGAAGATATGATATAGTTGAAAACGTTTTAGATTAATATTATGAAAGTATACATTGTAACATATTCAGGAGGAAAATTTTACTCAGCCCACGCCACTATAGGAAGTGCTAATCATGGAGCTAAGGTATGTGAGGATAATCAATTAGCAGGAGGCAATTCATACCCATGTGTAGAAATAAAATGTGTTGACTTAGAATAATATAGTTTGGCCCTCCAGAATATATTTCGTATATTAAGGTATAATTAAAAAATAAAGGTTATGACAGCAGAACAATTTTTAAACGGAACATCATTTGCAGTAGGAGCACCAATGTATAAAGGAGCTGAAACATTTAAGTACGATGGTAGTTGTATAATAAGAGAGTCTAGATCATCAGCAGATCAAAGAGTATTATTCTTCAGCCATGAATGTAATATAATCAAAGTTGGTAGAACTGGGTTTACAGGTTTTAGTTTTGTAGTAGGTAAGAGAGTAAACATTAAATACCGATTCGAAGATTTAGTTATGTTTGAAGAGAGTGTAGGGGAATAAAGCCCCTACATAGTTATAGAAAAAATCTATAACATATGAACACATCTAAACAACTGAGTAAATTAAGCGCCCAATTAACCGATTTAATTGAGGATATGGAACGAATAATGGATTATATTGATAATTCAGAATTATATAACGAGATAGACAATAATGTTAAATCTCAGCTGGAAAACGCGTTAACGCACCTAGAAATCGCAGTTGACGATCTGAATGACGGAATGTATGAAAATGTACCCGTGGATGAAGAAGATTTTGAAGAGTGGGATTAAAAGAATGATTTTGACACCTTACAGTTCGGCTCCGTTCGGTAATGGATTATAAACGTATAGCCACGCATCGTTGCTGTCCATCGATGGGACGGGGAGGAACACGTGGTACATTATGCGATTAAGAGATCGAAAACAGCTTTCCACCAACCCCCTTGTATATACTAATATACATGAATTTCAAATAACCCCTTTACAACACAGTTCATGAGGGTTAAAAAAAGAGATTTTAAAAAGATTTTACCAAATAAAAATGTATATATGACAATAAAAGAATTAATTGAAAAGTTATCTCAAATAGAAGATCAAAATATAAGAGTAATGACAAAAGGATTTGAAGAAGGGTTTAATGACATTTCAGATAATTTTAGAGTAGTCAGTATGGCTTTAAATGTTCACCCAGAATGGTTTAAAGGTGACCACGAAATGGTAAGTGAAAACCATAATTATAAAGATAAAGAAATTGTAAAGGCAATAGTATTGTAATAAAAAATTCCATAAAATATTTGGGAGGCCGCTTGGCTTCCCAACTTCTGTTTCGTATATTATTAATATAAATTTAAAACAAAAAGGTTATGAAAAAGTATTTTCTTTTATTATTATTAGGTTTTATCTTCATTTCATGTGAAGTTGATCCAGTTAATCAATATCCATGTCCCGATGGAAATTGTGACGCACAATTTGTAATTGATACACAACAAAATCCAGGTTCATATCAAGACGCTCAGGGTGTATGGCATGTAAAATATTCAGGATTAAATTATTTTAGAATTAAAGGTCAAACAGATCAATTAATATCAGAATATGTAGTGAATGGAGTGCCATTAATTGAAACCAGTTACGATTCGAATTATTTTATATTACCCAATAATATTACTTGGACCTATCCAGTTTACTCATTTTTAGGATTATTTATTAATAATAACTTACAAACAGCTATCCCATATGATTATTTTACTTTAACTTTACCTCAAATATCCGAACAAGGAGATATAACAAATATAGCAGGATATGAAATTAATAGATATTTTAATTTTAACCACCCTGCTGCAAAAACAATGCTCCAAACATACTCTAAATATACTTACACACCTACCCAACAAATGATATTTTTCCCAGATATGATAGGCGATACTGCTAAAATTTATATTCAGGTAAATTGGAATTCTGATTTTGGAGGAGAAAATGTTAAACGTATTTACGAACTGAATGTTAAATTTGAAAATTAAAAGTTATGTATCAAGAGGTAATTTCATTTGAAAAGGCTTTAGAATTAGAAAATCAAGGTAAAATTGTTATTTATAATCCTAATAAAGTAGAATCAATTTTTTCCACCGTAAAAGAATGGAAAGATAATTGGGATAAATTAAGAAAAACTTTTCGTAAAGTACCTATACATAAATTAACTTCATTCGCTAATTTCGAATATTTAATTGAATATAAATTTATTGAAGAAGGTGATCCGGTTAAAGTAAATTGGGTATATATGTATGGACAAGATGAAAGTACTAGAATTAAATTAAATGAATCTACCTCTAGAGGGAAATATGTTTATATTTTAACCAATAAATGTTATCCTGGCATTTGTAAGATAGGAAAGGCTGTTACTCCTTCAAAAAGAGTAAAACAAATAAATGGTGCAGGTACTGTTTGTGAGTGGGAGTTAAAATATGCTTTACCTGTTTCTGATGATTATAAAGTGGAAAGTGAAATTCATAAAGAATTATCGTATATAAGGATGTCTTCATTAGAAGGTTCTAGTAGGGAGTTTTTTAAAATAGAATTTAATGAAGCAGTTAAAGTTATAGAAAGGATAGGAGAACATTTTTCAACTTCCCAACCAATTTATTATTAATTAAAAAATTTATTAATTATGTTAGAATTTATTTTAAATCAGCTTTTATTATTAGGTCAAATATATATTATTTTAGGTTTATTAGTTACTTTTACATTTTTATGTATTAATTATATAGTTAAAGATAAAGAAAATGAGTTTACCTTTATTGAATCTTTAGGTTTTATTTTTTTCTATCCTATTGTTTTATATTATGCTTTTAAAAGAAAATAATGAATAATTTTGAAAATTTAATGAAAACCCAAATAAATGGGATTTTAGAAGTATTCACTTCAGATTTAGAAAAAATACTTAAAGATAAAGAATTTTCCTCACAAGAGGAAAAAAAAGAAATTTATAAAGATTTCTCAAACATTTTAAAATTTTATTCTTCTTATAAAGATGAAATAAACCCCCAAATAAAGGATAAAATTAACCATATTACCAACTTATTAAATACTTCAAACGAGATGGACGAAAGTGAAAAACACCCACTTAATTCCCTACCCTTATCAGATGGCCAAAAAAATTAAACCTCCTTTGAAGACTTCACACAAAAGGCTTGGCTTGCAGTTTTTTCTTTCATATAATTGAGGTGAGAGAAGGGAAAATGAACCTAATAACTAAACGAAAATAGAAAAAGAAACATGAAGAAATGGGATATGATGGTATACGGATTAGAGGATTGCGGATACTGCAATGAACTGAAATATGGATTAGGGGTAATGAATATCCCTTTTACTTACATTAATGTATCAGCTAATGAAGAGTTGGGTGATAGGATAGAGGAGATATATAAATGTCCTGTCTATCCTATGGTTATACTTAAATATCCTCAGCAAATAGCTTGGCTCCCAGGAACTTCTTTATTACATTCCCACTCTATCAGAACATTTGATACAATTAAAGAATTATTAATTAATATTAAAAATATTTATGACAACTAAATTATCAGCAGAAGATATAATGAAAAATTGGGAGACTTTTATCTCTAATATTGACAATTATATCTCAGAACCCAGACGTTCTAAACTTAAAGAGTTTTACATTAAATACCAAGAACGTATTATGATGATGCCAGCATCGCATAAAAAAGAATACCACTCAGCTTTCCCAGGAGGATACGTTGATCATGTTAATCGAGTAGTTAGATGCGCTTTAGGTCAACATAATTTATGGTCTCAAGAGGGATGTGACACTTCAACTTACACTTTAGAAGAATTAATATTCTCAGCTATTAACCATGATTTAGGTAAAATGGGAGATGAGAACTATGATGCTTACATACCACAAACAGATACGTGGAGAAAGGATAAATTAGGTGAAGATTACATGTTTAATGATAAATTAGTATTTGCGTCGGTACCAGATAGAGGATTGTTTTTACTCCAAGATAATGGTATTAAATACACATTTAATGAAATGGTAGCTATCCAAACTCATGATGGTTTATATGATGAAGCTAATAAAAAATACTTAATGGGTTATATGCCTGAATTAAAACCAAGAACAGCTTTACCATATATTTTACACCAAGCTGATATGATGGCTGCTCGTATTGAGTGGGAGCAAGATTATTTACCTAAATTTAAAGAAGATAAAAAAGCAGAAGTAAAAACCTCATCTGTTAATAAATTTTCTGTTAAAGCACCTAAATTATCAAATCCTGATGCCCCTTTTGCTAACCTTTTAAATAATATATAAAAACATGAATTTATTAGTAATTAATATTGTTATAATTTTAACCTTAGTTATAGGTTATATTATTTGGAATTTAATGAAAAAAGTTGAAAAACTTGAATCAATGATTGATATACAAGAAAAGTATATAATGGATTTTTATGATTTAGTTAAACAATCTGAAATAAAAATTAAAGAAATTGATTCTAACCAATTATTCCAATCAGATGATGAAGTAGGTTTTTTCTTCCAAAATTTAAAAACAATACAAGAGGCTTTATCTGATTATATAAAATTTATAAAATAATATGGAAGTATCAAATTCAGAAATTAAAATACTTCATGTTCCCCAAGAAGAAACAGAAGTACAATATACAAAAAAAGGTACAATAAGAAAAAGAAAACCTAAAACTAAAAAAATGTATTTCACTCAGGACACTGAGGAAGCGATTATAGAATATTTAAATGAAACTAATCCTCATTTAAGAAATAAAATTTATAATGAAAGAATAAAATATGCCTTTCATAAATTAACAGAAAATATAATTCACACATTTAAGTTTTATTATACCGAAGTAGAGACAATAGCTGAACTTCAACATGAAGTTACAGCCTTTCTCCTTGAAAAATTACATCTCTATAATCAATCAAAAGGGAAAGCTTATTCTTATTTTGGCACTATTGCTAAACGTTATTTAATTCTTTATAATAATAAAAATTATGAGAAATTAAAAGGTAAAACTGATGTTGAAGCTATAGATGAAGATAAAACTATTGTAATTGATATTTTAAATTCTTCTTCAACTGATGTTGATCCTTTAGTAAGTGAGAGTTATTTTATAGAACAATTTATTAAATATGTTGATTTATATCTAATAAAGATCTTTCCTGATAAAGAAGATGCTAAAACTGTTGATGCTATAATGGAACTTTTTAAACAAAGAGAAGGTTTAGATATTTTTAATAAAAAAGCACTCTATATCTATATTAGAGAAATGACTGATCAAGATACCCCTCAAATAACTAAAGTAATTAAAGTTCTAAAAAAAGTATATATTAGGTTATTAAATCAATATCTAGATTATGGATATGTTAGTTTAAATTATTAAAAAATTTTAAAATAATTTATATTTATAATTAAAATATATTATGGATTTTAATACTATAACACTCTTTGGTAAAAAGACTTTTGCTGATTTACTAAAAGAAATACATACTAATTCCTCTAATAAGGAAAAAGAGATTAGAGCTCTTATAGATAATTTAAAACCGTTCATCACATCTGCTGGTGATGCGGTTATTATTGTCCCTTTAATCAAAGATTATTTAGATGTATCTGTTAAAAATGATGATTTATTAATTAAAATGGCAGGTATTGTACAACGTGCAATGAATTCTAATACTGGGGGAGAGGATTTATTATTATCAGATTCTGATAAAGAAATGTTATTCCAATCAATGAATGAATTAGATACTAAAGCTAAAGAAGAATTACCTAAAATATAAAATGAGTTTATATCCTAGTTTACAGCAAAGTATATCTAGTAATTCTAATAAAGGAGGAAGTAAAGGTGGTAATACTTTTTTCTTTGCTAGAGTTAATGATATTTTATTATCAACTGAAACTAAAACTGAAAATTTTTTTAATGACGCTGGAGGTTGGGCTGGTTTAGGTTCAATTAAATTCACTCAAATCGGTACTACATCAGATAATGATAAACCATCTAATTTAATAGCTAAACCTTTATTTACTAATATTTTACAATACCCTATTTTAGAGGAAATTGTTTTAATATTACAAGCACCTTCTGATGGGTTAAATTCTGATCCTCAATCAAAGACTTATTATTATTTAACTACTGTAGGTTTATGGAATAGTATTCATCATAATGCTTTTCCTGATATACCTAATTTTAATAAAAAAATAAAAGATAAAAATAACAGTTCTATTTCTCAAATTGAGGAAGGAAGTTCTATATCTAATTCACCTAATACTGAAGTTTTAAAATTTGGTAACTCTTTTAAAGAAAAATCTGATATTAGAAATTTATTACCCGAAGAAGGAGATGTAATAGTTGAAGGAAGGTGGGGTCAATCAATTAGATTTTCTTCTACTACAACCCAAAAATTACCTAATAATTCATGGAGTTCTCAAGGAGAATTAGGATCACCTATTACTATTATACGTAATGGGCAATCCAAAGAAAATAACACTTCAGCCCCATGGGTTCCATTATATGAAGATATAAACAATGATGGTTCATCTATCTATATGTCATCTGGTCAAGATATACCTTTAGAACTTGCTTCTAAAAATTTAAAATCTTTTGATGTAACTGTAGGAGCAGCATTTAATTCTGCCTTACAAATACCTGATCCCTATATCCCCTCACCTGATATTTCACCTAAACAAGCAGATAACCTTAAATAATGGCAAGTTATAAACCCGAATTCCCTTACTTAGGAGAACAAATAATAATCAATTCAGGTAGAGTTATTTTAAACTCTAAGGATGATTCTGTATTTTTATTTAGTAAAAAAGCTATAAGTTTTTCTTCAGCTGGTACTATAAATTTTGATGCTGATGATTCTGTTATAGTTAATGTTCCTAAAATTTATTTAGGTTTAGATGCTAAAGAACCTTTAGTAAAAGGGACTCAATTAACTATAATGTTAAATGATATATTAGAGGCTTTAAGAGTTTTAAGTGCTCAATTAGATGGTACTCAAGATAGTAATGGAGTATTTATAACTAATGTAATAACGGCAAGTGATAGTTTATCTAAATCCGTAAGTAGGATTAAAGATAGATTAAAAGATATAACATCTAAACAAAATTATACTTTATAATGGCTATACCACAAGGATTATCTGATACTTTAACTAAAATTGCTCCTAAACGTATAAATGATGCAGTTGAAAAAATATTAGATATTTTAAATAAAGTAAATGACGCTGTTAGGAAAATTAATGAAATTGATTTTTGTAACCCTTTAGGGTATATTTTAACTAAAGCTTTACCTCCTGGAGGAGTTCTAGAGAATAAAATGTTAAAATATGGTAAATCTGTAACCGATTTTATTAATAAACAAGAAGAAAAATTAGACCCTTTTAAACGTAAAGACGAAACTGAAGAACAGTATAAAGCTCGTTTATTATCATACCAACAAACTATAGAAGAGATACGACAATCCTTAGAAGAAATAATACCAGAACCTGATTTAGTAGATATATTCCCTGGTGGTGAAGGTTTAATACAAACTATTAATACTTTAAATTTAGTATTGACTAATACTAGTGATACATTAGATACTAGAATAGATCCTAAACAACTTATTATAAATCGAATTACTTTAATAAAATCCTTTTCTGATAAATTAAAACCTTTTATGAATCCCATCAATATAGCTACTTTAGCTATAGGAGATCAAGCTGAAGAATTAAATAAAAAATTAAGAGATTTTATTAAACCTGAAAGGTTTGCTTCTAGTGTTGCTTTTATTATAAAACAAGTAAAAGCTATAGATAAAGCAATACTCCAAATTCAAAAAATGGTACAATTGATAAATACCATTCTAAAATTAATAAATACTTTAATTAAAATATATAAATTTGTAACTAAAATTTTAAAAATTTCTCCAATACCTGTAGCTACAGGTGGAGGGGGTTCTCCAGTTATATCTCAAACAGACGGAGCTTTAACTTCTAAAGCTGATAGAGTCAGAAAATATCAAACTGATATAGATGATTATAGTAAAATAATTAGAATGATATCTACTTTTTTAAATAAAAGTATAATATTACAAATACAAAGAGTTAGAAAAGAAATAATAAGATTATTAACAGGGTTAGAAATTTTATATAAAAATTTACTAGCTTGTCCATATACAAATGACCCCTTACTAGAACAAAGTTTACAAGATGCTATTTCATCTCTACAAAATAATTTAATTACTTTAGATAACTTATTCCCAACTTCTAAAACAGATAATTTATTACCTTCATTATATAATGGGTATCAAATTGATATTATAAAAGAAGAAGTGGTTGATAAGGGTATAACTTTATTAAGAAGAAGAGTAATAATAGCAGATCAAAGAAGTATTACTGTATATGAAGGTACCCCTACTTTTGCTACTGATGATCAAGTCCTAATAAAAGAAGCTCAATATCAGATTAATAAATTAGGAAATATAGGTACAAGTGATGAAGGGAATTCTACTCTTACTAACCAACAGATAATAAATGAAATGAATGAATTAGGTTTAAATCCTAATAATATTAATATTAATCCTAATAACTTAGATTAAAAACAAGTTATAATATCAAATATTTATAATTATGAACTTAGACGCTTTAAGAAAATTAATCAGAGAAGAAATGAGAACTGTAATTAGAGAGGAACTAAAAGGTATCCTTACTGAAGCAGTAATCATAGCAAGTACGCCTGAAATAAAAACTCAAGCTCAAACTCATCCTCATATTAAAACTGAATCTACTTATAAACCAAAATTTTCAGAAATTTTAGCTGAAAAAAAAGCTCCTGTATCTACAGGTAATCCTATTTTTGATCTTTTAAATGAAACTGCTGAATCAGGTGAATGGAGATCAATAAATGGGGGTTATACAGCTCAAGATGCTGTTAGTTGGGCTGGAGGTATACCAGGCATGGGTGGTACAAATACTCCTGTAGTAGCTACAGTAGATCAAATGATATCAAATCAAGGACCTGTTAGAGATATAAATGATGTAAGAATAGATGCAGTACCTGATTTTACTGGATTAATGGGTAAATTAAAAGAAAATGGTAAATTATAATGGCTTATAATATAATCAATATTAATCCTTTAGACTTACAACCTAGTAAAGGTGTAGGTATTAAAATCCCTTTTGATGGTCCTACAGGATTAAATATAACTTATACAACTAAAGAAGCTATTAAATCTAATATTTTAAATTTCCTTTTAACTGGTAAAAGAGAAAGAATAATGAATCCTAATTTTGGGGCAGGTATTAGAGAACAATTATTTGAACAAATAACTTCTAATACTGTTGAAAATATAGAAGATATAATTACTTTTGGATTAAATGATTATTTCCCTCAAATTAAATTAAATAATTTAACAGTAAGTTCCTCTCCTGATCAAAACTTAATTCAGATTTATTTTAGTTATTTCATAAAAAACACTAATATACAAGATGAAATTATAATAAATTTTAATAATTAATAATGGCTAATACAAAACCCGTACAATATTTAAATAAAGATTTTGATAGTTTAAAAGCTCAATTAATAAATTTTGCTCAAACCTACTATCCTAATACTTATAATGATTTTTCTGAAGCCTCACCTGGTATGATGCTTATTGAAATGGCTTCTTATATAGGGGATGTTTTATCATTTTATATTGATAACCAAATTCAAGAAAATTTTCTTCAATTTGCCAAACAAAGAAAAAATTTATTAGCTCAAGCATACACTTATGGTTACCAACCAAAAGTAACTAAAGCATCTACTACATTATTATCAGTTTACCAAGTAGTACCCGCAGTATTATCAGGTAGTCAATTTACTCCTGATTTAAATTATGCTTTAATTTTAGAAGAAGGAGGTAAAATTTCATCTAATTTAGACTCTAATATTCAATTTTACATAAATGAAAAATTAGATTTTTCAAAATCTGTACCGGGTTCTGAAACTGAAATTTCTGTTTATTCTACTGATGTTTTTCAAAATCCTCAATTTTATTTACTAAAAAAACAAGTTAAAGCTACAGCAGGAACCCTAACTTCTACAACTTTTACTTTTGGTAATCCTGAACGTTACCCAACTGTTAATCTTTTAGATACCAATATTATTGAAATAGTTAATGTAGTTGATAGTAATAATAATAAATGGTATGAAGTACCTTATTTAGCTCAAGATACTATTTTTGAACCTATAATTAATACAGCTCAAAATAACCCAAGTTTATCTCAATACAATGATACTGTACCTTATTTATTAAAATTAAAAAAAGTACCTAGAAGATTTGTAACTAGATTTAAAGAAAATAATCAACTGCAATTACAATTTGGCCCTGGTATATCATCAGGAGCAGATGAAGAAATTATCCCTAATTCAGATAATATAGGTTTAGGATTACCTTATGGTGTAGATAAAATGACTACAGCATTTGACCCTTCAAATTTTTTATATACTCAAACTTATGGTTTAGCACCTTCTAATACTACTTTAACAATATCTTATTTAAAAGGAGGAGGAGCAATATCAAACACCCCTGTAAATACTTTAACTATAAATTCAGGAGTAACTACTTCATTTAATGGTAATAATTTAGATAATAATTTATCCACAGCAGTTTTAAATTCTTTAGCTTTTAATAATGAAGAAGCAGCTAATGGAGGAGGAGACGGAGATACTAATGAACAAATAAGACAAAATGCTTTATCATCTTTTCCAACCCAATTAAGAACTGTAACTAAAGATGATTATATTGTTAGAACTTTATCTTTACCTTCAAAATATGGGGTTGTTTCTAAGGCGTATGTAAATCAAGATATTAGTATTCAAAATAATTTTTCAACTGATTTATTAGCTACTCAAAATATAAATTCAATTTCATTATATATTTTATCTAGAGATAATAATAATAACTTAACTATCCCTAATTTAGCTTTAAAACAAAATTTAAAAACTTATCTTTCTCAATATAGAATGTTAACTGATGCTGTTAACATTAAAAATTCTTTTATTATTAATATAGGAGTAAATTTTGAAATAATAGTTAGACCTAATTATAATAATAAATTAGTTTTAAATAATTGTTTAACAACCCTTCAAAATTATTTTAATATTGATAAATGGCAAATAAATCAACCTATAATTCTACCAGAAATCTATAGTTTAATTGATCAAGTTGAAGGTGTACAAACTGTACAAAAAGTAGAAATTTCTAATAAAGCTGGAATTGAAAATAATTATTCTCAATATTCTTATGATGTAAAAGGAGCTACAATTAATAATGTAATTTATCCTTCTTTAGATCCAAGTATTTTTGAAGTTAAATTCCCTACAACTGACATACAAGGCAGGTGCGTAACCTTTTAATTTTTTAATATTTATAGTAAATATATTACTATGAGTATAGGAGTTTATAAAATTACATCACCTACAAATAAAATTTATATAGGTCAATCTATTAATATAGAAAGAAGATATAAAGAATATTCAAAATCTAATTGTAAAAACCAAACTAAATTATTTTTATCTTTAAAGAAACATGGTTTTGAAAATCATAAATTTGAAATTATAGAAGAATGTGATATTTCTATTTTAGAAGAAAGAGAAACTTATTGGAAGTTATTTTACAAGGTTTTAGAAATCCCTTCATTATGTTGTCGTATAGATGGAATATCCGGATATTTAAGTCAAGAAACTAAAGATAAAATTAGTAAGGGATTAATAGGAAGTAAAAGAACAGAATCTACAAAAAAATTAATATCTGATAATATGCCTAATAAAAAGAAGGTATATCAATTTACTCTTGAAGGGGAATTAATAAAAATATGGGATAGTATAAAAGAAGTAGAAAGAAATTTTAAAGGTAATATTAAAAATAATATTTTAGGTAAAACCAAACATGCCGCAGGATATATTTGGCTTAGAGAAGAAGATAAGTATAAATTGCAACAACGTGTAAATTTAATAAAAAATTTTATTCATCCCTTAAAAAAATTTATCTAATGTATATTTATATTATATATTAGATTTATGGCTATTTACAAAATATTTCCTGAAAAAGATACTTTTATTTCTCATTACCGCTCTACTCAAAATTTTGGTAGAGATGAAGTATTAGAAATTTCTAATGAAACTGAATTAACCTCATTACATGCTGATAAAACTAGAGCTCTAATTCAATTTCCCACATCACAAATATCAGATATTATCACTAATAAAATAAGTGGTAGTTTTGTATCTTACTTAAGATTATTTTTAGCTACAGCTTATACCCCTTCAGATTTTAGTATAATGGCTTACCCTATCTCAAAAAATTGGGAAATGGGATTAGGTAGATCAGGAGATGATCCAATAACTACTTTAGGATGTACTTGGAATAATGATGCTCAATCTTCAAGTTGGACTAGTACTGGAGGTGATTATTTAGAAAATATTTCTTCTTCTCAATATTTTACTTATACTGCTAACAAAGATATTAACATGGATGTTAGTAATATAATTTTAGGATGGAATTCAGGATCTTTTTCTAATTATGGAATTTTATTAAAACAAAGTAGTAGCATAGAAGGAAGTAATAATCCTATTATTACTAAATTTTTTTCAATGGATACTCATACTATTTATCCTCCTCAATTAGAATTTAGATGGGATGATAGTTCATATAGTACTACATTAACTCAAATAACATCTTCAGATTTTATTTCTACTATTTCTAATTTAAAAACAGAATTTGAAGAAAATACTATTTATAAATTTAGAATTAAAGCTAGAGACAAATATCCAACTAGACAATTTTCAACTACATCAGTATATTTAAATACTAAAGCTTTACCATCAAGTTCATATTGGGCTTTAAAAGATGTTAAAACTGAAGAAATGGTAATAGATTTTGATACTAATTATACTAAAATAAGTTGTGATAATACTAGTAATTATTTTAAACTTTATATGGATGGTTTAGAACCCGAGCGTTATTATCAAATCCTTTATAAAATAGTATTAAATAATGGTGAAACTGTTATTATAGATGATAATTCTAATTACTTCAAAATAGTTAGATAATGGCTGAACAAGTTCAATTAAATAAAACAGTTTATGGTAAAATTACATACCCTAATGTAATTAACACTGAATTTACCCAATTAATAAGGACAACACCTGAAGAAGTTGGAGGTATAACAATTGATGAATTTTTTCAAGCATATAATGATTTATTTTTTGAGATACCTATAGATGGAGAATTTAATTCCCATTTAGAATTAATAAAAAGAAGTACTGAGTATGTTGGGGTTAATCAAACTACCGATGAAATTGATGCTTTATTAACTGAAATTAATCAATTAAGATTAGAAAATCTTCAATTACAACAACAATTAGATGAATTAAATTCATAATAAAATAAATGGAAATTACTAATATATCAAGTTTAGATAGATCATCTTTTATTAATCAAGATTACAAACCTCAAGATGAAACCCTATTAAATTCTTTAGAAATAAATAATGAATTTGGTAACTCTGAAGATAAAATAGAAATTCATATTATATCACCTAATGGTGAAGTAATTGAATCAGTTTATGATTTTAGAAATTATAAAATAACCTCTACAACTCAAAATAGTTCTTTATTTAATCAAATTGAATTAGACCCTAAATCTGATTTAGAATCATTTGGTTACTTCTCAGGGCAATATGATGTTAATTATAATTTTTATAGACAATTATTTTTAAGTTCTCCTGCTAATAATTTTTATATAACAGAAATTTCATCTGATAGAACTGAAATAAAAATTTCTAATAATAATATATCATATACTGATTTAGGTCAAAATTATTTAAATTATATAGCTACTAGAAATTCTAGAAGTTTTTACTCTGATTTTATTTTAAATTTTGGGGAAAATGATACTTACATAGCGGTTAATGTTGCCTTAGATAACACTAACACTACTATACCTAGTTTATATATTAAATTATACGAACCCTTACCATCTAATTTAAATATTAAAGACACTTTATGGGTAGTTGAATCTATATCTGAGCCTTACTCTTTCAGAGTAAATACTGATTTTATAGCTGAAAGTATAGATACTACTATTCCTTTAAGAGGGCCTAATATTAATATTGAATTAAATGATAAAGTTAATTTAACTACTCCTTACTTAAATTTATCTAATATATTAAATAATTCAACAACCTCTTCTTACCAACAATTGCAATCATGGTTAGAAGAAAAAAGTATAGAGATAACTGTTGATTATACAGATTTTAATAATTTTATTCATTTTTCATCAGCTGAAGATAGATTAAATAATTTTAAATATAAATTAACTCAAATACAGTCTTTACAATCTGATATTAATATTTTAGATAATTTAAACCCCTTAACTAGTTCAGCTTATATTAATACTAATAAAGAAATCCTCCAAAATAAATTAAATTCAATTATTGAAAAATTTGACGGATATGAATATTATTTATATTATGAATCTGGGTCTAAATCATGGCCTAAAATAAATTCATCAAAACCTTATATTAATGCTTCTGTAACTTCTTCATTAGCACTAAACTGGTTTGGTAATATAAATGAAAGTTCAAATTATTACGGAGGAGAAATATTATCTGCTTCTAATTATGATAACTCTAATAGAAATTATATTTGGAATAATTTACCAGAATATATAAAAGCTGATTCTCAAAATGCTAACCTAGAGCTATTCACATCAATGTTAGGTCAGCATTATGATTATATTTGGACTTATATTAAAGATATAACTGATATTCAAGTTGCTGATAACAGACTTGATTTTGGCATTTCTAAAGACTTAGTGGCTGATACTTTAAGAAATTTTGGTATTAAGTTATATACCAATTCTAGAAATCAAGATGATATTTATTCTTCATTATTAGGAATAAATGCTGAAGGTAGTTTTTTACCTTCAACAGGATCTTATTTAATTGATACTTATATTACTGCCTCTCAATATACAATTCCTGACAATGATATCGTAAAAGAAACATATAAACGTATTTATCACAATTTACCTTATTTACTTAAGACTCGTGGTACAAGAACAGGATTAAACGCTTTAATCAACTGTTTTGGTATCCCTGAAACTATTTTAAAAGTAAAAGAATATGGTGGGAGTAAAAAAGATGAGAATTTAATTGAACAAGTTACTCCTAAATTTAATTATAGTATAGAAAATCCTAATATAGGAGTTCCTTTCTTATTCTCACAAAAACAATTTTTAGATGAAGGGGAAAATATTTTACCTGACACATTAGAATTTAGATTTAAATTAGATTCTATAATTCCAACACAATCTCTTCTATCTTCTCAAGACAATTGGAAAGATATTAGAGTTACTTATATTACAGGTTCAAATGCTAATATAGATTTTGGATTAGGAAATAATTCTACTTTAATATATTCAAACCCTATAGAATTGCCATTATATAATGGAGACTGGTGGACTTTAAATTTAACTAGAGAAACAGGTAGTTTAAATATTTCTCAAACCGGTTCTAATAATACTTATACTTTAACTATAGGTAATAAAAATGATAATGGGGTATTATATTTAGAATCAAGTTCTATTTTTATAACAGGTTCTACTCAAAGTCAATATAATAGATATGGATGGAATACTGAAGAAGATAGTTTAGCATGCTCCTTCTCAGGTTCAATTCAAGAATTTAGATACTGGATCGGTTCAATCCCTATACTAGATTTTGAAGACCATATCCTAAATCCAAGATCTATTAGTTTTAATGGAGTAACTGGTTCATATAACAATTTAATTTTTAGATTACCTTTAGGATCAGAATTAGATACAAATTTAGGACCTATATTACCTTCAGTTCATCCTTCACCTACCGCATCTTTTACTACTAATTTTTCAGGTAGTAGAATTAGTGGTAATTATATAGATAATTTTGAAACATTTTTAGTTAATACTCCTAATGTTGGTAACATAACTGAAATTGATGAAAAAGTAAGAATAGTATCTCAAAGTTTAATTACAGGAAGTGTTTTAACTCCTTATATCTCTATTCAAAAACCATTAAATCCTTCATATACAAATGATTTATCAATTATAGATGTTTCTCTATCTCCTCAAGATTCTATTAATAGTGACATAATAGCCCAATTAGGATCATTTAATATAGATGAATATATTGGTGATCCAAGACTATCATCATCAGGTTCATACCCTGCTTTAAATGAGTTAAGAGATTTTTACTTCCAAAAATATTCTAAATCTCAAAATATATTTGATTTAATAAAACTTTTATCTTATTTTGATAATTCATTATTTAAAATGGTAAAAGATTTTGTTCCTGCTAAAGCTAATTTATCAACAGGTTTAGTTATAAAATCTCATATTTTAGAAAGGAATAAAACAGTAAGAAATGAACCTATATTAGAATTTGCTCAATTTAGTGGGTCTATAGAAACATCTTTTATAACTGGTTCTAATGGATTAAATACTAATTTAGATACTACTAATACTATAACAACCCAATATTTATCAGGAAGTATAAATAAAACTAATACTGACAGAAGAGAATTATTTACAGGTGAATTAGGTGGAACAGAAATTGTAGTTCACTCACAATCTTTAGAAAATATAATTTATGAACATAATTCTATTTCTTTATCTTCTTCTCAAGATATAATAAATAATTTTTCAAGATTACCTGTTAATCCTATTTTAAATAATATTATAGAAGCTAGAACTTCTAATCGTTATCTAGATGTAGATTATGCTTATAACCCTATAACACCTGTTAATTTTAATTTTTTAACTTCAAGTTTATTTTTAAATTTAAGAACAAATTCATACCCTTTCTTAAACTCTACAGTTCAAGATAGTAATTATACTTTATATAGACATATAACTCCTAGATATTTAGGTAGTAAAAATATATCTGCTGCTTACAATACCTTCTCACCTGGAGATCTATCATATGGTTCTGAAGCATCTATAGATTATAATAATGTTAAATTTGCTTATTTTAATGAATTAACTTCTCAATCTTTAACATTTCCTGGTAGAACTAATGTTAATATAAAATATTTAATTGATAGTTCTTCTAATATAATAGAATTAACAGAAGCTAATAAAAATTTATTTGGTGTTCAAAATACTTTTAATAAAACTACTGCTAATATATCTTTAGATAATATTAATCAGCCTTCAAAACAAAAACGTATAAATGGTTTAAAACCTATATACGCTGGAGGTTTTAGATATGAACCTATATTGCAAAATTATTCATTAGAAGGAGACATACATTCATCTTTAATTTTTAATTTAAACCAAGAAATAGCACTTCTAAATCCTGCTACAGGTTCTCAAGTGACTTCTTCTACACCAGGTTTTATATCAGTAAATAATTTTTCATTAAAAAATGACATAACAATCTCTCCTTCATTAAATGCCTCTGCTGGTACTTTAACAGCTAATTTAAATTCAGGAATAAATGTTAATGTTACTAGAAATGTTGCTTCTAATAAAACTATATATCAAAGAGTAACAGGGCAAATTCAAGTTAATGTAAGCATATCTCCAGGAAGTAATGAACCTGTTCAAATATGGAAAGGGCTTAATTATACTGGAACAACTCTTCAACTATTTAAAACTGGTATACAACCAACTTCACCTGTTTTAGGAACAACATATGCTTATATTATAGAAGGAACTAGTGGGTGGCATGATAACCTTTTATCTATAAAAGTCCCAGCAGGTAAAAAAGTAACAATGTATGGGGGTGGAGGAAATTCTGGATCACCTGGTAGTCCTATACGACAATTTACAGGCCCTACTCAAACTACAGGTGGAGGTTGTCCCTTATGTATTTCTGATGGATCGGGTTATGATTCTATGTTAATAGAATTATTAGATGTTCAAGCTAATTTCACCTCATCAAGCCAATTAAACTCATTTGGAACCAACCCAACCTTTAATACAGGTTCAGGTGGTCCTTATAATATTGAAGAAGATAATGGTTTATCTATAACAGCTACTTTTCAAATTGATGGTTTTGTAGAATTAGCACCTGATATATGCAGTGTTGGGGATTCTGTAACTTTACCTTTAAAATCTTTAAATGGGTTAGAAGGAGTTATTAGAACTACTTTTACTTTTAATAAAACAACTACTAGTCCTAATATAAGATTCACTCAAGTCCCTTCAGTAGATTTAGGAATAGGAGCATTAAATAGCCCGTATGTTTTAACAGATGCTCCTAATTTTATATACACAAACCAAATTATAGATAATGGTTTTAGCTCAGGTTCAAGTTCAACTGGAAATTGGTATTTTGAAAGAGGAGAAAGTGATAGAGGTAAATTAACTCAATTAACAGCCTCATATGATTTATCTACCTTATATTCAAAATATGTTTCTTCACCTGTAGGAGAAGTAAATTATTTTACTCAAGTATTACCTACCTCTTCTATAAATGCTGGTTATCAAGAAATAACAGAAGTATTTAACCCAAAACCTGGGGATTTAATTAGATTCTGGAATAGTGATTCTTCTAAATACCCTTATACATCAGATTTTGAAAGAGAAATTATAAAAATAATACCACCTCAAGGTCCTATAGGTTCAGGTTCATTTGGTACAGGCTCTTATGCTAACCGTCTAGTAATAGAAGTATTAGGAGATGATATACCTAATATATCATGTTCAAATAAAAATAATCTCCCAGGAGAAATAGGAAAAATTTTAAATTTTATAATATTAAGTAAAATCTCAGATGAAACTAATATAATAATAAACGGAGAAAAAAATTCAGGTCAAACATCAGGAGGAATTATAATACCTGGTAATATAAATAAACTTTTAAAAGACGATGCAGGTAATATAGTTAAAAACCTAAAATCACAAAACTTAATTTAAAAAATAGGAAATACATATATTTATAATTAGTAATTACAAAAATACAAATGGGATATTTAAATAATACAACAGTAACAGTTGACGCTATTCTTACTAAAAAAGGAAGAGAATTATTAGCAAAAAATGATGGTTCATTTAGAATCACTCAATTTGCTTTATCAGATGATGAAATAGATTATACCTTATATAATCCTAACCATCCATCAGGTTCAGCTTATTATGGCGAAGCTATTGAGGCCATGCCTATATTAGAAGCTTTTCCTGATGAGACTCAAATAATGAAATATAAATTAATCACATTACCTAGAGGGACAGCTAAATTACCTATATTAGATATTGGATATTCTTCAATTACTTTAAAACAAGGGGCTACTTTAGCTATTACACCTCAAACTTTAAATTATTTAGGAGCCACTACTACATTTGAATCATCAGGTTATACTGCTACTATTGGGGATTCAAGACTATTATCAACTTTTAATGGGGTAGGTATAAATACAGCTGAGGTACAAGCTTTAAATTCATCAACAACTATAGGTACTAATGTTTCAAGAACTGTAATTGGTTCAACTATAAATTTAACCGCTACTACTGTTAATACTTTATTTGGTACAAGAACCTCTTTAAGTACTATTTTAACTTTAACTGGTAGAGATTCAGGGGCAAGAATTACTGTACCATTAACTATAACAAAAGTAACTAGCTAATAATAAAAATAATATGAGCTTTATATCATTTAATGCTGAAGATTTTGTAGTAAGTGCTGATTCTATAACTTCTATATTATGGAGTAATAATCAAACTACTTTATCTAATTTTTTCACATCTTCAACATCTGTAAATAATAACGCGTATCTACCTGTATATGCTGAAAATCCTGTATCAAACCCAACAGCTTTACCTCAATTTTCAATTGCTTATGGTCAAGTAGATGGATCAGGTTCAGCTCCTATTAATTCTTCTGTTGTAGGTTTATCTCCAACAAGAATTACTTATGGTCAATATAGAACTTTAATTAATGGAGATGAAAATACTAATATAAATTTTGGAGCAGGTAATACTAATTCTTCTGATTTTTATGTTATTAATATAGGAAGAGCTAATTATAAGGAAAAACTATTCCCTGGTACTTTTAATTTACGTTTATCTGGTTCAGATGGAACTAACCAATCTTTAATTCAATTAACGGATAATAGTACCCAAGTAACTACTTTAAATTATTGTGATGCCGGAAGAGTATTTGATATAGTAAGTGGCTCTAATGGGGCTTCTACAACATCTATAATATCTGGAAGTTCAGCTGCTGGTTATACAATTTCAGGTTCTTATGGTAAATTTTTACCTGATGTAGGGTTAATTTTATTAAATGCCAGAGCTTTATCCTTATCAGCTAGTTTAGGAGGTATAGGTTTAACTCCAGGTACCTCTAATAATTCAACAACTTTAGGTACAACTAATTCTAATTTATTTAGTGCTATTCAAAAAGGAGGATCTTTTCAATTAAATAGTGAAGAAACTATAACTTCTGATTACATATTTGTTAGAATTAAAAATAACGATTTTAATTACACTACTAATCCATCTATGATTAGTGGTAGTGGAGAATTTTATTATCCTTCATTAGTTAATAACCCCGAAACTTTTATTACTACTGTTGGTATGTATAATGATAATAATGAATTATTAGCAGTAGCTAAATTATCAAAACCCCTATCAAAGAATTTTACAAAAGAAGCTCTTGTTAGAGTTAAATTAGATTTTTAATGAATGAGTTTTTCATATAAAACATTAAGTTCAAATGATATTACTTTAACCTCCTATATAGCTAATAAGCAATGGGAGGTTAATAGTTTATCTTTATCTGAAAATGGAATTAAGATTTATATAGGTGAAAATATACCTATAAATGAATCTTCCCCTTTCAATCCTACTAATGATACTGAAACTACTAATGACGAGTATAGAAGATTAATATTTTCTTCAATCCAACATCTATTTTATAAAAATTATACATCAGGTTCCGATACAGGTTCATTTTTTGGATCTTCATCTTATATTAATTATGAACAATCTACTTTAACATCAGGTTCTTCATTATTAACTACTTTAAGATATTTAGCTCAAAAAACCGGTAGTAGCAATCCTGATTTATCAACTTATGATGATGGGATAATCTATGATGGGAATGGTTTATATGATATTACCCCTTTTGATGGGGATAGAGGTAGTAAAATAGCAGTAATATCAATTGACCAAAATATATATGGTTCTGGCTTAAACCCTAATTCAGTATTTATATCAGGCTCAGGATATTATTTAAGAGATGACGGAGAAGGAAATTTCTTTGATTACTATAATGAGAATAATTATTTAAATCCTGTTTCTTCATCTTTAATAGGTAATGTTTTTTATTCTTTTGGTTTAATAGTAATAACTAATGAAAATTATTTATGTTCATTTGGGTTACCACCAACTGCTGTAAATGATTATTTCTCATGTTTAAATTTAGATACACCTAAAACTTTTGATATATTAGGAAATGACTTTTCAGACTGTGGTAATATACTTTTTAATAGTTTCACTACTCACTCTATAGAAGGTTATACATTCCCTACTTTTACTTATAATAATGGGTTTATAACTATATTAGATGAACAACCTAATTATATACCAGGAGAATATAAAATAGGATATACTTTATTAAATGATTCTTTATTATCTAGCAATACTGCTTCTATAAATTTAACTATAAATTCTCAACCCTTACAAATAGAAAATTTAATAACTTCTTCTGTTTGTTTTGGAAATATATCAATGGTCCCTGTTACTTTTTCTATAAATTATGGGGTACCTTATTATAGTTACTCTTTAGATAACGGGGCAACTTATACTGGAGTAAATTCTTTATCTAGTATTACTATAAGTGGTAATATAACTGCATCTAATAATAATGCAATTTACATTAAAGACTACTCAGGTGATATAATATCTTCATCTTTCTCAACATGGTACCCAGAAATAACCTCAAATATACAAATCACTAAATTACCTTGTTCTTCAACCTCAACAGATGGTATAATAGTAATATCAAGTAGTATAGCCATATCAGCTAGTATAGGTTCAACTTCTAAAAAATTACCAAACTCTTTTACTAATATAGGTACAGGATCTATAACAGTAGGTTTAACTTCAAGTTTTGGATGTACTACTAGTTCTATGGTACAAGTAGGAGTATACCCTGCTTTAACTGCTAGTGTTACTCAATCTAATATAACATGTTATGGAGGTAGTAATGGATATTTGGAAGTTAATCTTAGTAATGTAGTAGATGATAACTTATATGTGAATTTAAGAGATGATATTAGAGACATTTACATTTATGAAGAAACTGAATTATCTAATTTTATAAATAATTCTATAACAGCATCTAATTTAACATCATCTGAATATCAATTAACTATTTTTAGTTTTGATCGTAATAATTGTCAATTTTATTTTACAGATATCAACCTAACTCAACCCAATCCTATATTATTTAATGTTACTGCTTCATATATAAATTCATGTTCAAATCAAATAATATTTAATGTAACTGGAGGAAATGGTCCTTACACTTATTATGCTGTAAATACCGGTTCAAATGTGCAATACTCATCTACAACATCTCCATTAGATTTAGGCTCAACTAATAGTGGAGTATTTTCTACTTTTGTAGTAGATAGTAATAATTGCGTTTCTACTTCTTCTTTATTAGAAGTTTATGGTAGAACTTATATTTATAGTGGATCAAGTTGTGAAATAATATAAAATGGCTAAAACAGGATATTTAACAAGTTCAGGGATACAACAGGTTTTTAATACAGGGCCCTTATCAGGCTCTGTAGTAACTTCTAGTTATTCCGTAGGTTCAACATTTTTTGGTCCTACAGTAAATTTTAATCAATCTTTTATATCAGGTACTATAGATGATATTGTGCCTTGCGATGTTAATCCTCAAATATTTTATAGGTATTACCTTGATCCTTTATGTGCAGCTTGTATAACTCCTATTTTAATATCAGGTAATACTGAATGTATTGATAATTATAATTTTAATTATTTTATAACTAGAAGCAGTGTGAATCCAATAGACATTCCTACAACTTTTATATATTGGAGTACTACTCCTGATTTTAGTTTTAATACAGGCTCTTTAGTTCTAGATAATACTATTGATGGTGAAAATTTAATAATTAATATTAGTTCAAGTCTAACATCCCCCGTCCCTAATAATTCAACTCCAATTTATTTCAGAGCTAATAATAGTTGTGACTTAGGTTTATCTTCATCTTTTAGTAATACTTTAATAATATCTTGTAACAACTCTATTCCTACTAGTTCATATTCAAATTTTACATTAGAAATTGAAAATAGTTTTTTTGGAGCATTTTATATACGATATACTTATAATGGAGTAAATTATAAAATACCCTTAAATCAATCTTCTAGTATAATATTTTCAACTGAAACTTTATCAATACCTGTTAAAATTATAGGATTAACTGAACAATCTGATAATACTATATTTATAAATAAAATAGAAGGGAATATAGAAGGAGTAGTAGCAACAGTCATAACAGACCGAAATTCAAATATAACAAATATAACAGCCCCTGCAGAATATCCAGGAACGGCTATTGTTAATATTGATAATAATATTTCAACTATAGATTTAATAATTGATATAGATAGAAATGCTTTCACTAATAATGGGAAAATAAAAGTTGATATAACTAGTACACCTCCTTTTGACCCTTTATTAATACCTTAATAAGATGAAAATAGGATTTAAAAACGAACATATAATTTATGAAAACGAAGTCCGTTGCAAAATAGGAGAAAATGAATTTAACATGTCTACTAACCCTACTATAACAACAGATAATTCAGGTTCATTAAGGGATTTTGCTACAAGTTCATTCTTTGCTCCTTATGTTACAACAGTAGGTTTATATAATGAAAGAAATGAATTATTAGTAGTAGCTAAATTAGCTAAACCCCTGCCTCTATCCTCTACAACTGATACAACAATAATAATAAAATACGATATTTAATATTGCATATCGCAATATACAATCTAAAAACAAAAATTATGTGGTTATATAAAGGAAAAGAAATAAAAGAATTATCAGACATGCCCGAAAATACTTTCGGGTTTATTTATGTAGTGACACACACTCCTACAGGAAGAAAATACCTAGGTAAAAAACAATTAATATCAGTTCAGAAAAAAGCCTTAGGTAAAAAAGAATTAGCTTTATTGACTGATGGTAGAGCTAGTAAGAAAAAAACTATAATTAAAGAATCAGATTGGAAAACTTATTATGGTTCACACACTGAAATAAAACAGTTAATAAAAGATAAAAAACATTTGGAGTTTACAAGAGAGATACTTATATTTACTCCTACTAAGAAACTTCATACTTATTATGAAAATAAGTTTTTATTTAGTGAAGGTGTAATAGAACCTAATTCTAATTATATAAATGATAATATAGAAGGAAGATATTTCAAAAAAGATTTTGCTCCCCAAAAATAATTCATTATATTAAATAAAAAATAACCCTTATGAAACGCTACGGCCTTTTTACTAAGAATTCAGATGAAGCTATTAATAATATACCCTCAAGAAGTATAGAAGAAGCAAAATCATTCTTTATAGCTAAGAAAAAATTAACTAAAGATCAATTTGACCAATTATTTGAGGTTAGACTAATAAATTAAAAATTAAAAATAGGTTATGGTAAATGGAATTTTATTAGGATTAGTACAATCAGTACTAGGAAAAGGGCATGTTACTTCAAAAGGTAATTATGCCTTCCAATGTCCTGTATGCAATCATAGAAAACCTAAATTAGAAGTTAATTTAATTCCAACTATTAAAAATGAAAATCCTTGGCACTGTTGGGCTTGTGATATTAAAGGTAAAACTTTATCTTCTTTATTTAAATTAGTAAAAGTAGATGGAAGTAAGTATTCTGAATTAAATTCTATATTAGGTACTACTTATAAAACCGATAGAGTAGAGAATACCACTCAAGTTGAGTTACCTAAAGAATACAAACCCTTATTTAATTTAAATAAAAATGATATTATAGCTAGGCATGCTTTAACCTACATTAAACGTAGAGGTATAACTGTAGAAGATATCCTAAAATACCAGATAGGATATTGTGAAACTGGCCAATATGCTAATAAAATTATTATACCTAATTATAATTCTGAAGGTAAATTAAATTATTTTATAGCTCGTTCTTTTGAACAAGACCCTGCTAGAAAATATGATGCTCCATCTGCTGACAAAAATTCAATAATAGGTTTTGAAAATTTAATCAATTGGAATTTACCTATTATATTATGTGAAGGAGCTTTTGATGCTATTTCTATTAGAAGAAATGCTATACCATTGTATGGTAAAACCTTATCAAAAGCCCTAACTAAAAAATTATTAGAAAATAATGTTAAAAATATTTATTTAGCGTTAGACAGTGATGCTTTAAAAAGTACACTAAAAATTGCCGGAGATCTACTCCAATCAGGAAAAGAATTACATGTTATAAAATTGGACGGTAAAGATCCAAGCGACATGGGGTTTGCTCATTTTACTACTTTAGTACAACAAGCTGAACAGTTTACTTTTTCTGATTTATTTTCACTTAAATTAGAAGTAAACTAATGAAAAAATCTTACGACAGAATTTTACAAATTTCAAAAGATCACAAACAGATAACTCTACCTGACTCAAGGTTTTATCAAAGAAATGGAGAATATTATCCATCAGTAACACATGTTTTATCTTGTTACCCTAAAGGTCCTCATTTTGAAGATTGGTTAAAAAAAGTAGGTTACGCATCAGAATATATTGTTAAGAAAGCAGCAGAAGAAGGAACACAAGTTCATACTTTATGTGAAGATTATTTAAATGGAGAAGAATGTTCATTCTTAAATCAATATGGTAATCCTGCTTACCCACCTCATGTTTGGAAAATGTTTTTAAATTTTGTTGATTTTTGGGAAACTCACAAACCAATTTTAATTGAAACTGAAGTACATCTATTTTCAGATGTTTTAAAAGTAGCTGGTACTTGTGATTTAATTATCGAATTAAAAGATGAATTATGGGTATTAGATTTAAAAACTTCTAATCATTTACAAACAACATATGATTTACAAACAGCGGTTTATAGTCAATGTTATGAAGAATGTTTTGGTAAAAAGATAGATAGAAGAGGTATTTTATGGTTAAAATCTAAATCTAGAGGAGAAGATAAAACCGGTAAACGTTTAAAAGGTAAAAATTGGGAAATTGTAGAATCAGATAGAACTCAAGAACAAAACTTAGATATATTTAAAAATGTTAAGGCTTTATTTGATTTAGAAAACCCATCACCTAAACCTCATATTTTAACATTAAGAACTACAGTTAAAAGGGAAATATAAATATTTATATTAATAATGTACTTATGATCAAACTATCTACACTTTTAAAAGAAATTACAGGTAAACCTAAAGCTATATTTTTAGCTGGTCCTGCTGGTAGTGGTAAATCTACTATGACTAAACAATTATTACCTTCATCATACCAGGTCATTAATTCAGATGACACTTATGAGGAACTTTTAAAAGCAAGTGGTATAGGTTTAAAACAAAAAGATTTCACTCCTGATCAATTATCTCAAGCAGCTAAGTTACAAGCACAAGCTAGAAAAACTACTCAAGATAAACTAGCTCAATCTATTGAAAATAAAAATAATATTATCATTGATGGAACTGGAGCATCATCAGGTCCTGTTTTAAAGAAAAAACAACAATTAGAAGATTTAGGGTATGAGACCTTAATGTTAATGATTTATGTTTCACCTTTAACTTCACTTGAACGTAACCAAAATCGTGATAGAAGTTTAATGCCTGGTATTATTTTAAGAACATGGAGAGATGTAAATAAGAATATCAGTACTTATGAACAAGCATTTGGAGGTAATTTTATATTATTAAATAATGATCCTGAAAATGTTAATAAAGAGTTTTCTACTAAATTAGTAGAACCATTCCTTCAAGCATCAACTGCAGTTGGTAAACCTAAAACTCCTGAAGAAATGGCTAAATCTAAAGCTGAAAAAGAACAACTAAATCAAGATATTGAATCAATGGTAAAAACTTTACCTAAATTTGATAATATGAGTTCCGCTAAATCTAAAATACAAAACTTTATTTAATGAATATAGGTAGAGAAATAGTACAAGAATTAATAGAGTCAACTACTCCTATAGTAGCTTTATACCCGGGCAAATTTAAACCACCTCATGCTGGGCACTTTTCTGTTGTTGAAAAAGCTTCTAAAATTGCTGATAAAGTAATAGTAATAATGTCTAATATACCTAAAGATGAATTCACACCTGAGGACTCAATGAAAGTTTGGAGAATATATGAAGATATTTTACCAGATAATGTCCAAGTAATAATATCAGGTAAATCATCACCTGTAAGTGAAGTATTTGATATTATAAAAGATAAAACAAGAGATTTCATTGTACTATATGGTAAAGGTGAAGAAAGTAGATATAGAGCTATAGAAAAAGATCCTAACACCTATTCTAATGTTAAAATAGTGGATGCAGGTACTTTTGAAAGTTTAAACGCTACAGATTTAAGAACTACTATTAGAAATAAAGATTTAGAAGATATTCAAAAATTCTTACCTAAGAGTATTGATGCTAAAAAAGTATTAGATGTTTATACTCAAAAAGAATTTAAACCAGGTCCTGTACTACATGAGTCATTTGATAAAGATTTACCTAATATTGAAAAGATAAACTCCTATGAATATAAAGTAGGAAATGGAAATGATATAGAAGCTTTATTTTATTTTAGATTAGAAGACCCAAATAGCAATTGGTCAGTACATTGGAAATTCACAGAAAATAATAAAAATAAATCTTCAGAAGCTTGGAAACAAGTAACAGCTACTTCTTATAAAATATTAGCGGATTTTATAAATTCAAGACACCCAAATTCTATTTCTATATCAGGTAATACTGATATTAAAACTAATATTTATAAATCTCCCATTATAATAAATAAATTAGAAACTTTATTTAATAATGAGTATAGAATAGATAATAGTGGGGAATATGAAGTGGTACTACGCTCTATAGAAGAATCTGCTAAACCTAACATTAAAAAAAGAATGGAAACTATGAATGAATCATATGACCAATCTTTAAATTATTTTAAAAAAGGAGATATATTCTCTCGAAGTAAAATCGAAAGAAATGACATCCTAAAAAAATATAATAATAGAAAACAAATATCAGAAATGTATAACATACCTTTTAAAACTAATATATTACTAGAAACTTTTACTCCTCAAAAAGCACCTCTAATGAAAAAATTTGTTGAGTATGCTTGTAATGAATTAGAAGTAAATGAACCCAAAATTAATATTATAAATTCTCCTACTTACTCACAAGAGTATAAAAGTTTTGGAGGTTATATACCATCTGAAGAGAAAATATTAGTTGTAGTACATAACAGAAATATGGCTGATATTTTAAGAACTTTAGCCCATGAATTAGTTCACCATCATCAGAAATTAAATGGAGATGAATTAAATGGAGAAGATGGTTCTGATACTGAAAATGAAGCTAATGCTAGAGCAGGAGTTATAATGAGAAAATTTGGACGTGAAAATCCTGAAATATTTGAATAAATGATATCATTAAATAAATTATTTGAAGAAGAAAAACCAAAATTAAATTACAAAATTTATTGTGATATGGATGGGGTTCTAGCTGATTTTGAAGCTAGATTTGAACATTTTGCTGGTTTATCACCTGATGAATATAGGGCTGAAATAGCTAAAAAGTATGGTGAGAAACAAGTTGATAAAATGTTTTGGGACCTTATTGATAAACAAATTGGAGTAAGATTTTGGAGAGGAATACCTTGGATGCCTCAAGGTAAACAATTATGGGAGTATATTAAACCGTACAAACCAACACTTCTATCTTCACCTTCATGGGATGATTCAAGTAGAATAGGTAAATCACTTTGGGTCAAAGATCATATACCAGGTACTAAATTAATCTTTAGACAAGCTAAAAACAAATCAGACTTTGCAGAATCTAATGCCATTTTAATTGATGATAGAGAAGACACTATTATGAATTGGAAGTCTAAAGGAGGAATTGGTATTGTATATAGAACAACAGATCAAACAATAAACGAATTAAAACAATTAGGACTTTAAGTTATGTCACAATTAAACAAACAATTCTCAGAACGTGACGTACAACGTATGCGTAATATTATTACAGGTAATACTACTGATAATACTAGAATTCAAGCCGGTTATAGTAATAAAAAAGTACAACATACCGAAGGCGATGTGTGGGAGGAAAACGGTAAAACCTGGACTATACACAACGGTATCAAACAAACCGTCACCAAACATGACGTACTAAAAGCAATGGTTGAATTTCCACTTACTTGCCCGGAGTGTGGTAAGCCTATGAAAAACCACGCTCTAAATAAAAAAATGTATAACATACATAAAATGTGTTCTGATTGTGTAGTAGAAATGGAAACCAAACTTAGAATTGAAGGTAAATACCAGGACTATGAAAAAAATTTATTAAACGCTAACAAAAATACTTCAGCAGATGATGCAGAACAAATGTTTGAAGAATTTATTAATAACCCAACCAGTACTTATGTCACTGAAGATGGGGTTGTAGAAAATTGGGTAGGTGGAGATATATCACCTGAACTAATAAAAATGGTAAAAGATAATATAAAACGTTTAAGAGAAACAGAATTATAAATATTTATATAAAAACTTAATTATGGCATTAAATATCAAAAATCTTATTAAAGAGAGTATAACCGACTATTTAAACGAATTAAATACTCAAAACGAAGAAATTCAAGAAGAAGTAACTTTAGAAGAAGGTGCTTCTGACTTTGTAGATAAAGTGACTAAAGATGGTAACATTTATTTAGTACTAAAACCAACTAAAGATATGTCTGAAGGTGGTATAGTTAAAGAAGTATCTTTAAAGTCTTTAATAGGTGAAGGATATGTTGGTGCTTATTTAGTTAACACTCAAGCAGTAGCTGCTGGTAAAAAAGCTTTAAAAGATAGAGACGCTAAATTAAAAGAAACTATTGAGGTAGGTAAATCTAAGGTAACTGAACTGGAAGCTAAAATAGATGAATTGAAAAAAACTATTGAAGACAATTCAACTAGAGCGGTTCATGATCCTCAAAGAAGAGTTGAATTAACTGAAACTAATGATAATTTATTTGCTCAATTAGAAAAAATTGAAAATGCTGTTGAAAAATTAAAAGCAGTATTAGAAAAAGAATCTCCTAAAAAAGCTAAAAAAGAAGAAAAAGAAGAAAAAGAAGATTTAAATGAAGGTGATCCAAATGCTATTTATTACTTAGTTAAAAGCGCTTCAACTGGAAAATATTTAGTTAAAATGGCTTCTAAAAATGCCTCAATGTCTACTACAGGTACTTCAAAGTTTAAATCTGAATCTGAAGCTCAAAAAGAAGCTGATAAAAGAAATAAAAAAGATGAAAAATAATATAAATCAATTTAAATCCTTACTTCATAAACTAATCAAAGAAGAATTAGAAGGAGGAGAAGAGAAACCACAAGGTTTAGAAAAAATTAATTACGATTTAGTATTAGAACCAGCCGATTTACAATCGGCTCTATCTGCTTTAGGAGATATTAAAAACTATGGTATATATGCTAATAATTTAAGAGACCCTAAAATTATCCAAAAAATATTTGGCCCTAGCATCCCAGCTCAAAAAGCAAACACTGCTTGGAGAACTTGGGACACTTTAAATGATGAAGAAAGATTTGCTAAAGCAACTGACATCAGAAATAGAGTACCTGAGGATTGGAAGAAATTAGAAGGTGAATTAGCAGACAAATATGATGAATGGCAAACTGAAAACGGTGAAGGTTCGTTTATTGAATTTGTTTCTACTTTAAACTCAACTGATTTAAGAAATGTAAAAAGTAATGGTTTCTTTGGTTCTAGAGGAGCTAATTACTATCCAATGAAAACACCAGATAATTTGAAAAAATATAGTGGTGTTATGACTAAAGATAAAGATTATGTTGTTGATGGAGATAAAATAGTTTTCCCTCAAAAAACAAATCCATTTGAAACTAAAGACTACTTAACAAAAGTGCTTAAAACTATAATGGGTAACGCTAAGTTACAGTATAGTATCTCTCAAAGAGAAGCAGATGATCAACCTCAAACTACCTCTAATACACAGGGTGCAGTTGAGAAGATTAACTTTGTTAAAACGTTTGATAGTCCTGAATTAGCGAAAAAATTTATGAAGTTTATACCTAAAGATTTCGCCCCTAAAACAGAATTGGAAGGTGCTAAAGTATCAGTATTAGATATAACAGATGCTCAAAAGAAAAACCTTATGGCAACTGCTTTAAAATTTATAGCTGATAATACTCCTAAGAAAAAAATAAAAGAAGCTATTACAGATTTAGTTAAAGAAATGTTAATTGAAAAAAAATTAACTTTAAAAAAATTAAATGAAAATGAAGAAGACGTAGTAGATACAGTAACACTAGATATTCCTTTATTTATCCGTATGTTAGAGTATGCTAAAGAAGATGCTCAAACTGATATGGATTTACATGATGTAGCTGAAAAAGCTATAGCATTAAATAAAAGTAAAGAAATGTTATCAATGGAAGATTATAACACTATAATAGGAGACTCCAACAATGAAGATTAACCAAATTAAACAATTAATTCAAGAAGCAATTCAAGCTATATTTGAAGCTGATCTACAATATCAAGAAGGTGATAGAGTAGAAATAGATTCATCTTATGGTGGTGGTATTGGTACTGTAGTTTTAGCTAAACATCCTTTTTATGCTATCAAATTTGATCAAACTGGAACAACTGACTCGTTCCATTTTTCTGATTTAAGGCCATTTGATGATGAAGAAGAAGATGAAAAAAATGCTGATATAGATACAGGTTTAAGTGAAAACGTTCTATTAAATGAAGATATTCAAACTTCATCTAATTTAAGATACCACTTAAATAAAAACCTACCATTACATGAAAATATATTTAGATATGGTTCAGATGCTCAATTGCAATTGTTTAAAGAGGCAAGAGAATTATATAACAAAGGATTATTATATTTAAACTCTCATGATAGATGGTTAGTAGAAAATACTAGCATAGGTGAATATGGAGAATTTGAAGGTAAATTAGTTTCTTTAGATGTACCTTTTGTTGAAGAAGAAATGTTAAATGAAGCTGAATACCAAGGTAAAGAAGTACCTCTTGGAAAACCAAAACGTGGTGGTTCTAAAAAATTCTACGTTTACGTTAAAAATCCTAAAACAGGTAAAGTTAAAAAAGTACAATTTGGAGCAGCAGGTGGTGGTCAAAACTTAGCAGTTAAGATTAGAGACCCTAAAGCAAGAAGAGCTTTTGCTTCTCGTCAAAACTGTGCTAGAAAAAAAGATAGAACAACACCTGGATACTGGTCTTGTAATATAGGACGTTATTGGAAATCATTAGGTGGTGGATCAAATTTTAGTGGATATTGGTAATATGAGAAAACAAGAAATTAAAGAAATTGTTCTTTCAATTTTGAAAGAAGAAAGACCTGGATTGTGGGCTAACATTCATGCTAAAAGAGCTAGAGGTGAAAAACCTGCTCGTAAAGGAAGTAAAGCATGGAAAGCTGCTAAACAAGCAGGTGACGAAATAGAATTAAATGAATTAGATTCAGAAAAAATCTTCCATATTGAAGGTACTATTATAATTGATGACCAAAAACGTAATGTTCAAGATATATTATCAGATGTTAGAGCTTTACCTGGTATCACTGTGGTACGTAATGTAGAATTACCACAAGACGCTACTTCACGTTATTTTAGAAGTACATTAGAAATTAAAGTAGATCCTTACCCCTATATCAAACAAAATAAATTTGATGGTAAAAGCACCATTGAAGATATAATAAATAATATAAAAATAATCCCAGGAGTAATAGGATTTAAACCAACAGCTGAAACTTATTCAACAAATAACTAATGAAACCTTATAAAGAAGTTTTAAAGAAAAATTCACGTATTAGAGAATTTAAACCTACTGTTTCTAATAAAGAATTAGTATGGCATAGAGATGAAAAAGACCGCTATGTTACTATTTTAGAAGGGAAGGGTTGGCAATTCCAATTAGATAATGAATTACCTTTGGAACTTCAAGAAAAAGATGTTATATTTATACCTAAACAAACATACCATAGAGTATTAAAAGGTAATACTAATCTAGTAATTAAAATAGAAGAAAATGACTAAACTTAAATTAAAAAATATTCTATCTGAACTTCTAAAAGAAATAGGTGAAACCCATCCGGTACATAAAAAGATTAATGATAAATTAATGCAAATAGCTAAACGTGGATTTGATGCTGAAGAAAGAGAAACTGGTGATCCTGATAGAGGAAATGCAATTTTAGATAAAGCAAATCTGGACAACGTGGCTAGAATTACTAGAGGAGAAGATCCAATCTATGAAGGAGAAGGAACTACTAATATATTCTCAAAACATCCATATATCAAAGATATATTGAATGCAATGGTCAATACTGATGGTACTGTAGAATTGCAAATATATGGATCAAACGGAGGACTTCCAATCAAACAAGCAGCAGCAATTCCTCTCACACAATTTACATCTGAATATGTAGAAAAACAAGTATCCCAAAAATACAAAATTAACGATAAATTCAGAGAAGGAATTCAACAATTTGTAGATTCTGTTCAAAATAAAAATAATTAATATGTCTTTAAATATATTAAAAAAACTAATCAAAGAGGGTATTGAAGACTTTGTTTCTCAACAACAACGAGAAACAATATCTTTTGAAGATAATCCTCTTGAATATATTCTCCAAAAATATCCCTCATTAGATGCTACTTTAACAGACTTAATGACAGAGAATTATAGAGATTATATTACAGGTGTTTACGTGATAGCACCTAAACCTACTACCTTTAGAATTTTACTTCATAATGGTCAAGAATTTTATTTAATTTACGGGCCTAACGCTTATACAGCTAAAGTATCAGGTAAAAAATATAATTTAATTAATTTAAATGAAGAACAATTTGCTATTAATGCTATTGTTTCTTTACTAGAATTAGGTATGCCTCCAGGATCTGAAGGTCCAGGTGAACAAACAGATAATGAATCTCAAACCACAGGTGAAGAAACACCAGCTGAAGAAACACCATCTGAAGAACCAGCACCAGAAGAAGAACTAAAAGAAACTGAAGAAGTTAAATCTAAAAAAGTGTTAAGATTTAAAATAATTAAAGAAGGTTTAAAAAAATTAAGTGAAGGTACTGAAGAAGAAATTTATGATGGTGTAATTAAAAAATCTTTAGGATTAAAAGAAAATGATCCTATCCCATCTCCATCTGGAAATTACACATTAAAAGATAGTACTTTTTCTATACAAGTAGATTCTAGAGATAAATCTACTTTTGATAAATTATATAATGTAGCTCCACCTAAAAAAGGTGAAGATGAAGGTGAAACTAAAGGTGTAGGTAATGGAGAGGTAGCTTTATATTGGTTATATCAATATTCAAATAATACTGTTGAAGTAGGTAGAGCAGGCGATGATCCAGATTTATTTATCAATGGTAAAGGAGTTGAAGTAAAAGCTTATAAATCTCATGTAGGTAAAATTGGTTTAGGTAGATTTGGAGCTGATAAAGAAAATCTTCAATTGTTAAGTGTAGTATTTGGTATAAAAGCTTTAAGTGAAACTTTAGGATCTAAACAAGAAAAATCTACTACTAATCCTACTAACTTTAAAGGATCAGATTTAATACCAGCATTTGAGCAATTAATCCAACTTGAAAAAATTCCTGATCTAGAAACATTAGCTTCTCAATATAGTATATTTGCTACTATTAAACAAAATATTGATACTTTAAATCAAAGTTTAAATAGTCCTAAAGATGCTCAAGAAGGTGCTCAAGCAATGACTTATAAAATGATTGAATCAAAATTAGGTAGAAAACCAGGTAATGGAGGATATTTAGCTAATGTGTTGAAAAATGGTGATATTAAATTCTTTAAAATTGAACTTGATAAAATTAAATCTAATGAAAATTTATTAGATAATTTTGCTGCTAAACAAAGTGCTATATATTTAGACTTTGGTAAAATATTTGGATAATAACATATAGACTAGATTCATAGCCTAGTCGCTCCAAAAGGAGTTTTAATTTTTAAGAGAGCTGTGGCCTCAAATTTGGAGGCCCAGCTTTCTTTTTTTATATTAAACAGTTAAAATTTTATAAATGGATAAAAAAGTAGTAATAGTAGGCGCAGGAGTAGCAGGTATTAATGCTGCTACTAAATTAGTAGACAATGGTTATCCGGGTCATTTAATTACAATTATTGATATGGGGAAAGATCCTCATAAACGATTACCAAGTGAAGTAATGACTGGTATGTTAGGAGCTGGTGGTTGGTCTGATGGTAAATTAACTTACCACACTGCAATTGGAGGTCAATTATCTAAATACTGTGGTGAAGATAAAGCAATGGAATTGATGGATCAAGTTATAACTAACTTCAAACGTTTCCATCCTAAACCAGAAGAAGTACAATGTTCAAATCCTGATGCTGAACCTGACTTTATTAAACCATACTTTGGTTTGCGTTTATTTCCAGTATGGCATGTTGGAACAGATTACTTATTAGAAATTGCTAAAAATTGGTACTCATATTTAGTTGATAAGGGTGTTAATTTTAAATGGGAAACTAAAGTAACAGATATTGATTTCAATAAACAAGTATTACGTTTCGGTGATTTAAGAATGTTATGCATATATGATGAACTTATATTTGCTGTAGGAAAATCAGGAATTGATTTTGGTAAAGGATTAGCAGATGAATATAATTTACCAACTGAACCTAAATCAGTACAAATTGGAGTTCGTTTTGAAGCACCACAACATCACTTCCAAAAATTAATCGATATTTCATATGACTTTAAGTTATATAGAAAATTTGATGATAAAGGAGTATCACTTCGTTCATTCTGTACTAATAATAACGCAGCATATGTTGCCGTAGAAGAAACATACGGAAACTATACTTACAATGGTCATGCTAAAAAAGATGAAAAGTATAGAAACAATATGACTAACTTTGGAATTATTATGGAGTTAAATGGTATTGAAAATCCATTTGAATGGTCTAGAAATGTTGTATCACAATTGCAATCAATAGATGGTAAAGGTTTATATTACTCTCCATCACGTAAAGTATCATTCACTTCAGAAGGTAATCATGTTGATGCTCATCAGATAACAGAAGCTGATATGGTTGATGTAAGACACACTTTTGAAGGTTACTTTAACTATATTGATGAATTTATTGATGATATGAAAAAAGTATTCCCAACATTAAAAGACGATTATGGGATCTATATACCCGAGGTAAAATATCTCTCCCCAGAACCTCTTACAAACTATGAGGATTTATCTTTAACTAAATTTCCTAATGTGCATTTTGTAGGAGATGCTTTAAGCGCTAGGGGTATAACCGTAAGTGGTGCACAAGGAATTTATGTAGCAGAAAGCCTTTTAAAAAAAGACTAACTTTAATGTCTGGGACGTATATTTATAATAAAAAAACATGCGTCCCTACATTTATTTAGTAAAAAATCAACAAGATAAAATAGTTTATATTGGTCAACAAATAGGAACTAAATGTATAACAGAATATAAAGGTTCAGGTTTATTATTAAATAGAGCTTATAAAAAATATGGTGAAGGTTATTTTAAAAGAGAAATAATTGAATACTGTGATATTGATGAATTAAACCTTAAAGAAATATTATATATAAAACAATATAATACTAAATTCCCTCACGGTTATAACTTAACTGAAGGTGGAGAAGGAATGAAGGGGTATAAATATTTACCTGAACAATGTTTTAATATATCTGAAGCAAAAACTGGTCAAAAATATCCTAAAGAGCATGGTGATAAAATAAGACAATATCGTCTAGGTAAACCTCAAAAATCTGAAACCATTGCTAAAATATCCCATACTAAAGCTTCTAAACATAATATCCAACCTGATTTAACTCTAAAAGGTACTCATAAAAGTAACTCACAAAAAACCATACTTCAATATGATCTTCAAAATAGTTTACTCAATGAATACCAATCAGCTCAAGAAGCAGGCAGATGTTTAGAAAAATCAGGTAATAGTATAGCGGATTGTGCGGCGGGCCGGCAAAAAACAGCTTATGGGTTTATTTGGAAATACAAAAACATTTGAAATGGGAGGCTTGGCCTCCCATTTTTGTCTTTATATATTTTAGTAAATAAAAAGGTTATGGAATATCAAAAACTTCATATTATAACTGAAGAAATGTATCAACAGTTACTTGATAGGGTTTTTTCTAAAGATGAAAATGATTTACATCTAGCAGAAGAAATTGTATTAAATGCTGATACAGATGATTTAAATACTTGTCATTACATTGAGGACATATGTTTAACTTTTGTTATAACTAAACCTCAATCACCTCTTCATCATTATTATCTAGAATTAAGAAAACAGCCAAATTGGGAATTAGTCCAAGAAGCTCATTTAGCCTTTCGAGATGAAGCGTTTGGCACCCCAGATGAATTTTAATATATTACAATTAAATTAAAAATAAAAGTTATGTCTAAAAAAACAAATTTAGTAGCATTAAATGCTAAAGAATTAAAAGAATTCTTAAACCATATCATTGAAAATAACAGATTCTTACAGGAACAAAATAAAACACCTGTTTCAATTGAAGTAATTGGTGAATCAGGTATTGGTAAAACATCAGCTATTGTTCAATTAGCTAAAGAATTAGATTTTAATTTTGTTAAATTAAATTTATCACAAATTGAAGAAATTGGTGATTTAGTAGGTTTTCCAATCCGTCAGTTTGAATTAGAAAAAGGAGATGAAAAAATATGGATTGATGAAAATATCTTAGATGAAAAATTCAAAGAAGGATACATTTCAACAGGTTTAAATAGAATGGGTTACTGTCCACCTGAATGGATCAGTGGTAAAGAAAAAGGTGGTATCTTATTATTAGATGACTGGAATAGAGCTGATATGAGGTTTATACAAGCCGTAATGGAGCTAATTGATAGACAACAATATATTAGTTGGTCTTTACCTAAAGATTGGCATATTATCTTAACTGCCAATCCTGATAATGGAGATTATTTAGTTTCAAGTATTGATAACGCTCAGAAAACAAGATTTATCACTGTACAATTAAAATTTGATACAGAATGTTGGGCTAAATGGGCTGAAGAAAATCAAATTGATGGTAGATGTATTAACTTTTTATTACTACATCCTGAACTAGTAACTAAAGATGTTAACAGTAGAAGTGTTTCAATGTTCTTTAATTCAATTTCTTCAATTAAGAGTTTTGATGATTCATTACCATTAATTCAGATGATCGGTGAAGGTTCAGTTGGGCCAGAATTTAGTTCTATGTTTACTATGTTTATTAATAATAAACTAGATAAAATGATTTCACCACAACATGTTATAGAACAAGATGAAAAGTATGTTTTAAATACTTTAAAATCAATTGTTGGTAAGGATGAAAATTATAGAGCTGATTTAGCCTCAACTTTATCAACTAGAATTGTTAACTACTTAGATTTATTTGCTAAAGAAAATCCAGTAGAAAAAACAGTAGTAGATAGAATTTCTAAAATTGTGAATAAAAAAATATTTGCAAATGATATCTGTTACAACATGGTAAGATCAATTTGCAATAATAATCCAAGTAAATTTAAAACCATAATGATGAATAAAGATTTAGTTCAATATATTATGAAATAGTATTATGAGTATAGTAAAAGCATCAATTTTTGAACCATACCTACCTAGTAGTTATGGTAAAGTAAAACATCAAAAGTGTTTTTTATACCATAATTACAATCATAGTAATGATGGGAATGTCTTCTTTACTGAAGATGAAAAGAAAAATTACGAAAATTTAATTAATTCTTTATTAAATCAGAAAGTTGATACTACATTAAATGGAAAGGTTTATTTAGGTAAATTATCTTCTTTACCAAGACATAAAATAAAAGATTTCTTTAAAGAAAATAAAGTTAATAAGACCTCAAGATTAGATCAATCTGATACTATCATTCTAAATAAAGAACATTTAGTAGAATTTAATAAATTATTTGAGTCTGGTTCATCATGGTATAGATTAAAACCATGTAAAGCTTATAAATTTGATTATGAACATGATAAAAATCACATTGAAAGTGTCTCTAAATCTTATTATCAGGGGAATATTATTTTTGATAATTCTTATATTGTAATAATTACAGAAGAGAATAAAAATAAAATAACACCTAAACTTATAAACTTTTTACAAGATAAAAAATCAGAAGATCTTTATTATAAAAGTTTATATAGAGGAAAAAGTCTTGTAGAAGTTCATAATTATTTAGAGTATATCTTAAAAAATCCTAACGTTAAAGTTATATTTGATGAAAATATAATGGACCCACTTAACGAAGATGGTTTTGAATTAGATGAAGAGTATTTAACTACTTTAGATGGTATGTTTGAAAGTAAATCACAAGATAATATTAATTTAGCTTTAGAAATGCTTTCAAATGTTAATATTGAAAAAAATTCATTAATTATGGCTTTATTTTTAAATAAACATAAAAATAAATTTGCTTGGGGTAGTGGATTAAGTATAACTAAAAATAATAGTTTTAAAAGTACATTAAAGTATTTCAAATCTAAAGATATTAACTTAGATGCTGATTGGAGATCTTTTAGTGCTAATTTATACAAACTGCATAAAGATAATCCAAAAAATTTATAGATTATTAATGAATTCATTCAGCAAAATATAAATCAATATTTAAAAGAATTTAATCCTAATAATTATTTAGAAGTTAAATTAGAAAGTTTGGCTCTTAGAAGCTAATTTCATATATTAAATAAAAAAGGTTATGACAGATGTGTATCAAGAAGTAGCAAAGCAATCCAAATTACTTATGCTAAAAGAACCATTTTATGGTTTATTTTTAATAGCTCTAAATAAAGAGTTAAGAACAGACATTCAAACTGCATGTGTTACTCCGGATAAAATTAATATTAAACTTTGTATTAATCCGGAGTTTTGGTTAGGTTTAGATGAAAAAACTAAATTAGCTGTACTAAAACATGAGCTACTTCATATTGTATTCTTCCACTTAGAAAATTTTGAACGATTTGAGAACAAAAAGTTATCAAATATTGCCGCTGACTTAGAAATTAACCAATATATTGAAGCTGAATATAAAGGTGATAGTTGGGACGGTTTAGAGTATGATCAAGGTATGTTTAAAGATCTTAACTTATTACCTAAACAGGGTACTAAATACTATTATGATGCTCTTCAAAAAGAAATAGATGATAACCCTAATGGAGAAGTAGCTCAATTTGTAAATGGTATTGAGATGGATTGGCATGATTTATGGGAAGCAATGGAAGGTATGAGTGAAGCTGAAAAGAAATTAATAGCTAAACAAATTGACCATCAATTAAAAGAGATTGCTTCTGAAATGCAGAAGAAAGGTAGAGGTTTAATTCCATCTGAATTAGAGAGTTACATTGGTAAGTTATTTGAAATATCAGAACTTGTTATAGATTGGAAATCATATTTAAGACGATTTGCATCAGTTTCCCCTAAAATATTTACTAAAAAAACAAGACGTAAACCAAATAAACGTTTTTATGGTAATCCTGCTCTAAAAATTAAACAAAATAAACGTACATTAGTTGCTATTGATACATCAGGTTCAGTTTCAGATAAAGAAGTATTAGAATTTTTTAATGAAATTCACCACATGCATAAAACAGGTACTGAAGTAACTGTAATAGAATGTGATTCTATGATTCAAAGAATATATGAATATAATGGTATATTAGAAGATATATCAGTTAAAGGTAGAGGTGGTACTAGTTTCGATCCAGTATTTGATTACCTATTTGAACATAGAAATGAGTTTAATAATTTAATTTATTTAACTGATGGTGAATGTTCTGCTCCTAAAACACAAGTTAGAAAACCAATACTATGGGTTCATAGTTCAAGATCAAAAATAAATGAAGATTTACCAGGAACAAAAATAAAAATTAATTAGTTATGGAATATAAGCATATCATAGAAGCCGAAATGGTTGACAACTTCGCAAATATGTTAATGAGTGAAGATAAGAGTAATAGTTTATTAGCAATTGAAATCCTAGAAAATAGAGATAAATATGATATTGAAAGTGAAGAACAATATCATAGATTAATGACATTAATCATTAAAGATGAAGAATTATTTCCTAGCAGATCTTTATATATAATTAAAATTAAAGGTAGAATTTTAGTTACTAAAGGGAAAGCAATTTTCTTTAGTGAATCTGATGCTAAAAAATATTTATCTCTTCATTTAACTTCAAAAATTGGTTCTAAACCTGATATTTTACCTTATAGAGGAAAAGCATCACCTTACTTAAAATCTATGAAAAATTTATTTAAAACCGGTAATAAAATGAGAGATTTTTTAATAGAAAACGATTTAGTAGAAATAGCTAAAGTAGCTTAAAATAAAAACTAGTTATGAATCTTAAAATAAATTATCTACCAGAAAAATACGAAAATATAATTTTACCTCTAATGAACATGTCTGATAAGCTTGTTTTAGGAGGAAGTTTAGCTTTACATATATTAGATATAATGGATTATGATTTTGATAATCGTAAACCTGACATTGATTTTAGTTTAAGAGAAGCTTTAACTGAACATGAATTATCAGTAATTAAAGATTTTTATGAGTTAAGTTTTATCATGAGAAGAAATGATTATAATGTTGAAGATATTGAACATGAAGATCATTTAGTGAAACATCATCAAATACCAAAACCTATACAACATTTCTTAACTAAAGAGATCATTCAGTTATATAAACCTCATGTGAACCCACCACAACCATCTTCAGGAGATGAACATTGGGATAAAGAATATATTATTGATTTCTTTAATTCAACTTATTTACCTAAAAGAGAATTAGTTACTATTGATTATAAAGGTTATGAATTAAGATTATCACATCCTTCATATATTTTATCTCATAAATCAAAGTACGCTTATGATAATAGAGTAGGTAAACAATATAAACATTTTCAAGATTTACAACAAATTGATTGGAAAAAATATTTTGCAATTGTTAAAAAGATAGAACCTAAATATGATGAATTTAAAACTGAAAAAGGTCATATTGGTCATAAATTAGCTCATTATACTTGGAGTCCAAGAACACCTGATAAAGAAGTTGTTGATTGGTTAACTTTTTAATATTTATAGACATAAAATCTACTAAATGTCTACAATTGTACTTTTAAGCTGTACCAAATCAAAACTTGATAAACCATCACAGGCTCAAGATTTATACTCAGCATCTCCTATGTTTCAAAAAACATTAGAGTATGGTAAATCTTTAAAACCTGATAAAATGTATATCTTATCAGCAAAACATTTTCTAGTACCTCTAACTAAGGTACTAGCTCCTTACGATAAAACCTTAAAGGAAATGCCTAAAGATGAAAAGGATGCATGGGGAGAAAAAGTAATCTCTCAAATGAAGGCTGCTGGAATGAATCTTGAAAAAGATAAATTTATCTTTTTAACTGGTAGTGAGTATATGAAACCTTTATTAGAATACATTCCTGAAGGTAATATTGAAAAACCAATGGAAGGTAGACGTATGGGAGAAAGATTACAATGGTTAAACAGTCAGATTAAAAAACTACATGAAGTAGCTAAACGTATTAAAAAAATAGTATATGAATATTTCTCAAAATAAATTACAAGAAGTCTTAACCTTATACCTTAACGATATTGAGGATTATGGTACACCCGACGAATTAGTATTAGCTGAGTCTGCTTTATCTCCATTTAAAAATTTATTAACTGAAGGTAAAAAACCAACTAAAGAATTAATCCAAGAAGTATTTTCTGCATCAGAACCAAAAAGTCAAATAGTTATAACAGACTTTTTAAAATACTTTAATCAAATAAAATAAAAAACATAACTAGGAAGGTAGAGATTCCATATATTTATATTAAATATTAAATTATGGATTATCAAAAATGTTATAATAATTTAATTTATACTCGTAAAAAATTAAATAGAACTAAAACTGAAGGTATTTATTATGAGAGTCATCATATACTTCCTAAAAGTATGGGTGGAGATAATACCAAAGAAAATTTGATTTTATTAACTCCTAGAGAGCATTTTGTATCTCATTGGTTATTATATAAAATTCATAAAAACCGAGCGATGGCCTCTGCGTTTTTTAGAATGTGTCAAAAAGGAAATGATAATATGCAACGATATACTCCTTCCTCTAGGATATATGAAGAAGCTAGGTTGGCATATGTTGAACATAATATAGGTAGATCAAAACATACTGAAGAAGGTAAAAAAAGTATAGGATTAAAAAATTCAAAACCTAAACCTGAGGGGTATGGTAATAAAATAAGTTTATTAATGTCAAATGGTTTAGCTGAAAAAATAGGCATAGCCAATAAAGGTATTAGTAGAAATAAAGGACGAAAAATAACATGGGATGTAGGTAGACCCAAAAGTATTATACAACAAATACAAGATGGTATAGTTATAAAAACCTGGGTAGGTATTGAAGAATTACAAAAAGGATATTCAATATCTAGAATTTATAATGCATTTAAAACAGAAAAACCTTATAAAGGATATTTATGGAAAAAGTTACAAACGGAAAAAACGATTATAAAACACGGACTTTAAAGTCAACTGATGGTAGAGTTATTACATATTTTAATGGAGTTTTACATTCATGGGATAAACCATCTATAATTTACCCAAAAGAAACAAAACAAAAACCTGAGTACTACCTATATGGCTTCCAATACACAAAGGATGAATGGGTAGAGGCTCGAAGAGATAGAAACGGGGTTCCACCAGATAAAAACCCACAAGTTAAATCAAGATTTTAGTAAATAAGTTTGGCTCCCGTAGGGAGCCTTATTACATTAACATATCATAAAAATTAAAGTTATATGAAAATAGGATTAGTAGGTACAGTATCTGTAGGTAAAACTACATTAGTTAATGCTTTAAAAGAATTACCACAATTTAAAAATTATCATTTTGCTACTGAACGTAGTAAGTATTTAAGAGATTTAGGTATTCCTTTAAATACTGACTCAACATTAAAAGGTCAGACAATATTCTTAGCTGAACGAGTAAGTGAATTAATGAGAGAAAATTTAATAACTGATAGAACAGTTATTGATGTAATGGCATTTACAAATGCTTCTAAATCAATTAAAGAAGCTGATAAAATTTCATTTGAAGAATATGCTCGTAATTTTATTAAAGAATATGATTATATTTTTTATGTGTCTCCTTTAGGAGTAGAAATAGAAGACAATGGTGTACGTACTACTAATGCTCAATATAGAGACTTAATTGACTTTACTATACAACGTTTATTAAACACTTACCCACATAGAATAAACAGTTTACATACTATTTCAGGTTCAACAGAGGAAAGAATAAAACAAATATTAGAAGTAATTTCTCTTTAATATTTATATTAAAACCTAATTAAAAAAATATAAAATGAATTCATTCGACTTAACTAAATTTAGAAATCAATTATTAGCTGAAAATGCATCAGTTGAAGAAACTAAAATAACCAACGCTGATAAAGTTGGATCTGACGGTGTCGCTACTGAAGATGCTATGGAAGAAAGTTTAAATTTAGATCCATCATCTCCTCAAATTTCTCAATATTGGGATATTATGGTAAAAAACCAACCTGAAGATGTTATTAAAATGTTAACAGATTTAACAGCAGGTAGATTATCATTTCAAGAATTCCAATCTTCTACTGAAGATGATATCTATGATTCATTTAGAGATGATGATATGGATTTAGATGAAGGTACATTAGAAGAAATGGCTTCATTCTATAAATTAACTGATAATTCACCAGAAGCTAAAGCCGCTATTATTGCTGCTAAAGAAAAATTCAAACCTGGTACTACATTATATAATACTTTAGATACTTTAGAAAAAACAGGTGAGATTGATTATAAAGAATTAGCTAAATCAACTGGTAAAGACATGGCTACTTTTAATAACCCAAAATCAAGAGAAGTATTAGAAAAAGAATTAGCGACATTTGTTCAAGCAGGAACATCCCCAGCAGCTGTTAAAACAAGTAGACCAGCTGATCAAAATAAAGTAGCTGCCGCTCCAAAAGAAAAATCTCCAAAATTAAAAATAACTAATCCAAAACCAAAATCTACTTCAACTAAATTAGCTGACTTAGCACCAAGTGATGCATTTAGTTCAGCAGGGCCAGATGAAGAAGAAATGGAAATGGAAAAACAAGCTATGAAAGCTGCTAAAGGTAATAAAAGATTAGGTACTACAGTTGAAAAATTAGCTCAAGTAACTAAAGAAATGAAAGCTTTAGCTAAAGAATATCAAGCAGCTAAAGGCACTCCAGCAGAAGCAGGTATTGTAGCTCAATTAAAAGGTTTAACAGCTGAGAAAAAAGCATTAGAGAAAAAAACAGCTTCAAAACAAATGAGTGCTGCTGATTTAATGGGTGGAGAAGACCTATAATAAATAAAAATAAGTTAAAAGAGCCTAACATTTTAGTTAGGCTTTTATTCTTTTTATATATTTATTATAAAATAGACAGGGGCAATTAATGATAGGAATATACCAAATAACATCACCATCTAATAAGGTTTACATAGGGCAATCTATTAATTTAAATAATAGATTTAAATTTTATGAGAAATTAAAATGTAAACAACAACCCCAAATATTTAATTCTTTACTTAAATATGGGTTTGAGAATCATAAAATTGAAATATTAGAGGAATGTTCCTTAGAAATGCTTAATGAAAGGGAAAATTTTTACAAAACTCAATTTATAGAAAATAATGGATGGAGTAAAGCTTTATTTTGTGATTTATTTGATAATGGAGTAGGACCTAGATCTGAACAAACTAAAATTAATATATCACAAGGTAGAATGGGGAAAAATGGGTGGCCTAAGGGTAAACCTCAAAGTGAAGAAACTAAACATAAGAAAAGGTTAGCTAACCAAGGTAAACCTAAACCTGAAGGATTTGGTGAAATTATCTCAAAATGTAAAAAAGGTAAACCCCTTACTAAAAATAATAAACCTATAAAATGTATTAACACTCAAGAACAATTCAAAAGTATTTCAGAATGCTCTGAAAAAATGGGGATAGATATTGGAACTATTAGTAAAGTTCTAACAGGTAAATATAAAAAAACTAGACATGGTTATAGATTTGAATACTTAACAAATGGATAAAAATCAACTTCCACTTAAAGAAATAATAAAACAGGAATGGTTAAGATGCCATCAAGATCCAGTTTACTGGATGAAGAAATATTACTGGATCCAACATCCTCAAAAGGGTAGGATCCAGTTCAATCTTTATCCGTTCCAAGAAAAAGTATTAATACAGCTTCAAAAGAACGAATATACTATTATTAATAAATCTAGACAGTTAGGTATCTCAACTCTAGCATCAGCCTATTCTTTATGGTTGATGTTATTCCAGAAAGATAAAAATATTCTATGTATCGCTACTAAGCAAGAAACAGCGAAAAACATGGTTACCAAGGTTAGGTTCGCATATGACTCGCTTCCCAAATGGATGCAGATTAAAACGGCGGAACATAACAAATTATCACTACGTTTAGCTAACGGATCACAAATTAAAGCAGTAGGAGCAACAGCAGATGCGGGTCGATCAGAAGCCGTTTCATTCCTTATTATTGATGAGGCAGCTTTTATTGAGGGTATTGATGAGATTTTCGCATCAGCACAACAAACCTTAGCTACTGGGGGTCAATGTTTGGCATTATCTACACCTTATGGTACAGGTAACTGGTTCCATAAATCCTATACTAAAGCTCAAGCTAGAGAAAATAAATTTGTTCCATTATCTTTACCATGGACTGTTCATCCTGAACGAGACCAAACATGGAGAGATGCTCAAGATCAAATTCTAGGAGTAAGAAATGCTGCTCAAGAATGTGATTGTGATTTTAGCACATCAGGAGACACTGTTATAGAACCTGATATGCTTAATTTTTATGAATCTACTTTTATTTCAGATCCTATGGAAAGAAGAGGAGTAGATGGGTCTTTATGGGTATGGGAAGCACCAGATTACACTAAATCTTATATGGTAATAGCTGACGTCGCTAGAGGTGATGGAACTGACTATTCTACTTTTCATATTATGGATGTAGAAGCAGCTAAACAGGTAGCTGAATATAAAGCTCAAATTGCTACTAAAGATTTTGCTAATATTTTATTTTCAATTGCTACTGAATATAATGATGCTTTACTAGTAGTGGAAAACGCTAATATTGGTTGGAGTGTTATTGAACAATTAATTGAAAGAGGGTATAGAAATTTATATTACTCTTCTAAAGCAGATACTACATTTGGGGCTACTGAATCTCAAATGGCTAGAATGGAAAATGGTCAAGGTATGGTACCTGGGTTTACAACTTCTATGAAAACCAGACCATTATGTGTTTCAAAATTAGTATCTTATATACATGAAAAATCAGTTATAATTCAATCTAAAAGGTTAATGGATGAATTGAGAGTATTTGTTTGGAAAAACGGTAAAGCTCAATCACAATCAGGTTATAATGACGATTTAGTAATGGCTTTCGCTATCGGATTATTTTTAAGAGATACAGCGTTAAGAAACAGACAACAAGGAATCGAACTTACAAGAGCTACTTTAGGAAGTTTTGGAGTTAGCAATCACACAGCACCAGGAGTATTTTCAGGAAATCCATTCGCTCAAAATCCTTATCAAATAGATGATGGACGTGGGGGAACCGAAGATATATCATGGTTGCTTAGATAATTTAATATTTATATAAAATACAATTTACATTATGGTAGATACCTCATTATTTGGTAGATTAAAAAGAATTTTTTCTACTGACGTTTTAATTAGAAATGTTGGTGGTAATCAATTAAAAGTAATGGATACTGAACGTATCCAACAACTTGGTACTTTACAAACAAACTCTTTATTTGATAGATATAATAAAATATATACTACAACTGGTGGTTTAAATTTTAATCGTAATTCAGATACTTCATATCCTACTCAAAGGGTTCAATTGTATACTGACTATGAAATGATGGATCAAGATTCTATTATTGCTTCCACATTAGATATTTTAGCTGATGAAACCTGTTTAAGAAATGATATGGGAGAAGTATTACAAATACGCTCTTCTGATGAAAATATTCAAAAAATTCTTTATAATTTATTCTACGATGTATTAAATATTGAGTTCAATTTATGGTCTTGGACTCGTAATATGTGTAAGTATGGTGATTTCTATCTTAAATTAGAAATTTCAGAAAAATTTGGAGTCTATAATGTAATACCATTTTCTTCTTATTCTATTATTAGAGTAGAAGGTAGTAATCCCGCTAAACCACAAGAAGTAAAATTTAAATATGACCCAACTTTCTCTACATCACAATCACCATTAGGGTTCCAACAAATTTCTCAAATTGCTACAAATAGAAGTGATGCTATTGAGTTTGATAATTTTGAAATGGCTCATTTTAGATTACTATCAGATTTTAATTATTTACCTTATGGTAGATCTTATATAGAACCTGCTCGTAAAATCTTTAAACAATTAACTTTAATGGAAGACGCGATGTTAATACATCGTATTGTTAGAGCACCTGAAAAACGTACATTCTTTGTTAACGTTGGTAATATTCCACCTAATGAGGTAGAGAATTATATGCAACGTACTATTAACAAAATGAAAAAAACACCTTATGTTGATCCACAAACCGGTGAATATAATTTAAAATATAATATGCAAAACATATTAGAAGATTTTTATATTCCTGTTAGAGGTGGTGACGCAACAACTCGTATTGAAACTACTAAAGGTTTAGATTACGCAGCTATTGAGGATGTTAATTATTTAAAAGACAAATTATTCGCTGCTTTAAAAGTTCCAAAAGCTTATTTTGGATATGAAAAAGATTTAACAGGTAAAGCTACTTTAGCTGCTGAAGACATTAGATTTGCTCGTACAGTAGAAAGATTACAAAAGATATTAGTATCGGAATTAACAAAAATCGCTTTAGTTCATTTATACTCACAAGGATATGATGGAGAAGCATTAACAAATTTTGAATTATCATTAACTACTCCTTCTATTATTTACGAACAAGAAAAAGTAGCGTTATTGAAAGAAAAAACAGCACTTGCTACTGAATTAATTCAAAATAAAATTGTTCCAACTGATTGGGTATTTGATAATATCTTCCAATTTAGTGAAGATCAATATGATGAGTATAGAGAATTAATGATTGAAGATGCTAAACGTAAATTTAGAATTGATCAAATTGAAACTGAAGGAAATGATCCATCTAAAACAGGAGTAGCTTATGGTACACCACACTCATTAGCTTCACTTTACGGTCCAGGTAGATATGATGGTACAGGAAATGTTCCTAAAGGGTATGATGAGAAGAAAGATGTTTATCCTGATCAAGTACTAGGTAGACCTAAAGAAAAAGCATCAACTATTGGAACACAAGAAAACCCATTAGGTAGAGACAGATTAGGTTCTAAAGAAATGAAAGGGTTTGGTGAAGAACCAAAAGGATTTAAAACAGCGTACAAAGGTGGTTCTCCATTAGCTTTAGAAAATGCAAACACACAAATTGCTTACCATCAAATGCAAGATTCTTTAAAAAGTATGTTCCCTCAACGTAAAATAAAATTATATGAAGAGGAAAGTAATTTATTAAATGAAAATAACCTTTTAAAGGAAGACATATAAAAATAATATTTATAATTAGTAATAACTATTTACCATACTAAATGGCACAAATCAAGCATAATAAGTATAAAAATACTGGTATATTATTTGAACTTCTTGTAAGAAAAATTACATCTGATACCATGTCTAATCATGATTCTAAAGCAATTAATTTAATTAAAAAATTTTTTGTTAATAGTGAATTAGCTAAAGAAAATAAAATATACCAAACTTTATCTAAAGCTCATAACCTTAGTGAAGCTAAAGCTGAAACTATTATTTCTACTATATTAGAAATTAATAAAACTTTAGATAAAAATAAATTAGCTAAAGAAAAATATAATTTAATTAAAGAAATTAAAAATAATTTCGATCTAGATGATTTTTTCAAAGCTAAATTATCTAATTATAAATTACTTTCCTCTACTTATACTTTACTAGAAGCTAATACTTCTCCTGTTAAAAATTTAGAAACTATTATTAATTCTAAATTAAATATTATAGAAAATATTACTTTACCTATAGCTTCAACTGAATTATCTCCTATGATAAGTGAGTTTCAAGATTTAGATAAGGGTACTAGAGCTTTAGTTTATAAATTAATGTTAGAAAAATTTAATACTAAATTTGATAACTTATCAAGTGAACAAAAAAAAGTATTAAAAGAATATATTGTTAATATCACTGATACTACTAAATTAAAATCTTTTGTTGACACTAGCTTTACTTCACTTAAAGAATCTTTATTAAAAGTTTTACCTAAAATTGAAGATACTACAACAAAAATTAAAGTTAATGAAGCTATCAATTTAATCAACCCAGTCTTAGAATCTAAAAAATTAAAAGACGAACATATAGTATCATTACTTCAATATCAAGAGTTACATAATGAATTAAATAAGATTCATAATGGAAAAAAGTAAATTAAAAGAATTAGTTAAACAAGTAATATCTGAGTACCTAGATGAGATGTCTACATCTGGTGCTGTTGGAGGATATTTAACCAAATATGCTTTTAAACCTAAAGAGTTAAACGAAGCTAGATATAGTACTTTTAAAAAAGAAGTAAAAACAAGAACACCCCAACAACAATTACATGAAGGGGTTAAAGCTATTCAACGTAGATTAGATGAAATTAATAGATTAGTTGAGTTTACTGCTAGAATGAAAGCTGAATTAAAAGAAAATGATGAAGGAGTAATGTATTTAGAACGTACCCGTAAATCATTAGACAAAATTAACGAAAAAATTCAAGAAATTAATAATAAAATTAACAATCTAACCGAGTAAATGGCAGCTAAAGTTAAATCTACTTCAACCAGTACTAAACTAGAAAACCCTAAAAGAAAAAGACCAGGTGTTCATTCTAAAAGTAAAACATCAAAACTTAAAAGTTCTAAAAATTATAAAAAATTATATAGAGGACAAGGAAAATAATATATCATGACAGTACAAAATTTATACACTCAATATCTAGGTGGTAAAATTACCAAACAAAAATTTCTTTACGAAGTTCGCAGAGATCAAAATTTAGATATGATATCACCCAGCAATTCATTTGATGATGTTGTTAGAATACTTAAAAATAAATCTATTATCTCAGAAAAAGCTCATAAAGAATCAACTGGGAAACAAGAAGTAAACATCATAGCTAAAACTATTGATATGGTTAACCCATATGAATATACTAAAGGTATGGAGTATGAATTAGGTACAAGTGATGCACCTGCTACTTCAGGAGATTTATCAGAAGAAAACGTAGCTAAAGCTCAGAAAAAAGTATTAACTAATTTAACTAAAAATCCTAGATATTATACTGAAAAAATGTGTGGTAAAGGAGAAGTAGGCCATGAGTGGGTTGAAGCTACTAAAAAAGAAATTGATAAGATTGGTAAAGGTAAATCTAAAATGATTAGAGAAGGAGCTAGACCTGGTTACCATCCAGATGGTACTCCAAAATCTAATGATGAAATGGATGATGATGAAAGAGAAGCATTTTACAATGATTCAGATTTTTTAGATGAGCATGGTCAATATGCTGATAGAGTAGCAGATGTTAATGCTGATTCATCTCCATTAAAAGAAAGAGAAAAAGCTATCTATGAAAAATACTGTGAAAAAACAGGTATTCCAATGGAAAATCTTATGGCTATGGTTAAAGAAGCTAAAGCTAAAAAATTGCAAGAAGCTGACGATACTCCAGAAGAAAAAAAAGCTAAAGACTTAGAAGTAGCAGCTGAAAAAGCTAAAATAGCAGCGTCAAATAAAAAAATACAAGACCTTAACCAAGGAAGATAATATGAGCAAATCATTATTAATAGAGTACTCAATTTTTACACCTAAAGCTACTCAAATAACTGAGGGAGTTAAAGGTGCTAGAAATCTACTTGTTGAGGGTGTAGTTCAAAGAGCTGACTCTAAAAACCAAAACGGTAGAGTTTATCCAAAACCTATTCTAGAAAAAGAAGTTGAAAAGTATATAGCTACATCAATAGCTGAAAATAGAGCATTAGGTGAATTAGATCATCCTGAATCAACAGTAATTAACTTAAAAAATGTTTCTCATAATATTAAAAAATTATGGTGGGAAGGAGATGATTTAATGGGTAAAATTGAAATCTTACCTACTCCATCAGGTAACATATTAAGAGAATTATTCGCTAATAATATTACAGTAGGTATCTCTTCTCGTGGTATGGGTTCAGTACAACCATTAGGAGAAGGTACAGTAGAAGTGCAAGATGACTTCGAATTATTATGTTGGGATTTCGTTTCAACTCCTTCAACACAAGGTGCTTTTATGACTCCAACAGGGTTAAATGAAAATTATAATCCATCAAATGCTAATAACAAATACTCAAAAATTAACTCAATAATATCAGATATCATCTGTACTCAATCAGGTGTATGCTGTGTAAGATAAGATTAAAAAAATTAAAAAATTAAGCGCTTCCTAAAAAGAAGCGCTTTTTCCCTTTTCTCATCATATTTATGGCTATCCCAAATGATAGATTATCTCAATATAATCTCCCTCACAAAACAAATTCTTATATTACTTCCTAATAAGTAATCAAAACAATCAAAAAAATTTTTATGTCAAACAACACTAAAATCTTTAGTGAAGCAATCGCTGAAGCTAAAGCAATTAGAGAAACGGCTATGGCTAACGCCAAACTAGCTCTTGAAGAAGCTTTCGCTCCACGTATTCAAGAAATGATGTCTGATAAATTAGAGGCATTAGCAGAAGAAGAAATGGAAGAAGGTTACGAAAAAGACCTAGACGAAGGTAACATGGAAAACATGGACGAAATTTCTTTAGAAGAACTTTTATCTGAATTAGAAGGCCTTGAAGAAGGTAAAGAAGAAATGGAAGAAAACACAATCGCTGAAGCAGAAGCAGATGAAGAAGAAATGGAAGCTGGCGAAGAAGAAATGGAAGCTGGTGAAGATGATTTAGAACTTGAAGAAATCTTAGCTGAAATTGAGTCTTTAGAAGAAAGTGACGAAGAAGAAATGGAAGAAGGTTTAAAAGATTTAGCTAAAAAGGCTGGAGAAAAAATCAAATCTACTGTAGGACCTGGAGGTTCAATGGAAAAATGGATTGATAAAACTGGCGAAAAAATGAAAAAAGCTGGAATCGCTAGTCCTTACGGAGCTAACCATCGTATTTCTGAAGAATTAGAAGAAGCAATGAACACTATCGCTACTTTACGTTCTGAATTAAACGAAGTTAATTTATTAAACGCTAAATTGCTTTACGTTAATAAGTTATTCAAAGCTAAAAACTTAAACGAATCACAAAAAGTTAAAGTTATTAATGCTTTTGATAGAGCTGAAACAGTAAGAGAAGCTAAAAATGTATTTGATACATTAAGCGAATCTTTATCTACTGAAAAAGTTAAATCACAAATTAAAGAATCATTATCATTTGCTTCAAAAGCTGCTGGTGTAGCTGATAGACAACCTATCGTAGAAGGAAATGATTTTGTAGCAAGAATGCAAAAACTTGCAGGAATTATCTAAAAATTAAAAACAAAAATTCAAAACAATTACACAATGTCAAACTTAGTAAATCAATTACTTGAAACTGCAAACCCATATACATCTTTACAAAAAGATTCAGCTAGATTAGCTGCTAAATGGGGTAAATCAGGTTTATTAGAAGGTATTTCTAATGAAGTTGATAAATCAAACATGGCGATCATTTTAGAGAACCAAGCAAAACAATTAGTAGTAGAAGCAAACCAAACTAATACTGGTGGAGCTACCTTTTCAGGAGGTGGTTCAGGTGAGCAATACGCTGCTGTAGCTTTACCATTAGTACGTAAAGTATTCGGTCAAATCGCTGCTAAAGAATTCGTTTCTGTTCAACCAATGAGCTTACCAGCTGGATTAGTATTCTTCTTAGATTTCCAATATGGTGATGCTAAAAGACCATTCGCTGATGGTGATTCAATGTACGGTACTCCTTCTGCAAACTTTGGTAACGAAGCTCAAGGTGGTTTATATGGTGCTGGAAGATTCGGTTACTCAGTTAACCAATTCTCAGCTTCTTCAGGTAACTTAGCTTCAGGTTCAGCTATCGCTCCAACAACAAACTTTGCTGATGTAAATTATACTGCTGAATTATCAGCTTCTATGGCTGCAAGTGAAATTATTAAAGTTGCTGTTCCTACTTCATCAATCGCTGATTTTGACGTAAATGGAATTAGAGCTTTCGTAGCTACTTCAGGATCTACTTTCACAGCTACTAATTTATTATCTGCTTTCACAAAAGTAAACGGAGGTAATATTGAATTCTTCTATACAGGATCTGCTACTAGCATTGGTACTGGAAATAGTGTATTCGTTACTTATTTTAACAAATTAACTAAAGACAACTATAGAGGTGATTTCGAAGATGGAAACTTATATGCTGCTCCAAATGCTGCAGGTGCTGCAATTTCTATCCCAGAAATTGACGTTAAAATGAGATCAGAAGCTATTGTTGCTAAAACAAGAAAATTAAAAGCACAATGGACTCCAGAGTTCTCTCAAGATCTTAACGCTTTCCATTCATTGGATGCTGAAGCAGAATTAACATCTATCTTATCAGAGTATATCTCATTAGAGGTTGACTTAGAAATCTTAGATATGTTAATCCAAAATGTACCAACTAACCAAGTTGAAGTATGGTCTGCAAAAGTAGGTAACCAATTAGTTAATGGTGCTATGCAATCTAACACATCAGGTGTTTATTACACTCAAATGTCTTGGTTCCAAACTTTAGGAATTAAATTACAGAAAATCTCTAACTTAATTCACCAAAGAACTTTAAGAGGTGGTGCTAATTTCATGGTAGTATCTCCAACTGTAGCTACTGTATTAGAATCAATCCCAGGATTTGCTGCTGATACTGATGGTGATGTAACTAAAGCTTCATACGCTTTTGGTGTACAGAAAATTGGTGCTTTAAACTCTCGTTATAAAGTATACAAAAACCCATACATGACAGAAAACACTATCTTAATGGGATTCAGAGGTAACCAATTCTTAGAATCAGGTGCTGTTTATGCTCCATATGTTCCACTTATCATGACTCCATTAGTGATGGATCCAGATACTTTCACTCCAAGAAAAGGTATCATGACTCGTTACGCTAAGAAAATGGTAAGACCAGAATTCTATGGTAAAGTATTAGTTGCAGATTTAAATGTAATCTAATAGTAACGATTCTCAATATTAAAGAGACCTAGCGTAAGCTAGGTCTTTTTTTATATTTATTGTAAATAACTTAAACGTTTCACTATGGCTTCAAACCATCACACCGACGAGGTTTTCAAACCTAAAAGAAAACCTAAAAATCCAATTAAGTTCCAACTCCAACTTAATGACGAACAAAAACAAGCAAAAGCACTTATTGTAGATAATCCAGTTACTGTACTAAAAGGAATGGCAGGCTCAGGAAAGACACTTGTAGCAGTACAAGCCGCCTTAGATATGCTTTTCAATAAAGAAGTAGAAAAGATTATAATAACTCGACCAACAGTAGCTAAAGAAGAATTAGGATTCTTACCGGGAGATATTAAAGAAAAAATGGATCCTTGGTTAGCACCAATCTATCATAACCTATACATGTTATACGGTAAAGATAAAGTAGATAAAGAATTAGAACGTGGTAATATTGAAATTGTACCATTTGCTTTTATGAGAGGTAGAACATTTGTTGATTCATTTGTTATTGTAGATGAAGCTCAAAATGTTACCCAAGACCAAATGGAAACAGTTTTAGGAAGACTTGGTAAAGGTTCCAAGATGGTAATATGTGGAGACTTAGCCCAAATTGATCTAAAAATAAAAAAAGAAACTGGATTTTCATTTCTAACTAGAATAGAAGAACAAGTACCTGGATTTAAAATTTTTGCTTTAAAACAAAACCATAGACACGAAATTGTTTCTCCAATTTTAAAAGTATACCAGGATTTTAGAGATTAATTGATTTTTACATATTTATATTAAAAATAAAACATGGCTAATTCTCAACTTTGGAATGGAGTAGCAGTATTTGATCAAATCAACTCAACACCTTTCAAATTTTATAATAATGACTTTCAGTTCAGACAAGATGCTATTAAAGTAGCGTCTTTCTGTGCTCAAAGATTAGGTTATCCTTCAATGGATGTTGAAATGGGGGCAGAACAGTTTTTTACTTGTTTTGAAGCAGCTGTTACTACATATGGAAATGAACTTTATTTATACCAAATACGAAATAATTTTATTTCATTAGAAAATAGTTCTAATAATTTCCCTTTAAATAATACTGTAATAAAACCTAACTTAAATAATATAGTTAGGATAGCTCAAGATTATGGGACTGAAGCTGAAGTAGGAGGAACTGTAACTTTACATAAAGGATCTCTAGATTTAATAGAAGGGCAACAAGATTATGATTTAAATGCTTGGACTCAACAAAATTTAGATTTACAATTAGGAGATTCAATTGAAATTAGAAAAGTATTTTATCAAAATACTCCTGCTATTGTAAGATACTTTGACCCCTATGCTGGTACAGGATATGGTTCTCAACAATTATTAGACGCTTTTGGATTTGGAAATCAATCTCCTGCTATTAACTTTATGTTAATGCCTTTAAATTATGATATAGGGGTAATGCAAGCTATTGAATTAAATGATGATATAAGAAAATCTTCATTTTCTTTCCATATAGTAAATAATATGTTAAAAATATTTCCTATACCTACTAGTACTAAAAAATTATTCTTTGAATATTATATAAATTCTGAAAAATCATCAGTAGTTTCTAATCAAGATAGTTTAGGAGGATTAATAACCGACATTTCAAATGTGCCTTATCAAAACCCAATTTACTCTCAAATAAACGCCCCAGGTAGATATTGGATATTTGAGTATACTTTAGCTTTGGCATCTGAAAATTTAGGTTTAATTAGAGGTAAATATTCTACAGTACCTATTCCTGGTGCTGAAACTACGTTAAATCAAGCGGATTTAATAAGTAAAGGTAAAGATTCACAAACCGCGTTGATAGAAAAATTACGTTTAGATTTAGACGAGGCTTCACGTAAAATGCAATTGCAACGTAAAGCTGAAGAAAATGATAATATGCAAAAAGTTTTAGGGAATGTACCATTACCAATTTGGATAGGATAGTATGGCTTATTTTGGACGATCAAGAGATATCAATATGTTCTCTAATATTAATAATGAATTATTAGGGCAAGTAATAGAACAAAAAGTAGGGTATTATCAAGTAGTACTTGATGAAACTCCCTCTAATTTATATGGTGAAAATCAAAATAAAACCTTTAGAGGCCCTGTTTTATTAAATTGTTTACTAGAAAGAGGAAATACAGAATCTTCAAATGATGATTTTGGAGTTGATACTAAAAGAGATCTAACAGTCAGATTATTTAAACCTCATTTAATATCAGCTAATGTAGTACCTGCTATAGGGGACATTATTTTATGGAATGAAGATTATTACGAGATTGATAACGTAAATGAAAATCAATTAATTGTAGGTAAAGACCCTAATTACGCTTATACAGACGCTAATGGAGTACCTGATGCTGGAACTAGTTTATCAATAATATTAACTTGCCATTATACGCGCCCAGAACGTGTTGGCTTAAGAGAAGATAGATTATAATGGATTTTAAACCCCGTCCTATAAATAAAAGAGAATTTTTATCTACACTTTCAGAACCTTATAAACAACCTGAAAGAGAGATACAACCTTACTCTAATCCTAATGAAGTCCCTTCATTAGAAGTAAAACCTGGCCAACCTGAATTTAATAGAGCTTTAGAAACTTCATTAAAAGGGGATGAAACTAAACTTATTAATATAGGGTTAGAAGATCATGATAATACTGTATTATATTATTTGGAAAACGTGATAAAACCAACGGTTATCCAAAATGATAAACAAATAGCAGTACCTATTATATATGGTTCTCCTGAACGTTGGAAATCGATTCAATATGATGGTTTTTATAGGGATAAAAATGGTAAAACTATGATACCATTAATTATGTTTAAAAGAGAATCATTTGAAAAGAATAGAACTTTAGGTAATAAATTAGATGGTAATTTAGTCCATAATGTCCAGTATTTTGAAAAAGGATATTCAAGTCGAAATAATTATGATAATTTTGAAGTTTTAAGAAATCAAAAACCTCAAAAAGAATATATTTTAGGTATTATACCGGATTACATAACTATTACTTATAAATTATCTATATTTACTGATTATACAACCCAAATGAATAAGATAATAGAGGCATTAGAATTCGCATCAGATTCATATTGGGGAGACCCAGAAAGGTTTTTATTTAGAGCTTCAATCACTTCTTTTCCTACTCCAGTTTTATTAGAGAATGGAGAAGATAGAGCTAATAAAAGTGAATTAACTCTAACTTTACAGGGATATATTATACCTAATACAATAAATGTTGCTCAAGCTGGACCAAGTCCCAAAGCTTATAATAAAACTAAAGTAATAATTAAAGAAAATATAAAATAATGGCAGCGGGAGTATATAACTTTATTATAGAACAAGGAACAACAGTAGACTTTAAAATACAATATAAAGACTCTAATGGAGCTCCTATTAATTTATCAGAATATAAAGGTGCGATGCAGATTAGAAGTAATTTTGCAGATAATAGCCCAAAAACCTTTCTTACTCTAACTGATGATTTAAATCCTGATGGTACTGGGTTGAATTTTGAAAGTGGAAGTTTAGGTTATATTGGTATTTATATATCTTCTTGTACTTCTTCATTATTGAATTTTAATACTGCTAGATATGATTTAGAAATTTATAGTGGTAGTTTAGAAAATTGCCCTACAATTGCAAGAATATTAGAAGGAAGTATAGGATTAAGTAGAGAAACAACTAGAATATAATGGATCAAATAGCAGTTCAAAATAATATTAATATAGTTGATATTAATACTAAAACCAATCAAGTTTTAGTAAATGATCTTACTTTATCTAATATTATAGCTATAGATAATACTATAATTGAAACTATAGAGATATTAACACCTGGTCCTCAAGGTCCTCCAGGTGATCCTAGTATACTAACTGGTTCATTTGTTAATATAGAAACATTTAATTTATTCACTTCTTCTTATAATACCGGTTCATTCACAGGTTCCTTTATAGGAGATGGTAGTGGTTTAACTGGTATAAATGGTTCTAAATGGACAAGTTCTTTTGATGGAAGTATTAGTAGGGATTCTAATGTAGAAATTACTGGTTCTTTACTATTAAATTTTGATGGGATAGAAAACTATTTTTCAATAGCTATAGCTGGAGAAGAAAAATTAAAAGTAAATGAACAAGGGGTATTACAATTAATATCTCAATCAGTAACTCCAAATCCCATACCAGGAGGAATATTTTACAGTGGAAGTAATGAATTTTTTCTAGGTTTTGAAGTTTAATAATATTTATTAACATAAAATAAAAATAACATGGCAACTTGGAAAAAGGTCGTAGTATCCGGGAGTAACATCTCTCAATTAAATAATGACGCAGGGTACTTAACCTCAAATACCTTAGTATTACCCAAATCATTTAGTACTGCTTCTTTTAACGGTACTAACTTATTAGCAGATTCTCCTTCAGGAAGTTTAACTTTTGCATCTTCATCAGGGCAGGGTTTAACTATTTCTGCTAACGCCGGTACAGATACTTTAACATTTGGTTTATCAGCAATACCAAACTCTAGCCTACAAAACTCAACTATCTCAGGAATAGCATTAGGAAGTAACTTAGCAGACTTAACTGCAGGTTCAGGTTTGTCCAGTGCTGGCACTTATACAGGAGCAACAGCTAGAACATTCACTTTAGATACAGGTTCAACTCATTTTGTACAAGGAGCTAGAGGAACTATATCTGTAACTGATACAACTGGGGCAAGTGGAATTGATTTGACCTACAGCTCTACTACAGGAGTATTATCAGGTACATTAGTTAACTCTGCCGTAACTGTAACTGCCGGCTCAGGTTTAACAGGTGGCGGATCAGTATCATTAGGAGGAACTACTACAGTAAACGTAGGAGCAGGTACACATATTACAGTTAATGCTGATGATATAGCAGTTAATACAGCAACATTAATACCAGCTATAACAGGATCTATTCTTACAGGAATATCAGGATCTATTTACACAGGAGTAAGTGGAGATATTACAATTACTTCAGCAGGTGTAGCAACTATTGCTGCTAACTCTGTAGCTCTAGGAACAGATACTACAGGTAATTATGTAGCAACTTTAGGTACAGGAACTGGGGTTACAATTGGATCAAACACAGGAGAAGGATCAACACCTACAATCTCTGTTAATTACGGATCTACTGCAAACACTGCTGTACAAGGTAATACAAATATAACACTTAACGGTACTTCTAATGAAATAGAAATTACAGGAACAGCTGCTCAAGCCCTAGGTGCAGGACCGACTTATACAATCGGGTTACCAAACGATGTTACTATTGGAAATAACTTAACCGTAGCAGGAAACCTGTATGTAAATGGTACGACCACTACAGTTAACACAACAGATTTATACGTAGAAGATAAATTTATCATTCTAGCATCAGGATCTGCAACAGCAGGTGATGGTGGTATTATTATCGACAGAGGATCAGATGTAGCAGGAAATATTGCGTTTGGATATGATAGTGCAACAGATAGATGGGGATTCCAAAATGGATTAACAGATGCAACTAATGCAATCACAATCGGAACTGATGGAAATAGTGCCTTTGTAGGATATGTATTCACAGAAGCAGCTCATATATCAGCACCAACAACAGGAGAATTTGTACAAGCCGGAGCAATTTATACATCAACAGCAGGAGATATTTTTATATATTCTTAATATTTAGTAGATAAAAAAAGTTATATGAGTATAATGGATAGAATAAAACCTCAGCAAAAAACAGAATCTGAAGGTTTATCAATAGAGGAATTAAAGTTCTTACTCTCAAAATTAAGAACAGCCACCTATACAGGAAATGAATTTGAAATGTTCTATAACATATGGGTAAAAATTTCAAAAGAACTAGAAAATCTAGAAAAATAAACAAGAGCCTTTTATAGGCTCTTTGCCTTTATTCAGAAAAATAAATAAAAGTTATTATATTAAAATTAAAAACAAGTTATTATGAATTTATTTACATTAGAAAATCTTTCACTAGAAGAAATTTCAGTTTTAAGGCAATCTTTAAACGTTATCGAAATTAAAGGAGCTTCCGCTCAATTCATTGCTAATTTGCAAAATAAATTAGACAGTGAAATCTTACAGATAAGAGAATTAATCTCCCAAGAAGAAAAAAAGAAACAAGCCGGTATCGCTAAAATAGAAAAAGCTGCTAAAGCTAATTCTTAACATATTTATATTATATATTATAGACCCTAAATGGGAAGTGGGCAGGCAATCCTGTAACCAATCGTAATAATACTTAATATGCAAAATAATTTTTACGTGTACAGTCATATAAAAAAGACTGATGGGAAATGTTTCTATATTGGTAAAGGAAAAGGTAATAGAAATCTAACTCCTCATAGTAGAAACAGGTACTGGAAAGAAATAGTTAACCAACATGGTTTTATTTCAATTATTCTTATAAATAATATCACAGAAGAAAAAGCTTTTAAACTTGAATCTCATTTTTGTAATCAAATTGGATACGAAAATCTTACTAATATAAGAAAAGAAACAGGATGGGGTGGCCATTCTCATCAACCTGAAACTATATTAAAATTATCAAAATCTATTTTACAATATGATTTAGATGGGAATTTTATAAAAAAATGGGATAGTGCTACTTTAGCATCTCAACATTTTAATAAAAAATCATCTGCCGCTATTACGGAATGTTGTAGAGGTATTAGAAAGAGCATATATGGATATAAATGGAGGCACGAAAATAATCCAATAAATGAACCTCAAAAATACGTAGAAAAAAAAATAAAAATACTTAAAAATCCACCATACTATCGTCCCATAATTCAGAAAGATTTACATGGAAATGTTATAAAAATATGGAATAATATTAAAGAAGCTTCTCTCTTTTTAAACATAAAAACCGGTAGTATATCAAACTGTATATCAGGTAAATATCAAACATCTGGGGGATATAAATGGGAAAAATTAAATAAGAAAGGAGGTCATTTTGCCTAGTTGGAAAAAAGTCATAACTAGCGGCTCGAATGCTGCTTTAAACTCTCTTAATGTTACTACCGCATTTACTGCAAGCGGTTTAAACTATCCTACAACAGATAATGGTGAAGGATCATTTCTTCAAACAAACGGAAGTGGTAATTTATCTTTTCAATATGTAAAAACCATATACGAAGAAATAGTAAACGGTGAAGCAACACAACTAGTAAAAGGAACACCAGTTTATGTTTCCGGTTCACAAGGTGCTGCATCCATTGTATATAGAGCAGATGCAGGAAACGCTTCCAAAATGCCTGTTATTTATATTTCAGCAGATAACATAGCTTCAGGAGCAACAGGTAGAGGTATAGCATTAGGTCTAATTACAGGAGTAAATACAACAGGGTATCCACCAGGTACGGAAATTTATGTAGCGGTTGGAGGTGGTTGGACTTCCACTCGTCCAACAGGATCGGCCATAGTACAAACTTTAGGATATGTAACTAAAGAAGGAGCAGGAGGACAAGGAGTAGTTTTAAATCCAGGTCCAAACTCTTTACCAAATCTACCTTCAGGTAGTGTATGGGTTGGTAATTCAGATAGTATACCAGTACCAGTTGCAACTTCATCTTTAAGTGTAGCAAGTGCTTCATTTGCTCAAACAGCTTCCTTTACAACTGCAGTAACAGGTACTACAAACTATATTTCTAAATTCACAGGAACTGGTACATTAGGGAATAGTCAGATTTTTGATAATGGCACAAACGTAGGTATAGGAACAACAAGTCCAGCTTCTAAATTAGATGTGAATGGGAAGATGATGGTAGGGACTGGTGATAAAGCAATAACTAACTGGCCATTCTATATATCAGATTCTTCTAATTTAGGCTGGAAAGTATCAGACTCATCAGGTATAGCTAAATTTGAATTATATGCTGGTAACTCTGGAATAAATCAAATGAGATTACTCGGAGGAATGTCTATTGTTGGATTCTCTCAGGATTTATCTTTAGGAACAAGTGCTTATCTAAACATAGTAAATATTAGTAATACAAATGGAAACGTAGGTATCGGAACAACTTCTCCTCAAGCAAGATTAGACGTAAGAGCACAAGGAGCTTTATCTACCAATATTGTTTTTAGAGTTAGAAATTCAACTGATACCCAAAACTTTTTAGTTGTAAATGGAGCTGGGGATGTTTATAATAATGGAGCTA